>Ga0335077_10007435_pt1 | contig 13550 bp, 12 predicted proteins | sample Lox_Sample_31_FD_207151 | JGI IMG/M metagenome (GOLD analysis project Ga0335077, IMG submission 207151) | Soil microbial communities from Loxahatchee National Wildlife Refuge, Florida, United States - Lox_Sample_3.1 | ecosystem: Environmental > Terrestrial > Soil > Wetlands | place: USA...
TTTGCCGACCCAGGTTTCCAGCAGTCCAGGAATTTGCCCCTGCAGGGCGCGGATTCCTGCGACCACGCGCTCCTTTTGCTCTTCGGTCACGCCCGGCGTCCAGCGAAACGCAAACAAGTGAATGTACATGGGAAAAAGGCGCTCCTCGACTTCAGTTCAGTGAGGAAGATGATAGCACCGGCTGAAGCGCAGGGAGTTTGGAACGGATCAGTTGTTCGACCTGCGTCCACACCTTGGGATCGCACTCGATTTCGGTGTGGGTTTTGACGAAGAGGTTGTCCCACCAGGGGTAGTGCTGGCAGCGCACCGGCGCCGCCTTATAGTCGAAACGAAAGTTGCCCACGATCTGCGTACGAGCGGGGTCGGCAGCTCGAATCTGCGACCGTCCGTGGATGAATCCGTGGGGCTGGTAAAAATTTACCGCCTGGGCGACATTCGCAGGAATGATGGCGTCGTTCTGGCCGTGCTTAGCGACGCTGTCCACTTGTACCGTCAGGAGGACCGGAATGCCCTCGGCGCCAAGGATTCGCGCGAGGTTGACGGCCTCCGAAGCGCCCCAGCTGTGCCCATAAAAGATAATCCGGGCATCCTGCTTTTCCTGCCACGACAGATTGCCGTCGTGATTCGTGTCGAGCAGGCGCAGAATCTGCCTGTGCGCTCGGTCCGAGCGGCGATTCTCAAAGGCCTGCACGTACACGCCGGAGGAATATTGCCGGCGCAGGGCTGCCGCCAGCTGGACTTCGCTGTGCGCCAGATTGTCGTGAGCGACCATCCCGCCCACGAACCCGATCACGATGGATGGCGGAAGCTTGGCGGTTTCGGATAGAGGGTCCGGGGCAGGTCCGGCACTTGTCTCTGCCGCGCCCAGGACGATGGGGAATGCCAGGCAGAGGCTGCAAACCGAGGTGTAAACCCATGCCCTCAAAACGGCAGCATGATAACAAATCCTGAGCCGCCGCGAGCAGCCGATGGGGCAGGCCAAGGCTGCCCCGGTTGGCCGGGCCTATGCTATTGTCAGCAAAGATGTTGCAGGTGCTCCGGAGGTTGAATGCAGAAGCAGCTGAAGCGCCACATGCGAATCCTGATGAACCTTTGGCCGCCGTTCCTGGGCGCGGGGATCCGGGTGAAGCGGATGCAATCGGACTGGAAGAGAATCGATGTGGAGATGGACTTGCGGCGCTGGAACAAGAACTATGTCGGTACACACTACGGGGGCTCGCTGTACTCCATGACTGATCCGTTTTTCATGCTCATGTTGATTGAGACTCTCGGCCCGGATTACGTTGTCTGGGACAAGTCGGCCAGCATTCGCTTCCGCAAGCCGGGGAGGGGAAAAGTCTCAGCGACCTTTACCCTGTCGGACGAGCAGATCGCGGAGATCAAGGAAGCGCTGAAGAGCAAAGAGAAGATTGATCGCAGATTTGCAGTCGAGGTGAAAGATGATTCGGGGGCGGTGATCGCAGAAGTCGAAAAGATACTGCAGGTTCGGGGGAAAAAACGAACCTCCGCCTGAAGCTGCTCGCGGGGCCGGAAGCCAGGTCTGTGCGATAATCCCTCACCTCAAAGCCGAAGAAGACAGGGAATGAACGAATCCGCCGCAGGAGCGCGCCCCCATGGAGAAGAGATTTACGAGCACCATCCGGTCCTCTCAAAGGCCAGAGGGATGCGCGTCGCCTGGGCTTTGGCGGCGCTGGGTGTGCTTCTGCAGATGGCGACGAATGGCCGCTACGGCTACTTTCGAGACGAACTGTATTACCTGGCAGCGAGTGATCACCTCGCCTTTGGCTACGTTGACTTCGCTCCTCTAATTGCCTGGCTCACACGAGCCAGCCGGATAGTCTGCGGCGACTCTCTCCATGCCGTCCGGTTGCTGCCGGCCGTGGCTTTTGCAATTGAGATCCTGCTCACGAGCGCGATCGCGCGCGAGTTGGGCGGCCGGCGGTGGGCGGCGCTGCTGGCCTGTGGGTCGGTGTTGCTGGCGCCGACGGTTCTGGCCAACGCGGACCGCCTCTCGATGAATCCTCTAGAGCCCGTGTTCTGGATGGCCTGCGTGTATTTCCTGCTGCTCGCCATCAACCGCGAGGAGCCGAGATTCTTATTGTGGTGCGGAGTGGCCCTTGGATTCGGACTGGAGAACAAGCATTCGACCGTCTTCTTTCTCGCGGCATTGCTGGGTGGGCTGTTGCTTACATCACATCGCCGCTTGCTGGCGACGAAATGGTTCTGGCTGGGGGCCGGCATTGCCTTGCTTATCGCACTGCCCAATGTGGTGTGGCAATACGTCCATCACTTCCCCACGCTGGAAGACCTGCGCAATGTAAAGGCGACGCACAAGAACGTCGAGTTGCCGCCCCTGTCGTTTCTGCTTCAACAGATCATGATGCTGGCGCCCGCGAGCGCGCTGGTGTGGATTGCAGGCCTCGGGTATTTGCTCTTTCACCGTGAAGGCAGGTTGTACCGCTTCCTCGGCGTTACCTACCTGCTGTTCCTCGCGGTGATGATGGTGCTGAAGGGTAAGGATTACTATCTCGCCCCGATCTATCCCATGCTGTACGCGGCGGGAGGCGTGTTCTGGGGGAGGCTGGCGGAGGCGCGTCCGCGGCTGCGTTGGTTGCGAGTGGCCATGCCGGTCTTGGTGTTCGGTCTTGGTTTGCCGGCGGTTCCCATCGTGCTGCCCATCCTTCCACCGGAAAGAGTCATGCCGTATATGGAAGCGCTGGGGGTGAAAGTACCGCGCACCGAGACGGGCATGCGCAGCTTGCTTCCGCAGTACTTCGCCGATGAATTCGGCTGGCCAGAGATGGTCGAGACGGTTGCGGGCGTATACAACTCCCTGCCGCCCGAGGAACGTGCAAGGACGGCCATCCTGGCGGGAAACTACGGCGGGGCTGGCGCAATTGATTTCTATGGACCGCGTTACGGATTGCCCAAAGCGATCAGCGCCCACCAGAATTACTACTACTGGGGCCCTCGGCAATACACCGGAGAACGCGTCATCATGCTGGAATGGAAGCTCGATAATGCCCTCCATTGGTGTGGGAGCGTCGAGCAGGGGCCGGTGATCGCACCGTACTACGGAATGGGCTGGGAGCACTACACGATCCTTCTCTGTCGGGACTTGAAGGTCCCGCTGGCGCAGGCTTGGCCTGAGTTTAAGGTTTGGAACTAATTGATTAATAAAGAGATGTTACTGCAGGTGTTATCCGGGATGGGATATGCAGGCTTGATTGGGATGGCGGCTGCTGCCGGAAGATTTTCACTGCTTTCGTTCGCGCCTCGCGGCAAGACGGTTGCTAGGGACTATGACAAACGTAAAACTTTCCGGGCGCCTTGAAATTCCTACCCGACGCGGAAGTACACCGCACTAACGTTTTCAGTAACTTACGGATGGCACCGGGGATGCAATATGAAACCCCAGACGAAGTGGCGCGCAACGGGGCGCTCTCGAGAATAAACTTCGGCCAGAGGTTTTCTTGAGCGCCCCTTGCTTTATTTGGTTCACCCGGACCCTCCCCCAACGACAGCCCTCCTCGACACAGAATTTCTGCGCGTAGTTATGTCTCGCAAGCAATGGTTTCTATAGTTTGCCTAGCAGATCGAGTCCGGCCCCTCGCAGAAGTCCGGCAACGGCGGGTTCTTTGAGCCGGGACGCGTCGAACTCCACACGAACTATGCGTTCTTTTTCCGAGAAGCTGACTTTGCGAATGCCGTAGACCTCCCGGACACTGTCCAGGGCGCGCATGGCGGTCTCGCCTGGGGTTGCACCGTAGCGGTAGGCGACTTCCAGTTGGGTCATGCCAGGTTCCTCCGCTGTCCAAGATACAACATCGTGGTATTGACATTGCCTTCGGCGGTAATTCTTCGCCCTCGACTTCTTAGGGTTTCCCTTCTTCCGCGAAAGACGAACCCTGCCCGCCGAGGAACGCAGAGAGAATTTACCTCAGCGGCTGAAGCCGCCGCTGAAAGCAGGCCAGTTGTCGCAGCGATGAATCGCTGCGCCACCCAAAGCCGGCTGTGCCGGCGGCCGAGGATTCCAGAGAGCACCTCAGGTCACCTCCCAGAATCGACTATGGACGCAGCGGAATCTAATATTGTTCACTGAAGTCGACACGCCTGGGTTTTCTCCTAGCCTCGACCGCTCCTAACGCATGGACACTGAAGAGCGACCCACAACTGCAGCTTTCGATCCGGTTTGCGGAATGCCGGTGGATCCGGCTACTGCGAAATATCGTCGGGAGCATGCCGGGAACGAGTACTACTTCTGCTGTGGGGGATGCGCGGAGAAGTTTGCAGCGGAGCCCGAGAGATATCTCGCTGGTCCCGGTTCCGGGTTGGTTACGCTCGAGATGGCAGCGTCGACCAAGGCTTCGCGGCGAGTGAAGGACCCGGTATGCGGAATGGATGTAGATCCGGCAACCGCGAAATATCATGCGCAGCATGCAGGCCAAACCTTCTTGTTTTGCAGCGAGAGCTGCCTGCAGAAATTTCGGGGAAATCCTGAAGCGTACCGGCAAGGGAGCACACCAATTCACCCCCGCTCCTCTGCCACCTACGTGTGTCCAATGTGCCCCGAGGTAAGCCAGGAAAAGCCAGGGCCGTGTCCGAAGTGCGGCATGGCGCTCGAGCCCAGAGTGCCGACCGTTACGAAACGAGTGGAATACACCTGCCCGATGCATCCGGAAATCGTGCGCCCAGGACCGGGAAGCTGCCCCATCTGCGGAATGGCTTTGGAGCCGAGGACCATCACCACACAGGAGGAAGAAAATCCCCAGCTGCGTGATATGACGCGGCGTTTCTGGGTGGGTGTCGGACTGACCGCGCCGCTGCTGGCGATCGCCATGGCCGACATGCTGCCGGGCATGCCGTTTCGGCGTGCGTTTCCCGGCGGCTGGCTGCCGTGGTTCGAACTGCTGCTGGCCACCCCGGTTGTGCTTTGGGGAGGATGGCCTTTCTTTCAGCGCGGCTGGGCTTCGGTGGTGAACCGCTCCACCAACATGTTCACGCTGATCGCAATGGGGACCGGCGTGGCATATTTGTTCAGCCTGGTTGCGGTCATCGCCCCGGGAGTTTTTCCGGAGTCGTTCCGCGATATGAGCGGGGCGCCGCCAGTTTATTTTGAGGCGGCGGCCGCGATCGTCACTCTGGTGCTGCTGGGGCAGGTGCTGGAGCTTCGCGCACGCAGCCGTACCGGGGCTGCGATCCGCGCGTTGCTCGATCTGGCGCCCAAGACCGCTCGGATTCTTCGTGATGGCGGCGAGCTGGATATCCCTTTGGAGCAGGTGCAGCCGGGCGACCGGCTGCGGGTGCGCCCGGGAGAGAAGATTCCCGTGGACGGCGTAGTGCTGGACGGCAGCAGCGCAGTAGACGAGTCCATGCTTACGGGCGAGTCCATGCCCGTCGAAAAGCTGGCGGGCAGCCGCGTGATCGGCGCCACGGTGAACGGCACGGGGTCGTTCACCATGCGGGCCGAACATGTGGGCAGCGAAACGCTGCTGGCGCAGATCGTGCAGATGGTGAGCCAGGCGCAGCGCAGCCGCGCTCCCATACAGCGGCTGGCGGACCGCGTGGCGGCATGGTTTGTGCCGGCGGTGATCGCAATTGCCGCTTTGACGTTCCTGGTTTGGGCTTTCGTAGGCCCTCAGCCGCGGCTGGCGCACGGTTTGGTCAATGCGGTGGCCGTCCTCATCATTGCTTGTCCGTGCGCCCTGGGGCTAGCGACGCCCATGGCGATCATGGTCGGCACCGGGCGGGGCGCGACTGCCGGAGTGCTCATCAAGAATGCGGAAGCACTGGAGGTCCTGGAAAAGGTGGACACGCTGGTCGTGGACAAAACAGGGACTCTCACCGAGGGAAAGCCGCGTGTAACCACGATTGTCGTGGAAGGGGGATCGGCGGGAAACGAGGACGAACTACTCCGCCTCGTCGCGAGCGTGGAGCGGGGAAGTGAGCATCCGCTAGCCGCAGCCGTCATCGCGGCCGCAAACGAGCGCGGCCTGAAGCTCAAGGCGCCGAGCGGTTTTCAGTATCTGCCCGGAAAAGGTGTGCGCGGCTGCGTCGACGATACCGATGTTATTGCTGGGAATTTGGCATTGGGTTCCGAGACAGGGACGGATTTCAGCGGGCTCGCCACGAGAGCCGAACAACATCGCAGCAGCGGCCAGACCGTTATCTTTGTGGGATTGGATGGCCGCGCCGCTGGATTGCTGGGAATTTCCGATCCGGTGAAGAAATCCACGGCGCAGGCATTGCGCGACTTGAAAGCTGACGGGATGCGCATCGTCATGCTCACCGGCGACAGCAAGGGCACGGCCGGGGCAGTCGCACGGCAACTGGGCATCGAAGAGTTCGAGGCAGAGGTGCTGCCGGAGAAGAAGTCAGAGGTGGTGAAACGCCTGCAAGAAGAAGGCCGCGTCGTGGCGATGGCCGGTGATGGGGTCAACGACGCGCCTGCGCTCGCGCAGGCAGACGTGGGCATCGCCATCGGAACCGGGACGGATGTGGCCATGGAAAGCGCCGGCATCACCCTGTTGAAGGGCGATCTTGCCGGAATTGTGCGGGCGCACAAGCTGAGCCGGGTCACGATGCGGAATATCCGGCAGAACCTCTTCTTTGCGTTTGTCTACAACTCGCTGGGGGTGCCTGTTGCGGCGGGAGTCCTGTATCCGCTTTTCGGACTGCTGTTGAGTCCAATTCTGGCGGCGGCGGCGATGAGCTTCAGTTCAGTTTCGGTGATCGCCAACTCGCTGCGGTTGCGCCGAACAGATCTATAGGATACTGGCCTTCGTTCCGGGAACCCTCAAACTGTCATCTTCCGAAAAAGGCGGAGCCTGCAGCAAAATCAGGATCGCGGTGCGATAGAATATTGCGCCGAAAGGGAGGCGCTATGATCGTCGTCCGCAATTGCTTTGTGGCTAAGCCGGGGAACGCCAGTAAACTCGCTGCCCAACTCAAAGAAGCGGCAGCCACTGCCAAGATCCCCAGTCACCGGGTTTTGACTGATATGACCGGCGACTTCAACCGAGTAATCCTGGAATACGAGGCGGAAAACGTGGGCGAGTTCGAAGCACGCATGAAGGATTACGCCACGAATCAGGCGTTCCGCGACAAAATGAAGGGCTACACCGACCTGTGGACTACAGGAAGCCGGGAGATTCTGCAAGTGATGTGAAGAGGGCGGGGCCGAAGACGACGGGTGCGAAGAGGAATCGCCGCGCCGCGATCTGGCGCGCAAGGCCCCTTGCTGCCGTCTTGCCCGGCCGTGAAATTGCGACCCTTCGATGGCGATTCTTCAACACACCTTGAGTAACCATTGAGCAATTGACACCTATTCGCTGATGCTCAACAATTAGTGCAGATTTCCTCAATCACCACTCGAAGGGGGTAGCCTGATGTCCGATGAGGCTTCGCCGGAAACTACATACCATGTGGAAACCCAGAGCAGCCTGGGGAAGTGGATCCTGCTGGGGGTGGCGATTCTCTATATCGCCGGGTCGCTGTACTTCCTGTTCAGCCTGAGTGGCCGTCTGGATAAGCTCAGCAAAGATCAGGATACCAAGGTTGCCGACATCAACAAGCGGCTGGATTCGGCCGAAGCTGACAGCGAAGCCCTAGCCAAGCAACTAGGTATGACCAAGAAGGAGCTGGCGGACCGCTCGGCGGAGTTGCAGCGCCAGCAGCGCGCGGCCGAAGCCCGCCTGGCAGCTTCGCAGAAGCAGCAGATCAGCGAGGTGAGCGGAGAAGTGGCCGGTGTGAAGTCGGATGTGGGCGGAGTGAAGACCGACGTTGCCGCAACCCGGGCTGACCTGGAAGCGACAAAAGGCAAGTTGCAGAGTGCCATCGGCGACCTCGGCGTGCAAAGCGGCCTTATCGCCAATACGCGCGCGGATCTGGAAGTCCTGAAGCACAGAGGCGACCGTAACTACTACGAGTTCACGCTGGTGAAAGGCGCCAAGCCGCAGCCGATCTCCACGGTGAGCCTGCAGTTGAGAAAGACTGACCAGAAGCGGGGAAAATTCACTCTCAATGTAACCTCGGACGACAAGACGATTGAGAAGAAAGACCGCAATATTTCCGAGCCCATTCAGTTCTACACCGGGCGCGAGCACATGCTGTACGAGCTCGTGGTCTGGACGGTGGACAAGAACCAGGCGACCGGCTACTTGAGCACTCCCAAGAACGCGCCAGTTCCGGTATCGGCGAACTAGGCTGCGGCAAGAGCGGGGGAGGGCTCGGTACGTTCCGCGCGCCACCCGGCGGGAGAACTGAACATTGAGCACAGAGCACCGATTTTCACGCAAGAACTGCTCCCGATGCTGATCAAACCAGTTGAGCAACGGACTGCGCCTCGGCACGCTCCTTGAACCTTATGCTCTTTCCAGGCTGGCATGTGGTCCTCGAGATTGTCCTGCGGACGGCGGTGATCTACATCGTCGTTCTTCTGGGTGTGCGGCTCAGCGGCAAGCGCGAGGTCGGGCAGATGACCCCTTTCGACCTCACGCTGCTCCTGCTCATCAGCAACTCGGTGCAGAATGCCATGACCGGCCCGGACACTTCGCTCTCCGGAGGGATCACTGCGGCTTGCGTACTGCTGGTCTTGAACTACGTCATCGCCGAGGCTTCCGGCACCAACCGCCGCTTCCGCAAGCTGGTCGAGGGCGAGCCCAGCCTGTTAGTGCACGACGGCAAGATCAACATGTCGCACATGGCCAAAGAGCACGTCAGCATGGATGAGCTGCAGCGCGCCCTGCGCGAGCACGGCATCCCTACCTACCACGAAGTCGCTCTTGCCGTTCTCGAAGTCGATGGGTCCATCAGTTGCCTGAAGTACGACGAGATCAAACCCGACGCCCACACCCATCTGGCGCGCAGGAAGTTTCTGCAGAAGCATCAGTAAATCACAGCCAAAGGGCTACTACTTCGCCAGCACCAGGGGAACTGTCTCGCCGTAAGGCTCGATCGTCACCGTCAGGGACTTGCGGCTGTTGAAGGCCTCGATGGTGACCGGAAAGCTGACGATGATGGTGGCCTTGGTCTCGCCTCCCGGCGGCAGCTGCTTTTCGATGTTGAAAGGCTCCAGAGCGTGCGCTTTGAGAGCCGGCAATGCCTGGAAATAGCGCTGGAAGTCGACGGCCGCGGCGGGTTCGTCACTGAACTGGCCACTGCTCGCGTCAAGATCGGCCTTGACGTGGTGGATCTTGAACGAGCCCTTGCCGTGGTTCTGGATGGTGAAGTTGATGGCGACCATGACGGAATTCTGGTCAGGAATCTCGACCGCAACCACGTCATCAATCGATCCGGTCGCGGAGGACTTGGGGCGAAACACGAACGCCACGATTGCGCCCAGCACGGCGATGGCCGCGACGGTGATGAGAACGATTTTGGCCGGCGGCAGATTCTTCCGGGCCGTCCCGAATTCCTCGCCGATGTGGAACGGAATCTGCGGCGCCGCCGGGGGCAAACCCTCCTTTGCAGGCGCGGCGGATGGCGGGGCGGAAGCGGCGTCGGGTGCAGGAGGATTCGCCGGCGAAGCGGGAACTTCTTCCATCATGGGAGCCTCCCGCCGATGATTGTAGCCGTTTCCCCGGGAAAGCGCTCCTGGGACAGCCTGTGTCCCAGAGACCGCCCAGCCCTCCAGTTCAACCTACCCAGGCCAACCAGGCCCAGCCCAGCAGAAGCGTGACCAGCGTGATAGGAATGCCAACGCGCGAGTAGTCCCAAAAACCGATGTGAATCTCGCCGTGCGCCCGCTCCACCACAATGAGATTCGCCACTGAGCCCGTGATCGTCAGGTTTCCTGCGAGGGTGCTGGCCATGGCGAGCACCAGCCAACCGGTGTGCGGATCGCGGAAAACCGGCACCAGAGTCTTGAGCAGCATCACCGCGGGCACGTTGCTGACCAGGTTCGATAACACCGCGGTCACGGCCGTAAGCACCCCGGGGTTTTGAAGATTGGAGCGCTCGGCGATGGCGAAGAGGTAGCCGGTGAGTCCGGAGTTCTGCGCGCCGCCCACGATCAGAAACAGACCGACGAAAAATACCAGCAGCCCCCAATCGACTTCATCGTAGACCAACCGCGGATTGCGCGTGCGCGTAATTAACATGAGCGCGGCGCCGATGGCAGCCATCATGGCTGGCGGCACTCCCGCCACAAATCCTGCCAGCACGAGGGCAATCACGAGCGCAGGCTTGCGCAGTTCGCGGGTCGAGGTGTGCAGCTTTGTTGCGGTGACGGCTTCAGCTTCTTCCGGCACGGAATGATTGCCGAACATGCGGTGGATGATCAGCCAATCCAGCACCAGTCCGATCAGCGCTACCGGCCCCAGATGCCGGATGAAATGGCGGTATGTCAGCCCTGAAAACGAGCCGATCAGCATGTTCTGCGGGTTTCCGGTGATGGTGGCAACGCTGCCAATGTTGGCCGAAGTGGCCACGGCGAGCAGGTAGGGTAATGGCTTCAATCCCATGCGGCGGGTAGCGAGGAGTGTGAATGGCACCATCACCAGGCAGATGATGTCGTTGACGAAAAACGCCGACAGCACCCCGGTGATGAAGATGACGGTGGGCAGCAAGTGGTGCGGTTTCAGACGCAGGACGATGTGCTCGGTAATCCACTCGAAAAAGCCCGTGAGATGCAGGCAGCCCACCACGAGCATCATCGAGAACAACAAAACCAACGTTCCGAAGTCAATGAAGCGTAGCGCGTCTGCAGCAGGAACAATACGAAAGGCGACCATCAATACCGCACCGATGATGGCCATGCCGGGACGATCGATCTTCATCCCAGGCAACTTGCCCAAGGCGAACACGAGGTAGCTGACGGCGAAGACGGCATATCCAGCTGTGATCTGCCACTCGGCAAGAGGCCTGGTGAGCTGCGGGGCGACCAGCAGGAAAGCGGGCGAACTCATGACGAATGCAGTGTACCCGAGTCGCAGGCAAAGCCGCCGGAAGGCCGCCTTGGTCTCTCCGGGAGCGCACGGTTCGACCCCGTTGTCCCAGATTCTGATAGGCTCCTGAAATTACATTTTTCTTCCGGGGGTTGAATGAAGATCCTTAGGGAACGACTCCGTGGTGTGCTGTTCATCGTGGTTTTCACGGTTCTGGCTGCGTACGCGCCGGCGCAATCCGAAGCTCATGAAAGCGCCGTGCGGGCCGGACGCTTAATCGACGTACGTACCGGCGAGGTGCGCACGAGTGTTTACATCGTCGTAGCCAAAGATCGAATCGCTCGGGTAGCCGACAGGGCGCCAGCCGGCGTCGGCGTTGTGGACCTCTCCCGATACACGGTGGTTCCGGGCTTGATCGATTCCCACGCCCACGTGCTGGGAAATCCCAAGGACCAGTCCTCCACCGCCGGACTGCGCATGTCGTCTGCGCAAAAAACCATCTGGGGAGTGCACAACCTGCAGGTGTGGCTGGATCATGGATTCACCGCGCTGCGCGACGCCTGCGAAGGAGACCCCGGCTATGGCCAGCTCGCGCTGCGCGACAGCGTTGAGAAAGGGCTGATCCGTGGCCCGCGCATGGTCTCGGCAGGAGGGTGCCTTTCCCTCACCGGCGGACATGGCGATGACGACGTCCTCGCCCCCGACGCCGGCCTCCTGCGCCGGCCGAACATTGCCGACAACGTGGACGAAATGGACCGGGCGGTGCGCCGCGATATCAAGTATGGCGCCGATTGGATCAAGCTGATGGCCTCGGGCGGCGTGATGGATCCGATCAGCGACTACCGCGTCCAAGAGTTGAGCGAAGCGCAGATGGCCCGGGCAGTGGAGCTGGCGCACCGCGCCGGGAAGCGGGTGATGGCCCACGCCGAAGGGGCGGAAGGCGTTAAGGCGGCGGTTCGCGCAGGGGTGGATTCTATTGAGCACGGCACCGTTATGGACGAAGAAGGTGCGCAGCTCATGGAGAAACGCGGCACCTGGCTGGTGCCAACGCTTTTCTGCTTTCAGCACGACATGGAAACCGGGCTCACGCAAGGGCGCGATCCCGTGAGCTTTGCCAAGGGGCAGGCCATCCTGAAGGAGCAGGCGCCCGCGTTTCATCGCGCGCTCGAGCATCATCTGAAGATTGCCTACGGCGTCGATGATGATCCCGACGTCGTCTCCAGAGAGTTCGGCGCACTGGTTCGAGGCGGCATGACCCCGCTGCAGGCCCTGCAGGCTGCGACCATCAACGGCGCCGAGCTGCAAGGCCGCTCGAGCGAGATCGGGACCATCGAAGCAGGGAAATTCGCGGACATTGTCGCCGTGGAGGGCGACCCCCTCGCCGACATCACCGCCATGGAGCATATCGTCTTCGTGATGAAGGGCGGAGAAGTTTACAAGAATACCGTGAAGTGAGACAGCGAGCCGATTTGATCAGGAGGATCGCATTGAAATTTGCTGAGAGGTTGGTATGACACGCCCTGACGGTTGGCCGCGAGTCGTGGTTGTGGGTGCTGGTGCAGTTGGTGGCTATTTCGGCGGCTTAATGGCACGTGCGGGCGCCCCAGTTGTCATGATCGGGCGGAAAGCCTTCGTTGACGCAGTCCACAGGGCCGGTCTTTTCCTTGATACCCTGCACTTTCAGGAACGTGTGCAGGTCGAAGCCTGTGATGATTTGGGTGCGGCTTACGGGGCCGATCTAGTTCTTTTCTGTGTGAAAACCACAGACAATGCTGCCGCCGCGAGAGCATTGGCCCCGTTTCTTGCGCCTCACGCGATCGTGGTCAGCCTGCAGAACGGTGTCGATAACGTCGAGCAGATTCGCGCCGCTGCGAGCATCGACGTGCTGCCCGTAGTGGTTTACGTAGCTGCCTCGGTCGAGGATCCCGGCCATGTCAAGCACGTCGGGCGGGGGGACCTGATCGTGAGCAGCAAATCGGCAAAGGCGAAAGGCGTCGCGGAGATCTTCGTGCGGGCCGGCATCCCTTGCAGGCTATCCGACAATATCGACGGTGAACTGTGGACCAAACTCATTTGGAACTGTGCTCTGAACGCGGTTTCAGCACTCGGGCAAGCGAAATACGGTCAGATCGCTGAGAGCACGGAGGCACGAGAGTTGGTCGGAACAGTTGTTGACGAGGTATTGGCTGTCGCCCGAGCCGCTCACATAGTGCTGCCCGGCCTTCAGGATTCCGAGGCAGCTATGGCGGGTGCGATGAAGATCGCGACGCAAATGGCTGGGGCGTTGTCATCCACCGCACAAGACATAAATCGAGGAAAGCGCACGGAGATCGACTCGCTGAACGGATATATTTCACGGCGCGGGGCCGCGCTGGGAGTATCCACGCCAGTCAATCACATACTTTACACCCTGGTGAAACTGCTCGAAGGCCGGTGATTCATTTTCTCATCGAGATGGGCCAGCAGGCTGCTGAGAAGCTGCTTTGGGGGTGGCATTTTGCCTCAGCGGATGAAGCCGCCGGCGAAAGTAGGACAGTTATCGCCGCGATGAATCGCTGCGCCCAAAATCGGCTGTGACGTCGAGTTTTTCAGCGGCCTGCTACCTACAACGCTCCGCCACAACCAGCTAACGTAACGACTCAGAATGCGCAACTGAGTCGAGCT
>Ga0335077_10007437_pt1 | contig 13548 bp, 14 predicted proteins | sample Lox_Sample_31_FD_207151 | JGI IMG/M metagenome (GOLD analysis project Ga0335077, IMG submission 207151) | Soil microbial communities from Loxahatchee National Wildlife Refuge, Florida, United States - Lox_Sample_3.1 | ecosystem: Environmental > Terrestrial > Soil > Wetlands | place: USA...
GTGTTACTCCGCGGGACAGGGTGCGCCGATGAGTGATGGACGAGGCGAGTCCGTGGACATGGTAACTATCTCAACTGTGACATGAGGTCGTTACCGAACCGTTTTGCTGGATAACTTCACTGCTGCACTGGTGGCGGCGTCATTCCCACGAACGAGGTGCCCAGGAACTTCTCTGGTGGACCGAAGTTCCAGTTGAACATGGCAAAGCCGACCCGCTCGCAGGCATGGCAGCCATTGATCAGTGGGTAACCAACGGTGAACTGGATTCCTCCGTTCGGTCCAGGCTGCGAGTTCGGCCAGGTAGTGCCGTCGCGATCGCCCGGCCAGACGCCTACGTTCGGGAACTGGGCCTTCGTATTCTGGAATTGTGGGTCCTGCTGCATCGCCTGCTGGTCCAGCAGCTTGAGGTCTTCGACATTCAGGATCCGGGGCTGGCCGTTCAGGAACAGCAGTCCGTAGTTGGTATTGGCGCGCAGCGGATAGTTGACCCAGCCAATGTCCACCGGGCCGACCGGATGAAGTCCGTACAGAATGCCGACCTCGCCTCCGCTGGTCTTGTACAGGTCGCGGGTGAACGCGACGGCGTCAGCCGGGGCGCCGCCCTGGGCCATCTGGTTGATGAAGCAGTCCGCGAATGGCGGGGGCTGCGTCGCGTCCCCGCACTTTTTCAGCACCGTAATTCGGAATGCATCCGGCATCTTCCATACCGCTGCCGCCGTGATTTTCTTTGGAGCCTGGTCTTGTGCTGAAGCCGCGAGAGTTATGAATACGACGAGAATGGCTGCCCCAAACACTCTTGCTCTCATGCGCTGGACCTCTCGAACGAAATGCTACAAGCAAGTGGCCGTTGGGGGAACGGCATTCTTTCTGTGAGTCGTCAGAGCAGGCGAGAGCTTGTTTTATGGCGCAACGCTGAGCACGCCGGCGCCGTTGATCTCGCTCTGTTTCAGTTTGCGCAGTGCCAGGTTGGCATCTTCCAAAGCGAACTGTGTCACTTCAGTTTGCACCGGAACCTCCGCGGCCAGCTCCAGGAATTCCTCCACATCGCGGCGCGTGCTGTTAGCCACACTGCGCAACCCACGCTCCTCGTACAGCAGTGCATAGTCGAACTGGGGAATGGGACTCATCGTGATGCCCGCGAGCGCGACCGTTCCCGCCTTCCTCGTGGCACGAAGCGCCAACGGCACCAGCGACCCGGCTGGCGCGAAGATGATGGCCGAGTCGAGCTTTGCCGTGAGACTGTCGTTCGCATCTCCCGCCCACACTGCGCCCAGCCGTAACGCCATCTGGCGATGCGCTTCACTGCGGGTGAAGACATACACCTCGCATCCAAGGTGCCGTGCGAACTGCAGAACGATGTGCGCGGATGCTCCGAAACCGTAAAGCCCCACCCGATCACCGCTCCGCGCGCCGCTCAGGCGAAACGAACGGTACCCGATGACGCCGGCGCACAACAGCGGCGCGGCATGATCGTCGTCGAACGCTTGCGGCATGGGGTATGCGAAATCCTCATCGACGACCATGTATTCCGCGTATCCGCCATCGGCGTTCAGACCGGTGAACTCACCGCGCTCGCAAAGGTTCTCCTCTCCCGTAAGGCAGAACATGCAGTTGCGGTCGGTGCGATAGAGCCACGGCACGCCAACGCGATCACCTTCTCGGAAGCGGTTCGCGGCTGCTCCGCGTGCCTCGACGGTCCCGACGATCTGGTGCCCCGGGACAACCGGCAGCTTGGGCAGCCTCAGGTCGCCTTCGACAGTATGCAGGTCGGTATGGCAGATCCCACAGCGTCGGACAGCGATGCGGATCTGGCGTGGAGCGGGTTCGGGCTTCGGCATCTCGCGCAGCTGCAGGGGTGACTGCTCCACCGGCGCGGGCTTTTCCAGCACCATAGCGCGCATGGAAACATGGTATGTCCGCGCGCCCCACAGGAGAAGAGATGAATGCTTGGCGTCAGGGCACGAAACACTATCGCGTCAGCGAAGAGCCGCGTCAGGGCACGACCTTGGTCGTGCCGGTAGCATTGCTTTTGGTTTCTTGAGCGGACTTTAGTCCGCGACGCCGCGCCTGGGTGGGGTACGCCTTCACAGGCTGCTGAAAAACTCCGCTCTGCGAAGATTCGCGTCAGGGCACGACTTTAGTCGTGCCGAAAAGCTCCCATTTCTTGCTATCGCGAGCGGACTTCAGTCCGCGAGCGACCAGCGATTTCGACTTTTTCAGCAGCCTCTTCAGGCGTACATAAAGACGCTTACAAGAATTCTCATCCCGAGTGGACTTTAGTCCACGAGGGACCTGCTGTTGCACATCCCTCGCGCCAAAGGACGGCGCTCGTGATGACGAAGGCAGGGTGATGCTTCCAATGCACCGCTGAAGCGGTGCTCCACCTTACTTCTCGGCGCCGGCTTCTTCGGTCGCAGGCGTGGTTTCAGCGGCCGCGTCCTTCTGCACCTTGACCTTCACCGGAACGGCTACATCGCGATGCAGCTTGATGGACACGTTGAACTCGCCCAACGCCTTCAGCGGCTCATCGAGCTGGATCTTACGGCGATCGATGTTGAATCCTTTGCGTTCCAGTTCATGCGCAATGTCGGACGAGGTGACTGAGCCGAAAAGGTGGTCGTGCTCGCCCGCCTTGCGGGTGAACGCCAGCTCCACTCCTGCCAGCTGTTGCCCCAGGCTTTCAGCGTCGCCCTTCTCGCGCGCCAGGCGGCGCACCGCAGCCGCCTTCATCTGGTCGATCACGGCGCGGTTGGCCGGCGTGGCTTCAATCGCAAGCTTCTTGGGAAGCAGATAATTGCGGCCGTAGCCCTCGGCAACTTTCACCACGTCGCCGCGCGAGCCCAGCTTGGCTACATCTTCTTTGAGAATGACTTCCATGTGGTAAAACTCCTGATTCGTGGCAGAGCCACAAAGCTATCAGCCGTCAGCGATCAGCTTTCAGCTAATGCAAGAACCTCGTTTCGCGTCCAGCCACAGCCGTTCACGTTTCCACTCTCCGACTGAGAGCTGACGGCTGATGGCTGAAAGCTATCTGCTCGCAAACGGCAGCAGCGCGATGTTGCGAGCCTGCTTGATGGCATCCGCCAAGCGGCGCTGATGCGGGGTGCAAACCCCCGTCAGGCGGCGCGGCACGATCTTGCCGGCTTCGGCCACAAACTGCGAAAGCAGCCGCACGTCCTTGTAGTTAATGCTGTCGATCTTCTCGACGCAGAACTTGCAAACCTTCTTGCGGCGGAAAAACTTGCGTCCGCCTTCGCGTCCACCAGGACCGCCACCAGGGCGCCCTGCGCCACGCGGACCGCGGGGTCCATCGGGACGCGAACCGCCTTCGGGACGTGAACCGCCTTCGGGACGTGAACCGCCCTCAGAACGCGAACCGCCTTCAGGACGCGAACCACCTTCAGGACGCGAACCGCCCTCAGAACGAGTCGGCGTTTCCGTCGTCGCCGCTTGCGGAGCCGTTGTTGTCGTTGTTTCGTCTGCCATGCTTCTCCTTGGAGCTTTGAAGAGGTGCAGGTTTCAGCTGCGCCGATTCAAGCCTTCTCGATCTTGGTCATCCCGAGGCAGCGGGTGCCCCATTCCGGCTTCCTTTGCCGGGGTGGGGTGGTTCGAGCTCAACTCGAACCTGTGCCGTCCTTACGGGACTCCGCGGTTAATTTCCAATTTACCCGGCGCTGAAGCGCTGGGCTACGTTCTGTCGCGCCTGCGCGCTGGTCTCGTTTGACTGCGTTCGCAACGAGGTGATGTCACTCGCGAACTAACAACTCTTCGCTGACAACCGGCCACGGGCCACTGACCACTTTCCTACGCCCCTGCCGGCGCTTCGCTCGGCTGCGGCTCTCCCGCAGGCGTCAGTGGCTCGGCAGCAGCGGCTGCTTCGGCGGCGCGAGTGCCCTTGCCGCGCACCTTAGTGTCGCGGATGGCCTTGATCTTCGCCATGCGCTTCTGCTCTTCGTCCACGCGCACAGTGAGGAACTTGATCACCGGCTCGTTCACGCGCAGACGCCGCTCGATTTCCTTCACCATGCCGCCCTCGCCTTCCAGCGTCAGCAACACGTAGATGCCGTCCTGGAAATTGCGGACGATATACGCCAGGCGCCGTTTGCCCATGCGCTCCACGCTCTTCACCGTGCCGCCTGCCGACTGCACTTGGTTCTCCAGGGTGGAGATCAGCTTGTCCTGATCTTCTTCCGGCATGTCAGGCCGCAAGATAAACATCAACTCATAAGTACGCATTGGTTTCTCCGAAACCGGCAATTAGCAATTGGCCATTAGCACTTGCCAGGCCATGCAATTCCGGTTCTTTCTCAAATTCTTCAGCGCCTTGCTTTGGCTAAGTGCTAACTGCCAATTGCTATTCGCTGGTTGCTTCTTTTTCTCTCCGGTTGAAGCGGTTCATCGCCGCTTGCATACCATCCTTCAGAATCACCCGCACCGCATCCGCCGCGGTATCCAGCACTTCATCGAGCACCGGGTACTGCGACTTCTTGAACTGCGACAGCACATATCGCGCGCCGTCGCCTACCGGATGATCGGGCCCAACTCCCAGCCGGATACGCATGATTTCCTGCGTACCCAGCGCCCCGAGCACCGACGCAATCCCGTTGTGTCCCGCCGAGCTGCCGCGCGGCCGAATGCGAATGCTGCCGAACGGAAGATCCAGCTCGTCGTAGAGGACGACCAGGTCCTGCTCGGGCTGCACTTCGTATTCGCGAACCAGATCGCGCACCGAAGCGCCGCTCAGGTTCATGTAGGTTTCCGGCTTGGCCAGGACGACGTCCTGTCCTTGCAACGTTGCCCGCGCGGTTTGCGCCCGGCAATTGCGGTTGTTGACGCGTACGCCGAGCTGTTCGGCAATGCGGTCCACCGCCAGGAAACCCATGTTGTGCGGCGTGAACTGATACTCGATGCCCGGATTGCCAAGCCCGACGATCAGCTTCACAACGCTTACTTCTTCTTCTCGGACTTCTCGGGCTTCTCGCCGCCCTCGGCAGCTTCGCCCTCCGCTTCCGCCTTGCCCTTCTTGATGACTTCGGGCTCAGCCGGAGCGGCAGCCGCTTCAGCACCCTCCGCCGGCGCCGGCTCAGCGTGCTCCTTCACCGCCGTGACGTGGGCAATCGCCTGGTTCTGGTCGGTGATGAACTTGATCTTGTCGCTTTGCGGCAGGTCGGCCACGCGCAGCGTTTGGCCAAAGACCAGATGGCTGACGTCCGCGTCAAAGTGGCTGGGGATGTCTGCCGGCAAGCACTCGATCTCGACTTCGCGCATCATCTGCTCGAGGATGCCGCCCTGCAACTTGACGCCCGGGGCCTCGCCCTTCAGCGTGACGGGAACGCTCACCTGCAACAGCTTGTCCATGGCAATGCGCTTCAGGTCCACATGCAGAAGCGCGCCCTTGATGGGCTCGTACTGCCAGTCGACGATCATCACTTTGCCGGAGTCGCCGCCTGCAGCCATGTCGAAGATCGAGTTGTGTCCCTGCTCGGAGTGAAGAATCTGGCTGATCTGCTTGGGGTCGACAGCGATGGTGAGCGGCTCGAGCCCGGCGCCATACAGCACGGCGGGAATCAGCCCACTCTTACGCAAGCGACGCGCGTCATTCTTGCCGCCGCTGGTTCGCGGCTTGGCTTCTACACTCTTGTCAGTCTTATCTGCGGTTGCTGTAGCCATAATTCCGTTCCTTTATAGAAAGAGTTTGCTGACCGAAGTCTCTTCGTGAATCGACTGGATGGCCCGCCCGATCAAGCCGCCGATCTTCAGCTGCTTGATTTTCGGCTCGGCCTTACCCGTCTCGGTCAGGGGTATGGTGTTGGTGACCACGCACTCCACCAACGACGATTTCGAAATCCTTTCGATCGCCGGTCCCGAAAGCACGGCGTGGGTGGCGCAGGCATACACCTGCCGGGCACCCGCATCGAGCAGTGCCTGCGACGTCTTTACCAACGTGCCGGCAGTGTCGATGATGTCATCCAGGATGAGACAGGTCCTATCATGCACATCGCCAATGACGTGCATCACTTCCGTGACATCCATCTCGACCCGGCGCTTATCGACGATAGCCAGCGCCGAATCCATCTTTTTGGCGAAGAAGCGCGCGCGCTCCACGCCGCCTGCATCCGGAGAAACCACCGTCAGGTTCGGAAGCTGCAGTTCTTTAAAGTGGCCCACCAGCACCGGCGAAGCAAACAAGTGGTCCACCGGAATGTTGAAGAAGCCCTGAATCTGCGGCGCGTGCATATCGACAACCAGCGCGCGATCGGCGCCTGCGACGGTCAGCAGATCGGCAACCAGCTTCGACGAAATCGGCACCCGAGGCTTGTCTTTGCGGTCCTGCCGCGCATAGCCGAAATACGGAATCACCACCGTGATGCGCCGCGCCGAAGCGCGCTTGAGCGCATCGATGAGCAACAGTAATTGCATCAGGTGCTCATTCACCGGATCGCAGGTCGGTTGCACGAGAAAGACGTCGGCGCCGCGCACATTCTCCAGAATCTGCACGTAGGTCTCACCGTCGGAGAACTTCGCGATATTCGCCTGCCCCAGCGGCAGTCCGAGATAGTCGCAGATCTCTTTCGCCAGCCCGTCGTTCGCCGTGCCGGAGAAGATCTTCCACTTCTCATCGTGCCGTGCCCGTACCGGCTTCTTCTCGGCCTTGGGCTCGGGAGCCTGCGCTGATGTCTTCTTCTCTGGCATGACCGAAGTTGCCGCTTCGGCCGCCGCCGCAGAGAGGATGCCCGTTTTGGTCGCTGCTTCCATGGTTTCCAATACCCCGCAATACCTGGTTGAGTAACCGCAAGGTAATTCTGCTTTCAGCTATCAGCCGTCAGCTTTCAGTTTGAAGCTGCCAGCCACCAGCTCCCAGTTCCGAAACTGACAACCGACAACTGACGCCTGACAACTGAATCTGGCTGGGCGGCTAGGATTCGAACCTAGACAAAGTGCTCCAAAGGCACTTGACCTACCATTAGTCGACCGCCCAGTGCATAAGCTGTCAGCTATCAGCCGCCAGCTATCAGCCAAAACCCCTAAACCTTGTCATCCTTAGCGAGGAGTCCGCCTTGGCGGACGACGACTCGAAGGACCCCTACCGCGCTACGCTGAGGTCAACCGCTCCCAATACGCCGAACGCCTCAACGTTGTCGTTGCGACCGCACTCCAGCCGGCGCAAGCAATCCGCTCGGCTGCTGCGCTCGCCTCGTCCGCCGACGCGAATACGCCGTACAGGGTCGAGCCTGAGCCCGACAAAGACGCATACTGCACGCCTTCGCGCTCTAACACACGTTTCGCCTCGCGCAATTCGGGATGCTCAGGAAAGACGACTCGCTCGAAGTCGTTTTCGATCCCGGCTCGGACAAGGTCGAGAAGCGGTGTCTCGGCCCGGTCCCCGCCCACGGCGGGAACACCGGATGCAGGCACAGCCTGCGAAAGGAAACCCTTATTCAGCCATGTGTACACTGCACTGGCGAACTGTTTTATTGTACCTGCCGCTCCGGCATGGGTCAATTCAGCCTCGCGCTCGACTAACGCGTCCCAGTCGGCGAACGCCTTGGGCGTCGAGACTCCGATTTCAGGCGTGACGACCACCAGGTGCATCGTGGGCAAGTCCTGTATGGGATAAACTTCCTGCCCGCGATCCACACCCAGTACGGTTCCGCCGATCAGGAACAGCGGCAGATCGCTGCCCACTTCAGCGGCAATCGCCAGCCGGTCTTCCGGCGCGAGCTGCATGTCCAACTCGCGTTCCAGGGCCAGCAGGGTTACCACTGCATTGGACGATGCCGCGCCCAAGCCCCCTTGCACCGGTAGCTGCTTGTCGATCTGGATAATGACTTTTCCCCGCTGCTTCAGCGTCCGCAGTACACGGTCGGCCACGCGATAGCAGGTGTTCGACTCGTCCTGCGGAACGCGCGGATCTTTGCAGCGAATCTCGATGCCGGCACCGCGCTGCACATCGACCTTGACTACGTCATGCAGCGCGATCGTTTGATAGATCGTGCGCAGCTCGTGGAATCCGTCCGAGCGTGCCGGGCCGATCTTGAGGCCGAGATTGATCTTGGCGAAGGAAGGGATACTGGTCGGCATGCGCGAAGTGGTTAGTGGCTGGTGGCCAGTGGCTAGTGTAAGCCGTCAGCTGTCAGCCGTCAGCTATCAGCCGCCAGCGGCTGTCATCCTGAGCGAAGCGAAGGACCTGCTGTTCGTTCGCGCTACCAATCTAGGAGACCTATTCCATCACTTCACTAAACAGAAAATCTTTGGGCCACTTCGCCTCGTATCCCGCCTCGCGCAGCGCTGTCGCCAGCTGCGCCCAGTGACGCACGCTATGCAGCATCGTGTGAAGAAAGATCTTGCGCTCGCTCGCCCGCAGCGTCCCGGCCGAGCGCGTAGGAAACTCCAGCACGGTGTTGAGTTCATCGTCCGTGGCGCTCGCGAGATACTTGCGAAGCCCAGCTCGCGCCCGGTCCCCGATGCTGAACAATTCGGCGACGTTTCCCTGCGGCAGCGATTCGTAGGACGAGATTTCTTCGCGATTCAGCCGCTGCGCGTAACGCAACTCGACAGCGAAGATATGCAGCAGGAATTCGCGAACGTTGTTCGTTTGCGCAACTCTGACCGGCACATCGAGCACCGCCGCCGGCTGCGAGTCAAACCACGCACGCCACTTCCCCGCCTCGCTCTCATTCCAGTCGAGCAGGTCGGTAAACGAGATTTGGTCCAACGTCGCAGGCATAAATCCTTCCTTTGTCGTTTTGAAAGGGCACGTCTTCAGGCGTGCCCTGAAGATCGATACGCAGCGGCCGGGCGCCCCATTCCGGCGTCTGTTGCCGGGGTGGGGTATTCGGAAATCCCACCCGGGCAAACGCGGCCCGAGTGGTGCACCCGTGCCGAAATGCTTATCGGCACGGCGGAAGCCGTGCTCTTTCAACCCTTGTGGCTCTCTTTCAGCTTCTTGGACTTAGCCTCGACACCCTTGGCCAGCTTTTCCTTGTAAGCTTCGAGCTTTTTCGCGACTTCTTTATCGTGCAAGCCGATCATCTGGGCCGCGAGAATGCCCGCATTCGTCGCCCCAGGTTTGCCGATGGCGACCGTCGCCACGGGAATACCTGCCGGCATCTGCACCATTGCCAGAAGCGAGTCGAGTCCCAGCAACGCGGTCGAAGGAATCGGCACGGCGATGACCGGCAGCGTGGTTTCAGCGGCGATCACGCCCGCCAGATGCGCGGCCCCGCCGGCGCCGGCGATGACCACTTCCACCCCGCGCCCCTTCAGCGCGCGCGTGTATTCGCTGGTGCGCGCGGGAGAGCGATGCGCCGACGTGATGTCGATTTCATACGGAATACCAAACTCGGCCAGCGCCTTCGCCGCCTCGTTCATGATGTCGAGGTCCGAGTCGCTGCCCATAACGATAGAAACCAGAGGATGATTGTTCATAACTATTCCTGGAGTTTGCGTTTCAACAGTTCTGTCCCGTTCCCGAGGGACTCACGCACTATTTGGGACCCTACCCAGCACTCCGGCCAAAAGAAGGCCTCCGCGCTGGGCTAAGCTATATCGCCCCTTTCGGGGCTGGAGTATTCCCCGGAATCGCTTTGATTGCAAATCAACCACCCACATATCGCATCGCCTTCAAAGCCAGCGGCCAAATGCTAAGTGCCATCGGCCATCGGCCATCTGGCGAAAGGCGAAGAGCGAAAGGCGAATAGCGTTTACTTCTTCTCCCTTAGATGCTTCAGCCCGCGCGCCGCAATGTCCTTGCGGTAGTGCATGCCGTCGAAGCGAATCTTCATCACCGCGTCGTACGCCTTGTTCACAGCTTCGGGAAGATCCGCTCCTCGCGCGGTGACGCCCAGGACGCGCCCGCCGGAGGTGTAATACGCGCCATCGCGCCGGCTCGTCCCAGCATGAAAGACTTTGATGCCGTAAATGCGGTCGGCTTCGTCGATGCCGGCAATCATTTTGCCCGCTTCGAATGAGCCCGGATATCCGCCCGAGGCCATCACCACGCACACCGCCGGCTCAGGAGACCACTTGAAATCGCCATCACTCACGCGTCCTTCGACGGAGGCTTGCAGCGCGTCGAGCAGGTCGCTGTCCATGCGCACCATGATGGGCTGCGTCTCGGGATCGCCAAAGCGGCAATTGAACTCCAGCACCATGGGTCCACGCGCGGTCATCATCAGCCCGCAATAGAGCACGCCTTTGTACTCCGCGCCTTCGGCTTTCATGCCGGCAATGACCGGGCGCGCGATGTGGGTCAGTAGCCAGTCACGCATCTGTGCGTCGATCATCTGCTCGGTCGAATACGCGCCCATGCCCCCGGTGTTCGGCCCCTGATCGTTGTCGAAGACGCGCTTGTGGTCCTGGCAGGCAACCAGCGGCGCCACGCGCTCGCCATCGCTCATCACCAGGAACGACAGCTCCTCGCCTACGAGGCATTCTTCCAGCACTACGCGCGATCCCGCCTCGCCCAACATCTTGCCGCTCAGCATCTCTTCCGCTACGCGCTGCGCCTCTTCTTTGGTGTGCGCGATGACGACTCCCTTGCCCGCCGCCAGCCCGTCGGCCTTGACGACAACCGGCGTATGAAAATGTGCCAGCGCCTCTTTCAACTCTTCCTTCTGCGTGCAAATCGCATAATGCGCCGTCGGAATGCGATGCCGCTGCATGAATTCCTTGGCGAAGCTCTTGCTCGATTCCAGTTCGGCTGCGGCTTTGGTCGGACCAAAGATTGGCCACCCGCGCCGCTGAAATTCATCGACCACTCCCAGGGTCAGAGGAAGCTCGGGCCCGACCACCGTCAGATCGGGAGTGAGGTTGGTGGCAAGCTGCACCAGCGAGTCGAGGCTCTTCAGGTCTGCGGAGACACATTCGGCGTCTTCGGCGATTCCACCGTTGCCGGGAGCGCAGTAGATTTTGCTGACGCGCGGCGACTGCCGCAGCTTCCAGGCAATCGCGTGCTCGCGGCCACCACCACCGAGGACCAGAACTTTCATACGAGAGCTGAACCTGTGTTTCGAATGAAAAGAAAGAGTAGGAGCCGTTCGCAGCGCATGTCAAACGCGGGAACGCTATTCGCCGTTCGCTCTTCGCTTTTCGCCAGAGTGGCGGGGTACGGCGTGCCCCATACACGTAGGAGTGTGTAGGACTCGCGGTCTCAACGAAATCTATAGATTGGCGCCGAACGCCAGCAGCCGGCCATCGCAGTCCTTCACCACAAACTCACGCGAGTGCCATGCCGTGTTGCCAAGTCCGCGCGTGAATTCCACGCCTCGAGCTGCATACTCGGCGTAAAGTGTGTCCGCATCTTCGATGAGGATGTACGCATCGAGCAGCTCATCCGCATATTTATCAGGGTTGGGGGTGGGAGGTTCGGCACAACGGAAGTGAATCGCGTGCTGGTCGCGGGCAACGATGGCGTAAACCGGTGGGTCCTGCCAGGTGCCTAAACACTGGAAGCCGAGCTTCTGTTCGTAATAGGCAAGGGTTGCGGCGAGGTCCGGGCTGAAGAACACAGGCGCGATCTGACGAATCATCGGGCGAGTCTACTACAGAAAAAATGCTGCCCTGCGGACCGCCAGCTTTGTTGCGGCGCACCTGCAAAACATCAACCGCTCGCGCGCGGTTTAACGCGGATTAGACCCACTAAGTTGACTTGAAAATAACTTCATCTCATCCGCGAAATCCGCGTAGATCCGCGGCTGCGTTTATTGCGGCGTGTTCATCCGGGCCAATCCGTGGTTCAATTTGATTGAGCACGCACCACGATCATGGCCGACGAATTCCCCCAAACCGGCTCGCTCTCGCTGGAGGGCATGCACAACTCCGTCGCCGTGCCGCATCACGAGGCAGGTTTCTGGGAGCAATGGCGTGCGTTCGTGGGCCCGGCGGTGCTGGTCAGCGTCGGATACATGGATCCCGGCAACTGGGGTACGGATCTCCAGGCTGGAGCACAGTTCAAATACGGGCTGCTGTGGGTAGTCGGGCTGGCCAGCGTCATGGCGATCTTCATGCAGGTCATCTCCGCGCGGCTCGGCGTGGTCACTGGCAAAGACCTGGCGCAGGCTTGCCGTGATTGGTATCCGCGGTGGACGCGCTGGCCCAACTGGATACTGAGCGAATCGGCCGTGGGCGCCTGCGATCTCGCCGAAGTGCTGGGTAGCGCCGTTGCACTGAACCTGATGTTTCATATCCCGCTGCTTTGGGCCGTCATCATCACCGGGCTCGACGTGCTGCTGCTGCTCGGCTTGCAAGGCCTGGGCATGAGGACGATCGAAGCGGTTGTCGTGCTGCTGGTGTTTACCATCGCGGTCTGCTATTACATCGAGATTTTCATCCTGCCGCAGACCAGGCCCAGCTTCACGGAGATGGCTGGAGGCCTGATACCGCACTTCCATCAGTACGGAATGATCTACGTTGCCATTGGCATCATCGGCGCCACGGTCATGCCGCACAACCTCTACCTGCACTCCGCGCTGGTACAGAGCCGCAAGCTGCAGAAGGATGAGCGCTCGATGCGGCGCGCCATCCAGTTCAACACCCTCGATTCCACCGTCGCGCTTTCGCTGGCGTTCTTCGTCAATGCCGCCATTCTGGTGTTGGCTGCGATGGTCTTCTTTGGGAAGCAAAGCGTTACTACCGCGGGCGGGCAGGTGGTCCCCTTCAGCGCGGATAGCGACTGGATTCGCGTTGCCTACCTGACCCTGGCGCCATTGCTGGGAACCGTGCTGGCGAGCACACTCTTCGCGGTGGCATTGTTGGCCAGCGGCCAGAGCAGCACCATCACCGGCACACTTGCCGGGCAGGTGGTGATGGAAGGTTTCATGCGCTGGCGCATCAAGCCATGGGTGCGCCGGCTGATCACGCGCTCGCTGGCGATTCTGCCCGCGATCATCATCATCGGCCTGCGTGGCGACAGCAGCGTGACCGACCTGCTCATCCTCAGCCAGGTTGTGCTGGCGTTGCAGCTTCCGTTGGCCATGTTTCCGTTGCTGCACTTCACCGGCTCGCGGCAGCGCATGGGCGAATGGAAGAACGGTTGGTTTCTCACCATCACCGGTTGGGCAAGCGCAATTTTGATCACGGCAATGGACATTTACGGACTGCCCGATTCAATCCGTACCGCCTGGCGGGTTGTGACCGGCGGATGAAGTGTACCTCGCAGGAGGTCTGACCATGTACGACAAGATCCTCGTAACCCTCGATGGCACTCCCACCGACCGCGCCATCATCGAGCATGTGAAGCGTCTGGCGCAGCTCGCCAAAAGCAGGCTGGTCCTGCTCCACGTAGCCGACGGATGGGCGGCGCGAACCTATGGCCCCGATGCGGTCAGTCCCGAGATCACCGAAGACACCGCGTACCTGCAGAAGGTGCAAACAGAGTTCCGCGCGGAGGGCATTCCTACGGATGCCGAGCTGGCCTATGGCGATCCCGTCCAGGAAATCGTGAAGTGGGTGAAACAGAAAGGCTGCGACCTGGTTGCCATGAGCACCCACGGCCATCGCTTCCTGGCCGACCTGTTTCTGGGGACCACCGCCACGCGCGTGCAGCAT
>Ga0335077_10007438_pt1 | contig 13548 bp, 14 predicted proteins | sample Lox_Sample_31_FD_207151 | JGI IMG/M metagenome (GOLD analysis project Ga0335077, IMG submission 207151) | Soil microbial communities from Loxahatchee National Wildlife Refuge, Florida, United States - Lox_Sample_3.1 | ecosystem: Environmental > Terrestrial > Soil > Wetlands | place: USA...
CTTGGCGAAGCCGCGCTTGGTGTTGAGCCCGGTGCCGACCGCGGTGCCGCCCTGCGCGAGCGGGTAGAGTTCGCGAAGGCTGCTCTTGAGCCGTGCGATGCCGGAGCGGACCTGCGCCGTGTAGCCAGAAAATTCCTGGCCGAGTGTCAGCGGCGTCGCGTCCTGGGTGTGGGTGCGGCCGATCTTGACGATGCCGCGGAATTCTCTGGTCTTCGCGAGCAGCGCCGCATGCAGGCGGCGCAGTGCCGGCAGCAGCGTGTCGACGATCTCCTGTGCCGCCGCGATATGCATCGCAGTCGGAAAAGCGTCGTTCGACGACTGGCTCATATTGACATGATCGTTCGGATGAATCGGCGCTTTGGCGCCGCGTACGCCGCCGAGTCTCTCGTTGGCTAGATTGGCGATCACTTCATTGACGTTCATGTTGGTCTGCGTACCCGAGCCGGTCTGGTAGACCGAGAGTGGGAACTCGGCGTCGCATTTGCCGTCGATGATGTCCTGCGCTGCGCGTGCAATAGCTTTGGCACGACGCGCGTCGAGCGAACCGAGTGCCAGGTTGGTTTCGGCGGCGGCGCGCTTGACGAGCGCGAGCGCACGGATGAGCGGACGCGGCATGCGCGCGTCGCCGATGCGGAAATTATTGCGCGAGCGCTCGGTCTGCGCACCCCAATAGCGCTCGGCTGCGACCTCGATCGGTCCGAAGCTGTCGGTCTCGGTTCGGCTGCGGGGCCGCATCGCCGGCGGCGCACGGCGGACGACCGATGCGGCGCGCTTGCGTCGCGGCGCAGCAGTCTGCCGTCGCCGCCTCATTTTTTTCGGAAACGATCGAGCCGAACCACTTCGGCGCCGCTGCCGGTGCCGCCGGATTCGCCTGCGGGCTTGTCTGTCACGGCGGCAGGCGGCGCCAGCGCGGGTGCCTGAACCGGGGCGGCAGCGGACGGGGCGCCGGCATCGCGCTGCTCCGGCGTGTGTGTCGTCGCTACGGCATCCTGCGCACCCGCGGTCTCGATCGCTTCGAACTGGAAGCCGAACTGAACGGATGGGTCGTAGAATGCGGTCACGGCATCGAACGGGATGGCGAGCCGTTCCGGCACGCCGCCGAACGACAAGCCGACCTCGAAGGCGTCGTCGCGCACCGAGAGATCCCAGAATTGATGCTGCAGGATGATCGTCATCGTGTCGGGATATTGCGCCTGCATGCGCTCGGACAGCCGTACACCCGGAGTGCCAGTCGTAAACGTGATCTTGAAATGATGCTCACCCGGAAGGCCGTTCTTTGCGGCGTCCGCCAGCACAGTGCGTACCACGCCGCGCAGCGCGTTCTGCGCCAGAAGATCGTAGCGGATGTGATCGGTGGCCATGTCAGGCGATGGATATCAAGCAATTGCAGCAGCGACGAAGCATAACGACGGCCTGTCGGCCTGTCTTCGATCTTCCTTCGGCTGTCCTCCGAAATAAGTGGAGGCTTCTGTTGCCAGGTGCCTCCGAACCCCGCCTGACGCTGCTAAGACGTCAGGACTTTAGGTCGGTCTTTCGAGCTGCTTACGCAGCCAGAGCAACCGGAGCATAGTTGTCGTTGGCAACTATGAGTTTGGCCCGATAACGCCGGAACCATGCCGGGCAAAAGCGCGTCCTTTACGCCCTCGTCGATCCTATTTCGACCCCATGAATGGTGGAGTCGCCGGGTACCGCCCCCGGGTCCGAAAGGTTTATTACGACGGCCATTTATCGCCATAGCCGGCTTGCGCCGGCAGCGAGGAATATAAGCCCTAAAGGTTGCCGAAAAAAGAGTGCCGCCATGTCGATCCGCGACCGTCGAGATAGTACCCCGAGGCGCAGCCGCGGACGTTGCCGCCGCGACGGTAGCGGTGCGCCATGAAGCTCTTGTCCGGCGGCCAATCCGGCGTCGACCGCGCCGTGCTCGATGTCGCTCTCGCGCGCGGCATTGACTACGGCGGCTGGTGTCCAAAGGGCGGCTGGGCCGAAGATTTTCCGCAGCCGCCCGGCCTAATGGCGAAGTATCCGAAGCTTCGCGAAACGCCGCGCGCCGATCCGGCGCAGCGCACGGAATGGAACGTGCGCGATGCCGATGCCTGCATGATCGTTGTCGATGCCGGCGGCCTCGTGGCCTCGCCGGGCACGACGCTTGCGGAGACCTTGGCGCACGACAGCCGCAAGCCGCTATTGCTCGTAACACTGGGCGCGACGGACATCGCCCAGGTCACGCTGTGGCTTCGCGTCCAACAGGCGCGGTACGGCAGCGCTCTCAAGCTTACAATCGGCGGGCCGCGCGAAACCGAGGCGCCCGGCATTTGTGCGCGCGCCACGGCATTGATCGCGTCAGTGCTGGATGCCGTCACAGACCATGATCCGTTCTGATTGAATCGGATCATGGCCTTCGTCGCGCCGCACCATCACTGCGGCTGACCGTGCTGCGCCATGCATTCGCCATAGCTTAGAATCTGATTACTCTGCCAGGATGACATGCTCCATTTGTTGGACTCGGCGCTGCAATCGCGAATAGCCTGCTCTCGGGCTTTGTCCATTACGACGCTGCCGCCCGAGTTTTCGGGAGCCGAAAGATAGAGTTGCTGCGAGGATTGTGTGGTCTTGTGATGCGTGGTCTTCGCCAGCGCGGGCGATGCGCCGACCGCTGCAAGCGCGACCAGTGTGCAGGCAGCAGAGAGATATTTTCTGGCCGGAACGAGGTTCATGGCACGGTTCTCCTGTTGAATGTTCGTCCCGAGCGTTCCCGAATCCTCGCCGTTGATTTTTCGATCAAACAACGAAGTTCCCCGGAGCAATTGCTCTTCTTGTTCGTCCCTGAGATGAGCAATGCGCCCGCGCCTGACAACCGACAGCACTGCATGGCAGCCAACTACCAAAAACGCGATTTTTATTTGTTCCGTCACAAAAATTTCGCGGAGTAATCTCGACGTAAAACTTGTGGAACAAACAAATGATTTTCGTATCACGCCGTGCGGAAAGTTTCGGCAGCTTGGAGGCGCGAGGCGCATCGCGGCGAATGGAGAAGTCCAATCTGCCGTACTGGCGGACGCCAGCTCCGAGCGCTAAACGAGACATATGAACGATTCATCGCCGAGCCGGTCGCTCGCTGGACAATCCGCGCAATCGCCCCCAGGGGCTCCGCCCCGGCTGGTCGAGCCGACGCTTTCGGCCTTGTTCATCGCCTTCGCCACAATTTCGCTGTCGGGCTTCGGCGGCGTGCTCGCCTGGTCGCGGCGCATGATGGTCGAGGAGCGGCGCTGGCTCACGCCGGAGCAGTTCAACGAAACCTATGCGCTGTGCTCGTTTCTGCCCGGCGGCAATATCCTGAATTTTTCGGTGATTTTCGGCGCGCGGTTGCGCGGGCCACTGGGCAGTCTGGTGGCGCTCGCCGGACTGATGGGTCCGCCGATGTGCCTCATCATGATCATCGGCGCGATTTATGCTCACTACGGCGAAATCCCGGCGTTGCGGCGGATGCTGACCGGCGTCGCCTGCGCCGCCGCCGGCCTGATGATGGCGACGGTCGCCAAGATGGCACGACCGTTGTTTCGCAGCGGCGCCGTCGCGGGCCCCCTGGTTGCGGTCGCGACCTTCGCGGCGATCGGCATCGTGCAATGGCCTCTGCCGCTGGTGCTCGCCGTGATCGTGCCGGTCAGCATCGCCGCGGCCTGGGTGCGGCTGTGAGGGCGGATACCGCCACGATCCTGACGCTCACCGGCTTTTTCGCCGTGCTGTCGCTGTTTACGATCGGCGGCGGCAATTCTGCCGTGCCGGAAATGCACCGTTTCTCGGTCGAGGTGCAGCACTGGCTGACCGACCGGCAATTCGCCGACACCTTTGCGCTGGCACAGCTCGCGCCCGGGCCCAACCTCATTATCGTGACGCTGATCGGCTATCACGTCGCCGGCATTGCCGGTGCTTTGGTGGCGACGCTTGCCATGTGCGGGCCGAGCGGGCTGTTCGCCTATTTCGTCGGCCGCGCCGCGGACCGTTTCAAAGGTTCGGCTTGGCACACCGCGCTCAGCCGCGGTCTCGTGCCGGTGACGTTGGGCCTGACCGCATCGAGCGCGGTCGTGATCGCGACGACCGCGGATTTCGGCTGGGTCGCGGCGCTCGTCACATTCGCAACCGCGACGACGGCCTATTTCGTGCGTATCCACCCGCTCTGGGCCTTCGCCGTGGCGGCGCTGCTCGGCCTGAGCGGCGTGTTGTAGCGTTGCGGCTGCGGCCTGACGAAATCCACCGGCCTCTTGCGCCGCCCTCGTCGTCCGCTCATTTCATGTAGACTTGCAATCCCCGAGTCGACGGCACCGACGATGCGCCAATATCTTGACCTCATGGAGCGTGTACTCAGCGAAGGCGTGGAAAAGCGCGATCGCACCGGCGTCGGCACGCGCTCGATCTTCGGCCATCAAATGCGATTCGATCTCGCCGCCGGCTTTCCGCTCATCACCACCAAGAAGCTGCACGTCAAATCGATTGTCTACGAACTGCTCTGGTTCCTGCGCGGCGATACCAACATCAAATATTTGAACGAGCACGGCGTCACCATATGGGACGAGTGGGCCGACGAGAATGGCAATCTCGGCCCGGTCTACGGCCGGCAGTGGCGCTCGTGGCCGGCGCCTGACGGCCACGGCATCGATCAGTTCGCCAATGTGCTCGCCGAGATCAAGCGCAATCCAAATTCACGCCGGCTGATCGTGACTGCGTGGAATCCGGCGGAGATCGACGGCATGGCGCTGCCGCCATGCCATTGCCTGTTCCAGTTCAATGTCGCAGCCGGCGCACTGTCGTGCCAGCTCTATCAGCGTTCGGCCGATGTCTTTCTCGGCGTGCCGTTCAATATCGCGTCCTACGCGCTGTTGACCATGGCGGTGGCGCAGGTGAGTGGGCTCAAGCCCGGGGTGTTCATTCACAGCCTCGGCGACGCCCATCTTTATCTCAATCATCTCGAGCAGGCGCGCCTGCAACTTAAGCGCAGCCCGCGGCCGCTGCCGGTGCTGCGCATCGACCCCGCCGCCAAGGATCTGTTCGCGCTGCGCTACGAGGATTTTTCGCTCGAAGGTTACGACCCGCACCCCCACATCAAGGCCGCAGTCGCGGTGTGAGAATGCACGTTCTCCTCCTCGCCGCCGTCGCCGAGAATGGCGTGATCGGACGCGGCAATGCGCTGCCGTGGCGCCTCAAGTCCGACATGCAGCATTTCCGCGCCACGACCATGGGCAAGCCGGTGGTGATGGGACGCAAGACATATCTGTCGATCGGTGCACCACTCAAAGGCCGCACCACGATCGTCGTGAGCCGCGATCCGGCGTTCACCGCCGCGGGCGTCGTGATCGCGCCAAACCTCGATACGGCCCTCAGCGTCGCGCGCGGGGATGCGTTGCGTCGCAATACCGATGCCATCATCGTCGCTGGCGGGGCCGAGATTTACGCCCAGGCCATGCCGCTGGCGACGCGACTTGCCATCACACGCGTGCACAAGATCGTGGACGGCGATGCCCACTTTCCGGAGATCGATCCAAGTCGCTGGCAGGAAAGCGCGCGCCGCGAGCAACAGGCCGGGCCTGACGATGAGGCCGCCTTCGCCTTTGCCGACTACACGCGAAAGTGACCGCGGGAGCAGCCGGACTGCGCGCCATAACGCGCGTTGTAAGGGTCTCTGCGCTCCCCTATAACCCCCCGAAACGGCGTGCGCTCGGCGCGCCAAGGAGATCAAGAATGCCGTGGAGCAACCAATCCGGCGGAGGCGGCCCATGGGGCTCGGGTTCGCGAGGGCCGTGGGGCTCGGGCCCGCAGTCGCAAGGGCCACGGCCGCCTGATCTCGAGGACTTCCTGCGCCGCAGCCAGGACAAGCTGCGCGCCTGGCTGCCGGGCAATGTCGGTGGCCGCGGCATCGCGTTGCTCGCGCTCGCCGCCGTCGCATTGTGGGGTTTCTCCGGCTTCTTTCGCGTCGAGCCGGATGAACTTGGCGTCGTGCTGCGCTTCGGCCAGTTTACCCGCGAGGTGCAACCGGGCCTTAACTATCATTTGCCTTACCCGATCGAGACGGCGCTGACGCCGCAGGCACTGCGCGTCAACAAGACCGACATCGGCATGCGGGTTTCCGAGGACATGCGCCGTGGCACCACGATGCGCGACGTGCCCGAAGAAAGTCTGATGCTGACCGGCGACGAAAATATCGTCGACGTCGATTTCTCGGTGCTGTGGAAGGTCAAGCCGAACGGCGTCGGCGACTATCTGTTCAACATCCAAAATCCAGAAGGTACCGTGAAGGCGGTCGCCGAAAGCGCCATGCGCCAGGTGATCGGCCGCTCCAACATCCAGCCGATCCTCACCGGCGCGCGGCAGACCATCGAGACCGCGGTGCAGGAGTTGATGCAGCAGACGCTCGATAATTACGGCGCCGGCATTCTGGTGCAGCAGGTGCAGTTGCAGAAGGTCGATCCACCGACGCAGGTCATCGATTCCTTCCGCGATGTCCAGGCGGCGCGCTCCGATCTCGAGCGGCTGCAGAATGAGGCGCAGACCTACGCCAACCGTGTTGTTCCCGAGGCGCGCGGCCGTGCTGCCAAGATTATCCAGGACGCCGAAGCCTATCGCGAGCAGACCGTCGCCGATGCCAAGGGTCAGACTTCACGCTTTCTCCAAGTCTACGACCAGTACAAAAAGGCGCCCGACGTGACGCGTCAGCGCATGTATCTCGAGACCATGGAACGGGTGCTCGGTGCGACCGACAAGACGATCATCGATACCGGCCAGCAGGGCGGTCCGGGGGTCGTGCCCTACTTGCCGCTGCCCGGCGTCGGCCAGCCGGAAAAGCCTGCGCCCGCGACGGGAGGCAAGCCATGAAGCTCGGCCTCGTCGGCGGCGCGGTCGCCGTCCTGCTGCTGATCGTCGCTATCGTCGGCTACAGCACGCTGTTCACCGTCTATCAAACCAGGCAGGCTCTGGTGGTGCGGCTCGGCCAGCCGGTGCGCGTCATTACTGAGCCCGGCCTTAACGTCAAAGTGCCGTTCATCGATAGCGTCATTTATATCGACAAGCGCATGCTGGCGATCGAATCGGCCGCGCAGGAAGTCATCGCGTCGAGCCAGGACAAGGAAAATGCCGGCGTCGCGCAGGCCGGCGAACGGCTCGTGGTCGACGCCTTCGCGCGCTATCGCATTGTCGACCCGCTGAAGTTCTATCAGACGGTCGGGCCAGACGGCGCCACAACGCAGCTGGCCATTCTGCTCAATTCGGCGTTGCGGCGCGTGCTCGGCGCAGCGACGCTCGCCGATGCGGTGCGCAATCGCCGCGCCGAGTTGATGGTACAGATGCGCGACCAGCTCGATCGCGACGCCCAGCCGTTCGGCATTCACGTCATCGACGTGCGTATTCGGCGCGTCGACCTGCCGGAACAGAACAGCCAGGCCGTCTATCAGCGCATGCAGACCGAGCGGCAGCGCGAAGCCGCCGAATTCCGGGCGCAGGGCAGCCAGAAGAGCCAGGAAATTCGCGCCAAGGCCGACCGCGATGTGACGGTACTGCTCGCCGAAGCGAATTCCCGCGCCGAGACCGTCCGCGGTCAGGGTGACGGGGAGCGCAACCGCATCTTCGCTGATGCCTATGGCAGGGATCCTAATTTCTTCGCTTTCTATCGCTCGATGCAGGCCTATGAACGCAGCCTCGAGCGCGGCAACACCCATCTGGTACTGCGGCCGGATACCGATTTCTTCCGCTACTTCGGCGACCAGACCGGCAAGCCGACGGAGGGCGGCGAAGCGCTCGGTGCGGCCGGGCCATCGCCTGCCCCGCCGCCTGCCGCGCCGCAGGCGGATAGTGCCACGAAATAGCGCTTCAGGCGCAGGCCGCGGCGATTATGAGAGATTTCGTCGCGGCGCTCGGATTGTTCTTCGCCATCGAGGGCATATTTCTTGCGGCTTTCCCGACGAGCGCCAAACGTGCGATGACGGCCGCACTCGAAACGCCGGATGGTTCGCTCCGGATCGCCGGCATTGTTTCGGCTCTGGTCGGTGTGCTGATCGTCTGGCTGATCCGCGGCTGACGGCGGCGGACCGAGTGGAGCGGAGTTGAAGTTTCTGTCGTGCCGTACCCTCAAGGAGGGCACTTCAAATCCAAAAACCACGCCGGAATCGGGAGACGCGCAGAGTCGCTTTTCCGCCCAAATCGGGCCGCTAATGAGGGTTTCCGCCCGGCAATGGCCTTGCGCTGGGGGCCGGACGGGCGCACTTATCTTATCGAGAGCAAAATCGCTTCGGATTGAGTCGATTCGTGCTCTAACATCTTCATGGAGCATGATCTTTTCGGAAAACCGCCGTCCACTTTTCCGGATTATGCTCGAAAGGCCCGATTCAGGTTCAGGAGCGCTGACCTCCATGTCTCGCCAGTTTCTTCCCCGCCACCTCCAGAATGTCCTGCGTGTCGGCGCGCCCATCGCCGCGCTCGCGGCGACGCTTTACGCGCTGCCGGTGCTTGCGGCGGCGAGAGGTCCGGAGAACATCGCCGACGTCGCCGAACAAGTCATCGATGCGGTGGTGAATATCTCGACCTCGCAGAAAGTCGAGGCACGCATCACCGGCATGCCCGATCTACCGCCCGGCTCGCCGATGGAGGAATTCTTCGACGAGTTCTTCAAGAACCGGCGCGGGCAGGGCGGTGGCGATAATCAGGCGCGCCGCGTCAATTCGCTTGGCTCCGGCTTCATCATCGATCCGGAAGGCTTTGTCGTCACCAACAATCACGTGATCGCCGACGCCGATGAGATCAATGTCATCCTCAACGACGGTACCAAGCTGCCGGCCGAACTGGTCGGCAAGGACTCCAAAAGCGATCTGGCGCTGTTGCGGGTGCATCCGGCGCAGCCGCTCAAGGCGGTGAAGTTCGGCGACAGCGACAAGCTCAGGCTCGGCGAATGGGTCGTCGCCATCGGTAATCCGTTCAGCCTCGGCGGAACGGTGACCGCAGGCATCATTTCGGCGCGCAACCGCGACATTCAATCAGGGCCGTACGACAATTACATCCAGACCGACGCCGCCATTAATCGCGGCAACTCCGGTGGGCCGCTGTTCAACCTCAACGGCGAGGTCATCGGCATCAACACGGCGATCATTTCACCATCGGGTGGTTCGGTCGGCATCAGCTTCGCGGTGCCTTCGGACAGCGCCATCCCGGTGATCGATCAGCTCCGTCAATATGGCGAGACCCGCCGCGGCTGGCTCGGCGTGCGCATCCAACAGGTTACCGACGATATCGCCGAAAGCCTGAGCATCAAGCCGGCGCGCGGCGCGCTCGTTGCCGGCGTCGACGATAGGGGCCCGGCAAAGCCCGGCGACATCGAGCCGGGCGATGTGATCGTCAAGTTCGACGGTCATGACGTTAAGGAGATGCGCGACCTGCCGCGCATCGTGGCCGATACCACGGTCGGCAAGCAGGTCGACGTTGTCATCATCCGCAAGGGCAAGGAAGAGACCCATCAGGTCAAGGTCGGCCGCCTGCAGGACAACGATAAAGTCGCGGCAGCCGACTCCACCAAGAAAAACGTAACGCCCGATCAGAAATCGACGGTGCAGAAGACGCTGGGTCTCGAACTGTCGAGTCTGACCGATGACGTGCGCAAGAAGTTCAAAATTCGCGACAGCATCAAGGGTGTCGCCGTCACCGGCGTCGATCCGAGCGTCGACAATTCGGCGCCCGACAAGCGCCTGACGCCGGGCGACGTCATCGTCGAGGTGCAGTATGAAGCGGTTGGCACGCCGGCCGACCTGCAGGCGCGGGTCGATGCGCTCAAGGCCCAGGGCAAGAAGATTGCCGTGCTGCTCGTCTCGAACGCCAACGGCGAAACGCGTTTCGTGGCGTTGAACCTGCAATAACGCCGTCGCGGAGACGCGGGCGCGTCCGCGTTTTGCGCTTCAGTCCAGTACGTGGCTGACCGCGCCGTCGGCCAGCTTGGGCTCGAACCAGGTGCTTTTCGGCGGCATGACTTCGCCGGCATCGGCTACAGCCATGAGATCGCTCATCTGCGTCGGATAAAGCGCGAAGGCCACGGCAAACTTGCCGCCATCGACCAGCCGCTGCAATTCGCCGAGGCCGCGGCCGCCGCCGACGAAGTCGATGCGCTTGTCGGTGCGCGGGTCGGTGATGCCGAAGATCGGCTCGATGATGTTGCGTGTCGCGAGCGTGATCGGCAGCCGGCCGATCGGATCGGTCGCCTTGGCGTCGGCCTTCAGCGTCAGCCGGTACCAGCGTCCGGAGAGATACATGCCGACTTCGCTCGCATTGACCGGCCGTACCGGCTGATCGCTCGGCATCACCGCATACCGTTCGCGCAGCCGCGTCAGCAGCGCGTCGGGACTTAGTCCATTGAGATCCTTGAGCACCCGATTGTAGTCGAGGATCGTCATCTCGTTCTGTGGAAACAGCACGGTGAGAAAATCGCTGTGCGAGCCGGCGCCGTGGCGCGTCTTGGCGACGCGGGCGGCGGCGGCCGAACGGTGGTGGCCGTCGGCAATGTAGAGCGCGGGCAGTGCATCGATGGCGCGTGTCAAGGCCGCGATGGCGGTATCGTCATCAATGACCCAAAGCTGGTGACGCACCCCGTCGTCGGCCGTCACATCGAGCGCAGGTGTGCCGGTCGCTGCTCGGGCCAGCAAAGCGTCGATCTGCGGCGATGTCGGATATCCGAGCATCACCGGACCGGTCTGTGCGTTCACCGCTTCGATCTGGCGGACGCGATCGTCCTCCTTGGCCGGCGTCGTATGCTCGTGCCGGCGGATGCGGTTGGTCGCGTAATCGGCAAGCGAGGCAACCGCCGCGAGGCCGGTCTGGGTGTGGCCGCGCCAGGTCGCGCGATAGACGTAGTAGCACGGCTTCGCGTCGCGGATCAGCACGCCGGCCGCAATCATGCGTCTGAGATTTTCTGCGGCTTTGGCGTAGACGGCCTCGGCGTGCACGTCGATCTCCGGACCGAGATCGATCTCCGCTTTGGAGACATGGAGGAAGCTCCACGGCTTGCCCCTGGCGCGCTCGCGCGCTTCCTCGCTGGACAGAACGTCATAGGGCGGTGCCAGGACCTCGGCACCGCGTCCGGGCGCCGGCCGCAGCGCACGGAATGGCTTGATCATGGTCACGGTCCGGCTTCCTTTGTCGGTTCGGCGTTGCGCGATCGGGATTTTAATTCGCGCAAAAACGCACTACGTCAACCCTGTGCGGGAGCAAAAAATCATCCTCATCGCCGGTCCGACGGCGAGCGGCAAGTCGGCGCTGGCCGTGGCCCTGGCGGAGAAGCTCGGCGGTGTCATCGTCAACGCCGATTCGATGCAGGTCTACCGCGATCTGCGCATCATCACCGCCCGGCCGACGCCGGCCGATGAAGCGCGCGTGCCGCACCGCCTCTATGGCCATGTTGACGCCGCGGAGAATTATTCGGTCGGGCGCTGGTGCACCGAGGTTGCTGCGGTGCTCGCCGCGGCTGCAGCCCAAGCGCAGCCCGCGATCATCGTCGGCGGTACCGGGCTTTACTTCAGCGCGCTGAGCCGCGGGCTTGCCGCGGTGCCGCCGATCCCGCGCACGATCCGCGAGGACGTGCGTACGCGCCTCGCGCGCGAGGGGGTCGCGGCGCTGCACGCCGAACTCGTGCGGCACGATCCGGCGGCGGCAGAACGGCTGCGCCCGGGCGACCGCTCGCGCGTCAGCCGCGCACTGGAAGTCGTGCTGGCCACCGGCCGCTCGCTCCTCGAGTGGCACGAGCGCGGTATGCCGGCGGCCGTCAATCTCGCGAAAGTCGCGAAGGTCTTTCTCGCGCCCGACCGCGCGATGCTGTACCGCCGCATCGATGCGCGTTTCGATGCCATGATGGCAGCCGGTGCGCTCGACGAAGTCCGCGCGCTGGCGGCGCGCGTGCTCGACCCCAGTCTGCCGGCCATGAAGGCGCACGGCGTGCCCTGGCTCATTCGCCATCTCGGCGGTGCCATCGATCTTGCCACGGCAATCGAGGGCGCCAAGCGCGATACCCGGCGCTATACCAAGCGGCAGGCCACCTGGTTCCGTAATCAGCTGCCGGAATTCGTCTGGAACGAGCCGGAGCGGGCGCTGGCGGCCGTTACGATGCAGCTCCAGGCCCTGGCGACATGACGTCGCGACATGGCAGAAGCGCCGCGGCGACATTGGGCTTGGCAGCGACGGCCGCGAATGCTCAATGAGCGCCGGACGCGATGTCCGATCGGCCCGGATGAGGATTCATGAGATTGCTTGGAGCATTGTTCGTCGTTCTGCTCGGCGTAGCGAGCGCGTCGGCGCAGGATTACCCGACGCGCAACGTCACTTTCGTGGTGCCGACCGGGGCTGGCGCCGCCACCGACCTATTGGCGCGCATTCTGGCGCCGCAATTGGCGGATCGGCTGGGCAAGCCGTTTGTCGTCGAAGACCGGCCCGGCGCCGGGACAATGACCGCATCGAATGCCGTCGCGAAATCGACCCCTGATGGCTACACCATCCTGATGGGCACGAGCACGCCGCTTGCCATCAATGCCACGCTCTACAAGCATCTACCCTACGATCCGGCCAAGGACTTCGTGCCGCTTGCCTTGATCGCACGCATTCCGTTCGTCCTGGTGGTCAACAATGATCTGCCGGTGCACAGCGTGAGCGAATTCATCGCTTACGCCAAGGCGCATCCCGGCGAACTGTCCTATGGCACGACCGGCCCCGGCACGCCGTTTCATCTCAATGCCGCATTGTTCAGCAGCATGACCGGGATCGAGATGGTGCACGTGCCCTACAAGGCGGTGGTCGATGCGCAGGTTGACCTGATGGGCGGCCGCATCCAGGTCATGTTCACCGACTTCACCTCCTCGGTGCCGCTGATCAAGGACGGCAGGATGCGTGCGCTCGGCGTGACCACCAAGACCCGCGCCGCGGCCATGCCGGAACTCGCGCCAATCGCCGAACTCGGCGTGCCGGGCTTCGAGGCTGCGGCCTGGCAGATGGTCGCCGCACCGGCGGCGACGCCGCGACCGATCGTCGACAAGTTGCATGGCCAACTCGAAGCCATCATGGCACTGCAGTCGACGCGCGAAGCCATCACCCGCATCGGCCTTATCCCGGCGGAAAGCGCCTCGGTCGAGGATCTGCAGGCCTTCATCCGCACCGAGATCGTGCGCTGGGGCGAGGTCGTCAAACGAGCGGGCATCTCGGTCGATTAGATCGCGCTGCATTTTCGAGACCAATATGGACACGCAGGTACTCATCGTCGGCGCCGGACCGGTCGGCCTCACGCTCAGCATCGATCTCGCCAAACGCGGTGTGCGCTGCATGCTGATCGAGAAGAACGACGCGCCGCTCGGCTACCCGAAGATGGAGCGGTGCAATCCCCGCACCATGGAGATTTTTCGCCGCCTCGGCATCGCCGAAGCCGTGCGCGCTGCCGGCTATCCGCCGGACTGGCCGATGGACACCTACCTGGTGTTCGACCTGATGCGGCCGCCGCTGTTCAAGATGGCGCATCCTACGGTGGCCGAGGCGAAAGCCAAGCGC
>Ga0335077_10007439_pt1 | contig 13547 bp, 10 predicted proteins | sample Lox_Sample_31_FD_207151 | JGI IMG/M metagenome (GOLD analysis project Ga0335077, IMG submission 207151) | Soil microbial communities from Loxahatchee National Wildlife Refuge, Florida, United States - Lox_Sample_3.1 | ecosystem: Environmental > Terrestrial > Soil > Wetlands | place: USA...
AGCGGATCCAGGTCAAACGCTGGGAAGCCTTGGCGGACGGCCTCATGGAGGCTGCCGTGCTGACCGTGCTCGAGAGCCGTCGGCCGGCGAAAGAGCAAAGCCGCGAGTGGATCGAGCGCCAGGGGCGGAAGGTGAGCCAGGGGTTGCGGGCCGCCTCGCAAGAGCTAGCCGAGAAGGCCTGGTGTGCCGGGGACAGTTACACGTTGGCGGATATCGCACTCGGCTGCGCTCTGGGCTATCTCGACTTCCGCTTCCCTGACCTGGCCTGGCGCGCTCAATACCCGAACCTCAAACGGCACGCGGGAAAGCTCGCTAAGCGCCCGCCGTTCGAAGCCACCGAGCCCAGGGATCCTCCGGCGCCATAGCAGCGCGGGGGCGGGATCGGCCGTGGGACGAATCTGGCACAGGCCTGTCAGCAGATGATGCTGCCGCCCAGACATACGTCGCCCTCATACAGCACCACGGACTGCCCAGGGGTGATCGCCCGCTGGGGCTGGTCGAAGCGCAGTTCGCATGTCTCGCTGTCTACACGGGCCAGGGCACAGGGGGCGTCAAGCTGCCGGTAACGTGTCTTGGCCGTGTACGTTTGTCCCGCGCGCGGTACCGATCCCGCAATCCAGGATGCCGACGCGCCAAGCAACCGATCCCTGAACAGCGCCGGGTGGTCGTGACCCTGCGCCACCAGCAGGCAGTTGCGTTCCAGGTCTTTGGCCACCACGTACCACGGCTCACCCGGGCCGCCGATCCCCAGCCCTTGCCGCTGGCCGATCGTGTAGTACATCAGCCCCTGGTGTGTCCCGACCAGGCGTCCCTCCAGCGTCTGCATCGGCCCCGGCGAGGTCGGTAGGTAGCGCATGAGAAACTCGCGAAACGGACGCTCCCCGATAAAGCAAATGCCCGTGCTGTCGCGCTTCGCGTGGTTGGGCAAGCCGAGCTCACGGGCCAGCCGGCGCACGTCGCGCTTGAGCCACGTGCCGAGCGGGAACAGGGTTTTCGCCAGCTGCGCCTGATTCAGGCGGTAGAGGAAATAGCTCTGGTCTTTGCCGGCGTCCGCCGCTTTCAGCAGCTCGCAACCCGCGCCGCCGCGCGGGTTGTCGTCCAGGCGCCGTATCCGTGCATAGTGTCCGGTCGCGATCCAGTCCGCGCCCAAGTTCAACGCATGGTCCAGAAACGCCTTGAATTTGATCTCGGCGTTGCACAGCACATCGGGGTTCGGTGTACGCCCGGCGCGATATTCCGCGAGGAAGTTCTGGAAGACGCGCTCGCGGTACTCGGTGGAAAAGTTCACCGCCTCGATGTCGATGCCGATGCAGTCGGCCACCGACACGGCGTCGATCAGGTCCTGTCGGGAAGTGCAGTACTCGTCGGTATCGTCGTCCTCCCAGTTCTTCATGAACAGGCCGACAACTTCGAATCCCTGCTCCTTGAGCAACCACGCGGCAACCGACGAGTCCACTCCGCCCGACATGCCGACGATAGCCTTTTCGCATGCCATTGCCGCCCGCGCACTTCAGCCGTAGTGAACCAGGATATCGAGCGGGTAGCGCCGTCCGGCCAAGTGGTCCTCGACACAGCGCAGCACGAGCGGGCTGCGATGCGACGCTGCGCAGGTGCGCAATTCCGCGGGGGTGAGCCACAGCGTTCGCAAAATCCCTCGGTCGAGGTGGCGAGCGGCCTGATGTGGGCCCAGCTCGCCGCAGAAGGCGAACCGTACGTAGGTCAGCCGGCCAGAGGGATGCCGCCAGCGATAGATGCCCACGAGGGCGCTGGGCGAGAACCCGTACGCGGTCTCTTCCAAAGTTTCGCGCACCGCACCGTCGAGAATCGACTCATCGGGCTCCAGATGACCGGCCGGCTGGTTGATCCGGATGCCGCCATCGGTCTCCTCTTCCACCAGCAGATAGCGGCCCCGGTGCTGGATCACCGCCGCAACCGTGACGCTCAGTTGTGCCACATTGGCTCCTAGGTGAGTTCGCGACCGTCGGTCAACGCGGCGGCGGTTGTGGCAGCAGCCCCGGCGCGCCGCGAGAGGGCGCACAGCATAAGGCGAGCCCCTCGCCTCGTCAATCTCAGGCGGGGCGACGACGTCCACCTGCGCAGCGAGGAGCGTTGCGCGGTCAGAAATGCCCGGATGGAACCGGCTTGCCCGTCTGCTGGCGATACTACGCCGGATAATGTGCCCGTGGTCCGCACCGCGGCTACCGGTTCAGTATGATTGGAATTTTCTCAGAGTGCTCGTTTCCGCCGGCGGCGGCCTATGGCTTGCGCTCCCGGAGAGGGCGCAGGAGGTAGAAGCGATGAAGCGTTGGCTGCAGGTGGTAGCGTCTGTGGTCGTGCTGGTTTGCGCCGCGACGGCGCATGCGATGAAGGCGAGCGAAGTGGCGCCGTGCCGCCCGAATATGCCCGAGCGGATGGTGTCCCTGCCCGGGCTATTTACGTTACACGTCGTATGCGACCACGTCTTGTTCGAGATCCCGCTGACGATGCTGGACCGTGACATGTTGCTCAATACCGAGTTCGCGGCGCTGTCCACCGGTAGCGACTACGTGGCCCCGGGCTCGGTGGTGGACAGCCGGGTGGTGCGCTGGGTAAGGCGGGGAAACAAGGTCTATCTCGAGAACGTGCGATACGAGATGTGGGCGCCGAACATGGCGAATCTGCAGCGCGGGGTCGAGGACGCCTCCCTGCGCACAGTGCTGCGGGCCTTCGATGCCGTCGCGGAGGGAAACGACGGCACGCCGATCATCGACGTCACGGGTCTGTTTGCCACCGACGTCCCCGACGGCTTCGGACGCGAGTACAAGCAGCACTTCCATATGACCGCGGTGGACCCCAAGCGCTCCTACATCCAGAGCGTTAAGGCGTTCCCGCGCAACATCGAGATTCGCTACTATCAGACCTGGATCCCCGACTCCAAAGAATTGCTCAAATCCAGCGAGGACGATCCTATTCCCTCGGCGCTGGGATTCATCTTCCACACCAGCATGCTGCTGCTGCCGGACAAGCCCATGGTCGGACGCTATGAGGACGAGCGTGTCGGGTATTTCTCGACCCCGTTCGACGATTACGGCACCGACGAGCACGGCAAAGTCAGGCGGGCGTTCATCAACCGCTATCGGCTGGAGAAGAAGGACCAGAAGGCCGCGGTGTCAGATCCGGTCACGCCTATCGTCTTCTATCTGAGCCCAGAGGTGCCGGACAAGTGGCGCCCTTATCTGAAACGCGCCGTGGAAGACTGGCAGCTCGTGTTCGAGAAGGCCGGCTTCAGCAACGCCATCGTGGCGCGGGACGCCCCGAGCGAGAAGGAAGATCCGGACTGGGACCCGGAGGACGTGCGCTACTCGGTGATCCGCTGGACCCCGAGCGGGCGGCAGAACGCGATGGGCCCGGCGGTGGTCGATCCGCGCAGCGGCGAGGTGATTTCTTCGCACGCCATTTTCTGGCATGACGTCCTCAGGTTGACCGAGACCTGGTATTTCACGCAGGTTGGTCCGCTCGACCCGCGCGCTCGCAAGCTTCCGCTCCCCGACGAGGTGATCGGCGAGTTGCTGCGCTACGTGGCCTGTCACGAGGTCGGGCACGCGCTGGGCCTGCGGCATAACTTCAAGGCGCACTCCGCGTATTCGGTGCAGCAGTTGCGCGATCCGGAGTGGACGAAGAAGTGGGGGACATCGTCGTCGATCATGTCCTACGCCCGCTTCAACTATGTGGCCCAGCCGGGAGACGGGGCCTATCTGATCCCGAAATTCGGCCCCTATGACTACTTCGCCATCGAATGGGGATACCGGCAGTTCGGGGACGGCATGACTCCGGACAGCGAATGGCCGATGCTGGACCGGTTGGCCGCGCGCCAAATCGAAGACCCCCTGCTGCGCTTCGGAGGTGAAGACGCCGTTGCCCCACTCGATCCCACGGTCAACACGCAGGTGCTTGCCTCCGATCCGATGGAAGGCGCCGAGCTTGGCCTCAAGAACATCGATCGCGTGATGGCTATGCTGATCCCGGCCACCACCCAGCTGGGACAGGACTACACTCGCCTGGCGGAGATGTATCAGGCCCTGTTGACCAAGCGCAACAACGAGCTAACCGCGGTCGCCAAGGTGGTGGGCGGGGTCGAGGAGATGCGCTACCAGGGGGGGCGCGGCACGGTTCCCTACGCCCCTGCCCCGCCCGCGCGGCAGCGCCAGGCCGTGAAGTTCCTGGTCGACAAGGCGTTCACCAAACCCACAGCGCTGCTCGACCCCGAAGTGCTGCTGCGCATTGCCCCCACGGGCGGGGCGGATCCTTTGCAAGGGTCGAACGTGAGAGTGCTGTCGCAGCTTCTGAAGCCGAGTGTCTTCAACCGCATGGCGGAGGCCAAGGCATTGGCCCCTGACAAGCCCAGTTACACCGGCATCGACATGCTCAAGGACCTCAATGAAGGGCTCTTCGCGGAACTCCACGACGGCCGCCCGACCATCGACTTGTATCGGCGCACACTGCAGCGCAACTATGTGATGCTGCTGCTGGTGGGCTCGGGCGCGATCGAGGACCCGCAGAGCACGTCGAGCAACCTGGATGATGCGCAGGGCGACCGGACCACCGCCAGCACCCAAAGGGGCGCCTCGCGTGATCTAGCCTACCTGTCTTCGCCCCTGGCGGAAACTGCGCAGCAGTACAAATCCGCGAAGGGCCGGCCTAGCGAGTTCCGTGCCGCGCTTCGCCGCGGGGTGAGAGACTTGGCCGCCAGAATCGACGCCGCCATAGCCAAGGTGCGGGACGTCGACACCGCCGCGCACTTGAAGGACCTTCGGGTCGAGCTCGATAGGGCGCCGTGAGAAGCAGGTGACCGGCCAGCGCGCTGCTGCGCGGCAAGAAAAAGGCAGGGGGTGCTCCCCTGCCTTTTTCGATTGCCGCGTTTGTGACCGGCTTAGGACTGCGAAGCTTGCTTCTTCTTGCTCTTCTTGCTCTTCTTGCTGGGGGTCGTGGGGGCGGGCTTCTGTTCGTCGGCGGCGCGGCTGGGCTTCGTGCTGGGTCCGCCGGACTTCACGGTGCCGTCATCGATTGCGCGGCCGGCCGGCTTTTCCATTGGGCCGGACTTGACTGGCTTGTCGTCGGCAAAGGCGGTGTAGGTCACCGCCGCGAACAGCCCGGCGACCAAAACAGCGATCAACTTCTTCATTCGGCATCTCCGTTGCAGGGTTGGTAATGCTGGTCTTGGGACCACCGGAAGCGGTCCCGGCCTCCGTTAACGCCCCGCTGCCCAGCCCGGTTGACAGCCCGTGTCAGGGCGCTACGCGCATTCGGGGTTTACGGCCGGTCCCGCCGGTCATCGGGGGGATGCGGGCGCAGCCCGTAGCCGGCTTGGCCGGCGTGAGCGCCGTCAGCGATGTTCGTGCGCGGTGAGATAGTCGTAGGCGGGCAGCGTGAGGAAGTCGACGAAGTTGTCGTTCAGCGTGAGCTGTCCGAACATCTTCGCAGCCTCATCGTACTCGCCTGCGGCATACTGCTGCTCGCCCAGGATCTGACGCACCTTGGCGAGTTCCTGCGGGAGCAGCTCTTGAAACAGCTCGCGGGTGACCTTCCGGCCGTCATCAAGCACCCCGAGCGGGCTCCTCATCCAGTGCCAGATCTGAGACCGAGAGATCTCAGCGGTGGCCGCATCCTCCATCAGGTTGAATATCGGCACGCAACCGGTTCCCGCTAACCATGCGCCCAGGTATTGGATCCCGATGTTGATGTTGGTGCGCAGCCCGTTCTCGGTGATGGGTTTCTGCGGCTGGAAGTTGAGCAGATCCGCCCCCGTAACGCTCACGTCGGCGCGCAGTCGGCTGATCTGATTGGGCGTCTTCATGATCTTGTCGAAAGCCTCTTTCGCCACTGCCACCAGCCCGGGGTGCGCCACCCAGGTGCCGTCGTGGCCGTCGCCGGCCTCACGGTCTTTGTCCGAGCGCACCTTGGCGATGGCAACCTCGTTTGCCTTCGCATCGTTCTTGATGGGAATCTGCGCCGCCATGCCGCCCATGGCGAATGCGCCGCGCCGATGGCACGTCTTAATCAGCAGCAGCGAGTAAGCACGCATGAACGGGGAGGTCATGGTGACCAGCGCGCGGTCCGCCAGGATAAACCCGGGACGGTTGCGGAATTTTTTGATGCAGCTGAAGATGTAATCCCAGCGCCCGCAATTCAGCCCGGCGCAGTGGCTGCGCAGCTCATAGAGGATCTCGTCCATCTCGAATGCCGCGAGGATGGTTTCGATCAAGACGGTCGCCTTGATGGTGCCCTGCGCTAACCCGAGTTCTTCCTGCGCGAGCACAAAGGCGTCGTTCCACAGGCGCGCCTCCAGGTGCGACTCCATCTTAGGCAGATAGAAGTAGCTCCCCGAACCCAGCGCCAAGCGCGCCTTGGCGTTATGAAAGAAGTACAGGCCGAAGTCGAACAGCGAACCCGACATGGGTTGCGCATCGACCAGCAGGTGCTTCTCGATCAGGTGCCAACCGCGCGGCCGAACCAGCAACGTCGACGGCTTGTCGTTGAGCCTGTAGTGTTTGCCCTCCGGACTCGTGAAGGTGATCGTGCTGCGCACCGCGTCGCGAATGTTGATCTGCCCCTCGATCTGGTTGTCCCAGGTGGGCGTGGTGGAATCCTCGAAGTCGGCCATGAACGTGTTGGCCCCCGAGTTGAGCGCGTTGATCACCATTTTCCGGTCGGTCGGCCCGGTGATCTCCACCCGGCGGTCCTGCAGGTCCGCAGGCGCTGGCGCTACCTTCCAGTCCGCCTCGCGTATCGCGCGCGTGTAAGGCAAGAAGTCGGGCAGCTGGCCCGCGTCGAGCTCCCGCTGCCGCGCCACGCGACGATCCAGCAGCTCGCGCCGGCGGGCCTCGAAGCGGCGGTGGAGCTTCGCCAGAAAGTTCAACGCATCAAAGCTCAGGATCTGCGCGTATTCGGGCGTCATTCGCCCCAGGACCTGCACCCCGTCTGGGAGGCGTTGCTCGCGCTTCATATCTCTCCTCGATTGTTCCGTCGGTGGCGGCTTTGGCAAAATTGTCGCACAAAAAAGCCTGCCCCCCGCGGCGGTAGACAGGCTCGAACCCACGTTGCTGTGACCGCGCTACGCAAATTGCTCCTGTTCGGTCGAGCCGGTCAGCGCAGTGACCGAGGATCGTCCGCCTTGAACCACCTGGGTCACATCGTCGAAGTAAGCGGTGCCGACTTCGCGCTGATGCTTGGTGGCGGTGTAGCCTTGGGATTCCGCCGCGAACTCGGCCTGCTGGAGGCGCACGTAAGCGCTCATATTCTCGCGCGCGTAGCCGAGCGCCAACTCGAACATGCTGTAATTCACCGCGTGGAAGCCCGCCAAGGTAATGAATTGAAACTTGTAGCCCATTGCGGCCAGTTCCCGATGGAAGCGCGCGATGGCGCCGTCATCGAGGTGCTTCTTCCAGTTGAACGAAGGCGAACAGTTATAGGCCAGCAGCTTGTCGGGATGCACGGCATGGATGGCCTCCGCGAACTGCCGAGCAAAGTGCAGATCGGGCTTGCCCGTCTCGCACCAGATGAGGTCCGCGTAGGGCGCGTAGGCCAACCCGCGCGAGACGGCCTGCTCTAGGCCGTTGCGCACCCGGTAGAAACCCTCCGCCGTGCGCTCGCCGGTCAGGAACGGCTTATCGTTGTCGTCGACGTCAGAGGTAAGCAGGGTAGCCGCCTCGGCGTCGGTGCGTGCGAACAGGACGGCAGGGACTCCGCTCAGGTCGGCCGCCAGACGCGCGGCAACCAGCTTCTGCACCGCTTCCTGAGTGGGCACCAGCACCTTGCCGCCCATGTGACCGCACTTCTTGGCCGAGGCCAGCTGATCCTCGAAGTGGACGCCGGCTGCGCCCGCCTCGATCATGTGCTTCATCAACTCGTGAGCATTGAGGACGCCCCCGAAGCCGGCCTCGGCGTCGGCCACGATCGGGGCGAACCAGTCCACCCCGTCCTTGGCTTCAGCGTGGTGGATCTGGTCGGCGCGGATCAACGCGTTGTTGATTCTGCGAACCACGCTTGGCACGCTGGACACAGGATACAAGGACTGGTCCGGATACATCTCGCCCGCGTCGTTGGCGTCGGCGGCCACCTGCCAGCCGGAGAGGTAGATGGCCGGCAGGCCGGCCCTCACCTGCTGCACCGCCTGATTGCCGGTCAAGGCGCCAAGGGCGCTGACCAGCGGTTTTTCTGTGAGCAGCTTCCAGAGCTTCTCGGCGCCACGCCGGGCGAGGGTGTGTTCAACGCGCACGCTGCCGCGCAAACGGTACACGTCCTCGCCAGAATAGGGGCGCCTCACGCCTTTCCAGCGCGGGCTTTCCGCCCAGTCCCTGTTGATCTGTGCGATCTCTTGATCTTGGCTCACGGGTCCTTGTTCCTCGTCAGGTCAGTTGCCCTCTCGGGCTCCAGTATAGCAACCGCATGCCGCAATGCAACATAAATGAGCATGTGCGAAAATGCCGTAGGTGGACTGCGGCCGTTTTGCAGTGCAAGGGGGCCGGCGCCTGTATCGAGGTGGCATCGATCGCAACGCCGCGGTGTTCAGGTCGCGACCACGCCGCCGTTCATGTAACATCCGCGTTCTTTTTTGGCGCGCCATGGCACCAATTCCCGCGGGCGCGCTGCGCGGCCGACAAACACGAAGGGGAACCATGTACCAGCATATTAGGGTGCCGACCCGAGGCGAGAAGATCACCGTCAACCAGGACTTTTCTCTCGGGGTGCCAGACCAGCCCATCATTCCCTTTATCGAAGGGGACGGCACGGGGGTGGACATCACGCCGGTCATGAAGAAGGTCGTGGACGCCGCGATCAGCGTGGCATACGGCGGCAAGCGGCGCATCGAGTGGATGGAAATGTACGCCGGCGAGAAATCGTGCAAGGTATATGGGGAGAATGTCTGGCTTCCAGAGGAGACGCTGCAGGCGGCGCGCGAATTCGTGGTGTCCATCAAGGGGCCGCTGACGACTCCCGTGGGCGGTGGCATCCGCTCGATCAATGTGGCGCTGCGCCAGCAGCTAGACCTTTACGTGTGTCTGCGGCCGGTGCGCTACTTCCGCGGCGTGCCCAGCCCGCTCAAGCAGCCCGAGAAGACCGATATGGTGATCTTCCGCGAGAACTCGGAGGATATCTATGCCGGCATCGAATGGCAGGCGGAGACCGAGGGCGCAAAGAAAGTCGTCCAGTTTCTGATCGAAGAGATGGGGGTGAAGAAGATTCGTTTCCCCCGCAGTTCGGGTATCGGCATCAAACCGGTGTCGCGTGAGGGCACGGAGCGGCTGGTGCGTAAAGCGATCCAATACGCGATTGCGAACCAGCGCAAGTCGGTCACCTTGGTGCACAAAGGCAACATCATGAAGTTTACCGAGGGCGCGTTCCGCGACTGGGGCTATGCGCTGGCCCAGCGCGAGTTCGGCGGCCAGTTGCTCGACGGGGGCCCGTGGGTCAAGCTGACCGGCGGCATTGTCGTCAAGGACGTGATTGCGGACGCCTTTCTGCAGCAAATCCTCTTGCGGCCCGAGGAATACGATGTGATCGCGACGCTGAACCTGAACGGCGACTACATCTCCGATGCCCTGGCGGCGCAAGTAGGCGGCATAGGCATCGCGCCCGGCGCGAACGCAAGCGACTCGGTGGCGATGTTCGAGGCGACCCACGGCACGGCGCCCAAGTATGCCGGCAAGGACTATGTCAACCCCGGCTCCCTGATCCTGTCCGCCGAGATGATGCTGCGCCATATGGGCTGGGTAGAGTCCGCCGATCTCATCATTTCGTCCATGGAGAAGACCATCCTGGACCGGGTCGTCACGTATGACTTCGCGCGGTTGATGGAAGGTGCGACCCAGGTGTCCTGCTCCGGCTTCGGCAACGCAATGATCGAGCGGATGAAGAAACCATGATTCGCGCTCGTGATGCGTAACCGGCGCCCATTGCCGGGCCGTCCCTGAAGCGTTTCAAAGCGATGGCGCTGCCTTGGAGATCGGCGTCGCGATCCGATCTTCGGGGCTGTCCGGCGACCGGCCCAAGGATTCGGCTGGCCTCACGAATCACGAGCCACGAATCACGTTGCCCGGCCCTGCGCCGGGCGAAACAAAAACCCGCCTTTTGGGCGGGTTCGGACTATTCTTATGTAGCGCAGCGGATTGACGCTGCGCCGGCAAATCCTAACTGAACTGTCTACGCTATCCCTGACACCTCCCGGTGGAAGATCGAATCTGTCGGGGCTTAATGCTCAGGATGCTCAGGCGGCCTGGATGTTCGAAGCTTGCTTGCCCTTGGGGCCCTGCGTCACCTCGAACGAAACCTTCTGACCTTCTTTGAGAGTCTTGAAGCCGCTCATATTGATGGCAGAAAAATGGGCAAACAGGTCTTCACCCCCATCGTCGGGAGTGATGAAGCCATAGCCCTTGGAGTCGTTGAACCACTTTACCGTACCAGTTGCCATACCCTTTCCTCGTAAAAGACACGGGCTGGAAACCCGCCGACTGTTTGAGTTTCAAGACCGTTCGCGGCACACCGGCACTGCGATCGCACACCTGAAAGCGGCTTGAAAACAAACGCCGATCCTCTTTTTAGGCTATTGTGATGCCGAAGTCAAGGAATTAGGCACAGCCGGCCACCGGTACGCAAAATGCTTGCCTGCATACTTGTAAATTTCCCGGTTATGCGCAAAATTAGCACTACGGGAACCTTCGATCCGGCACGGCGTTTCGAAAGTGTCCATGGCTAGTGGAAACCGCGACGGCGCTCTCCTAGAGACACAGAAGAGCAAGGTTAAGCCGCCGCCCATGTACCAAGTGGTGCTGCTCAACGACGACTACACTCCGATGGATTTCGTCGTCTCGGTGCTGCAGACCATTTTTACCATGAGCCGCGAGCAGGCAACACAGATCATGTTGAAGGTGCATCGGGAGGGAATGGGGGTGTGCGGCGTCTATCCGAAGGACATTGCCGCGACCAAGGTGGAGCAGGTCATCTCGTTTTCGCGCAAGCACGAGCATCCGCTCCAATGCGTGATGGAAGAAACCTGAGCCGCCGGCGGCGGTAGAATGGCAAGTTTGCGTGGACCGGTAAAAGGAATCGTATGATCGCGCAGGAGCTGGAAGTCAGCCTGCACATGGCCTTCATGGACGCTCGGCAGAAGCGTCACGAGTTCATCACCGTGGAGCATCTGCTGCTCGCGCTGTTGGACAATCCGTCGGCGTCTGAGGTCCTGCGCGCCTGCGCGGCGAATATCGAGGAGCTGCGCAAGCTGCTCACCGAGTTCATCAACGAGCACACGCCGATCGTCACCGGCGACGAGGTCGACACGCAGCCCACCCTGGGGTTCCAGCGTGTGATCCAGCGCGCCATCCTGCATGTGCAGTCCTCCGGCAAGAAGGAGGTCACCGGCGCCAACGTTCTGGTGGCCATCTTCGGCGAGAAAGATTCGCACGCGGTGTATTTCCTGCATCAGAAGGGGGTCACGCGCCTGGACGTGGTCAACTACATATCGCACGGGATCAGCAAGGTGCCGCAGAGCGGGCCGTCCAAGCAGCAGGAGAGCGAGGCCGAGGGCGAGCAGGAGCAGGCCCAGGGCGGAGCGCTCGAGACGTACACCATGAACCTGAACGCGCTCGCGCTGTCGGGCAAGATCGATCCTCTGATCGGGCGCGAGCGCGAGTTGGAGCGGGTCGTGCAGACGCTGTGCCGCCGTCGCAAGAACAACCCGCTGCTGGTGGGTGAGGCGGGCGTGGGCAAGACCGCCATCGCCGAAGGCCTGGCGCGCCGCATCATCGAGGGGAGCGTACCGGAGATCCTGGCGCGCTGTCAGGTGTATGCGCTGGACATGGGCGCGCTGTTGGCGGGCACCAAGTACCGCGGCGACTTCGAGCAGCGGCTCAAGGCGGTGCTCAAGCAGTTGCTGGACAACCCCAATGCGATCTTGTTCATCGACGAGATCCACACCCTGATCGGCGCGGGCGCGGCTTCTGGCGGGACGTTGGACGCCTCGAACCTGCTCAAGCCGGCGCTATCCACCGGCCAGCTCAAGTGCATCGGCGCGACCACGTACACCGAGTATCGCGGCATCTTCGAGAAGGATCACGCTCTATCGCGTCGCTTTCAGAAGATCGACGTGGTCGAGCCCAGCGTGCCGGAGACCGTGGAGATCTTGCGCGGGCTCAAGAGCCGCTTCGAGGCGCACCACGGGGTCCGCTACACAACCTCGGCGTTGACCTCAGCCGCCGAGTTGTCGGCTCGCTACATCAACGATCGCCATCTGCCGGACAAAGCCATCGATGTGATCGACGAGGCCGGGGCCGCGCAGCGCATCTTGCCCAAGTCCAGGCAGCGCCGCGTGATTACCAAGCACGAGATCGAAGAGATCATCGCCAAGATCGCGCGCGTCCCGCCGCACAATGTGTCTTCCAACGACCGCAGCAAGCTCAAGAACCTGGACCGCGATCTCAAGGCCGTGGTGTTCGGTCAGGATAAGGCCATCGATGCGCTCGCGGCCGCCATCAAGATGGCGCGCAGCGGGCTCGGTAACCCGCAGAAGCCGATTGGCTGCTTCCTGTTCTCGGGCCCGACCGGTGTGGGCAAGACCGAGGTGGCGCGGCAGCTGGCCTACGTCATGGGCGTGGAGCTGATCCGCTTCGACATGTCCGAGTACATGGAGCGACACGCCGTGTCGCGCCTGATCGGAGCGCCTCCCGGGTACGTAGGGTTCGATCAGGGTGGGCTGCTGACCGAGGCCATCACCAAGCATCCTTACTCGGTGCTGCTGCTGGATGAGATCGAGAAGGCGCACCCGGACATCTTCAATATCCTGCTGCAGGTCATGGACCATGGCACGCTCACCGACAACAACGGGCGCAAGGCTGACTTCCGCAACGTCGTTCTCATCATGACCACCAACGCGGGAGCCGAGTCGCTGACCAAGAGCTCGATCGGCTTCACGCCGTCCCAGTCGGTGGGCGATGAGCTGCAGGACATCAAGCGGATGTTCACCCCCGAGTTCCGCAACCGGCTCGACGCCACCATCTCGTTTGCGGCCCTGAGCCACGAGGTCATCCTGCGGGTGGTGGACAAGTTCCTCATGCAGCTCGAGGACCAGCTGCATGAGAAGAAGGTGGAAGTGAGTTTCACCCAGGCACTCAGAGATCACCTGGCCAAGCACGGTTTCGACCCGCTGATGGGAGCGCGTCCGATGTCGCGCTTGATCCAGGACACCGTGCGCCGTGCGCTGGCCGACGAGTTGCTGTTCGGCAAGCTCGCAACGGGCGGCAAGATCACCGTGGACGTGGACGCGGATGGCAAGGTGCGCCTGGAGTTCGGCGCGGAGGAAGAAGCCGCAGAGGCCAGCGTGGCGACCTGAGCCGAGCCGCACATCTTCGATCTCCCGACGGGCAGGGCATCCTGCCCGTTTTCTTTTCGCGTGCCCACATCGTCTCCGGCCGTTGCAGGGTAGAGCTCGGATCGGGATGATCGCAGAACGAGCGGCGAGGGTTATCTGGGCGGTTGACGCTCGAGGTGGGCTGAGTGTCCGCGGCGCGGCGTCGGCG
>Ga0335077_10007440_pt1 | contig 13547 bp, 9 predicted proteins | sample Lox_Sample_31_FD_207151 | JGI IMG/M metagenome (GOLD analysis project Ga0335077, IMG submission 207151) | Soil microbial communities from Loxahatchee National Wildlife Refuge, Florida, United States - Lox_Sample_3.1 | ecosystem: Environmental > Terrestrial > Soil > Wetlands | place: USA: Florida...
GATCAGCTCCCGCGCCCGGCCCGGCCTACGGATCGTCGCGCACGATCACGGTGTCGGCGACCGGGATGATCTCGTCGGCCGGGAGATCGGCCAGCGACGCGTGCTTGCGGAGCGCCTCCGGGCTGACCGCCTCGTAGATGCAGACGGTGCCGACCGAGCCCTCGTCCTCGTTCAGGACGTAGCTGCGGATCCACCGCACCTCGTCGGCCATCTCGTCGTTCCCGACCTGGGTCGACCGCTCCGCGGCCTCCTGAAGCTCCGCCGGCGACTGCCATCCGCTCCGCCGCAAGATGACGTACAGGTCCATGGCGCCCCTCCCGTGCTGACCAGCGTCCATCCGGACCCTGCCCGCTACGAGGATCGGGAAACCGCTGGCCGGCGGCCCGCCTGGCTCAGCTGTCGCTGTTGGCGGCGACCCCCATCCGCGCACGATCATGACCCGGGCCAGCTTGCTCCCGCTGGTGTCCATGACAGCGAACCCCTCCCCGTCACCCGGCGCCAGTCTGCCGATCTCTGCACTCTCGCTCACTGGGCACGGGGCGGCTAGTTCGGAGTTCGAACCGCCCCGGCGGGCCGGCGCGGCCGGATTCCCGGCAGGCACCACCGCCACCAGCAATATTTTCCGGGCCATAAAGGCTCCCATCGCCACAGAGATACCGCCGGCTGGCAGCCACCGCGCATTTCCCTGGGGTTTTCCCGGTATCTTCTCCGTGGCTCCGAACATCGGGACGGATTCGGCCGGCGATGCTGACCTGGTCACATAGATGCGCTTCCGGCCTGCTTCCCCCATGTATCGACATTGCTGCCTCTGCCTTGCATCGCAGGCCGGTGGGAAGCAGAATCAAGGAAAGGTTCCCACAGCGCTGGCATGGGCGGTGGCCTGCCGTCATGGCCTGCATATCGGGGACGGGGATGAGTGGGAAGCCGAAGGGGGACGTTAATGATCCTATGGATGTCGGCGTTATTTACCAGCCCTTTACTGGCCGGTTTCGCTTTCTACCTCTGCCGCGGGCCGCGCCGGGACCGCCTGACCCGCGAGCAGATCGCCGAATGGCAGGCACTGGCCGAGATCGAGCGGCATGAGAATCTGCGCTGATCCCGGCGCCAGCGCAAGGTGGACCGCTGCGGGCTCCGCTCCGGGGCCTGCAGCCCCCAGCCGGCCATGCTGGGGACGGGCTGGGCCGCCGCCTGAACGTCCCGCCTCACCACGTGAGGAATGGGTCTATATGTATTGATGTCGCTGCTTCGCTTGGCGATGTGAGCCGGTGCTCCTCCTCTCCGGAGCCAGCGCCGCTATCGCATGGGGCCGCCGCGAGCGCACCTGGTATTCGCAATTTGTGTCTTGCTTTACCGGGCGCGGGGAGAGAAACTTCAAGAGAGGTTCTCGCAGAACCGGCCCAGGTGGCGGCGTGCCCGCCGTGGGCTGTGTACAGGGGTGGGGGAACAAGGCAGAACCCAGAAAGGGGGAGACCAGTCATATCCGCATGACTTCCTCCTGACAGTTCCTCGTGCACGGCGCAGCGGGACAGGCCGCCTGCCCTGATTCCCGGGCCCGGAAACGGGCCAGGGCCTGGCCGGTCACCAAGGGGGGGAAGGAATGATCACGTGGATTCTGGTGCTGCTTGCCGGACCGGCACTGCTGGCCGGCTTCGCCGTCTACCTCTGCCGCGGGCCGCGTCGCCGCCACCGGCTGACCAGCGGGCAGATCGCCGAGTGGCAGATACTCGCCGACATCGAGCGGCGTGAGGATCTGCTCTTAACCAGCGCCGGGGCAGCGTGAGCCAGCGGCCCTTCGCACGGCGCCGCCGGGGCTGAAGCCAGGGCGTCAGTTCCGGCAGGCGCCGCCCGTGCGCTGATCTTTCCTGGCGGCGGCGTGAGGGACGCCGCTCAGGACGCGGCCTGCGCGCCGATGGCCGTGGCGGGACTGGCCTCCGCGGCGGCCACCACAAGAAACGCTGCGGCGCGCCCGAAGGTCACCCCCGTCGTCCGGCCCGCCAGCTGAGCCCGGTACCCGCGGTACCGCGTCATCTCCCACGTCCGGGCGGTCGGTGGCAGCCATCCGAGCGGCGGCGCGGGCGCGGGCCTCCACGTCCAGCCCGTGACCCGCCTCTTGCCTACGCCGGGGCCGGTCAGACCGGGGTCGATGAACTCGGCCAGATCGGCGTCGCGGCCGATCCGGTTCCGCACGAAGCGCAGCCCGGCCAGGGTCCCTTCGATCAGACGGCGCTCGGCCACCGCCCGGCCCGCCATCACGCCGTCGTACGCCGCCGGGTAATAGCGGACCAGTGTGGCGTCGACCATGGTGATCCACCACACCGCCTCGCCGATCGCCGCGAGCGCCCGGTCCCGGTCCCAGACACCGACCCGGGGAAGCCGTTCTGCCGTCTCGCTCATCGCCGTGATGGACCACTGGAGCGCGCTCACCCCGGCCACCGGATCGCCCATATGATCGCGGTTCCACTGGATCCGGCAGGGAACCGAGCAGAACCGGGCGTGCTCACGGCGCGGCACGAACCCGGTGCCACACTGCTCGCAGACCCGCTCGTCGGCCATTGGCCAATATTACGCCCAGCGGTGCGGTGGTACCGAACACAACGGCGCGACGGGCCGCCGCCGGCCAGGGCGGTGACCCCGCCACCGAACCGGGTTTTCAGCTAGGTCGCCGGAGACACCCAGCGGGATCTAAGGAAGCAGGCCCAGGATCGGGCTCGTGGCTGGCCACCTCAGCTCGACACCACCGCGTGCCCGCCACCATGAAGCACGACCCTCCTGACAGTGCCTTGTGGTCCGCGATAGCTCTGTGGCAGCGGAAAGTATCGCCACCGGCCCGGGCATCCGATTGTCGGCATGGCTGACGGGACGTGAGGCGTGATGGCCGCGGGCACCGTGAGTGCCACGTTCGATATGAGGCAGCGCCCCAGGCGGCAGGACCGCCCGCGGTCGCGCAGCTGCCTGGGCGGCCGGGTGCTGGCCGCCGCCGGCTACGACGACTCGATCCGGTGGCGGGAAGGCGACCGGCTGGAGGGGCTGTTCGAGCGCCGTTGCGACTGGCTGCGCCGGCAGGGCCGGGGCAGGCACCTCGCGGTGGACGCGATGGACGGGACGCTGAGCTACCTGGGACTGGATGCGCGCGCGAATCAGCTGGCGCGGTTCCTGGTCCGCCAGGGCGTGCTGCCGGGTGACCGGGTCGGGCTGCTGTCCGACCGGGCGGTGGACGGCTATCTCGGCATGCTGGCGGTGCTGAAGGCCCGCGCGGCGTACGTCCCCCTCGACCCCAGCTACCCGCCGGACCGCCTGTCCTACATCGCCGCCGACGCCGGGATACGGATGGTGCTGTCCCGCTCGCACCTGGCCGAGCGGGCCGGACCGCTGGCGGCCACGGCCAGGGTGCTGTACCTGGACCGGGCGATCGAGCAGATCGCCAGGCAGAGCTGGGACCGGCTCGGCGCCGGCGAAGCCGGCGAGCCGGCCGACGACCTCTGCTACATCATCTACACCTCGGGCTCGACCGGGCGGCCGAAGGGGGTCGCGATCGAGCACGCCAGCATCTGCAACTTCGTCCGGGTGGCGGCCGAGGTGTACGGGATGCGCCCCGAGGATCGCGTCTACCAGGGCATGACGATCGCGTTCGACTTCTCGGTCGAGGAGATCTGGGTGCCCTGGATGGCCGGCGCGACGCTGGTGCCCAAGCCGGACGGGGCCCGGGTGCTGGGACGGGAGCTGCACGCGTTCCTGCGGGACCGCCAGGTCACCGCGATGTGCTGCGTGCCGACCCTGCTGGCCACGCTGGACGAGGACCTGCCCGGGCTGCGTTTCCTGCTGGTGTCCGGCGAGCCGTGCCCGCAGGATCTGGTCACCCGCTGGCACCGGCCCGGCCGCCGGTTCCTCAACGTCTACGGCCCGACCGAGGCCACCGTGACGGCGACCTGGACGGTCGTGCATCCGGGGCGGCCGGTGACGATCGGCGTCCCGCTGCCGACCTACTCCGTGGTGGTGCTCGATCCCGACCGCGACCGGGCGCTGCCGCCGGGTGAGATGGGCGAGATCGGCATCGCCGGGATCGGGCTCGCCCGCGGCTACGTGGGCCGCCCGGAGCTCACCGAGCGCGCCTTCGTGCCCGACTTCCTGGGCATCCCGAACAACCCACCGGGCAGGATCTACCGGACCGGCGACCTGGGGCGGCTCAACGCCGAGGGCGAGATCGAGCATCACGGACGCATCGACACCCAGGTCAAGATCCGTGGTTACCGCATCGAGCTGACCGAGATCGAGTCGGTCCTGCTGCGGGTGCCCGGCATCGCGCAGGCCGTGGTCAGCACCCACCAGCCCGCGCCGGACGTGGTGGAGCTGGCCGCGTACTACAGCGCCCGCCGCGACACGCCCGCGGTGGACGCCGGGCGGGTCTATGCGGAGCTGCGCGAACGGCTTCCCGCGTACATGGTCCCGGCCTACCTGGAGCAGCTGCCGGCCATCCCGATGCTGCCCAGTGGCAAGGCCGACCGCAAGAGCCTGCCCGCGCCGGCCGGTCCCCGCCACGTGGCCACCCGCGGCGACCACGTGGACCCGGCAACCGGCACGGAGCGGGCGCTGGCCGAGGTGCTGGCGGCGGTGCTGGCCGTCGACCGGGTCTCGGCCGACGCCCATTTCTTCAACGACCTCGGCGCCAGCTCGCTGCTGATGGCCATGTTCAGCGCCGCGGTCCGCGAGCGCGGCGACGTGCCGCCGGTCTCGATGAAGGACATCTACCTGCACCCGACGGTGCGCCTGCTCGCCGCCGCCATCGAGGGACCCGGTCGCGCCGCCAGGCCAGGACAGCCCGGCCCGGCCGGCGCACCGGCACCGGGGGGGTGGGGAGCGTGGGGAGCGCCGGGGGCATCGGGGGCACTGCCCGAGGCGGTCCCGGCCGCACGGGGCGGGCTGGCCTATGTCCTGTGCGGCACGCTGCAGCTGCTGGCGTTCGGCGCCTACGTCGGCGGCTTCTCGCTGGCGGTGAACGCGGGCGCCGCGTGGGCCGCCGCGGGCAGCGGGGCGCTGGGGATCTATGCGCGGCTGGTGGTCTTCGGCGGGGGCGGGCTGCTCGCCATGGGCGTCCTGCCGGTGCTGGCCAAGTGGCTGCTCATCGGCCGCTGGAAGCCGCGGCGCATCCGGGCGTGGGGCCTGGCCTACTTCCGGTTCTGGCTCGTCAAGACGATGGTCGTCGCCAACCCGCTGGCCCGGCTGTTCGTCGGCACCCCGCTGTACGCGGCGTACCTGCGGGCGATGGGCGCCCGGATCGGCCGCCGCGTGGTCATCTTCACCCGGCACGTGCCCGTCTGCGCCGACCTGCTGACGATCGGCGCGGACAGCGTGATCCGCAAGGACACCTACCTCACCGGCTACCGCGCCCGGGCCGGTGCCATCGAGACCGGCGCCGTCACCATCGGCGCGGGCGTCTTCGTCGGCGAGCACACGGTCCTCGACATCGGCACCGCCCTCGGGGACGGCGCGCAGCTCGGGCACGCCTCCGCCCTCCTCACCGGCCAGGCCGTCCCGGCCGGGGAGTGCTGGCACGGCTCCCCGGCCGAGCCCGCCGGGCCCGCCGACGGCTACCGGACGGTCGGGCCGGCCCGCTGCGGCGGCCTGCGCCGGGCTGGGTACAGCCTCATGCGGCTGCTGCTCGTGCTGGCCGTGGCCGGCCCCGCCGCGGCCGCCACCATCAGCCTGCTGCTGTCCCGCCCCTCGCTGCTGGCCGAGGCGCTCAGCCGGGTGGAGGCCGCGGGCCGGGCCGGCCCGCTGGGCCGGGCGGCCACGGCGGGCTGGGCGCCGCCCGCCGGGGTGCTGGCCGTCACCGCGGCCGCGTTTCTCGGCGCCATCCTCGCCGGGCTGATCATCGCCGGCACCGTTCCCCGCCTGCTCAGCCGCGCGCTGGCACCGGAGAAGGTGTACCCCCTGTACGGGATCCACTACACGCTCCAGCGTGCCGTCTCCCGGCTGTCGAACGCCGGGTTCTTCACCGCGCTGTTCGGGGACAGCTCGGCGATCGTGCGGTACCTGGGCCTGATCGGCTACCGGCTGGCACCGGTCGAGCAGACCGGCTCCAACTTCGGCATGGAGGTGAAGCACGAGATGCCCACGCTCGCCACCGTGGGCACCGGCACGATGGTCTCCGACGGCCTGTCGATCATCAACGCCGAGTTCTCGAGCAGTTCGTTCCGCGTCTGCCCGGCCGTCATCGGGACCCGCAACTTCCTGGGCAACGGGATCGCCTACCCCGCGGGCGGCCGGACCGGTGACAACTGCCTGCTCGCCACCAAGGTCATGATCCCGGTCAGCGGCCCGGTCCGGGAGGGGGTGGGCCTGCTCGGCTCCCCCGCGTTCGAGATCCCACGCTCGGTCCGCTCCGATCAGCAATTCGGCCACCTCGGCACGAAGCGGCGACGGCGGCACCGGCTCAAGGCCAAGAACAGGCACAACGCGGCCACCATCGGCCTGCATCTGCTGGTGCGGTGGCTCTACCTGGCCGGGCTCACCCTGATCGCGCTCTACCTGTTCGGTGGCTCCGCCGTGCCGGGCTCTCCGCGCACGGGCAAGGTGGGCGCCGCCGTCACGGGCGCCCTGCGGGCCGCGGTGGCGGGCGGGCTGCGCGCCGTGTCGGGGCTGTTGCGCCGGGCAGGGCTGAGCGCGGCCGGGCTGAGCACGACCGGTGTGGGCACGGCCGTGCCCGACGCGCTGCACACCACCGTGCTGGGCACGACCGTGGGCGCCGTGCTGCGCACGGCCGCGGCGATCGTCCTCGCGCTCGCCTTCACCGTCGGCTACTTCGTCCTCGTCGAGCGCGCCGTCACCGGATTCCGCAGGCTGAAGCCGCGGTTCTGCTCGATCTACCAGCCACTTTTCTGGCGGCATGAGCGCTTCTGGAAGGTACCGTCCATCGCCTACATCCAGATGTTCAGCGGCACCCCCTTCAAGAACGTCGTGTGGCGCCTGCTGGGGGTCCGGGTCGGCCGCCGCGTCTTCGACGACGGCTGCTCGATCGTGGAGCGGACCCTGGTCAGGATCGGCCGCGAGGCCACCCTCAACGCGGGGAGCATCCTGCAGGGCCACTCGCTGGAAGACGGCACCTTCAAGTCCGGCTACATCACCATCGGCGCCCGGTCCACCGTCGGCACCGGCGCCTTCGTCCACTACGGGGTGGACCTGGGCGAGGGCGCCGTGCTCGGCGCCGACTCGTTCCTCATGAAGGGCGAGCACGTCCCGCCGGGCTCGTGGTGGCACGGCAACCCCGCCGCCGCAGTACCGGTCCCGGCGGCGGACCCGCCCGGCACGGCCGCCCGCCCGCCCGCTGCCGCCGTGGCGCCGTCACCTGCCATCACGCTGCCCCTGCCCATGCCGCTGCCTCCGCTCCAGCCTCAGCCTCCTGCCCGCCGGCCAGCACCCCGCTCACCGGCACCCGCCCACAGCCGGCCCCCGAACAGGATGTGACAGAAATTGGGAATCTTCACCGCGCGTGAGTCCGCCGTCCGCAGCTACTGTCGCGCCTGGCCGGCGGTGTTCGACCGGGCGGCGGGAAGCTGGCTCTACGACACCGGCGGCCGCGGCTACCTGGATTTCTTCGCCGGGGCCGGCGCGCTCAACTACGGCCACAACAACCCGGTGCTCAAGGAGGCGCTGCTGGACTACCTGGCCGGCGACCGGGTCATCCACTCGCTCGACATGTACACCGTCGCCAAGCGAGAGTTCCTCACCGCGTTCGACGAGCTCATCCTGCAGCCCCGGGGACTGGACTACCGGGTGCAGTTCCCGGGCCCCGGCGGCGCCAACGCGGTCGAGGCGGCGCTGAAGCTGGCCCGCAAGGTGACCGGCCGCACCGACGTGATCAGCTTCACCGGCGCCTTTCACGGCATGACGCTGGGCGCGCTCTCCGTGACCGGCAGCCCGTTTCACCGGGGCGGCGCCGGGGTGCCGCTGACCCACGCCACGCCGATGCCATTCGACCACGCGCTGGACGGGCCCGGGCCGGACTTTCTGTGGCTCGAGCGGCTGCTGGCCAGCCGCGGCGGCGGGCCGGACAAGCCGGCCGCGGCGATCGTGGAGACGGTCCAGGGCGAGGGCGGCATCCAGGTGGCCCGGCCGGAATGGCTGCACGCCCTGGCCGGCCTGTGCCAGCGGCACGGCATCGTGCTCATCGTCGACGACGTGCAGATGGGCTGCGGCCGCACCGGCCCGTTCTTCAGCTTCGAGACGGCCGGCCTCCGGCCGGACATCGTCTGCCTGTCCAAGTCCATCGGCGGCTACGGCCTGCCGCTCGCGCTCACCCTGATCCGCCCGGACCTCGACGTCTGGGAGCCGGGCGAGCACAACGGCACCTTCCGGGGCGTCAACCCCTCGTTCGTCACCGGCGCCGCCGCCCTGCGGACCTACTGGCGGGACGACGCGCTGGAGCGCAGCACCCTCGCCAAGGGGGAGCGGGCCGCCGCGGCGCTCGCCGCCCTGGCCCGGTCCGTCCCGGGTACCCCGATCGAGCCGCGGGGCCGGGGCCTGGTGCACTGCCTGGCGTTCGAGGACGGCGAGCTGGCGGGGAAGGTGTCCGCCGGCGCCTTCGAACGGGGCCTGCTGGTGGAAACCGCCGGCCAGCGAGGCGAGGCGGTCAAGCTGCTGCCGCCGCTGACCATCACCGACGCCGAGCTCGACCAGGGGCTGGAACTGCTCGCCGACGCCGTCCGCTCGGTCTGCTGACGCATCCGCGGCGCGCACACCGGGCCGTCCGGGCCCGCGGCGCGCACACCGGGCCGTCCGGGCCCGCGGCGCCGTTGTACGCCGCGGCCCGGCGCCGGCCCCCCGTGACCGGCGCCCGGCCCGGCGCCGCCCCCCCAAGAACCGGCGCCGGCCCCCGTGACCGGAACCCGGCCCGGCGCCGGCCCCCCAAGAACCGGCGCAGGACCGGGCGTCTCAGCGGCGGGGCTCCGCGAGCATCCCGTTGGTGCTGCCGCTGGCGTCGGCGTAGAACCCGACGAGGTCGCCGGCGTCGTTCACGCCGTTGACGGAGGTGGCGCCCACGCCGTGCGGGTCGTCCACGACACTGAACCCGTGCCCGGCCCGCCAGGTGAAGCCGTGCGTCTTGCAGCTGGCCCCGGTGGCGACCTCGTACGTGCCCACGACCTCGCCGCTGTCGTTGATGCCGAGCGCCTGGGTCATCGACGCCCCGGGATAGGCCAGCGTGATGAACCGGCCGCCGGCGGTCTTCACGAAGCCGACGGTCGCGCCATCAACGGCGGTGTAGAACCCGGCCACGTCGCCGTGGTTGTTGATCGCCGCGGCGGTCAGGCTGGGGCCCCTCCCCATCCTCGGCGCGCCCGGCACCAGCACCCGGCTGAACGCGTGGGTGTGGATGTTGTACTCGTAGCCTCGGTTGCTGCCCTGGTTGTTGGTGTAGAAGCCGACCGCCACGCCGTGGTCGTTGACCCCCAGCAGCCGGTCGACCGGCGGGCTGGCGTTGTCCCGGGTGGGGAAGTCCACCGCGTAGAACGAGGTCCCGCGGACGGCGTAGAACCCGAAGTTGTCGTTCAGCATGTATGCGTTGTTCTCGTCCGAGAAGAAGCCGACCGTGATCCCGGTGTCGTTCAGCCCGGTGACCTGGGTCTGCGCCGCGCCAGGGACGTCCTGGTTCACGTAGTCGCCCCGGCCGCCGGGCAGCAGCTGATAGCCCTGGTTCGGGTGCCCGAACGCGCCGGAGCCGAAGTACCCCGCGATGACGCCGCCCTTGTTGATGCCGAGCAGCTGGTTGAACGCCGGGTCGCTGCTGTTGTCGTAGGTGCGGAAGGTGTACCTGGGGCCGGCGCTGTGCCGGGCGACGTGACGCGCCGCCACCGGGGCGGCCGCAGCCGCCGCGGCCAGCGCCAGGCAGACGCCGGTGAGCAGACCGAGGCCCCACGCGCGGCGCCGGCGCGGCCGGCGCGGAACCGGCCGGACCACGGTCGGCTGGCTCGCGGCCGGGGGCTTGCGCCAGTCAACCGTCGGCTGGTACGAGATCCTGGTGCCAGCGCTCATCGTCAGCTCCCTTCTGAGAGCCCGGCCCGTGCGGGGGAGGTGCCTGACGCAAGCCAGGCTCGCGGGCGGCTCCAGGTGGTTTGCCGGGTGCTGCAGGGGAACCACCAGGGGACCCAGGACAGGCAGGGGGGGCCGGGAGCACGCCGGGCGCCCGGCCGGCCAGGCGGCGGCGCCTAGTGCTGGCCGAGCAGCCGCTGGTGCAGCGCGGTGGTCTCGGCCGAGGGCGGGACGCCGACCTGCTGGGCGAGCAGTTCGGTGAGCCGTTCGTAGTGGCGGATGGCGCGGGCGGTCTCGCCCAGGCTGGCCCAGGCCTCCATCAGGCCGCGGTGGGCGGTCTCGTTCAGCGGCTCGTGCGCGACGGCGCGCCGGAACGCGGTGGCGGCGGCCTGGTGGCGGCCGGCCGCGGCGTGCAGCCGGCCCGCGGCCAGCAGCGCGGACTCGAAGCTGCGGCGCAGCTCGTCCCGGCGGGCCTGCGCCCAGTCGCCGGCGGCCAGGCCGGCCAGGAAGTCACCGCCGTAGACGGCGAGAGCCCGCTGCAGCGCGGGCAGGGCCGCGTCTCCGCCCCGGGCCCGGCGGGCTTCGGTGAGCGCCTGCTCGAACGCTGCCACGTCGCAGTCATGCGCCCGCGCGGTATTGAAGGAGTACCGGCCGTCGGCGTAGAGCACCCAGCTGGGATCGCCGAGCGCGCGGCGCAGTCCCCGCAGGGCCGTGTGCAGCGAGTTGCCCAGCTGGCGGCCGGACTGGTCCGGCCACAGGGCGGCCCCCACCTGCTCCCGGGTCATCGGACGGGAGGTGGCGAGCAGGAACAGCAGCTCGCGTGGTTTGGCGTAGCCCCAGTCCGCGGCGGTCACCGGGACGTCGCCGCGGCTGACCGTGGCCTCACCGAGCGCCCTGATCCGCAGCACGCCCGGCGGCGCCGGCCTACCGTCATGGGCGGGCGCGGCGCCACCGCTGGGGGCCGCCGGCCGCCGAGCCGCCGGGGCGGGGGCGGCGTCACCGTCAGGGGCCGCGGGCCGCTGAGCCGCCGGGGCGGGGGCGGAATCCGCTGGGGCGGGCACGGGTGCCGCCGGGGCGGCCGGGCCGGGCGCCGGGCCGGCGGTGCTGGCGGCCGCGGGCAGTTCCGCCTCCAGGTCCTCGGCCGGGACCAGCGTCCCCTGCTGCCAGGCCGCCGCGAACGCGTCGCCGCCGAGCGCCGCCCGCGCGCCGGCCAGCGTCTCGTCGTGGAGGGCGCGCTCGCACGGCGGGATCACCGTGCCGATCAGCTCGCGCATCGCCTCGGCCGCCGCCAGCAGCTGTGCCGCCGTCCCGGCGCTGCCCCGGGTGAGCGCCAGCGCCGCCAGCTCCGCCAGCACGCTGGTGACCCGCCACCGGTCATGCAGCTCGCGGTGGATGCGAAGGCTCGCCCTCAGCAGGTCCGCGGCGGCCGGGTCGCCGCGGCCGAGCGCCAGCAGGCCCTGCTGTTCCAGCGACCAGGCCAGGCCCTCCCGGAACCCGATCCGCTCCGATAACGCCCGGCTCTCGGCCAGCAGCGCCGCCGCCCGCCCGGGTTCCCCCTGATACCGCGCGATGGCGCCCAGGCTGATCAGGGACCAGGCGATCCCCTCCGCGTCGCCGAGCTCGCGGAACATCCCCCGCGCCGCCGTGCACTCCGAGGCGGCCGGCCCGAAGTCGCCCTGCAGCCAGGCGGCGAGGCCCAGATAGCCGTGTGCGCTCGCCACCGCCCAGCGGTCACCGGCCGCCTCGGCGATGGCCAGGCTCTCCCGGTGCAGCTCCATCGAGCGGGCGTACCGGCCCTGCTCGCGGGCCACGCTGCCGAGCACCTGCAGCGTGCTCGCGATGCCCGGGGCGTCATCCAGTTCGCGGTACAACTGGAGCGCGGCCTCGAGCCGCCCGACGGCCGGCAGGTAGTCGCACTGCATCAGCGCCAGGCGGCCGCTGCCCAGCAGTGCCTTGGCCCGCAGAGCGGCGGGGGCGTCCGGGTCGGCGGTGGCCGCCGCGTCGAGCCACTGCCGGACCTCGTGGTTGCCCCGGAGATAGGCGTAACGCCCCAGCGGCCCGGCGATCCGCAGCGCCGCGACCGCGTCACCGGACTCGTGGGCGAACTCCAGCGCGGCGCGCAGGTTCGGCGTCTCGGCGTCGAGGCGGTCCAGCGTCCGCTCCAGCCGGCCCGGGCCCCAGCCGCCGCCGCGGCTCAGGCTGCCGGGGCCCTGGTCGCCCCGCAGGTGCTGCTCGCGGTACTCGATCCGCTGTTCGGCCCGTTCGACCAGGTCGACGAAGCATCGCAGGTGCGCCCGCCGGGTGGCCATCTCCTCGCCCGCGTCGGCCAGCCGCTCCCGCGCGTAGTCGCGGACCGTGGCCAGCAGCTGGTAACGGGCATCATGGCCGCTGTGGTCCACCGCCAGCAGCGACTTGTCAGCCAGCCGGGTGAGCAGGTCGAGCATCCGTTCGGCATGAATGTCGCCGCCGGCGGCGACCTGGCCGGCCGCGGTGAGCGTGAACCCGCCGGCGAAGACCGCCAGCCGCCGGAACACCGCCCGCTCGTCCGCGTCGAGCAGGTCGTGGCTCCAGTCGAGCGTCGCCCGCAGGGCCTGATGGCGGGCGGGCGCGGTGCGCGAGCCGCCGACCAGCACGGTGAAGATGTCATCGAGACGCTCGGCGAGCTGGCCGGCCGACAGGACCCGCATCCGGGCCGCGGCCAGCTCGATCGCCAGCGGCAGCCCGTCCAGCCGGCGGCAGATCTGCAGCACGGCGGCCGCGTTGTCGTCGGCCAGCCGGAACGACGGCCGGACCAGCTGGGCGCGCTGCTCGAACAGCCTGACCGCGTCAAACCCGGCCAGGGCGGGCACCGCCGGGGCCGCGCCTTCCGTGGGCAGCGACAGCGGCGGCACCGGCCAGCTGCGCTCGCCGTCCACGCCGAGCAGCTCGCGGCTGGTGGCGAGGATGGACAGGAAGGGGCAGCTCCCGAGCAGGCGGTCGGCCAGGCCCGCCACCGCGGGGGCCAGGTGCTCGCAGTTGTCCAGGACGAGCAGCATCGGGCGGTCGCCGATGTGCTCGGCGACCGTTGCCGTGGCGTCCTGGCCGGGGACCCCCGGGACGCCCAGCTCGTCGGCGACCGCCTGCGGGGCGACGGCGGGGTCGCCGACCGGCGCGAGCTCCACCCAGCACACCCCGCCCGGGAAGTGCTCGCGCGCCGCGCCCGCGGCGGCTAACGCGAGGCGGGTCTTGCCGATGCCGCCGGGACCGGTCAGGCTCACCAGCCTGCTCAGGGAGAGCGCGCCCGCCACGTCCTGGAGTTCACGCTGGCGGCCTATCAGCGGAGCCAGCCGGACCGGGAGCCGGTCGGTGTTCAGCGCCACCACGCGCCTGCCCTCCGATCCCCTGCCTTCGCCGGACCGCTCCGCCGTGCGCCACGCCCGCGCCTCGATGGGGCGGGCCGCCCCCACAGAATATTCCTGCATCCTGCCGCCCCGGCCACGCTGGCGCAGAGGTGTGCGAGCCGGTCAGGCCAGCCACTCGGCGAC
>Ga0335077_10007442_pt1 | contig 13546 bp, 13 predicted proteins | sample Lox_Sample_31_FD_207151 | JGI IMG/M metagenome (GOLD analysis project Ga0335077, IMG submission 207151) | Soil microbial communities from Loxahatchee National Wildlife Refuge, Florida, United States - Lox_Sample_3.1 | ecosystem: Environmental > Terrestrial > Soil > Wetlands | place: USA...
TAACGAAGACCTCGCGCGATACGTAAAGTCGCCCCCCGAGCGGATCGAGAACGGCTCGATGGTGGACCACATCGGCACGTCCTGCCCATAATGCGGCTTGGCACGCACTTCGCGGACGCTCTTGCAAAGGCGGCGCAACGCCGCGGAAAATCAATGGGATGAAGCGATGACACGTATGAAAGGCGCTGACCTAATCACGGAACATCTGATCAGAAATAAAATTCCATATGTCTTCGGCATTTGCGGACACGGCAATGTCGGCATGCTTGATTCGCTGCACGCGGCGCGTGAGAAGATCAAACTCGTATCGCCGCGCCATGAGCAGGTTGCCGGACATATGGCGGATGCCTATTTCCGTATCCGACACCAAGCCGTTGCGACCCTGACGTCGTGCGGTCCCGGTTCGGCCAACATCGTCATGCCGCTCGCTGTCGCGCTGTCGGATTCCTCGGCGCTGCTGGCCATTACCGCGAACGTGCCGACCCAGCAATTCAACCGAAGCCCGTTTCAAGAGATCAATCGTCACTACCAGGCGGATTTCGTCAACGTGATCCGTCCGGTCGTCAAGCGAAGCTTCCAGCCGACACGTGTCGATATGCTGCCGCTCGCATTGCGCCAAGCGACGACCGCGATGCTGGCGGGCCGCCCGGGTCCCGTGAACATCGATATTCCTTTCAACGTGTTCCAAGAGGAAGACGAGGTCGACGCGCCGCCGCCATCGCCACCGCATGGCGCACAAAGAAGTGGCGCCTCGCCCGAGGAAATTTCCGCGGCCTGCGACTTGATCGTCAACGCCGAGCGCCCCGCATTGTTCGTCGGTCATGGCGTCACGCTCGCAGAAGCCAGCATCGAGCTGCAAGCGTTGGTGCGCAAGCTCGCCATTCCGGTAATCTCTTCTCCGAACGGCTTCGGCTGTATCGACATGACCGATCCGCTCTCGCTTGGTTTCATCGGCCGCAACGGTGCGTTCCCGGCCAATCAAGCGGGCCGTCATGCCGACGTGGTTATTGCCCTTGGCGCCCGCTTCGACGACCGATCCGCTTCTTCCTGGTTGCCCGGGTATTCGTGGAACTTCCCGCACACGAAGCTGATCCACGTCGACGTCGATCCGGAGGAACTCGGCCGCAACTATCCCCCGGACATCGGAATCATCGCCGATGCGCGGACCTTCTTGCGACAGCTTCTGACGGAGGTTGACCGGCGCAATCCGCCGCGCAGCGGAGCCTTGAAGGCTTGGCACGCGGCAATCAAGGAATGGCAGAAGGCGTGGGAAGCCTTCACCCGTCCAAATTTCGAGATCCACACGACGCCGATCCGGCCCGAGCGTGTTGTCGCCGACTGCCAGGCCGTGCTGCCGGACGACGCGATCCTCGCATGCGATGTGGGGGTCAATCACAATTGGTACATGCAATTCTGGAAGGCGCGCCATCCGCAGACGATGCTCAACTCGTGGGGTTTTTCCGGCATGGGGTTCGGCACGGCCGGTGCGCTCGGCGCCAAGCTCGCCGCGCCCGATCGGCCGGTGGTCGCGATCGCAGGCGACGGCTGCTTCACCATGGTGCCGCACGTGCTGTGCACTGCGGTCGAGTACGACATACCGGTCGTATGGGTGATCTGGAACAACTTCGCCTGGGCCTCAATTCGTGACATCCAGTACGGCATGTTCGGCGGGCGCGAACTGGGCACCGCATTTTACCAAGGCGCCAACCGGAAACCCTACAACCCGGATTTCGCGGCCTGGGCGCGGGCAGCCGGCGTCGAAGGTAGGACGGTGACCAGATCGCAGGATTTCAAGGGCGCGCTCGAGCATGCGGTAAAATCGAACAAGCCGTTCGTGCTCGATGTGCATGTCGATGCCGAGGTTCGCCCGCCAGCGACCGGCGCGTGGCAGCTGCCGCCGACGCCGTATAACGAGCCAGTGTTCGGGGAGCGGTGGCTACCAGGCGAGCCGACACCCACGAAATAGCCGCATGACGGCGGAGGAAGTGGCCGTATTGGCTGAATGCAGAACCGGACGGCCGTAGGTTAAAAAAGCCTTCCTCCGGCGTCTGGCCGGACACTCCTCGTGCGCCACGCCGTGAGCCATGCGCAAGCCCAGGGCCGCACACCCGCCCCGTTATTAGAGCGGCGCGCCGCCCGGCTTTGTAAGCCACATGAAGGCCTTCTTCGTGGCGTCGTACCGCACGACGATCGCGCTCTCGGGACCAAGCCCGCGCTCCGGGTTCGCCTTGAAATCGTAAATCCCGTTGATCCCGGCGAAATCGGTAAGGTTGGCGATGTAGTTCCGGATCTGTGCGGCGGTGGCGTCAGGGCCCAACGTCTTGAGCGCGCCGATCACGATGAGGCCCGCGTCCCAGCAGGTTGCGACGATATTGTCGGCCTTGAGCCCGTGCTTCGCGAGTGCAGCGTACATCGTATGCTGCGCCGCTTCGACCCTCGAGTCGAGCTTCCACACCCCCTCGTGCTCGGGAAATACGTCCGAGGCCATCACCAATCCCTTGGGCAGGAAGGATGACCATTGCTCCATTTGCGCGAAGACCTCATTGCCGCTGGTCGGGGCGACATCGATGTCGAGTCCGGCCTGGATCATACCCTTGAAGACGGTCGCGGCCGGGGATCCGGTAACGCCCGCAATCATGGCCTGTGCGCCCGAGGCCTTGATGCGCTCGATCTGCGCCGCGACGCTGATATCGGTCGGATTGAAATGCTCGCGCGCGACGAGCTTCACGTCCTTGTTCTCGGGCCGGGCCAGAACCTCGTCGACCGTGCGATCGATGTCCTGGCCGGTCGCATCGGTATTGTCGAGCGTGGCGATTTTGGTCCACCCCTTCAGCCGGTAATAGCGGATGACCGTCCCCGTTTGATCGAGCCCCGCGGCGCCGGACGAAAAGACGAAGCCGCCAGGTTTTGGATGAATGGCGGGCGACAGGCAATAATCGACTGGGCCATTCTCTACGAGCGGCTGGATCGCCCGGCACATCGCCACGAGGCTAGATCCAATGATGACGGCGGGCTTGTCGGCGAGTACCTCGCTCGCGAGCTGCACCGCCACCTGCGGACTCGACTGATCGTCGTGATAGGTGAAGTGCAGCGGTCTTCCCTTGATCCCGCCCGCGTCGTTCACCGTCTCGGCAAGGATATCGAGGCTGGCCCGATGGCCTTGGCCGAGGAAGGCCCCGCCTCCGGTCAGCGGCAAAATGACAGGCACGTCGTAGGGCTCCGCCGCCGACGCGGTCGTGGCGGCACCGGTTGCAAGAGCAAAACCAAGCGCGAACGAGGTGAATTTGCTTTTCATTGTGGTTTGCTCCCGGTTGACATCACGTGCTGGATTGAATCGTTCGAGTAAGGTCGCGAATCCCGCGTCGTTCGTTCCTTATGCCGCGGGTATCTCGATCTCCGGGACGGCCGGCACCTTGTCCCAGTCGCTGACTGGATCAAATCCCGAAAGAAACTCTACGTGACCCATGGTGCTGCCCCGACCCGACGCGATCAGGGCCTTTTGCTGCACGGCATCGCGCAGGTGCTTGAAACGCGCGTTCGCAAGCGAGATGCGCTGCACCGCGTGGACGCGCGGGATGCGAACGCGGCGGAAATTGGCGCAGGCTTCCTCCACGTCGCCGCGGCAGGCCGACATCCAGCGTGCCAGGATGTAAGCATCCTCGAACGCCTGGCACGCGCCCTGTCCCGCGTTTGGCAGCATCGCGTGCGCGGCATCGCCGACGAGCTGGATGCGGCCACGGCCCCAATTCTCCGTGAGCGGCCGCGTAAATAGGCCCCATTTCGAGCATTCGGTGACAATGCTCAAAATCTTCTCGAGCCGCGGCTCGGGGTTGGGGAAGGAACGCCGCATCTCGTCGGGATCGCCGCGGGTAGACCAGCCTTCGTCCACCCATTTGTCGGTGTCCTCTTGCGTGACGACGTTCACGAGCTCCTTGCTGCGAATATAATAGGCGATGAAGTGGCACCCGGGTCCGACCCATTGCACGTGTCCGGTGGGCTCGAGACATTCGGGCGGCACGTCGCTGCCCTTCAGGAGCGCGCGCCACACCATTTGCCCTGTATAGGTCGGATCATCGTCACCATAGAGCGCGTGGCGGACCACCGAACGTACGCCGTCGGCGCCGATCAAAGCCTCAGCTTCGTGGTGCGCGCCATTGGTGAAGCCGAGCCTAACCCTGTCGCCGCGTTCCTCGATTTCGGCGATGCGGTGGCCGAGATGGATTGTCGCGGGATCGATCACGCTCGCGAGCGCGTCGATGAGGTCCGCGCGATGAAAAGTATAGTGCGGCGCGCCCCAACGCACCGCTGCCTTGCCCCAGTCTCGGAATTCCAGGAATTCGCCCGTATTCATGTTGCGCGTGTAGATGCCCGGCGACTGCCTGGCGACGGCGGCGATCACTTCGCCAAGGCCGATCGCCCGCAACGCCTTGGTGGCGTTGGGACTGGTACCCACCGCGGCACCAATCTCGCCCAGCTGCGGCGCGGCTTCGAAGACTTCCGTGTGGAAGCCGTGAACATTGAGCGCATGCGCCACGGCAAGGCCCGCGAGCCCGCCGCCGACGATGGTGATCGCGCGTGCCTGCGTCATCCAATCTCATTCCTTTTCGGTGCGCGTTAGAACCAGTGCGCGAAGCACAATCCTACGCCTGTGAGCGCGCTCGATCGATATCCCGCAATGTACTCAAGCCAGCCGAGATTGAGCTTGCGGATGGCACCGGCCGCACAAATCCAGTTGCGGATTTCCGAGGTCCCGCCCCGGAGCCGCGCGGGATCGAGGCCGGCAAGGAATTCGAGGTCCTTGCGTTTGAGCGCCGCGATCACGGACTGGTCGAGCTCCTCAAGCACGGTGAAGTGGCTTAGCCCACCCGAGGCCATGATGCCGATCCGCGCCGAGCCGGGGAATGTCTCAGCCAACTCGCCGATCGCGATGCCGAGATCAAGGCTCCGTGCCGGCGTCGGCTGGTTCGGCGGGTAATAAGTGTTGAGCATCACCGGCACCATCGGCACTGCTCGATCGGCGAGGTAGAGCATCTGTATCGAGTTGAAGGCATGACCCTCGCTCTGCTGCCCCGTGAGAGCCTCGATCGCCGTGATGTCGAAGCCTTTTGCGCACAGGCCCTCGACGATGTGGCGGCCCAGGGCGGCGTGGCAGGGATAGTGCGCGTCGGCGCCCTTCGGCCGGCGGTTCAGGCCGGCGCGCGCGTACCAGTCCTCGGGCGGCATCACCGGCTGTGCAGCGTTGCGGATCGTGGCGCCGTAATAGATCGCGATCGCCGGGCGGCACGCGTCGCCGAAGAGTTCGCGCTGGTCGTCGCCGATGACGATGATCGCGTCGAGGCGCGCCTCGGCGATGGCGTCCTTGAGTGCCATCTGCGCTCTCATGGTCGCGGAGAAGCGCTCCGTGATTGCAGCCTTCGCCATCAGGGTCTCGGCCTGGGGCATGGCGCGCGCGAGGAACGTTGCATAGTCCGCGCGGCGGCCGTCGGGCTCGTAAAGGGGCGCCTTCACGTCGACATGGTCGAAGCGCTCTAGCCAATGTTCGAGCCCGGCGAACTGCATCGTGCTGTGGGACGAGCCGAAGGCGGCAACGATGGGCATGGCAACCTTCCGACGATCAAGAGGGCGAGGGCGTAGGGCCGGCCGCGCGCCCTTCGGGTGGCTTTCCTACCGCCTCCTGCGACTCAATCCGGAGCGCAAGTGCCTGCCCGCGTGTTTCCCGAGCGTAAAGCATAAAGCACAAGCCGGCGAGCAGGCCGCAACAAGCGAGGAACAGGAATGCCGGGACCACCGCTCCGGCCGTGGCCTTGGGTGTGACGAAATTGCCGCCGCCGGCGATGAGGCCGAGGCACAACGGCCCCTGGATCTTGCCGATCCCGTTCAAGGCCTGCACCAATCCGAAGCCGCGCCCAGCGAGCCGCACCGGATGAGGCTCGAGCAGCTCGATTATATCGGCCATGCTTCCCCTCCGCCCTGACCGGCGCCAATGTCCCTATACGCGACCCCATAGAATCTTGCTTGCCCGGCGGGCACCTTCGGCGAGCGCATCGAATTTGGCCCAGCAAATCGATGGATGACCGACGCGGGGACCAAGGCCGCAATCGGTACCGGCGATCACATTTTCACGTCCCAGCAGATTTGCGTACCGGACGATCCGGTCGGCAACGAGATCGGGGTGCTCGATGAAATCGCTGGAATGTCCGACAACGCCCGGCACGAACGTCGTACCCGGCGGCAGCTTCACGGTCTCGAATACGCGCCATTCGTGTTCATGGCAGGGGTTGGAGCACTCGATCGAATAACTGCCCGCCGTCACACGGAATATAATATCGATGATGTCCTGCAGAGGGATGTCGTCATGGTGCGGACCATGGAAACTCCCCCAACATACATGCACCCGAATATTCTCGCGCGGCAACCCTCGAAGCGCGTGGTTGATCGCCTCGACGCGGAGCGCAACATAGTCGCGGTAGGGTCGCACCGTCATGTCCGAGTAGCAGTTCCATGCATCGAGGAGGTCGGGCGCATCGACCTGCAGGAGAAAGCCGGCGTCCACGATGGTTCGGTACTCCTCGCGCATCGTCTCGCCGATCGCAAACAGAAACTCCTCGTCGTTGCTGTAGTATCGGTTCGTCAGCCAGTGTTCGATTGCGCCGGGGCTCGCTGCGGATAGAAACCGCTCCGCCGCCGAAACGTCGGTGAGCGCGGCTTTGAAATTCGCCAAATCGCGGGCCAAGTCCTCCGCGCCGATGTAATGCAACGACGCGGTGCAGATCGGCCGCGTGGGCTGCGGAGTGTGAAGCCATGGCAACGGCCGTGCGACGAAATAATCGGCGAACCTGGTCCGGTCGCGCGAGGTGATGTCGAGGCGGCGACCTTCGGCTGCTGGCCGCATCTCGAACCCGCCGATGCGCGAGCGGGCATACTCGGTGAATGAGCTCTTCGAGAGTTCGCCATCATTGACGCTGTCGAGCCCACAACGCACTTGCCGCGCCACCGTCTCCGCGACTGCCGTCCTGAGGCCCGTTTCGAACTTCATCGGATCGACGGGTTCGCCACGCGACTTGGCAACCACCCACTCGCGCAGCTCAGTGGGCCGGGGCAGCGCTCCGGCGTGTGTCGAAAGGATGCGATCGACGCTGTGCATTAATGGAGGCCGCCACCGAATTTGCTGGCAGCGCTCCAGCTGCTTGTGTCGCGATCCCAGCGCACGATCACGGCGTCGGCCTCGGTAAGGCCGCGCTGGCTTCCGTCACGGAAGTCGTAGATGCCGATGATGCCGGGATAATCGTGGAGGTTTTCGATATAGTCATGAACCTCTTGTGCGGTCGGCGTCGGTCCCAAATGGCGGAGCGCGTCGATGACGATGGAGGCCGGATCCCAAGGCAAACCGACCTGCACGTCCATGGTAAGCCCTGCCGCTTTCAAGGCGTCGGCGAATGTATGGACGGCCTCAAGCGCCTTCTCGTTCCGCGCCATATCGACCGCGTAGCCGAACCCCGCGAAATACACCTCTTTGGGCATGAAGCCCTTATATTGCAGAAGCTGCGTCGTGATCATGTTCGCGCTCGTGGATATCACTGGCAAATCGAGCATGCCTTGGGCCGCCATTCCGCGAAGCGCGGTGGCGAACGGCGCGCCCGGTACCGAGATGATCAGTACCTGCGGATGCACCGCACTGAGTCTCGCGAGCTGCGCGCTCACGTTGATGTCGGTCGGATTGAAGTGCTCGGTGTCGACGAGGGTGATGCCTTGGTTTTCCGGCTGCTTCATGGCAAGCGCGTAGGCCGCATCGTTATCCTGTCCCGAGGCATCCGTCGTGCTCAACATAGCGACGCGGCTCCACCCTTTGTCGCGAGCGAAATACAGGTTGGCCGCGGTCAGGTCCTTGGAATCGATATTGCCGGAAAAGGTATAGGAGCTCTTGGGCGGGTGGATCGCCGGTGAAAGACAATATTGGACCGGTCCATTCGCAAAGAGCGGTGCCATAGCGCGGCACATCGCCGAAAGGTCCGAGGCGAGCACGACGGGCACGTTTTTCGCCACGAGCCCGGTCGAGAGCTGAACCGAGACCTGCGGACTGGTCTGATCGTCGGAGAACACGAAGCGAATCGGCCGGCCGTGGATGCCGCCATTCTTGTTCTCGACGTCTTGCAGGATCTGCAGACCCTTCTCGTGTGTCTGGCCGCCAAATGCGCCCGGACCGCTAAGAGGTAGAACCACGTTGATGTCGTAGCTTTGTGCGTGCGCGATCGTCGCGGCGGTCAGCGCGAGGAAAAGGTTGGGCAACAGCCGCATTATCGTCGTCCTTTTTGTGATCGTGGATACTTGGCTGTTACCGGATGAGTGTCCGCCACCGCAGGAGATAACACTCCGCCGCGAGCAGCACCTGATTCGTGATGAGGCCCAGAATGCCGAGCACCACGATGCCGGCATAGAGTTCCGGACTGCGGAAGCTGCGCTGTGCCATCAGAATGTTGAGTCCAAGGCCGCTTTGTGCGGCTTGCATTTCTGCGACGATGGCGAGGATGAGCGCTATGGCAAGGCTCACCCGCACACCGGCGAAAATGTCCGGCAATGCGCTCGGGAGCGCGACTTTCCATAGATAGGGCGCAGCCTTGATGCGCAATAGGGCCGCGACTTCACCTAAGCGTGGATCAACGCTGCGGAATCCGTGATAGCTCCCAAGAAGCACTGGCCAGATCGCTCCGAAAGCGATCACCGTTACAACCATCCGGTTGGTGAGGCCGAGAAACAGAATGGCCGGAGGAATGATCGCGGATGCCGGCAATGGCCGCAGAAATTCGAGCAGGGGTTGCAGATATATCCGTGCCGCGGCGGATCGTGCGATCGACGCACCGACGAGAACGCCCAAGAGCGACGCTGCGGCCCAGCCATAGAACATGCGCAGACACGTGGCACCCGCGGGCCCCCACAGGTCACCCCGTATTGCCATGGCGCGAAGCGCCGCCCAGGTGCGCAGTGGCGACGGAAAGAACACCGGCGACAAGAGCCGGGCATCGGCAAGCCCTTGCCACAGCCCCAAAACGGCAACTGCAAAAAGCAGAGCTCCGATCCTCGTTGCCCAGCGCCGCGCGCGCATTACGCGGGCCCCGCCGCATAGCGAGAGAGCCACGCGCGCTCGATCCAGCGGAGGCAGAGATCGAAGAGAAGGCCCACCAGACCCAGCCAGACGAGGTCCGCCCACATGAGGTCGGGACGCATCGACTGTGCCGCGACGATCATGTCGTAGCCGAGGCCGCGCGGGTTAAGAACGATCTCGGTCGTCACGGCGACGACGAGCGCAATCCCGGCCGCGACCCGGACGCCGACGCCGATCCGCGCAAGCGCCGCAGGCAGGGTAATCCGGAACATAGAAAGGAGCGGTGGCATCTCAAGCGCGCGCGCTACCTCCAAGAGGCGTCGATCGATTGCACGAACCGCGCTCACCGTCACGATTAGGACGGGCCAGGTGCACGCGAATGTCACAACCATGATTTCCATCCGCGCGCCGAAGCCGTAAATGAGGAGCGCCAACGGCAGGAGCGCCATCGATGGTACGGGGCGGATCGCGTCCAGCGTTGGCCCGACGATTGCCTCCATTACGGGCGAAAGTCCGAGGGGCGCCCCTAAGGCCACGCCGATGAGCGTGCCTATCGCAAGTCCGCCGAGTGCGGTTTCGAAGGTTTCGATCGTGCCCCAGAGCAGAGAGCCGTCGCGCAGTGCTTCGGCTCCTGCAGAAAGGATCGCGGCAGGGCTCGACAGCGTGTCTGGTGGAAGCACGCCGGCCCGTTCGCCCAATTCCCAGAGCGCGACGAGCAGGATGGGTACCAATGCTCCGCGGCTGGCGGATATCGCGCTATTCATGCTGCTGCATGCCAGGCAGCAGGAGTTGGAAGAGGCGATGACGGTGCTTCAGGAACGGCGGAGCCTCGCGGGTACCAAGCTGGTCGCGCGGGCGAGCCAAGTCCACCTCCATCGTTTCGATCACGCGACCCGGGTTCGAGGCAAGCGCCACCACGTGATCGCCGAGATAAATTGCTTCCTCGAGATCGTGCGTGATGAAGACAGTGGTGATCTGGCGCTCGCTGGCGAGCCGTGCGATTTCGTCCTGAAGCGTTTGCCGTGTCATTGCATCGAGCGCGCCAAACGGCTCGTCCATTAGGAGGACACGCGGCTCCTGTGCCAGCGCGCGGGCGATCTGGACCCGTTGCTGCATGCCGCCGGAAAGCTGGCCCGGATAATATTCGCCCACTTCTGCAAGGCCCATGCGCGCGAGCAACGCAAAGGCGCGCTCGCGTCGTTCCGCGCGCGCCATGCCCAGTGTCTCGTAAGCGAGCGCCACATTGGCCCATACGCTGCGCCAAGGCAGGAGCGAACGCCCATAATCCTGGAACACGATGGCGCGCTCTCGCGACGGTCCGACGATCGGCCTGTCCATCGCGAAGAGCTCGCCGGAAGTCGCGGATATCAGCCCAGCAAATAGGCGCAACAGCGTGGTCTTGCCGCATCCGGAAGGCCCGACCACGCACAAGAATTCGCCCATGCGCACCGATAGGTGCACGTTGTCGAGCACGAGCCGGTTGCCAAACCGCATCGATAAACGGCGCGCCTCGAGCATGGGTGCATCGGACGAGCGCGCGCTGCGCGGCACGAGCGGTGTCACGTCAGCCGAGAGAGGTGCCCTTTTCATATACGGGCGCACATCTCGTGGTCCGAGGCAAGGACGTACGGCCTGCCGACCATCTCTTCCTCCCCGCGTCACTGCCGTGCGCCAGGACTCGTGAGAATCCAGCGCTTATTTTTGCCACGGCGCCTCGATGGCCGCCAAGGCGGCTTCGCAGCAGGCCTGATCCTGTTCCGGGGTGCCACCGCTTACCCCAATGCCGCCGACGATATCGCTTCCCGGGCGGACCGGCATGCCGCCTTGAGTGGCGACGATGGGCTGGTGTCCCATGCGCGCGACTTGACCGAAATATACGGGCTCGCTCTCCGCCCAATGTAGAAGATCGCGGGCGGGCCGTTTCATTATCGCAGCAGTATAGGCCTTGGCGTGCGCGATGTGGGCAGTCAAAGGCCTCGTTCCGTCCATCCGCCGCATGAGGACAATGAAGCCGGCGCTGTCCACGACGGCGGTCGTCACGTTGATTCCGAACTCGCGCGCTTTCGCTTCCGACCCTGCAATGAGGCGATCGGCGGTTTTCAGCATTATGGTCATTGTCCGGTCCTTGCGTGCGTTGAATGAGGATGGTGCGCCCGCGAACCCCCTCGCGCCGGTCGTCAGCCGCGTAACTCGCCGTGCTACTTCGCGCGGTTGCCGTGATAGGTGAGTTCGACGAGTGTGCCGTCGGGATCACGAATATAGCTGAGCGTCGAATTGTTCTGCGGGCGATAGAACGGCTTGGTGAAGCGGACGCCGATCGATTTGAGATGCGCCAGCATTTCGTCCCAGTTCTCGATCTCGACCGCGAAGTGGAACGGATCCATCCGCCGCTTCTCGGCGATCGGCGTGAAGTGAATGTCGAAATTGCCCGCAGTCATGATGAGGACGTTCGTGTCACTCATCTTGCTCAAATCGACATACTTCAATCCGAATACCTTGCCATACCACTCCTTTGTCCGTTCCACGTCGGTCGTCGGGAAGTTGACGTGATGGATTGCTTGGATTCTGCCCACCATGGCCGCTCCTTCAGCCCTGCGCGCGCTTGCCACGGACCGCCACCCGGCAAGCTAAATGCCGGCGCTTATCTTGAGAACAGTGCCGATGTAAAATCCAGTTTTGCAGAATCGTAACGAGTGGTTTCATGGACCGCTTCACTACAATGACCACCTTCGTGCAGGTGGTTCGCAGCGGCAGCCTAACGCATGCGGCCCAAAGCCTAGGCATCTCGCGGCCCCTTGTTTCGCGGCATCTTGCGGTGATCGAAGCGGGACTCGGGGTGCGTCTCGTCGAGCGCACCACCCGAAGGATCGAACTGACCCCCGCGGGCCGGCGGCATTTCCGGTTTTGCGAGCGGATTCTAGACGACCTCAAATCCGAAGAGGGCTCAATCCTGACGCTCAACCAGGTTGCGGAAGGCTCCCTGCGTGTCATCTCACCGAAATGGATCGGCTCTCTTGAGATAGCGGACGTGATGACAAAGTTCGCTGAGGCGTGCCCCAAGATCCGGCTCGAGTTGCATTTGGGCGGGCTCTCGGTCAGGACCTACGATTTTCTCGCGAATGGTTTCGATGTCGCGCTGCAGACAAAGCAGATTCCCGACTCGTCCGTGATGGTCAAAAAGGTTGCATCGCTGAAGTTCGCGGTCTGCGTATCGCCCGCCTATCTCGCCGCGCGGGGCGAACCGACGACCCTCGCCGATCTCAAGCTTCACAACTGTCTCATTCAGACGAACGAGCCGATCTGGCATTTCGGGACCGGAAATCGCGGCAAAGCGGTGAAGGTCGCGACCAATTTCGCGGCGAACAGCTTCCAGGTCCTACACAGGTCGGCGCTGAACGGGCTCGGAATAGCGCTTCTGCCGCGGCGAATTGTTGGAGCTGAGCTGAAATCCGGTGAACTGGTCGAAGTATTGCAAGACTATCCGATCCCCGAGCGCCCACTTTTCGCCGTGTTCGCGCCGGGCGAGCGGACCCCCAGAAAGATCAGGGAGTTCGTCGATTTTCTCGCCAGTTGGTTCATCGAGCATCCAATGAGATGACGGGGCCTATTGGTTACCATTGCGCAACAGTGGCTTTCGCCGCCATTGCTCCTTCGCATCGGGGACGCGATGCTAAGCTCAAGCTCATAAGAGGAAGCGCGCGATGGCCATCCAGCGGGTCGAATCGATCGTCTATGGCGTCGAGGACGTCGCACGCGGCTGCTCCTATTTCGAGGATCTGGGCCTTGAGAATGTGGAGCGGGGAACCGCGGGCGCGGTTTTCCGAACGCTCCAAAACCAAACCATTGAGGTGCGCGGCTCAGACGACGCCGGCCTTCCCGCCCGGGTCGAGCCGGGCTCGACGCTTCGCCTGACGGTATGGGGCGTCGATGCCAAGGCCGGGCTCGATGCTATCGGCGCCGAGCTTTCGTGCGACCGCGACGTCCGGCTCGATGCGTCGGGCATGCTTCATGCGCGCGACGAAAGTGGCCTTCCGATTGCGTTTCGCGTCGCGAAGCCCACGCATACGGCGCTCGAGCCGCCGCGATACAACGTGGGCGGCGTCGCTATTCGGGTGAATACGCCCTTTCCTCGGATCGAGCAGGTTAAGCCTCTGCGGATCGTTCATGTCGTTTTTCATATCCGCAAGGACGAGCGCGAACGCGCAGCCGCGTTCTATCAGCAACGCCTGCGCTTCCGCCTCTCCGACCGTTCGGTCGATGCTGGCGACTTCATGCGTTGTGAGGGCTCTCGCGATCATCACAACCTGCTGCTGCTGCATCGTGCAGACCGTGTCGAGTTCAACCATGTCGCTTTCGAGGTGCCTGGGTTCGACGACATCATGATTGGCGGGCTTGCCATGAAGAAGAAGGGCTGGAAGCCCCTCAGGAATCCGGGCCGGCATTTCC
>Ga0335077_10007449_pt1 | contig 13541 bp, 13 predicted proteins | sample Lox_Sample_31_FD_207151 | JGI IMG/M metagenome (GOLD analysis project Ga0335077, IMG submission 207151) | Soil microbial communities from Loxahatchee National Wildlife Refuge, Florida, United States - Lox_Sample_3.1 | ecosystem: Environmental > Terrestrial > Soil > Wetlands | place: USA...
CCGTCTGGTCCGCGGATTCGGCCTGGTCCGCGGATTCGGGGGCGAGGTTGATGCCGTTCTCGGCCTCGTGCGCCGAGATGTCGGCGATCAGCTTCTCGATCTGGGCGTCGGTGTCGGGCGCGGCCCGCCCGGTGCGCTCGGCGTAGACCGCGGCGCCCAGGTTGCGGAGCATCGCGTCGGCCCGCCGCTTGGCCTGGACGTGGTCAAACCTGACCTTGCCGTCGCGCGCCGTCTCCTGGGTCTTCTGCGCGAGCACGGTGGCCTGCGCCTTGACCTTGTCCATCAGTCCCATGGCTGCCTCCGGAGGTCCGCGGCTTTCGCCCGGGCGGGCGATCCCCGCCTGCTTATCCCAGCAGCTTAGGCCCCGGGCCGGCGCCGCGGCGGCCCCGCCCGCTGCCTCGGGCCTGGCGTCGCTTATTCCCGTCTTCACCCAGAGTGACAAGACTCATACACGGCATCAAATGGGATGCTCCCGGCTTTGACCAGGCGTTATACGTGCGATCCCCGTCCGGGAGCATGCGCCCCTGCCAAAGACGCGCGCTCCTGTGCCTGCCCGGCCGCCCGGCCGCCGCGTCCCCCGCGGCATAGTGCCGGCCCGCCGAATCCCAAGGACGTACGCGAGGCAGTCCTGCGCGCACGTGCCGGGGCAGGCAGCGTCAGACCCTCCGGCCCGGGCTCAGCGCCCGGCCGGGCGACGGGGAACCGAGGAAAGGAACCACCCTTGCGGAGCATTGCTCATTTCCCCAGCCCCCCGCGACCGCGCGCGATGGCCCTGGTCTTCCTGGGCTCCGCGCTGGTGCTCGCTGGCGTAGGCACCGCCAGCGCCGTGCCGGACGGCCCGGGTGCCAGCCAGGCCGCATCCGTCACTCATCGCTCCAGTACCCACCACAGCACCACCCAACACATCAATTCCCTGCAGATCGCCACCGCGGTGGCCGCTCACCGCGAGCGGCACCACCACCGGGCCCGCCACGCCGCGGCGCACCGGCCCCTCAACAGCTGGAGCGCGATCACCCACGCGGCGGCGGGCCAGTCCAACGGGCCGCTGCCGGCCAGCGACCGGCTGCTGCCGGCGCCGGTCAGCGGGCCTCAGGCCTTCCTGCCCATGACCCCGGCGCGGGACGCCAACGCCGCCACGATCGTGCAGCGGGCCCTGGCCAAGCACATGGGGCTGCGCTCGGCGGTGATCGCCGTGGCCACGGCCATGCAGGAGTCCACGCTGCTGAACATCGACTACGGCACGTACGACTCGCTGGGGCTGTTCCAGCAGCAGCCGGACATGGGCTGGGGCACCTCTTCGCAGGTCCTGGACCCGGCCTACGCGTCCGACGCGTTCCTGAACGGGCTGCAGCACTACCAGGCCAACAACCCCGAATGGGCCACGCAGCCGCTGTGGCAGGCCGCCCAGGGCGTGCAGAACTCCGGCTTCCCCTACGCCTACGCCAAGTGGGAGAGCCAGGCGGCGCACATCGTGGCCAGCGTCGCCCGGGGCATGTTCTGACGGTCCCCCCGGGCCGGGGCCCCGCAGGTAACCCCCGCCCCCGCCGCGCGCCCCGCCAGGAGACATTCCTGGCGGGGCGCGCGAGCGCGCGGTCAGCCGCGGGCCGCGGCCAGTTCGCTGGCCGCAGTGCGGGCCACGGCCAGGGCGTCCACCGCGACCGTGATCAGCTGGCAGCCGTTCTCCCGGTACAGCCGGGCGGTCGTCCCGTCCGAGGCGTGGACCCCGCACGGCTTCCCCGCCGCGGCGCAGGCCGCCCAGACCCGTTCCAGTTCCTTCCGCAGCACCGGATCGTGCGGGTCCAGGGCGCAGCCCAGCGAGTACGACAAGTCCCTGGGGCCGACGTAGATCCCGTCCACCCCGTCCAGGGTCAGCGTCGCGGGCAGGTCCGCGATCGCGTCCGGCGACTCCACCATGACGAAGCAGAGCGGCTCGGCGACCGCGATGGTGCCGCCCGCCGAGCGGTAGCCGACCGGCGGGTAACGGCACGCTCCGGCGACCGCCGCGGCCTGCTCGGCGGACTCGACGTTCGGGACGATCACGCCGTCGCAGCCGAGATCGAGGGCCCGCCCGATGTCGGCCGGGTGGGCATGCCGGACCCGGCCCACCGGGGTGGCCCCCGCCTGCCGGATGGCCAGGGTCATCGCGGGCAGGTCGCGCTCGGTGGCCCCGCCGTGCTGCAGGTCGACGACGACATAGTCGAGGCCGGCCGCGGCCAGCGACCGGGCGCTGAGGACGTCGGGGATCGTCGACCAGCCGCCGTACACGGCCTCGCCGCCCCGCAGGCGGTCGCGAAGTGAGGGGGTCGTCATGGCCTAAGCCAAGCAGACCGGGCCAGCGCTGATAGATCTGGGCGGCCCCCGGCTGGCCCGGGCCCAGCCAGACCCGACCGTGTCACCGCCGGGCGTTCTGCGCGGTGCTGGGCCAGGCCCCCGGCTAGCGCAATCGCCGCCGCCGCGCGTAACCCGGGTGACACCATAGGGCTGCGCAACGGCGGAAATGTCCGTCGCGCCATTGGCGAAATGGGGGCGGAAATGAGCAACGGTAACGGCCTGGCCACGGTCAACCACGTCGTGGTGCTGATGCTGGAGAACCGGTCGTTCGACCAGATGCTGGGCTTCCTGTACACGGCCCAGGGCAACGTGTCGCCCGCCGGCCAGCCGTATGACGGCCTGGCCGGGACGGAGTCGAATCCCGGCGCCACCGGCGCGGCGGTGACCGTGTCCCGGATCGAGCCCGCCACGCCGAACGCTTACTTCATGCCGGGCGCCGATCCCGGCGAGGGCTACATGGCCACGAACGACCAGCTGTTCGGCACTGAGAGCGCGCCGGCCAGTTCGTCGGTGGTGCCGGGGATGCAGGGCTTCGTCAAGGACTTCAACTACACGCTCGGCTGGCAGTCGCGCGAGGGCACCTGGTCCATCGTGGCGGGCACCGTGGCCAGCGACATCATGGGCTGCTTCACCCCGGAGGCGCTCCCGGTGCTGTCCGCGCTGGCCACCTCGTACGCGGTCTGCGACCAGTGGTTCGCCTCGGTGCCGACCGAGACGCTGCCCAACCGGGCGTTCGCCTGCTCGGCGACCAGCCAGGGTCACATGGACGACAAGACGCACACCTTCACCTCGCCATCGATCTTCGGGCTGCTCGGCCAGCACGGCATCGGCTGGGCGATCTACGGCTACGACGCGCAGCCGCTGACCAAGTCGACGTTCACCGACGTCGCGAGCGCTGCCAACGGCACGACCGGCCGGTTCACCGACTTCCAGGCCGCCGCGGCGGCCGGCACGCTGCCCGCGTTCACGTTCCTCGAGCCGAGCTGGGGCTCGACCGGCAACAGCCAGCACCCGAACTACAACGTGGCCCTCGGCGAGCAGCTCATCCACGACGTCTACGAGGCCCTCCGGGCCGGGCCGGGCTGGCCGCAGACGCTGCTGATCGTCACCTACGACGAGCACGGCGGATGCTACGACCACGTGCCGCCGCCGTCCGGCGCGGTGCCGCCGGACAACGACGCCGGCGAGTTCGGGTTCGACTTCACCCGGTTCGGGGTCCGGGTCCCCGCGGTGCTGGTCTCGCCGCTGATCCAGGCCGGGACGGTGTTCCGGGTGCCGGCCGGGAGCACGCCGGTCGACCACACGTCGATCCTCAAGACCGTGCAGGAGCGCTGGGGCCTGCCGTCGCTGACCGCGCGCGACGCGGCCGCGCCCAGCCTCGGCGGCGTGCTGACCCTGGCCACCCCGCGCACCGACGACGCGCTGGCCGGCGTCACCGTGCCGGTGGCGGCGGCCGCGGGCCCGTCGGCGGCGCTGCCCTCGCACCTGCAGGAGATCCAGGCGGAACTGATCTCCCGGCAGTACCCCGCGGGCCGGCACCCGGCCGCCGACGCGCTGGCCGCGCAGAACTCCGGCGCCGCGTACGCGAGCTATATCAGCCACGCCGAGGCGCCGGAGCCGCCGCCGGCGTGACCGCTCACCCGATCAGGGGCAGCCGGTTGTCGTCGAACGCCGTCCGGCCCGAGGCGGCCAGGATCCAGTCCAGGTCGTCCGACAGCACCGCGGGCCGCCGTCCCACGGTGCGGCGGGCCAGCAGGTCGTCGAGTATCTCGGCGGTGGTCTTGATCCCGTCCGTGGTGGCGATCGGATTGAGGCCCAGGGCCTGAGTAAGGTCGATGCCATGCACGACGGCCTCGACGATGCGGCTTGCGACGAATTCGTCCACACGCATCGGGGCGAAGTACCCGGGGCCGACGGTCCCGGGCGGAACGGACCGCGCCTGCGAGATGGCCCTTTCGAACGTCGCGCCGAGCACGCGCCGCATGTCGGCGGGCGTCTTGCCCGCCACCATTGTGTACGCGTAGTCGTACACGACCGGCGCGGTCTCGGAGCGGGGGTTGATGAAGAAGCTGGTCCGGTCGCGCGCGGGCTGGCTGTCGTCGCGTCCGTCGATCAGCAGGCTGGTCAGCCCGATGGAGATGTCGAAGTGGCCGGCCAGCTCGAAGACCGTCCACCGGGGCAGGCCCGGGTCGACCGGGATGAGCTTGGTCGGCATCTGCCACTCGTCGGGCGACAGCTCGCCGAAGACCTGCTCGACGCGCGCCAGTTCGTCGGCCAGCGTGCCGATGACGACCTCGTAATCTCCCATGCCCCGCCTCCTCGCGGGTCAGTCTGGCAGATCCCCGAGGTCTGCGGAACGCCGCGGCGGTGAGCGTGCCGGGCTGGGAGTGGCGCTCGCCCCCGGGCTGGCCGCCGCCCCCGCCGGGCTGGGTACCCGCGGCCGGCTGGCGCCCGTCGCCGGACTGGCCGCAGCCCCCGGCCGACTGGGTGTACTGGGTCCCGGCCGCGCCGCCGCCCCCGGTCCGGATCGAGGAGGCGTCCCGGCGCGGGCTGGTGCTCGAGACCTGGTTCGTCCAGGTCGCGTTCCTGGTCCCGGGGGTGCTCGCCGCGGTCGACGTGCTCGCCGCGCACGTGGGCGGGGCCGGCGCCATCACCCGGTTCCCGACGCTCATCTCCGGCCACCCGGTGGCCAACCTGATCCTCGGGATCATCAGCTACGCCGAGGTGGCCGCGGTGGTGCCGCTGGCCCTGCTGCTGCTCAGCCGGACCGGCCAGACCCCGGCCAAGCTCGGGCTGACCAGGATCGGCTGGACCAGGGACGTGTGGCCGGGCCTCGGCCTCGCCGCGGCCGGCTACGGCGTGGCCGTGCTGCTGACGATCCCGTTCGCCGCCCTGCTGGTCCGGCACAAGGACCTGATCAACCAGGTCCCGATCGGGCACGTGCCGAAGTACTACGTGATCTACGGGATCGCCGTGTCGGCCATGACCGCGGTTGCCGAGGAGACCCTGGTCAGCGGGTACCTGCTGACCAGGCTGGAGCAGCTCGGCTGGAACCCGCGCTGGGCCCTGGTGCTCAGCCTGACCCTGCGCACCAGCTATCACGTCTACTACGGGCTCGGCTTCCTGCTCACGATCCCGTTCGGCTACTTCGTGACCCGGTCCTTCCAGAAGCACCGGAAGCTGATGCGGCCGGTCGTCGCGCACTTCCTCTACGACGCCGTGCTGATCACGATCAGCGTGCTGGCCTCCTGAGCTCGGATCGGGCCCGGCCAGCCGGCGCCCGGCGGCCTCGCCGGGCACCTTGACCCTGAGCCGGTGATTTCTTTGTCCGAGGGTGACCGCGGGATGGTCCTGGCTTAGAACCCCGCCGCATACCGTGACTCCTGCAGGTACCCCCGGTGAATGAGGAGTCCGGCGTTGAGCCTCGTCCCATCGGCGGTCGAGCCAGCCCCGGTCGCCGTACTCCGGCCTCCCCGCGCCCCAACCCGGGCCCAGTGGCTGATCCTGTGCTGCTACCTGGCCGGCGCGCTGGCAGTGACCTGGCGGCTGTGGGCCGACCCCGCGGGGCAGGCGCAGATCGGCGACACCCCCGACGTCAACCTGTTCGCCTGGTTCATGCGCTACGACGCGGCGGCGGTCGTGCACGGGCACCTGCCCGCGCTGGTCACGACCGCGATGAACGCGCCGCGCGGCATCAACCTGATGTGGAATACCTCGCTGCTGCTGCCCGGGATCCTGCTGACCCCGGTCACGGTGCTGGCCGGCCCGCAGGTCAGCCTCACGATCCTGCTGACCCTGGGCATCGCGGGCTCGGCGGCCGCCCTTTTCTGGGTGCTGCGCCAGTGGGGGGCCAGCCTCAGCGCGGCAGCCCTCGGCGGCGCCGTGTACGGCTTCTCCCCCGCGCTGCTGAATTCCGGCATCGGCCACTACCACCTGCTGTTCGCCGTGCTGCCGCCGCTGATCATCGACGCGGCGCTGCGCATCATCGCCGGCCGCGGCAGCGTGGCCGGGACCGGGATCTGGCTGGGCCTGCTGGTCGCCGCCCAGCTGTTCACCGGCGAGGAACTGCTGGCCGACAGCGCGCTGACGATCCTGCTGCTGGTGGTGGTGCTCGCCGCCAGCTATCCGCGCTCCGTGGCGGCCCGGGCGCGAGACGTGGCGTCCGGGCTGGGAATCTCGGCCGTGATCGCGCTGCTGATCTGCGGGCACGCGCTGTGGGTGCAGTTCTTCGGGCCGCTCACCGAGCACAACCATCCCCGGGGACCCGACCCGATCACGAACCAGTTCAGTTTCTTCGTCAACCCGTCGGGCGGCTTGCTGCTGCATACGCCCGGCAGCGCCGCCGCGGCCGCCGCCTACAGCCGGGGCCTGCCGGAATACCTCGGCTACCTGGGCTGGCCGCTGCTCGCCGCGCTGGTCGTGGCGATGATCCGGTACTGGCGGGATCCGAGGATCCGCACCGCGGCCGTGTGCTGGCTGGTCCTGGAGGTGCTGTCCCTGGGGGGCGGCACGGTGCACGGCCGCTGGCTCGAGTTCCCCGGGTTCCTGCTGCCGTTCCACTGGCTGCAGGGCTCGCCGGTGCTGAGCCAGGTGCTGCCGGACCGGCTGTCCATCCTGGCCGACGGCGCGGCGGGCGCGGTGATCGCGTTCGGGATGGACCGGTGGCGCTCGGCGGCGCAGCCGCGGGCCCGGACCTGGCTGCGCGCCGTGCCCGCCTCGGTCGCGGTGCTGGCGGTGGTGCCGCTGATCCCGCTGCCGTACCAGACGGCGCCGGTGGCGGCGACGCCGGCCGGCTGGCAGGCGGCCTTCGCCCGGCTGCGGCTCGCGCCGGACGCCCGCGTGCTCGTCGTTCCGGTCGCGCTGCAGCGCTGCACCGAGGTGCTGCGCTGGCAGGCTGATACGGGCTACCCGGGGTCGATGATCGGCGGCTACTTCGTCGGGCCGAACAAGGCCGGGCAGCAGGAGATCTACGTTCCCGGCCCGGAAACCGCCTTCGACCAGTATCTGGACAGCCTGTGGACGGATACGCCGCCCGGGTCGCTGCCTTCCAGGCTGGTCCGCGGCGATCTCGCGTACTGGCGGCCCGCGGCCGTGGTCGCCGTGACCAGCCGGGGCTCGCGGCTGGGGCACTACCTGACCGGGCTGTTCGGGCCGCCCTCGTTCGGCGCCGGCAGCGTGCTCGCGTGGCGGCTGCCCGGGGCGGGCGGGCCCGGGGCACGCGGCCAGGCATGGCCCGGGCCCGCCCGGGCGCGGGATCTGGCGGCGCTGCGGCCCGGTTCCGCGGCCGGTTACCGCCGCCGGGCGTAACCGACGTTGATGACCCCGATGACCAGCCAGATCAGCGCGACCACCGAGCCGTTGCCGTGGCTGTTCAAGACGGCGTTCGCGGTGATGCCGCCGATTGCCATCGACCCGAGCGCGAGGACGATCGTCTCCCCGGGCGAGCGGGCCATGCGGCCCCGCGCGCCGGGCCTGGTCCGCGGAACGGGAAGCTCGCCGGCCCGGCCCAGCCGCATGTCCACCCGCTTGTCGATCTCCGCGCCGATGCGCTCGACCAGGCTCTCGGCGAGCGCGGCGTCGTAGTCGCGGCCAAGGTCGCGGCGCACGGCCGCGGCGGCGGCGATATCTTCCCTGGCCCGCTGGTCCATGGCCACAACCTAGGGCCCGCGGCCGCGGGCCGGAAGGAGGCTAGCCCCCCGCTGCCGTTCCGGCCATCCCCCTCCCGGCCGGCCCGGGCTCACCGCAACGGCCAGTCCACGCGGGCCCAGACGACGCGGCTGTCCTCGTCGCCTTCCACGCCCCACTCGGACGCGAGCGCGTGGACGATCTCGAGCCCGTGCCCCCGCTCGGGGTCGGGCGCGGCCTCGAGCCACGTGCCGCCCTCGTCCTCGACCTCGATCCACACGTAGTCGCCCGGGTAGGCCTCGGCGCGCACCGTGAACGTCCCGCCCGCCCGGCGGGACCGGCTGTGCCGCACGGCGTTGGCCGCCAGCTCGGAGGCGCAGTGGATCACGTCGTCGGCGACCGGACAGCCGGCCAGCAGCAACCGTAAGTCGGCCCGTACCGCCCGCACGAATTCGGCACGGCCCGGGTAGCTGGCCGCGGTAGCGCGCAGGGCAAGAGCCTTGGGGCCTGGCGTCGTCATAGGTCCTCGCGGTGAGCCCGTCGCCGACTCGGTCAACACTAAGCGTACTTTGGCTACTGGTATCATACAATAGATACGTGTTAGTTTGGCATTCCAGTGGCCGGCCTCGGGTGCGAGCATGACGTCACGGTCCTGGAGGGAAGCATGTTCGGTCTTTGCGTGCGGTTCACCTGCAAGAACGAGGCGTGCGCCCGCTCCTTCGACCGGCTGGTGGCCGAGACCGTGGAGAGCATCACGGCGGACGAGCCGGGCACCCTGATCTACGCCAGCCATCAGGTCGCGGGCCATCCGTTGCAGCGGATCTGCTATGAGCTCTACCGCGACCGGGCCGCGTTCGAGGCCCACGAGGCCGCCCCGCATACCCGCCGCTACCTGGCCGAGCGGGAGCAGTACCTGGCCGCGACCGAGGTGGACTGGCTGACGCTGGACGCCGGAAAGGGCACCGGGTGAGCACCGCCGGCTACCAGCAGGCCCTCGGCCGCAGGATCGCCGCCGAGCGGCGGCGCCGTGGCCTGTCCCAGGCGGAGCTGGCCCGGATGATCGGCCGGTCCGTGGCGTGGGTCTCCCAGGTCGAGCGCGGGGTACGGCGGATCGACCGGATGACCGTCCTGGAGAACGTCGCCCGCGCCCTGGACCTGCCGCTGTCCGAGCTAGCCGCCGAGGCGCCCGTGGTGGCCGCGGTGACCAGCGAGCCCCCGGCCGCCATCGATCTGCGGCTGGTGCTGTCCGGGGCGCATGCGCTGCGCGCGATGCTGGACGCGCGGGGGGCGGCCGACCCCGATGCCCTGCGGGCCGCGGTGGATCGCGCCTGGGAGCTGACCCACGCCGGGCGGTACGCTGAGCTATCCGACCTGCTCGGCGGGCTGATACCGGACCTGGAGACTGCCGCCCGGGCCCAGCCCGAGCCGCAGCGGCCGGCCGCGTTCGAGCTGGTGGCAGCCGCCTACCAGGCGTGCTCGGCGGCCCTGGCCAAGCTGGGCGAGCCGGAGGCGGCCTGGATCGCCGCCGACCGGGCGATGTACGCCGCCGAGCGGGCCGGGCGGCCGCTGCTGGTCGCCGCGGGCGCGTACCGGCTGGTGTTCGTGTTCCTTTCCGCCCGCCACTACGGCCAGGCTGAGGAGACCGCCCGGACCGCCGCCGACGCCCTGCGGCCCCTGGCCGACCAGGGCCGCCCGGAGGCGATGGCGCTCTGGGGCGGGCTCACGCTGCAGCGGGCCGTCACCGCCGCCCGCGTGAACAACCCGGACGCCGCGTACGCCCACCTGGACCGGGCCGGCCAGATGGCGGCCCGGGCCGGCGAGTGGCCCAACTACCACAACACCGAGTTCGGCCCGGCCAACGTGGCGCTGCACGAGATCTCGGTCGCGGTCGACCTCGGCGACGCCGGGCGGGCGCTGCGGGCCGCCGCGGCCGTCGATCCGGCCGGCCTGTCCCCGGAGCGCCGGGCCCGCATGCTGATCGACGTGGCCCGCGCGCATACCCAGCGTCGCCAGGTCGACCAGGCCGTGGCGGCCCTGCGGCACGCCGACGAGCTCACACCCGAGCAGGTCCGCGGGCACGGCCTGGTGCGCCAGCTCGTCGCCGACCTGCTCACCATGCAGGACCCGGCCGGCCGCGACCTGCTCGGGCTCTCGGCCCGGCTCGGGCTGGCGGCCGACTCGGCCTGAGGCGGCCGGGCGGAGCCCGGGGTACCCCGGCTCGCCGGCAAACCCGGGGTACCCGGCTCGCCGGCAAAGTAGTCCGTAAGCGGCTGTGATAGCAGCCGCCTACGGGCACATTTCGCCGAGGAGCGGGCGAGTCCGGCGGGTAACGGGGGCGGAGCCCGGGGGCGCGTCCCGCCGCTATGACCCCGCCACGGGCCGCGGGCCGATGCGCGGCATCGGCTGGGTGGTGCCCTCGTCCGCCGGCTCGCGGCCCGCCGGCTCGCGGCCCGCCGGCTCGCGGTCCGCCGGCCTGCGGTCCGCCGGCTCGCGGTCCGCCGGCTCGCGGTCCGCCGGCTCGCGGTCCGCCGGCTCGCGGTCCGCCACCCCCGGGCGGGATCGGTCGTGCCGTCGCCCGCGCCCGCGCCGTCCCGGCGGCCTGGGCGCCGCCGGGACGGGGTCGACGGTGTACTGGCCGGGCCGGGTCTCGTCGTACCCGTCGGGCAGCCCGACCGCGCGGAAGACCAGCGTGAGCACGGCCGCGGCCGCCAGGTTGACTACCAGCGCGGTGATCGCGATGTAGGTGACGTGGCCCAGCACCGGCGCCGCCGAGGCCCCGAAATGCGCCTGGCCGCTGCCGGGGGTCCGGTACGCCTCGACGGTGCCGAAGGCCATGCCCGCCGCCCAGCCGATGATCAGCGCGAAGCGGTGGAACCAGCGCGTGTACAGGCTGACCACCACCGACGGGAAGATCTGCAGGATCCATATTCCGCCGAGCAGCTGCAGGTTGATCGAGAACGTCTTGTCCAGCGCGACGGCGAAGCCGAGCGCGCCCACCTTCATGATGAGCGACGCCAGCCGCGCCACCCGGGTCTCCTCGGCCGGGGTGGCGTCGGGCCGGAAGAACTCCTTGTAGATGTTACGGGTGAACAGGTTGGCCGCCGCGATCGACATGATCGCCGCCGGCACCAGCGCCCCGATGACGATCGCCGAGTAGCCGATCCCGGCGAACCAGCTCGGGAACATGTGCTCGAACAGCAGCGGCACCGACAGCTGGGCGTTGCCCCCGCCCGCCTTGACCCCCGCGTTCACCGCCGGCGTCGCCCGGGCCAGGTAGCCGAACAGCGCGATCAGCCCGAGCACCAGCGTGTAGGCGGGCAGCATGGCCGCGTTGCGCCGGATGACGTCACGCCGCTTGGTGGCCAGCACCCCGGTGATCGCGTGCGGGTACATGAACAGCGCCAGCGCCGAGCCCAGCGCCAGGGTGGCGTAGGCCCACTCCCCGGAGGGCAGCACGATCAGGCTGCCGTAGGGCTTCCCGGTCTCCGGGTTCACCGAGGTCAGATGGGCCGAGGCGGTGCCGAAGATGTGTGCCCAGCCGCCGATCCGGGTGGGGATGTACAGGATCGCGACGATCACCGTGACGTAGATCAGCGTGTCCTTGACGAACGCGATCAGCGCCGGGGCGCGCAGCCCGGCCAGGTAGGTGTACGCGGCCAGGATCAGGAAGGCGACGATCAGCGGCAGGTCCCGGACGAACACGTTGCCCGACGTGACGCTGACGCCCATAACGGTCAGCACCGACTCGATGCCGACCAGCTGCAGCGCGATGTACGGCATCGTGGCCAGGATCCCGGTCAAGGTCACCGCCAGCCCGAGCCCTTGTGAGCCGTGCCGGCCCCGGGCGAACTCGGCCGGGGTGACGTAGCCGTGCGCCCGGGATATCGACCACAGCCGCGGGGCGAAGACGAACACGATCGGGAACACCATGACCGTGTAGGACAGGGCATAGAAGCCCGCGGCGCCGGTCGCGTAGACCAGCGCCGGCACGGCAATGAAGGTGTAGGCGGTGTAGAGGTCGCCGCCCAGCAGGAACCAGCTGACGAAGGTGCCGAACCCCCGCCCGCCGAGCCCCCACTCGTTCAGGTGCCTCGGGTCCTCACCCGGCCGCCACCGGGCCGCCGCGAAGCCGACCAGCGTGACGAGCAGGAACGAGACGACCACGATGGCTAACGCGGTCATGTTGACATGGGTCACTGCCACCCCCCACCGGAAGGATCGCGCTATAAGGTGATCCGCCACAATCGTGCACCGTCACCGGGTACGCGGCAGGGTTTTCGGCCGGACCGTAGCCGGCGCACTCGAAGGCCGCGGCCATCGGCCGGGCGCGACGCAAACCGGCTGTCGCCCGGAACACCGGGAGAATGCGACACTAAAGGGACCGGTGCCGGAGGTGAATTAGTGACGAGCGTCGATCGTCGGCCCGCTCCCTCCTGCCCGCAGGCGCGGCCATGACCCTGGCTGAGTACATCGTCTTGTCCGCACTCGTCTTGATCATGGGTGCCGGCCTGCCGGGCCCGGGCGACGCGTCGCTGATCGCCGCGGGCACGCTGGCGGGCGAGGGCCGGATCAATGTCTGGCTGGTGCTCGCGGTCTCGATGATCGCCTGGATGCTGGGCTCGGCGGCGGGGTACGTGATCGGTATCCGCGGCGGGCGCCGAATGCTCGACCACCCGGGCCACCTGGAAAAATCACGCCGGAAAATGCTGGCCAAGGGGGACCGCGCGTTCAGTCGTCACACCTTCGCGGCCTCCGTGACCATGCCGGCCTTTGTCTCCGGGATCTTCCGGGTGCGATTCCTGATCTTTATCCTGGGCGCGCTCGTCGCGGGCATCGGCTGGATCGGGATGTACGTCGGGCTCTCGTACTTCCTCGGTGCGGAAATCGCCACGCGCATCGGGAACGCCGGCGCCAAGGCGGTGCTCGGCGTCGTCGTGATCGTCGTGGCCGGCCTGCTGATCCGGAGCGGGCTGCGGAGGTGGCGCGCGGCCCGGCAGGCCCGCCTGGCCCAGTCGGCCCGCCCGGCCTGACGGAGCGCTGGCGCTCGGTCCGGGACCGCCCGCTCGGACCTTCCCGCGGCCGAGGGCGCCTGGCACCGGAAACGCCGGCGGGCGTCACTCGGTCCAGTCCAGCTGAGGCTCGGGCACCCCGCAACTGCGGCCGTGCTCCTGAGCGGCCGCGCGGCCTTCCCGGTCACCGCGCCGGTACCGGAAGATCTTGCCCGGGAACACGATCGTCGTCTCGGTGTCGCTGCTCCAGTTCACGTACCAGCCCGGGCTGAGCAGGTTTTCCGACAGTTCGTCGGCGAGCGCGGCCGCGCTCGCCCCGGGCGCCTCGAACTCGATCGCGGTCCAGACCGGCGGCTGGTAAGCAGCCACGCCGCCAGCCTGGTAGCGGCTGCAGCGGACCAGGCGCATGTCGTGACCGCCGATCGCGCTCCCGGTCTTCAGGCTCTCCGCGAGGAACAGGCCCCGGATGACCGCGGTTCGCGGTGACGAGGCCGGCGCTGCCAGCTCCATGCTCGTTCGCTCCTCTCGCCGCGCGGGCGATCCCGGTGGGGCCCGCCTCGCACCTTCAGTGTGGGC
>Ga0335077_10007450_pt1 | contig 13539 bp, 12 predicted proteins | sample Lox_Sample_31_FD_207151 | JGI IMG/M metagenome (GOLD analysis project Ga0335077, IMG submission 207151) | Soil microbial communities from Loxahatchee National Wildlife Refuge, Florida, United States - Lox_Sample_3.1 | ecosystem: Environmental > Terrestrial > Soil > Wetlands | place: USA...
GGAGCACCAAGCTCATTCGCGGTTTGAAAGCCGAAGCGGCTGCGGGCTTCCAGTCGCGACGGGGGCGGTGTCGTGAACCGACCCCCGTCACCCCTCACTATGCTGCTTTCTCGACATACAAGGCGGCGCGACTTCATAGCCGTTATTGGCGCGGCGGCGGCATGGCCGCTTGCGGCGCGTGCGCAGCAGCCGCGCTCGCCTCGTATTGGCGTGCTGCATCCCTTTTCGCCACCCGATCGATGGACCACTGGGCTTCGCCGCGGGTTGCGCGATCTCGGCTACGTCGAGGGCCAGACCATCACCATCGACGAACGCGGAGCGGAAGACCACGATGAGCGCCTCGACGGTCTCGCCAAGGAGCTGATCGACAGCAAGGCCGACGTCTTAGTGACCATAACCGGTCCGCCGCTTTTTGCCGCGCGACGGCTCACCACCACGCTGCCGATCGTCATGGCCATCAGCGGCGACGGGGCCGGTGCCCCAGGCGTAGCAAGTCTCGCACGGCCGGGCGGCAACGTCACCGGAACGACGATGATGAACCCCGAGCTCGACGGCCTGCGCTTGAGCATGCTCAAGGAAGCGGTGCCTTCGGCCAAACGAATTGCGGTCATTTACAATCCGAAAGAGCCTGCCAGCGTCAACGAGCTGCGCAAGACCGAGGATGCCGCGAAGACCTTGGGCATCGATCTCCAGCCGGTCGAAGCACCTGGCACTGAAGCGCTCGATCAGGCGTTTCAGAATGCGCTGGCACGCGGCGCCGGTGCATTTTTCACCTTTGCGCACGCCTTCGCTTTTGCCAATCGTGTCCGGATTGCCGAGCTCGCGGCGAAGTACCGTCTGCCCGGAATGTATGGATGGCCCGAGTTCGCCGAGGCTGGCGGCCTGATGGTCTACGGTCCGAACATTACGGACATCCTGTACCGTGCGGCATCCTTCGTCGATCGCATCCTCAAGGGAGTAGCGCCGGCGGAGATGCCGATCGAACAGCCGACAAGACTTGAACTCGTGATCAACCTCAAGACCGCCAAGGCGCTCGGCCTGCAAATTCCTGCCGCGTTGTTGGTGCGTGCCGACCAGGTGATCGAATAGAACGCCATTTGCTGCAATTTGCGCACGTCCGCCTGAGCACTTAGCCACCGCCGGCTTGGTCGCCATCACGGTCGCTTTGAGGGGTACAACCGACGTGGCGCGGATAGGTGAAATCGGTCGAAAATGACCCAACTGCGACATCGGCGATCAAAATATGTTGTGCTGCACAAATGGGCGCTCGCGCTAGGATGTGGGTAGGCGCGACTGCGGCTAGGGGCAACACATGAGGCGACGGAGTTTCATTGCCTTCATGGGAAGTGCAGCGTTGGCACGTACCGCCTTCGCACAAAAATCCCAGCAAACGTTCCGTATTGGGCATTTGGATGCGTCGCCAATCGCTCAGGCGCTCAGGCTTGAGGCTCCATTCATGCCCACAATGGCGGAGCAAGGATTTGTCGAGGGTCGTAACCTAATCGTGGATACGCGGTCCGCCGAGGGGCAGCTTGACCGGCTGCCGGCATTGGCCGCGGAACTCGTCGCCCTTAAGCCTGATCTCATCGTCGCGCTGTCCGGACCAGCGACTTCAGCAGTGAAAGCGCTGACGTCCGACATCCCGATCGTATTCGCCTTTGTGAATGATCCGATCGGACTTCATTTTGCAGCGAGTTTGAATCGACCGGGTGGAAATCTGACGGGCCTGTCCAATTTCAGCGTGGCAATTGCCGGCAAGCGGGTCGAGCTTCTACGCGAAGCGTTTCCCGATCTGCACCGTCTCGCAATATGGTGGAATCCTGCCGCCGTTAACGATCCGATCGAGCTCGCCGAGTACAAGCGTGCCGCCAGCGTATTGGGAATGGAGGTGCTCACCATCGAGGCGGGAAAACCCAGTGAATACGAGGCCGCGGCGGCACAGAGCGATCAATGGAAGGCTGACGGGTTGTGCCTCACATCCAATCCGCCAGCATTCGTCAATAGGCACATCATTATCGAACTTGCTGCGCGGCTGGGTAAGCCGATGGTCTATTGGAACACGATCTTCGTGGAGGACGGCGGGCTCATCTCGTATGCTGTGAACTTTCAGGATCTTGCCCGCCGGGCGGCCATTTATGCCGCAAAGATCCTACGCGGGGCGGCTCCGGGAGAGTTGCCGATCGAGCAGCCAACGAAGTTCGAACTTGCCATCAACCAGCGTACCGCAAAAACGCTCGGCCTTGTTTTTCCGCAATCGATCTTATTACGCGCCGACCAAGTGATCGAGTAAACGGGGCGATTTCGGGTCTTGGCACTGAATTTTGCTTCGCGCCGACGAGGAGATTGCAGAACGACGCAATTGCTGCGGTTGCTCACGTCCGCTATTGGCACAAAGCGGCGTTTCAGTCGCCTCCCTTCGTGTCCGGTGTTAGGGGTATAGCGGTCGCGGCAGCTTGTGGTGGGCGCGGCAGTTCGTGACCCAAAGCGGACACGGCGTGGCTTTGTTTCTTGCACGAGATTGGCCGTTCCTGCACACTGTTGGCCTGGGATCCCATGGAGGAGTGGCTTATGGCTCGCAGCGCGATAGTTGCACGACTACTGGTTGCCCGAACGAGTGTCGTGGCTGCAGCACTTTGCTTGGTCGGTTCAACCGCCCATGCCGCTTCGCCCGAGCCCGTCGATCTGGGTTCACTTGCCAGTCGCATTGGCGACCAGTCCATCTCGGTGACGATCTCCTTGAAGCTGCGGGATCTGGCCGGAGCCGAGGATATGATGCGCCGGGTCTCCACACCGACCGATCCGCTGTACTTGCGGTTTATGCTTCCCAGTCAGGTCCAGGCACAATTCGGCCCGAGCGAGGAGACAGTTGCGGCCGTCGCCGCGTCGATGCGTGGGTACGGACTGACCGTCGAACGAACGACAGCGACGACATTGAGAGCGACCGGTACGCCGGCGATCATGGAGCGGACGTTCCAGACGAGACTGCATCAGTTCCAGCGGCCGGCGACCGACACGTCGCCAACCTTGACCTTCCACGCCCCCACCAACCGACCGGTGGTGCCGCCCGAGATAGCGCCTGCCATCGGCACGGTTGCCGGTCTGTCGACCAAGCCTGTCTTCCATTCGAATTCGCGCCGGGCGCCGACCACCCTTGGCAGCGTACACTTCCAGTCAAGCGCGGTCCCCGGTGCCGACAACGCTCCGGTGGGCAATCCAGGTTTTCTGACCGTGGTTGATCTTGCCGCCCGCTACAATGTCAACCCGCTCTACCGGCAAGGCATCATGGGCAACGGCCGGACGATCGGCATCGTCACGTTGGCGAGTTTCACTCCGAATGATGCCTTCGCCTATTGGAGCTCACTCAATCTGACTGTCGATCCCAATCGGCTCACCGTGGTCAATATCGATGGCGGACCTGGAGCGCCGAGCGATAACTCCGGCTCCGTCGAAACCACGCTGGATGTCGAGCAATCTGGCGGCGTCGCTCCAGGAGCAAAAATAATCGTCTATCAGGCCCCGAACACCGACCAGGGCTGGCTGGACGCTTTCGCGGCGGCAGTTCAAAACAATATTGCGGATACGATATCGACCAGTTGGGGAAAATGGGAGGGACTTAAGGATGGCGTGTTTGTTCCCCCAGACGTCACGGATCCATTCTCGGGCCAGGTCGTAACCTTCGCACAGGCAGCGCATGAACTCTTCGTGGTGGCAGCGCTGCAGGGCCAGAGCATGTTCGCCGCGGCAGGCGATTACGGCGCCTACGACCTTTTCCAAGATGCCCCTCCGCCAGCTTTTAACTTCCCGTTGAGCGTCCTTTATCCCGCCGCCGATGCGGCCATAACTGCGGCCGGGGGCACGACCCTGCCCGCCACCCTGAACCTCGCGCTGCCGAATGGAACCTTGTCCATCAATGTCCCGACGGAGCGCGTCTGGGGCTGGGATTACTTGAAGCCGCTTTGCAATGCGGTTCAGCTTGATCCAATCACCTGCGGTATCTTTCCTGCCGGCGGAGGTGGAGGCGTCAGCGTCTTTACGCGGGTGCCATTCTATCAGCTGCTAACCGCGGGCGTGCAGACCAGCCAACCAGGCCAGACGCTGAGCGAAGTGAACACGACGCCGACGCAGACCCTCTTCGTCTTTCCTGCGCATTTTCGTGGACGCAACCTGCCCGATGTCTCCCTCAATGCCGACCCAGAGACGGGATACACCATTTTTTATACGTCCGACCTGAACGGGTTCGGAGTCCTGGACAGGTTCGGTGGTACGAGCTTCGTCGCGCCGCAGCTCGCTGGCATTACCGCACTGCTGTCTCAGAACGCCCGACACCGGCTCGGTCTGCTCAATCCGCTACTCTACGGGTTGGCGTTGGCCGGCGGGACGCATGGACCGGATGCAGTGCTGAACACGATCTCCGCCGGTGACAACTGGTTCTATTCAGGACGTAACGGTTACAGCCCCGCGGCAGGCCTTGGAACGCTCAACGTGGCGAACCTGGCCAAGAGGATCAAGCAACTCCCGTTAGCCGCATCGCTCGCTGCACAGGGTGCGAACTGAACGGTCCGGCGAGCAGCGGACACACCTTACTCGGACTTTCTCGCCGCCGATGTTGGCTAATGGGAGAGCCGGCCGTGCTCCTGGCCGCGATGGCGACCGCAGGAAGAGGTCCTGCCGAATTTCGCCTTATGGCCCGTAACAGCCGCGACGGCAAACGACCTTCGTGTCCGTTATCGGGTGCGTAGCTGCCGCGCCGGGCAGCGACCAGGGCGGCAGTTGATGATGATGTGGACGGCGCCCACTCTACGGCATCGATGTGCCAAAGGGTGGTTGCGCTAGAAGCCAACCACTATGAGGGGAGCCGTCCATGGGCGAGGTTATCACGATTGGTTTGGATATTGCGAAGTCGGTATTCCAGGTTCACGGCGTGGATGTTAATGGCGCGGTGGTGATCCGCAAGCGCGTTGGCCGTGCGAAGGTATTGGAGTTCTTCGCAGCTCTGCGGCCCTGTCTAATCGGCATTGAGGCGTGTCCGAGCGCCCATTATTGGAGCCGTCGGCTTGCGGGGCTCGGTCATACGGTGAGGCTGATGCCGCCGAGCTATGTGAAGGCCTATCTCAAACGCAGCAAGAACGACGCCAATGACGCGGCTGCGATCTGCGAGGCGGTAACGCGACCGTCGATGCGCTTTGTTCCGACAAAGTCCGAACAGCAGCAGTCGGGCTTGATGTTGCATCGCAGCCGGCAGCTTCTGGTGCGTCAGCGCACGATGCTGTCGAACGCGATCCGCGGCCATATGGCGGAGCTCGGCATCATCTCGGCCAAGGGCCGCAAGGGCACGGCCGAGCTGATCAAGATCATTGGCGACGCTGCTGACGATCGCCTTCCGGCAGCGGCACGGTTCAGTCTCGCCGTTCTTGCTCGGCAATATGAAGCCACCGCAGTAGAGATCGGAGCCATCGAGAAGCACATCCACGCCTGGCATCGTTCGTGCGAGGAAAGCCGGCGGCTCGAGGGAATACCCGGCATTGGCCCGATTGTCGCCACCGCTCTGGTCGCTGAAGTAGGCGATTGGACAGCCTTCTCATCCGGACGCAACCTGGCGGCCTGGATCGGGCTTGTGCCGCGGCAGCATTCGACGGGTGGCAAGGACCGCCTCGGCGGGATCTCAAAGCAGGGCAATCGGTACTTGCGATGGCTTCTCATCGCCGGCGCCATGGCTGTCATCCGCTATGCGCGTCGGCACGGCACCAAGCGGCCTTGGCTAGTCCGCCTGATGGAGCGCCGTCCGCCCAAGGTTGCGGCTGTGGCGCTGGCCAACAAGATCGCCCGGATGGCCTGGGCCATGATGGTGCGCGGCGAACGGTTTGAGGAGGCGAAGCTGCTGCCAGCGGCGGCCTAGACAGCGAGGGTTTGACGGATTGGCGAGGGCATGACGACGTAATGCAGACACGGTCGTTCCGGGGATCGGGGGAGCCCGCTTGGGTCAACGCACTTCCAAGTGCGCGCTAACGATTGGGACCCGATCCGCGAACAGCATTAGGGCCAGCGGCCACCCGTGCCGCATCAACAGGCCGGACACGTGACCGCACCCGACCAATGCTGCAGGACCGTCAGAAAGCACTTGCCAGGGCGCCGTCCACACGTGACCCATTGCGACTTTTCAGCCGGACCATTTGCTGTGTCACACAACGTGCTTCAATTAAGGGGGCACGCGCAACTCTTGGCCGCCGTCGGCCATCAATCGGCGGGGCAAGAACACGACCATTGCGGACCGGCAAAGCTCATATGCCGGCCGCAAGGTCGAACGTCTGCTATTCCGGAGAAGTCCGTTGCTTTCTTAGTGCGGACAGGTCACGCCCGCAGCGCAGCGGCGAACCGCACGGCGATCATGTCGTCGATTTACGCCCGCGACACTTCCAGGTGTGAGGGGTCGGCCGACCTCCGCATTTGCCTTGTTCTGAGACACAGACAGGCCTTTGTTGGCTGACCAATCGACCGAGATTGGGGAGGCAGAAAGCACCGCCGCACCGATGACGGTCGCTCCTATCAGGACAAATTTACGCATTGTCGTTCCCCCGGCAAAACGCGGACTGCTACCGCATCGTACCCATTGTGTCGCTTCGAGGCCGCTTCGCCTCCTATACGTTGGTATATGGACTCGATCTTCTCTCGGTGAACGCTTTAAACATCAGGGCTTGGTCCGCTACGATGTTCTCATCGCTGGGGGCCCGTCATGATGAATCTCGCTTTTGCACCATCAATTGCCCCGTCGGTGCTGCCGCTGTTTTTCGCGATGTGTTACGGGGCAACGCTCGGGAGCAATGCGACGCTGCTTGGCGCTGGCTCCAACATCATTGCGGGTGGCATCGCCGCGCGCGCGGGACGGCCGATCAGCTTCCTGACCTTTCTGCGCTACGGCGTCCCCGTCACCCTGGTGCGGCGGTGGTTTCCGCGATCTACGTTTGGTTCCGGTTTCTCTGACCTGGCATGAGTATGCGAGGTTCATGATGAGTAAGTCTGACGATTTGCAACGAGGGTCGCTTAGGCAAGTGCTTAGCCTTGTCCTTCTCCTGTGCATTTCAGGTGCGCTCTCGACACCTAATTCGGCACTGGCACGGAAAGCCATCCGTCTAAAACCGAATCAAATTGAGATTTCCTATGTGCCGCCGAAGAATGCGGCTCACGAGGAGATATATCGCTTTGTCAAAGACCGGCAGGCACTGGAGAAATTCAGAGCATTTTTGAGCCCGCTGCGCTTGCCGCGCAAACTGCTGTTAAAGACCGAAGGATGCGACGGCGAGGTCAATGCCTGGTATCACGATGACGCAATTACTATCTGCTATGAGTATCTCAACGACATAATTCAGAACGCTCCCCCGGAGACCACTCCTGCGGGGGTTACACGTACGGATGCCATTATGGGGCCGGCAGTCGAAGTGTTCTTCCATGAACTCGGCCATGCAGTGTTCGATTACCTTCATACGCCCGTATTAGGTCGCGAGGAGGATGCAGCAGACGAGTTCGCTGCCTACTTTCTATTGCGTTTTGGAGGGGAAGATTCGCGGCGACTGATTAAGGGAGCAGCCTATGCATACAATCGCGAGGCGTCACTGCCGAGTTTAAAAAAAATCCATTTGCTGATGAGCACGGTCTCCCCGCGCAACGCTTTTACAACATCTTGTGCATGGCCTACGGTCAGGACCCGAAACTGTTCGCTGACTTGGTTGAGAAGGGATACCTGCCGAAGGAACGGGCGGAATACTGTGGCGACGAATACGCAAAAGTCGTCCACGCGATGAAAATCTTGATCGACCCAGACATCGATGCGACCGTAGCCAAACAGGTAAAGGCAAAACGCTGGCTGCGATTTTGATGGCGGAAAATTGGCGTTGATTAGGGCTTCAGCTGCTGCTCGACGCCTTCCATACCGAATACCATCCTCTTCGAGGGAGGACGGAGAATGATGCGGCATTGGCACCGGTTCCGACGATCTACAAGTCACGCGCTTTGGTTTGTACCATTCGCCGCGATAATCCTTGAATTCATACTATATCGCCTCTTGGATGCGCTTGATGCCACGCTCGGATGGCCACTCCTGCGCTTTTCACCTCCGGCGCGCAGTCCCTGCTGGAGATCGTCATCACAATGAACTTATCGTTTATCGTGTTCACATTTGGGTCTCTGGCAACGTATCTAAAATTGACGAAAATATTCTGCTTTCTTCCGTCAACTTTGGAGTCGAACGCACGCTGGAGCAGGATCCGACGTTTGCATTTCGGATCATACTTGATATCGCGTTGAAAGCGCTCTCGCCGGCAATCAACGACCCGACTACAGCGGTACTGGCAATCGACCAGCTTCAGCGCTTGCTCCGCGGCGTCGGCGAGCGAAACCTGCGAACCGACAATATAACCGATGAATCGGGAAAGCTCCGGATCATCTTCCGTACACCCAACTGGGAAGACTTCGTGAACCTGGCCTGCACCGAACTACGACGTTACGGTGCAGATAGCATTCAGGTTGTACGGCGGCTGCGCGCAATGCTTGAAACCCTGATCCGCACCTTGCCCGAAGATCTTCACGCCGGCCTTCAGGCCCAGCTGGCTCTGCTCGATCACGCAATCGAGGCTATATACATTATTCCGGAGGAATTGGCTCTAGCAGGCTGTTGAAGAAGTCTTTGAGCGACGCGCTATGAATGGGATGTCATCGCCGCTGATGAGGCAGATTTTACCTTCGAGCGATCCATCCTCTTGCAGTTCGGCCCAACCATCACCGCTGGCTGGCTCCATTTCGTCGTTTCCCTCCCAGCTGAACTCGACGGCATGGCCGTCGCAGGAGCCATGGATGGAACCGGTTAGGCAATCGAAGGCGAACTCACCGCCGACCGCATTGAACAGGATGTAGGCGCCGGCCACGGCCATGTGGTAACCCGGCGTCTCGACGACGCGCCATCGGCCCCGGATGCTCATGTCGGCGCCGTCAGAAGCTTGGGCAGCCGGACCAGATTGTAAGCCGCCAGCGCCAGTGTGAAGGCGGCGTCCACCCGGTCTTTGCCTCGCAGCTTAACCTTGGTCAGACCGGCGGAGCTTTTGATCCAACCAAACACCTCTTCGATCCGTTTGCGGCAGCGTTGGCTGATCTCGTAGCCGATGTGCCGCGTGGTGCGGCCATCGACTGCCGTCTTGCGGGGTATTCCTGTCTTGCGGACGTGTCCGTCGATTGCGATGTGCGGCGTGACCAGCCGATCTCTCAGATCGTGCACAAACTGGGTGACGTCATAGGCCTTATCCGCACCGAGCGTAATTCGCCGTCCACTACGACGCCGGCCATCGATCAGCTCCAGCGCCGTCTGCCGCTCGGCGGTGCCAGTCGCCTGGCTGATGGCGCCGCCAACCGCCAGGCCATGGCGGTTTTCCATCAAAGCATGCCCGATATAGCAGAGCTTGGCCGGCTGGCCGTCGCCCTTCTTGTAGAGCCGCGCATCCGGATCGGTCGTGCTCTGATGCGTCTCGTTCGAACGTTTCTCCTTGTGGAAGCCGCGCTCGGCGTTGCGGCCCGGGCCTTGGCTGTCGTTGTCATCTCCGTCTTTCCTGCGGAAGCTCTTGATCGAGGCCCACGCCTCGATCAAAGTCCCGTCCACAGAGAAGTGATCGCGCGACACCAGCCGCTTCACCTGCGGCTGCGCCAGCACCGCCAACAGGAACTTGGCGGCGATCTCGCCTTCCAACAGCCGGTCTCGGTTCTTGGAAAACGTCGAGTGATCCCACACCGCGTCGTCCACGCCGAGACCGACAAACCAGCGGAACAGAAGATCGAACTCCAAACGCTCCATCAGCTGCCGCTCGGAGCGGATGCCGTAGAATGCTTGCAGCAGCATCGCCCGAAGCAGCTTCTCCGGCGCGATCGAGGGGCGCCCAAATTCCGTATAAAGCGCCGTGAACGCCCGCGACAAGTCCCCCAACGCGGCGTTCGCTATCTCCCGGATCGTCCGCAGCGGATGATCCTTGCCAACCCGGGCCTCAAGATCCACGTAGCTGAACAACGATCCAGACCGCTCGTCCGAGCCACGCATCTGCCTCTCCCGATTCAATCATCGAGAGAAGCATGTCCAATTCCAGCCCGCTAGAGACTTCTTCAACAGCCTGCTAGAGCAGTTTTTCTCAGGGCAAAGGCTGCAAGACTTCCTGCAACGCTGCTGGCGCGGCCGCAGGGCCATCGCCGTGAATGAGATCGTGGATGGCGCCGAGCTTCTTGATCACCGCCGGCGACAGCACGAACGGATAGAGGTCCGGCTGGCCCATGGTGCGGTTCAACGAATTGAGCGCGTTGCTCAGCGGCATCCAGGTGTTGACGAGGGTCTCGACGTCGGGCGGCCGATAGGGGTGAAAATCGACCTCGGCCTCGAGCTCGCCGGCCTTGGCGAGCGGCGGGTTGATGTAGAGGCCGAAGGCGCCCGCCATTTCCAGCGCATCGACGATGTGCAGATAGTGCGCCCAGGTCTCGGCGAAATCCTCCCACGGATGCGCCGCCGCATAGGCGCTGACGAAATTGTCCTGCCAGTTCGGCGGCGCGCCACTCGCATAGTTCTTTTGCAGCGCCTCGGCGTAATCGATGCGCTCGTCGCCGAAGATTTGGCGCCAGCCGTTCAGTTGGCCGCCGTCGCGCACCAGCACGTCCCAATAGTAATGTCCGACCTCGTGGCGGAAGTGGCCGAGCAATGTGCGGTACGGCTCGTGCAGCGCGGTACGGCGGTTCTCGCGCTCGACGTCGTCGGCCTCCTCGAGCGCCACCGTGATGACGCCACGGTCGTGGCCGGTGATGACCGGTGAATGGCCGAGCTGCGGCAGGCTTGCGAGAAAATCGAACATCAGGCGCTGGCGCTGATCCTCAGGCTGGTCGTCACGGCCGTCGAGCGGCAGCCTCAGCTTCATCAGCGTGTAGATGAGGCGGTGCTTGGCGGCCTCGATCTTGCGCCAGGCCGCGACGTTGCCTTCGATGCTGGTGTCGGGAACCGTGCGGTTGTGCTGGCAAGCGACGCAATAAAGCTCCGGCGCCGACGTCTCGATCAGCCAATTGCAGACGTCGAACTGCGCATTGGCGCAGAAGCGATAGAGCTTGCCCTTGGCGGCGCGCGTGCGCCAGGCGTCGCCGTCCGGCTCGAGCGCCGACAGCGTTTCGGCGCCGGCAATGTAGCCGAGACGACGACCGCACTTCTCGCATTTATCGTTCTCGAAGTAGAGCAGCTGCCCGCAATACTGGCATTTGAAGAGCTTCATGTTTTTCGCACCGCCGCGCGGTTGAGTCGCGAAGCCCTGATCTTAACGCAACACTCGCCGCGTCATAATCGCGTCCACACAATAACAGCGGGATATATGCAAAAAATCCCCCGGCCGCGGCCGGGGGACTTTCAGATCGGTTCTAAAAGCCGCAGCGTCAGCGCTGGGTCTGGCCGCCTTGCCGCTGACCACCCTGCTGCCCGCCCTGGTGCTGGCCGCCCTGTTGGCCGCCGCCGTGCTGGCCACCTTGGCGGCCGGGATCCTGTTGCTGCTGGCCGGGTTTCTGCTGACCGCCCTGCTGCTGCTGGCCGGGCTTTTGCTGGCCGCCGCCCTGCTGCGACCCGCCTTGGTTCTGATTCATGGGAAGCTTCTCCTGTGGCGGGATGATCCCGCAATGCAACAACCGACGGCGAAAGCGATGGTTCCGGTTCCACGGCCAATGCGCGGCCGATGCGAAACACTAAAGATTTAATGAGTGATCAGAATGAGCGAGATCGCCGGAATATAGGTGATGATCATCAGCGCAATGAAGTTAACCACCAAAAACGGCAGCACGCCGAGATAAATCCGGCTCAACGGCGCGTTGAAGATCGCCTGCGAGGAAAACAGATTGAGGCCGAACGGCGGCGTGTACATGCCGATACTGAGATTGACTGCCACGATGATGCCGAAGTGAATGGGATTGACGCCGGCTTCGCGCACGATCGGAAGCAGCAGCGGCGTCAGAATGAGAATCGCCGCCGGCGGCTCGAGGAAGCTGCCGGCCAGCAGCAACCCGATGTTGAGAATGAGCAGCAGCTCCCATTTGCTTAAATGCAACGCATCGATCGAGGCGACGATCTGCTGCGGAATGCCGCTGGTGGTGAGCAACCATGAATAGATGCCGGCCGAGGTGACGATCAGCAGGATCTGCGAGATCAGGTATGCCGCCGACGTCACGATCCGCCACAAACCGGCGAGATCGACCTCGCGGTGGATGAACATGGTGATGGCCAGCGAATAGACTACGGCGACGCCGGCCGCCTCGGTCGGCGTAAACACGCCGCCATAGATGCCGCCGAAGATCACCGCCAGCGATCCGACCGACCAGCTCGCGTCCTTGGTGGTCTTCCAGATCATCGCCCACTGCGCCGGCTGGCCGAGCGGCACGCCCTTGGCGCGCGCATAGCCCATGACGTAGAGAGCGTCGATGACGCCGATCAACAGACTCGGCAGGATGCCCGCGGTGAACAACAGCACCGCCGATTGCTCCGCCGAGATGGCGTAGAGGATCATCGCAATCGACGGCGGGATGACGACGGCGATGGCGCCCGACGAGGCGATCAGGCCGACGGCGAAGCGCTCGTTGTAGCCGCCCTCTTTCAGCGATGGATAGATCATGCGGCCCATCGCCACCACGGTGCCGACCGCGGTGTGCGACATGGCGCCGAACAATTCGGACGCCGCCACCGTCGTCACCGCGAGCGAGCCGCGCACGCCGCCGACGATCGCGAGCACCATCGCGATGACGCGCCGCGCGATGCCGCCCTGCGCCATGATCTCGCCGGCGAGCACGAAGAACGGCACCGCGAGCAGCGGAAAATTGTCGAGACTGCCGAACATGTAGGTCTGGATGGCGTCGGTCGGAATGTCGGCGACGGTCAGCACCGCGACGATTGCGGTGACGAGCAGAATGAGAAAAATCGGAAAGCCGATGATCAGGAGGATCACGGGCAGACCGAAATAGACGAAATAGGCCATCGCCCGTCTGCCCTCAGTGATGCGCCGCGTCGGCGCCACTGCCGCTCGAGGTCCGCCGCAACAGCCGGATCGCCACCAACAGCGCCATCAGCGTGTAGCCGATCGGCACCATCGCCTGCGGAATGACCAGCGGGAAATTGGCCGCCTGGCTGCGCTGGTCATACTCTGCAAGCGAGGTGACCACCGGCCACGAGAACACGGTGACGCAGGCGGCCGCCGCGATCAGCACGAGCTCCGACAACAAGTTCAAGAGGTCGCGCAACTTGGCCGGCAGCATGCTGACGACGACGTCCATGCGGATCTGCCGGCCGTCCCAGGCCACCGCGCAGCAGCCGGTGAAGACGCAGCCGACCATGAGGAACAGCATGATCTCCTCGGCCCACGGGATCGACACGGCGAAGAAGTAGCGGCCGATGATGTTGGCGAAGTTGATGGCCACGCTGCCGAGCAGGCAGACAGCCGCCAGCGTGCGCGTGACGGCTAGCAGCCAGCGCACGCCGGTGACGATGGATTCCATCATGCG
>Ga0335077_10007452_pt1 | contig 13538 bp, 11 predicted proteins | sample Lox_Sample_31_FD_207151 | JGI IMG/M metagenome (GOLD analysis project Ga0335077, IMG submission 207151) | Soil microbial communities from Loxahatchee National Wildlife Refuge, Florida, United States - Lox_Sample_3.1 | ecosystem: Environmental > Terrestrial > Soil > Wetlands | place: USA...
TATGGGACTGGTTTGCGGTTGATGGAGTGTCTGAGATTACGAGTCAAGGATGTGGACTTTGCGCGCGGTCAAATTACGGTTCATGCCGGCAAAGGTGACAAGGACCGGGCAACGACGATGCCTGAGTTGATAATCACCGAACTTCGGGCGCAACTGGAGGTGGTCCGGCGGACGTGGCAAAAAGATGTGGCGGGGGGTCATGGGCGAGTATGGTTGCCGGGAGCGTTGCGGCGGAAGTATCCGAACGCGGAACGGGAATGGGGCTGGCAATGGGTGTTTCCCTCGGCGGAATTGAGCATTGACCCGGAGACGAAGGTCAGGCGCCGGCATCATGTGACGGATGCGGCGGTACAAAGTGCCATTAAACTGGCGGCGAGACAGGCAGGGCTGGTCAAACCGGTGACACCACATACGTTGAGGCATTCTTTTGCCACGCATCTGCTCGAGTCGGGCGTGGATATTCGAACCGTGCAGGAGCTGCTCGGTCACAAAGACATCAGCACCACCCAAATTTATTTACACGTGATGCAGAAACCGGGGATTGGGGTGAAAAGTCCGCTGGACGCCATTTAGGGTCCGGCGTCTGAGAGAGGAGGGTGTTGTTATTGGGTGTTCGGACATCCCGGCCCGTCCTCCGTAGCAGTACTGCGGAGGGAGGACGGGATGTCCCTACCAAAATAACGTTTTCATCCATCCGGCGCGACGGCAGATTTATTTCGACAAGCATCGCATTTATCCACGTGCGTGCGCGGTTAAAGATTTTACGGCTTCAGACGGAAATGACGACTTTGCCGAAGTGTTGGCCGCTTTGCTGATAGCGGTAGGCGGCGGGCGCGTCGGCAAAGCTGAAAACCCGGTCAACTACGGGTTTGGTTTGATGCAGTGTGAGGGCGCGGTTCATCGCTTCGAACATCGCCCGGCTGCCGACGTAAATGCCGCGCACGATGACCAGTTTGCGGATGATTTCGGTAAGGGGCACGTCGGCGGTGAATCCGCTGACGCCGCCCACGAGATGGACCTGGCCGCCGGGTGCAACGGAGTGGAGTGATTTCACAAAAGTTCCCGCGCCGCCGACTTCAACGACCTGGTCCACGCCCGCTTCGCCGGTGAGGCGGAACACTTCTTTTTCCCAATCGGGTATTGAGCGGTAATTGATGATTTCGTCCGCGCCGAGCGCCTTGGCGCGTGCGAGTTTCTCGTTGTTGCTGGACGTGATGATTACGCGCGCGCCGTGCATTTTGGCGAATTGCAGGGCGAAGATGGAAACGCCGCCGGTGCCGAGCAGGAGGACGGTTTCATCGGCAGAGACGTTTCCGCGGGTGACCAAGGCCTGCCAGGCGGTGAGGGCGGCGCAGGGCAGGGTCGCAGCTTCTTCAAAGCTCAGGTGCGGCGGAATGGCAACGACGCCGTCGGCGGAAAGCGCCACGAATTCAGCGAGCATTCCGTTCAAGGCGCCGCCCAAGGCGGTGTGGGCCAGCTCGCGCCGGAACGGTCCGGATTGCCAGCCTTGAAAAAACGTGCCGGCCACACGGTCGCCGGTTTTCCAGCGGGTCACACCTTCGCCCACGGCGGCAATTTCGCCCGCACCGTCGGAAAGCGGAATGAGTGGCAAGGGTACTTTACCGTAGCGGCCATCAGCCACGAGGAGATCACGATAATTGAGCGAAGTGGCGTGGACGCGCACCAGCACCTGGCCGGGGCCGGGTTTGGGATTGGGCAGTTCGACCAGCCGCAGCGCGTCCGGCCCGGTCAGGGCGGCGAGTTGATAGGCTTTCATGTCGGTTAAAATTTGTTGAACCAGCCAAAGCTGCACGGCAAACCCGGGAAGTCAACTCCGACGAACCCCGAAAAGGAACTATCGCGCTGTCGGTCCGAACGGCAATTCAGGCTTTGGACTTCCTGCCAAGCGAGGAAAGACGCGGGATAATGAATGGGGTGCTCTGTTTGTAGCGGAGATATTCGTCCCCGAATCGCAACGACATTTCCTTTTCCTCAATGAGCTTGATATAGGCGAGCACGAAAATTGCGAAGAGAAAGACCGCCAGCACGGGCAGAAACGATGAAGCGAGGACGGCAATGCCGGAATACAGCAACATTGCGCCCAAGGCCATCGGGTTTCGACAGAAGGAATACGGTTTGTCGGTCAGTAATTTCTTTGTGGCCATGATGGGAACAGGTGTGCCGCGTGCGTGGTGGAACTGCACCCACCCGGTCCAGGCGGCAAGGAACAAACCGAGCGCGGCAACAACCAGACAAATACCGGACAACACCGGTGACGCCTCGAACCGCCAGCGATTGTTTCCAACGGTGGGGAGCCAAAAAAGGAATGCGGGAATACCGAACCCGAAGACCAAGGACGCACAACCCATGGCCATAAGTCGGGCGCCGGCCGAATATTCCTTCCGGGCTTGATGAACGAAATATTGCCAGACGTTCATAAATTGCAACCCATCGGCTGAGAACTGAGCCACGCAGAAACCACAGTGTCAACCGCGAAAGTGTCCGAACGGCAGGCGCAACAGCTTTTATGGGCTGCGCGATTCGATTCGCGCAATCGCCCATTGGGCGTGTTCGGCAATCAACGGCTCAGCATCCCGGGCGGCTTTTTGCAAGTGGGGCAGGGCGGAGGCATCGCCCACGTTGCCGAGCGCGACGCCGACGTTGCGCAGCAGGCCCCGGCGCCTGGTCCGCATAATCGGGGTACCGGCAAAACGCGATTTGAAACCGGCTTCGTCGAGTTGAAGCAATGCAATCAGGTCCGGTGCGGTCAATTCCGGACGCACATTGGTCCTCATCAAGCTGCCCTCACGGGCGAAACGGTTCCACGGACAAACGGCCAGGCAATCGTCGCAACCAAAGATGCGGCTGCCGATGGCCGGGCGCAGTTCGACCGGAATGGCGCCTTTCAATTCAATAGTGAGATAGGAAAGGCAACGGCGGGCATCCAATTGGAACGGGCCGGTGATGGCATTGGTCGGGCAGGCGGCGAGGCAGCGGGTGCATTTGCCACAACGATTTTTCTCCGGCGCGTCGGGTTCCAATTCCAGCGTAGTAATGATTTCCGCAAGCAGAATCCAGTTGCCGAATTGCCGGCTGATGACGTTGGTATGTTTGCCGACAAAGCCCAGGCCGGCGCGCTGGGCGAAGTCGCGCTCCAGCAGCGGCCCGGTGTCCACATACCACCGCGAGCGTGTTTCCGCGCCGCCCAGTTGATTTACGAACGCGGTCAATGGTTGCAAACGCTGGCCGAGCACATCGTGGTAGTCGGTGAATCGCGCATAGCGGGCGATGATGCCGTGACATGTGACGGGTGACGAGTGACGCGAAAAAGACATCTGGCCGTGAGGGGTGACGGGCGACGGGTGACAAGAAGTTGCAGGCGTTTGTTTCTCGCCACTGGTTACATGCCACTTGTCACTCGTCGCGTAGCTTGCCGCCAACACGATGATGCTTCTGGCGCCGGGCAAAATTTTTTGCGGGTCAATACGTTTCGGCGCGGTGCGTTCGAGCCAGGTCATTTCACCGTAGCGTTTCCCCGCCAACCAGTTTTGAAATTGGTTGGCGCTGGCAGGCGAATCGGCGCTGGTGAAATGACAATCGTCAAATCCCCATGCGCGCGCCTGTCGTCGGATGATTTCCTTCATTGTTGCCGGCTTGCGCGAGTTTGAATTGATGGACGACCTGTTGCGCCACTTCGCGGGCGGAGCGCAGGTCGGTATTGATCAATACGTCGGCCTGGCGATAGTGCGGTTCGCGGGCGGCGAGCAGTTCGCGGATTTTCAGCCGGGGATTGGGACCGTGCAACAAGGGCCGATGGGTCTGGTTCCGCACCCGTTCCCAGATTTTTTCCGGTGAGGCCCAGAGGCAGATAAGCAGGGCGTGGGTTCTAAGGCTGGCGAGGTTCGCGGCGATGGTCGGCAAACCGCCACCGGTGGAGATGACCGTGCGTTTGCGGGCGGCCAGTTCTTTCACCACTTGCTGTTCGAGTCTGCGAAAGGCAGCTTCGCCCTCCTGTTCAAAAAGCTCCGCGATGGTTTGGCCCGTGCGCGCTTGAATCAGTTCATCCGTGTCGAGGTAATCAAAATGCAATTGCTCCGCCACCAGTCGTCCCACGGAAGACTTGCCCGTGCCCATGAAACCGATGAGCGCGAGATTGACGGGATGGCGTGTGTTGCTCACGGCCATGAATTAGCGGATTTTCAAACGTAGCGCACGCTTCAATTTTATGTGTCGCGCGATATTTTGGCAGTATCCTAATTTGGTAGTAGGGCACGACGTAAGGAGTGACGACTCGTTACCTCGTTGCCTACAGATCAGGACATTACCGATATTTTCGATGGCTCGACAATTCCAGCTTCCCGCATAAATTGGCTTTATGAAACTGCCGCCATTGATACTGGCTTCCGCGTCACCCCGGCGCGCGGAACTGCTGCGGCAGTTGCATCCGGATTTTCAAATCATTGCCAGCGACACCGCGGAGATTTTCGACGAGCAATTGTCGCCGCTGGAACTCTGCCAGCTCAACGCGCATCGCAAGGCCCGCGTCATCGCCAAAAAACATCCCGACGCGCTGGTGCTCGGCGCCGACACACTGGTCTTTCTGGACGAGGTCATCCTGGGCAAGCCAGCCAGTCTTGAGGAAGCGCGGCGGATGCTGGCGCGATTGCAAGGCCGGACCCATCAGGTCGTGACCGGGGTGAGCCTGATTCATCTGCGCGCGCTTCAGGAGCGGACTTTCGCTGTCAGTACCGACGTGACGTTTCATCCGCTCACCCCTGAACAAATCAACATTTACCTTTCAAAAACCAACCCGCTGGACAAGGCGGGCGCTTACGCCATTCAGGAACACGGCGACACGATTGTTTCGGAAATTTCCGGCTCGTTCAGTAACGTCGTTGGTTTGCCGGTGGAGCAACTACAGGCGGAATTAAATGCGTGGGCGGCTTAACTACGCGCTGCTCCCCCTGCTGCGTCGGCAGATCTCTATTCTTGATTCTACCAAATTACGGGCTTAAGGTGGCTTCTATGCAGTAGAAGTTGACCGTTCCTACAGCAGTAGTGTCCGTGTAAATGGTTGTGGCTGCGCTTAGGCCGCTGGCTACTTCAGTCCATGATGCTCGTGGAGTACTCAGGTCGCCGGTTCTCCAGACACTGAAGTAATAGGTCCCGGACCCACCGCTCGCAGTCCAATTGAGCGCTGTTGAATTGCCACTGTGCGTGACACTGGTGAAGGTAAGAATGGGTGGGAGCAATCCCCCCACGGCATACACGGCCATCACCATCTGGCGCGGTAAACCTGTGCCAACCACACCGCCCGCCAACTGTTCGGGATCAGGATAGGCCCGGTGCAACATTTCCGGCTCGATATTGAACCAGCCATTTGTTGACAGGTTGGTTCGATATCCTGTTCCACCACCAATGTTGGGGAAGAGATTGGCTTGCCACCCGCTGTCGTAAGTATCCCGCTCCACCATAAAGAGACCCACCGCAGAGGCATTTTCTCCTACTTCATCCGCACAGAGTTCCACCACGTAGCTCTTGTAAGGGAATACATTTGTCCCCGAGATCGGCACCCGATACGGCGGCGGCAGAGTCAACACGAGAATCTGATCGGTGGTCCCGTTGCCGCCCCCATTCAAGTTGGTCGAGTAATAAAAGTCCACATTGGAGCCCCAAATGGGAAAACCCAAGGGGTTGGAGTCCGTGCTGGGCCGGAAGTTGCGCGGCCAGTGTTCAATCGTATCCGCGGCCGTGAAGAACGTGTTGGTGATCTGGTAAACGTTCAAGGTGAACAAACAATTGGAACTGCCAACCCCATGCATGACCACCGCCACCGCTCCCAGGTTGAACGTATTGGCGTTATAAAAGCTCATGCTCTGGCAGCAATTCCCTTCTCCCGTTCCAACCGTCTCGTATGCGGCACTTCCAGGTGGGGCGTGAAAGTCCAAATAACCGGGGTTGTGAGGATATCCATTTGCCGCGCCACCCACATCCACGTCGAACACCGGCTCCCCATCATTGGCCATGCCCGGAAGATTCGGCCAAGTGGTGGTACTGGCCGTCAGCGGATAACTGGTAACAGTAATAGCGGGATTCGGATTCTCCACGTCAACGGCCATGCTCAAATTTCGCTGCGCATTGGTCATCTTGACATACTGGCCAAACGGGTACCCGGCAAAAGCGGCGCCGTTGGCATAGGTCAGGCCGGTGGAAGTGCCCTCCCACACCAAACTGTTGCTGCCGCTGTTGGGAACGTATTGCATTGCCAGCAAATAAGAATGGCCATTCGACAAAAGCACTTCATTCCCCCTGTAAGGCAGCTTGAATTTAACAATAGTAATATTGGTAAGATTATCATTCGTCGGCGCAAATGACCAATAAGGTGAAAGCAAGTTCGTTGGAGTGGGGTTGTTGGTTACGAAGAAGAAATTAGCCGCCGCCATATTGGTTATCCCAAGGTCGTAAAGTACAAAGGTGTATTTGCCGGTGTTGGTCCCGAAACCACCGGAATTACGGCAGGTGATGTAGAAATTCCTCAACATCATATCCCGGGTGGGAATGAACGTTTCACCGAGCAAGTTGGTGCCCGGGAACGCCATATCCGTATAGCCGGAAGCGGGAATGTTAAGGCCTGCGAAATAAGGCCACACCGTGGGTGAACCAAGAGAAGCGGGCACCGGGTTAAGAATGTAAGGCAAGGCGTTGGTGATGGGTGGCGGGGGAGGGATATTGGTGACAAGCCCAATGGCAAAACCATTAAGCAACATCTCCTCCGACTGGCCGTAACTGTCGTCATCCTCCCACCCGTACACGGTGGCCGAGCCGGTCGGATCCGTGGTTACAATGAAGCTGCCGGAATATTGATACAAATTAGTGCCTGGGGACGGTCCGCCTCTCTGAACCTTGACCAGTTTGGGAATCGAGTCACTACCGGGCTGGAAACTATTGGTGCCGTAAGGATTCGGATTCACAATACCCCAAGCCGTGTGGTCGGAAATTAAGGTGTCGCTCGGATCGTAAGTCCAAACGGTAATTTCGTAATTGGTATTGGGATACAGGTTGCTGAAGGTTATCGCAATGTAATCCCCGCCAAAGCCTACTGCCGTGTCATGCATGACAACCAGAAAGTCGTTCAGCAAATTTGCATACGTTTGGCCGCTCATGCTGTTACGATTGATGGCGTCGGGCGAATAGTTGCTCACCCACGGTGGAAAGTTGGTCGCCGTAACTCCATTTTCGGAATTCGTCGCCACGATCGTTACTGTCACCGGGCCCGGCGCGGCCGGGTAAAGCCACGTGGAAGAGTCGAAATCGGTTGTCACCGACAACCCGAACGTGGTGTTGGTCTGGGCGGGAATCGGCCAGCTTTGGAAATTGGTCTGGGTCATGCCGATGGCGCCGTCAATGTCCACCTGCAGAAAGGGTGAATAGAGAGGTCCAGCCGAGCCTGTCGTGCCGCACCAGGTGAGGACCGCCGCCACTCCGGCCATTGCCTTAATTTTGTTTTTGATGTTTGTTCTCATCCCCTTTGCCTAGTTCAATTTTCTCGGTTAAAGGTTGGATCGGATCCCAGCAACCTTTGGTACGACGAATGAAACAGCTCTCGGATTCGCGAGCTACTGGGACGGCAGGGGATATGGAACTCGAACCGCTTACTGGCTAAAACCTCGAAGTCAAGTAAACCGGGTACCAACTTTTGCTGAGCGTTTATAAGAAGTCCCCCCGTCCTTGGCCGCACACGCAGGCCAACTGCGCCTGATGTCGCTCTCACATAAACACTTAAAGCATTCGTTGAAATAAATGTCAAGCGTTATCTATTAAATAACTCTAATTTAAGTTCGAACCAGCAATCACTGCTGAAGAACACCGGCAAAGGAAGAGTTAGACGAAGTGCTTATCGGATGCTCACGCCTTCATGAGAAGGCGACAAAGCGAAAGCCCGTTGTCCTAACTGGAACCGCCAAGATTAGTGGATAGATTTAAGCCCGGCTCAGTTCCTGCCAGAGCAATGCGCTCATCCGCTGGCCGTTTTCAAAACAGTCCAGATCAAACTTCTCGTTGGGCGAATGCGCGTTGTCGTCCGGCAGGCCCAGGCCCAGCAACAACGAATCCGCGCCCAGGATTTTTTTGAATTCGTTCACGATGGGGATGGAGCCGCCTTCGCGCAACAAGACCGGCTCGCGGTGGAACGCCTGGCGCAACGCGCGCAACGCCGCCAGCGCCGGTGGACTGGTCGGTGAAACGAGATACGCCTCTGCGCCGTGGCCGGCTTCAATTTCCATTCGAACCGTCAGCGGGCAGATTTTTTTGAGATAGTCGCAGACAACTTTGCGGATGCGCGCCGGCCTTTGGTTCGGCACAAGGCGGCAGGTGATTTTGGCGCGCGCCCAGGCGGGCACAATGGTCTTGCTGCCTTCGCCTTGATAGCCGCTGGTCAGGCCATTGATTTCGAACGTTGGCCGCGCGCTGCGCTGTTCCGTGGGCGTGAAGCCGCGTTCGCCAAACAATTTTTTCACACCCAGCAATTTTTGGAGTTCGCCATCGGTTATGGGCAGGCGCTTGAATTGTCTGCGCTCGTAAGCTGAAAACGGCGCAACGTCGTCGTAAAAACCGGGAATGGCGATGCGGCCATTGGGGTCGCGGAGTTTGGCGAGCAACTGGCTCAGGGCCAACGCCGGATTGTCCACCGCCCCGCCAAAAATGCCGGAGTGCAAATCGCGCGCCGGACCGTGCAGGGTGATTTCGAAGGCAATGATGCCGCGCAGCGAATACGTGAGCGCGGGATGATCGGCATCGGGCATTCCCGTGTCGGAAACGACGACGGCATCGCATTTCAATTCACTGCGGCGAGTCTTGAGAAATTTTGCCAGACTTTTGCTGCCGACTTCCTCCTCGCCCTCGATGACGAATGTGAGGTTGCAGGGCAGGGGGGTGCCGGTTTTCAAATAGGCCTCGACGGCTTTAAGATGCGCAAAATGCTGGCCTTTGTTGTCGGTCGCGCCGCGGGCAAAAATGGAGCGGCCGGCGATGCGCGGCTCAAACGGCGGCGACTGCCACAACTCCAGCGGCTCCGGCGGTTGCACGTCGTAGTGGCCATAGACCATGAACTGCGGTCGCCTGCCTGCGCCGCGCTTCGGCGCGGCAAGTCGAGGAGTCTTGGCAACAACGATGGGATGGCCGTCGGTCGGACAGACGCACACGGCCAGGCCGATTTGGCGGCAGTGTCTGGCCAGCCATTCGGCGCAGGCACGCAAATCCTTTTTATGTTGGAGCTGGACGGAGACGCTGGGGAGGCGGAGATATTCGCACAACTCGGCCACGAAACGGGCCTGGTTGCGTTTCAGATAGTCAAGCACCACTTGCATGGCGCTTAGCTAACCGGTGAAACGCGCCATTGCCAAGCAGAACCGGCAGAAAACGTCGCCGGGGTTTGGGGGACCACAGGATTAAAAACGATGGTGGCGGCGACGACCACGTGGCGAAGTCATCTGCCCGTGGAATTGGCCAGAACGATTATGCCCACCATGGCGCCGGCAACCAGGAGACCCACCAGCAACGCGACGATGAGTAAGTTGATTTCACGCTTCCGCCGGAATGGTTGCCACCGCGGAAACAGCCACTTTGCTAACCAGTCCATTATCATAGCGGCCTCAGGTTCGGGTCATTTACCTGTCCCCTCTTTTGTTCAAAATCCCTGTTAAATCAACCGAACCCGCTCGAATGCCAATTTATGTAATATGTTCGCCAAAATCGGTTAAGCGGCTTGTGACTGCGGTGAACGACGGTGCGGCATGAAAACAGCTTACAACCAGAGTTTGGGCGGCTCAATTTTGCCAGCCCGCCAGGCGGGCTGAAAATGTTTATGACCGATCAACAACCAGTTGCCCGACCGAAAAAGATTCTGGTGGTGGATGACAACATGGTCATCCTGAAAGCGGTGACCATGGTGCTCCAGTCCAACGGTTATGACGTCGTCACCGCCACCGATGGTGCCGCGGTTGTGAGCACCGTGGACAGGGAGATCCCGGACTTGATTTTACTCGACATCCTGTTTCCGCCCGATGCCATGGACGTTGGCATGCACTGGGACGGATTTGCCATCATGCGCTGGCTCCGTAATATGAGCGGGGCCAAGGACGTTCCGATCATTATCATCTCGGGTACAGATCCGGCAAAAAACGAGCCGCTCTGTCTGGAAGCGGGAGCACGGGCGTTTCTGCACAAGCCACTCGACATGGACGAATTAGTCGCCACCATTCGTGTGGTCTTCGGAGAGAATCAAACCGAAAGTGCGTAATTGGTTTTCTGGGGGGCGCTTCGGGGTTTTATTTCAGTGACGCCATACCAACCACAAAGCGGTATTTCACGTCGTTCCTCGGCAGGCGCTCATAGGCTTCATTGATTTTCTGGACGGGGATGAGTTCGGTATCGCAGGTGATATCATGCTCGCCGCAGAAATCCAACAGTTCCGGCGTTTCATGAATACCGCCAATCACGGGGAAATCGGCGATTCTCAAGGCCTTTTTTGGCATAAGAACAGCTTCCCAGCTTGAACGGAAATATTTCCGGAGTCTGATTATGCCAGAACACTGGTCCGTCCGTATTGGAAAGGCGGCATTAAGAAAATGCGCGGATTGGCGTCAATCGCAATGGATTCGGCGCAATACCGGATCATTTGTGATTAATCTTCGCAGACTGCATGATACCAGCTTCCGCGCCAAGGTGCTGGTTCCCGTGGTCGCCTGCATGATCGGGGCCATGGTGGTTGTCTTCGGCATCGTCGATTACCGGGTGTCCAAACAATCGGGAATGGAGGCCCGCAGCACGCTGACGACCGCCAACGCGGTCATCGGTTACGCGCAGGAGCTCCGCCGGAAAAATCTGCTGTTGCGCTTTCACAATCTTCCCAACGAACCGCTCTGGCGGCAGGCGCTCCTGCTGGGGGTCGGCAGCGCCCTGCATGATACGTTGCACCGGCTGATGGATATGCAGAACGTGGACATCGTCTGTTTCGCCTCGAACAGCGGAAAGCTCCAGGACAGCGTGCAAAATGATCCCATGATTCCAGTTCCCGAGTTTGTCGCGGCGGCGACTCCCGCCATGACGCAGGCGTTGCAAGGCAGCGAAAGGGCGGACACGGTGCAGGTGGGCGGCAAGCTTTACGACGTTGTAGCCCTTCCCGCTTACGATCCGGACCAGAAACAAATCGGCGTGTTGATGCTGGGCTCGGAACTCGGCGTGGCGACGGCGCATGAATTCAGCCAACTGGCTCAGAGCCAGATCGCTCTGGTCGCGGGCGGACAAGTCATCGCGTCCACCCTGCCGGGAATGGACGCCAATAAACAGTTTATCAGTCTCTTCAACGCGACGGCGGGCGCCACCAACGGCGGCGACGCGCCGGTGACTGTGAAACCCGTCGAACTGAACGGCGTGCATTATTATTGCACGGCCGGCCGGTTTGAATCGTTGAGCGGCGATCATACCCTCGGTTATATCCTGCTGAGTTCGAGCGAGCCGTCGTTGAACGCGAAACATGCGACCCAGCGGTTGCTGCTGGCCGTGAGTTTCCTCGCGGTTCTGGCCAGCGCCGGGGTGGTATGGTTTTTCGTCAGCCGGATTACGGAACCTTTGCGGGAATTGCGCGACAGTGCCGAAGCGGTGGGACAGGGTGATTTCAGCCGGCGGGTGACCGCGCGCAGCCAGGACGAGTGCGGCGAACTGACCGCAGCGTTCAATCAGATGACGGAAAGCCTGCAGTCGTCGCGCGCGCAACTGGAAACCGCCCAGACCCAGTTGCTGCAAAGCGAAAAGTTGTCGGCGGTGGGTGAATTTGTGTCCGGCGTGGCGCATGAGTTAAACAACCCGTTGACGGCGGTGGTCGGCTTTTCGGAAATGCTCAGGGGGGAGAATATCAGTGCCCAAGGCCGGCACTATTCGGACATGATTTTCAAGGCCGCGCAGCGCTGCCAGCGGATTGTCCAACTGCTACTCAGTTTCGCGCGTCCGCAAAAACCCGAACGCAAACCCGTGTCCATGAACACCCTGGTCGAAGCGGTGCTGGAAATCGTCGGCTACCCGCTGCGCACCGGCAACATCGAGGTGGTGACGCGGCTGGACCCGGACCTGCCGCTGGTCATGGCGGACGGGAACCAAATCCAGCAGGTATTGCTCAACATCATCAACAACGCCCGCCAGGCCATTGAGGAGAACCAGGCGGAAGGAAGGATTATTATCACCACCCGGACCGCCAGGGCCAACGTGCGCACCATCATCCAGGACAATGGCCCGGGCATTCCCCAGGAAATTCTCCCGCGCATTTTCAATCCGTTCTTCACCACCAAGAGCGTCGGCAAAGGCACCGGTCTTGGCCTGAGCCTGTGTTACGGCATCATCAAGGAGCATGGCGGCAGCATTATTCCGGCGAGCCGGAAAGGCGAAGGCGCAACGTTCATCATCGAATTGCCCGCGCTGGAGGTCAACGGAGCCAATGCCGAGGCGTCGGCGTCGCCAGCGCCGGAAAGCATTGACCGGCACGAAGGGACCGGCAAACGCGTGTTGGTGATTGATGACGAGGAACCCATTTTGAGGCTGGTCCGCGAGGATCTCGGGCGCCACGGCTATGAGGTGATGGTGGCCCGGCACGGGGAGGCCGGTCTGAACGAGCTGAAGCAAAACCGTTTTGATGTGACGTTTTGCGATTGGAAAATGCCCGGGTTGAACGGTCGCCAGGTTTACGAACATCTGCGCACCACCAATCCCCAGCTGTGCCGCCGCCTGATTTTCATCACCGGCGACGTCATCAACGAACAAATGCGCCAGTTCCTGGAATCGGAAAAGGTGCCGTGCCTGACCAAGCCGTTTGCGCTCCCGGAACTGCGCGCCGCCATCAAGACTGTGCTCCAGACGGCCTGAACATCTCCCAGTCGCCAAGACGCAAAGTTTTTACACGAACTACAGGAATTATCGGTCTCCCGTTCCCAAGTCAGGGCGCAAGTTCGAGCCGATAGAATCGTTGCGGGAAGTTTGTGGCCTGCGTGTCGGTGAACTGCCAGACGCCGTTTGTGCCGAGCGTGTTCGTGGTGACGGGCTGCCAACTGCCGGACAAAATGAGGTTCGTCGTTGCTTCCAAAATGTAGGTGTATCTAGGCGCGCCCCTGAGGCTCAAAATCACGCCACCAGTGCCTGCGGCGACGTCGGTAATGAGCGGCGTGGCATTGGGCAGGGGCGCGAGGGCATTGATCAGGTTCGTCCCGTTCGGTGTGCCAAGGCCGGTGCAAAGGTCGTAGCCGGTGACCGCGTAGAACAGTCCCGGCGTGCCGGTGCCAATGTTGTTGCCGGTGGTGATGTCGTGAAAACAGGCGTTGTAATTCGTGCGATTGGCGATGGCGTAAAGGGCGGGGTTCAAAAATCCAACGTTCGTTCCGGTTACCGCGACAGATTGCTGGTTGACCAGCGCGCAAAAGCCCGCCCACAACGGCGCGGCGCAACTCGTGCCCACGAAATAATATGTGCCACTGTCATCGCCATCGTCGTAGGAT
>Ga0335077_10007456_pt1 | contig 13535 bp, 14 predicted proteins | sample Lox_Sample_31_FD_207151 | JGI IMG/M metagenome (GOLD analysis project Ga0335077, IMG submission 207151) | Soil microbial communities from Loxahatchee National Wildlife Refuge, Florida, United States - Lox_Sample_3.1 | ecosystem: Environmental > Terrestrial > Soil > Wetlands | place: USA...
GCTGTACCTCATCCACCAGGGCTCCGTAGAGTCCAGAAAGTGCGTCCTTTTCAGTCGCGCTCATGGAGCCGGAGGCCGTCTAACTAGAAGTAGACGACCTAAATGTCGCTTTATAAAGCGACAAACTACTGTATAAATCTATTGGGGCGTCAATCATAAGCAAAGAATTCAAGCGGTTGCTGTCCAATAGTACACCCTAAAAGCTGGAAACAAACGCAACTTCTAAGAAGGGTCTGAATACATAGCATCACCCCATAATTATTGCGCTTTCATTAGTAATAAATGGGGTCAACTCAGACCACTATTAATTTTAGCCGTTGTAATTTGCGACGACCTTGATGATCTTTCCGTTTGTGTCCACTTCCATGAATTCACCGGTTTTTGAGCCCTTATGATTCACGTAGTAGAGCACAACACTGGAAAGCCCCCACATGACATCGACAAGCTCAAATTTAAGGTTCGGGTAAGCTTCGAGCCCCCGCTTGAAATATTTTCGCAATGCTTCTTTTCCTTTCACCGTGCCCGAGGCATCGTTCAGCAGCTTGGCTGCGACCGGGGACACTAAAACAACCTCTGGTGCGTAATGCGACATGATTTCTTCAAGGTCATGCGCATTCCATGCTTGAATCCAATGCGTTGCAAGATTGCGCGCTTCAGCTTCCGTGAGCATTTTCTAGGCTTGATAGGAGCCGGCCTGGACGGCGATTTGCTCGGCCATATTGCGCACCGCCATCTTGAGGAAGTTGGAGAGGTCGGAGCCTTCGGCGTAGTTGGCGGAGTAGAGCGTATTAACGCGGCGGTCGGCGACGAATTTGTAGGCTTTGCCCCACTTGGTCTCCTGTTCCTGATCGTACACGCCGATGGCGATGCCTTTTTCCTTGTTGACCAGCGAGAAGCAGGGGATGTCGGTCATGCCGTCGCCGACGAAGATGAACTGGTGCATCGGGATGCGCGTCTGTTCGGGCGTGAATTTGCGATTGACGTCGAACGGCTTGCCGCGATACTGCGGGCCGATGAGGCCTTTCTGGATGTGGAACAGATAACGTGTCTTGTCGGTGAAGCTCACGACTTTTTTTGTGAAGCAGGCGTGGCCCTTGTCGTCGTAGTCGAATTCCGAGGTCCATAGATCGGTGAACTCGTGCGCGATGCGCGTGTGCCGCAGGACATCGCCGATGCCGCTGCTGATCAGATAAAACTCCACCGTGACGTGCGGGTGCGCCTGCCGTACGCATTCGCGCAAGCTCGGGAATAGCTTCTCCACGCCGCCGTGCAACGGCAATTTCTTGCCCCAGGCCGACAGGGCCTCGCGCGTGATGGGCGGTATGGCGCCGGCTTGCGACTTCTGAATCATGGCGTAGAGGTAGGCGGGGACAGGGTCCCAGTCCTTGTCGATCAACTGGGTGACTTCGTGCTGCCAGAAATGCGCCGTGTCCCTGAGACCGGCGTGGCGCAGATAACCGGTGGTGCTGTCCGGCGCCAGCGTATCGTCGAAGTCGAAGATGACGGCGATGATGTTATGCATATGCCGGCACGCGTGCCTTCAATGTTTGAGGTAATAGAGGATATTGATGGTGGCCAGGCCCAGGATGATCAGCCACGTCAGCGTCGCGCCAATAAGACGCCCCGGATTGGGTCGCGAAGTGAAGCTCAATCCCAGAACATGAGACAGACGGGCGATGACCAGCGCGATGCCGTAGCTGTGCAACATGCGCGGCGCGCCCTGATTGATTTCGCAGAGCATCAGCAACAGCAGCGCCAGCGGTACGTATTCGACGAAATTCGCGTGTATGCGGATGGCCCGTTCCAGCCCCGGCACGTTGCCCGTGCCGATCGTCACCCGGTGTTTCACGCGCAGGCTGACGACCGCCACTGACAGCGCGATAAGCAATGCGCTCAGCATACCCGTATATAAGGCGGTGATGGGCAGGCTCATGAGGCGTCTCCTGACGGGGCGGCAACGGTCCTTTTGTCCTGTCGATTATAAAGCGCTTCCAGCACATGTTCAGCGAAACCGACGCCTGCCTCGTCATAGACGTTGAAATCCATGTCGACGCCGGCGGCCAGCGCGGGTTCGCGCTCATCAGGATAGCGCGACGCGGCGCTGATAAGCCCATGGTAGTTGCGGCGGCGCAATTGCCGCGCCGCGATTTCATTGGCCTGCGGATCGGGCATGGTGAGCAATATGGCGCGGATGCTGTCCAGCCGCACGCGAGTCCAGAAGCCTGGATCCTCGGCGTCGGCGTACAGCACGCGGCGGTGCTGTTGCCGGTGTTTCTCGACCTTGCCCGGATCGGAATCCAGCCCGACCACGCGTTCGTGTCTGCTTAAAAAGTCATAGGCGCCGGTGCCGACGCGGCCCATGCCCATGATGAGAATTTGTGCCTGACCCAGCGACAACGGCTCATCGTCCACGTGCTCCACGTGTCTTTCCATGGTCGTCAGCCGGTGCTCCAGTTTTTCATACAGGGCGTGGGCGTGGCGGTTGAGCGGCGCCGCGAGAATGAATGACAACGCCATCGCCAGCGCGCACAGCAACACCCATTCGTGCGGGAGCGCGCCGCGCTCGGCCAGTTTATTCGCCACGATGAGGCCGAACTCGCTGTAGCTGGCCAGGCTCAGGCTTGCCAGAAAGGCGCTGCGCGCCCGCAGCCGCATGCGCAGCATGATGATGAAGAACAATGCCGCCTTGACCGGCAGGGCCAGCGTCAGCAGCAGCGCGCCCAGCAGCGTCTGCCAGTCCGGCTGAGCGGTTATGCCGATTTGCAGAAAGAAGCCGACCAGAAACGCCTCCTTCACGCTCCACAGGGCATCGCCCAGCTCCGTGGCCTTGTCGTGGCCGGAGATGAGGATACCCAGCGCCAGCGCGCCCAATTCCGGACTCAGGCCCAGACGTTCAAATCCGGCGCCGCCGGCCAGCGCCAGCAGCAGGCCGAACAACACCAGCAGTTCATCGTGGCCGCTCACCCGCAGCAGGGCATGCAGCAGCGGGCGCAGCAGGGGGAGGGCCAGCAGAGCCAGACTCCAGGCCGAGGGGACGCTGCCGCCTGCGTAGCACATGAGGGTCACGGCGACGAGGTCCTGAAAGACGAGGATGCCAACCGACACGCGACCGTGGAAGGCGCGCAACTCACGGCGTTCATCCAGCACCTTCGCCGCCAGCACGGTGCTGGAGAAGGCCAGCGCGATGGCGAGTGTCACCGCCGGGGACGCTGGAAGTTGCCCGTAGAAGTTCAACACCGGCAGGAGGGCCAGCGTCACAAGCAGCAAATGTGCGCTGCCGCCGCCGAGATTGGTGCGGTCGAGCAGATTGCGCAGCCGCAACTTGAGGCCGACGCTGAACAGCAGCAGCAGAACACCGGCATGCGCCAGTGCGGGGAGGGCGGGCGCCGCTTGAACACCGTGCAGGCGCAGCAGCATTCCGGCGCCCAGATAGCCGATCAAGGGTGGCAGGCCGAGTTGACGGACGGCCAGGCCAAGCATGAAGGCCGCTGCGATCCAGAGTGCTTCCAGCATGGCCGAATTCTACTCCAGGCGGGGAGCCTCCCTGCTTACTCTTTTGAGTCGGAGTGAGGCTCGGGTGACGAAACTTCGATCGGCGCGAGCCTCCATATCCAATGTTGGTTCAGATCAAGGCATTGAACGCACGCTCGTAGGCCCAGAAGATATCCTCATCGAAGCAGGCGAAGGTGACTTCCTCCACTTCCTGATGTTTGGTCAGGAAACTCGCAGTCTCGCCCAGCGCAATCTTCGCGGCGTGGCGGGCGGGATAGCCGTAAATACCGCAACTGATTGCGGGGAAGGCCAGTTTGCGGATGCGGTGTTCCAGCGCCAGCGCGAGACTGGCGCGGTGGCAGGCGGCCAGCAGTTCCGGCTCACCCTTGGCACCGCCCTCCCAGACCGGCCCGACGGTGTGGATGACATACTTGGAGGGCAGCCGGTAGCCGCGCGTGATCTTGGCATGGCCAGTCTCGCAGCCGCCGAGCGCCTTGCATTCCTCCAACAACTGTGGGCCGGCGGCGCGATGAATGGCGCCGTCCACACCGCCGCCGCCCAGTAGCGCGGCATTGGCGGCGTTGACAATGGCGTCCATCTGCAGCTTGGTGATGTCCGCCGCCACCACAAACATACGCTCACGAAGATTAGCCGCCATAATTCCCGCCCATGGAACCGTAATGTTGCCATAGTGTCTGATCATGCGTAGCATGAAATCAATGTCCAAATAATTAAGGAGTTACCCATGACTATTTCCATGTACAACGCCTCCGTGCCCGTGTTTGTGCGCATGTTGACCAACCTTTCCGCCATCCTGGACAAAGGCGCGCAGTACGCTCAGGCAAAAAAGTTTGACCCGGATGTCCTGGTGCAGTCGCGGCTGGCGCCCGACATGTTCCCGCTGTCGCGGCAGGTGCAGATTGCCGGTGATATCGCCAAAGGTTGCGCCGCGCGGCTGTCGGGGGCTGAGCCGCCAAAATATGAAGACGATGAAAAGACGCTGCCGGAATTGAAGGCGCGCATCGAAAAGACCGTTGCCTATCTGAACACCTTCAAGCCGAAGCAGATCGACGGTACCGAGGACAAAACGATCCAATTGCCGCTGCGCGGCCAGACGATGACGTTCAAGGGATTGCCCTACTTGTTGAACTTCGCCCTGCCGAACGTCTATTTCCACGTCACCGCCGCCTACCTCATCCTGCGTCATAACGGGGTGGAGGTGGGCAAGCAGGATTTTCTCGGCAGCTTACAGCCCTAGCACCATGGGTTAAGAACTGGGGCCGCCCCCGGTCGCTTTAGTGCGAAGCGGTCGGAGAGGTGTCCGGATTCGTGGGATCTTTGTATCTGGGATCGGAGGGCTCGTAACTACCACCCTCATTATCGCCCACCCCCACTTTCTCAAGGAGCTTGCGGAAGAAACTCTTCTCCGGAGGGCGCGGCGCATCCTCGGGGATGGTGACCTCCGTGGTTTTCGCGGCAACGGTTTTATCTGAGGCCGCAGTCTGGGTTTTAATCTCAGACTCCGCCGGATTGGCGGATGTCCGGGCCCCGCTGCCGGATTCGGCCGCGACGGCAGTGTTGGCTGGCGTTGATTTGGATGCCGCTTCAGCCGTTGCGGTCTCCGCCGGGGCGGAGGGTCCGCCCGCCGCGGGTGTCTTTGTCTCCGCAGCTGCGGCGGTTTCCTGCTTTTTATCCGAACCGCCCATCTTGTCCTTCATCCTTGCCAGCAGGGTTTTTTCTTGTTCGGGCACATTCACTGTATCGCTTCTGCGTTCCTGGACCGCAATTTCGCCGCTGGCCGGCTTGACGTCACCCTCGATGTGATCCAGTTTGTCGTCCTTGAAAAACAGCGAGACCCGCCGTTGTTTGATCTCGCCACCCCGCTCCTGCAAGGTGTAGAGGTAATCCCATCGATTCTGGTGAAAAACGTCGACGACCAGCGGTGTGCCCATGATGAAGCGCGCCTTGGATTTATCCATGCCGGGTTGCAGCTTGGCCAGCATATCCTGAGTCACCACGTTGCCCTGCTGAACGTCGATCTTGTAGACAATCGGCAAATCGGCGGGCGTGGGTATTTTTGTGTAATTGCATCCCGTCACCGTGAGCGGGACAAGCAAGCAGAGGGCCGTGGGAACGTTGCGCATGGTCATTGTGGCCGCCATCTTACATGCCCGACATGTTGAAGCCCAAGAAATCAAGGGTGGAATTATGCACTTTCGAGAGCCCAGGTGATCCTAAGTTCCATTGTACAGTCAGGCCGGGGGGGACGGAATTAAGCTATACTGCACCGGCGGCGGGTTTCATCATCGTGTCCCGCGGCGCAGGCCGCTCATAATCGAAGCATGAGATGACGGTATGGATCCACATGAGTTGAAAAAGGCAGGCTTGAAGGCGACCTTGCCGCGTCTGCGCATCCTTGAAATTCTTGAGCGTACGCCGCACCGGCACGTGAGCGCGGAGGATGTCTACAAGCAGCTGCTGGACGCCGGTGAAGATGTTGGACTGGCGACCATCTACCGTGTGTTGACGCAGTTCGAAGCCGCGGGCCTCGTGACCCGCCATCATTTCGAAGGTGGGCAGGCGGTGTTCGAAATTAATCAAGGCCACCACCATGATCATATCGTTTGTATGCAATGCGGGCGCATTGAGGAATTTGTCGACGACGTGATCGAGCAACGGCAGCGGGACATCGTCAAGCGCTCCGGGTTTGACCTGGCCGATCATTCGCTGGTGCTGTATGGCAGTTGCCGTAAGAATAATTGCCCCTATCGCAAATCCGGCTGATTGCCGTATTACCGGGTGTGGCGCCGGTGCGGAACACTGCGCGATATCGCGGGTCTCAAGCTATACTTGAATGCAGCGGTCATCTCGTTTGAGGAGCATTACCATGAAGTTGTTCACAAAAACCATCGGTTTGCTGTCCGGTTTGGCAGTCGCAGGGGTGGTGCAGGCGGCGGATGATGCCGCCGTGCGCCAGGGGATAGCCCGGCAACTGGATTCCATGGTTGACAACGCGAAAGTGACCAACGTAAATCCCGCGCCGGTGCCGGGATGGTATGAAGTGACGCTGGGCCCGCGCCTGCTCTACGTGTCCGCCGACGCCCACTATGCCTTCTACAACGGCAGCCTGATGGATTTGAAGGAAAACCGCGACTTGAGTGAGGCGCCGCGGCTGGCCGCTCGTGCCAGCGCCCTGCATGCGATGGCTGGCAAGACCATTGATTTTCTACCCAAGGGCAAGCCCGAATACAGCATCTATGTGTTCACCGATACGGATTGCGCGTATTGCCGGCGGATGCACAAGGATATCCAGAAAATCACCGATGCCGGCATTGCCGTGCATTACCTGGCATTCCCGCGCGCGGGGGTGAATTCCCCAACCTATAATGACATGGTGTCGGTCTGGTGCTCGGCGGACAAACGGCAGGCGCTCACCCAGGCCAAGCTGGGCTACAAGCCGCCCCCGGCGGTCTGTCCCAATCCCGTCAAGGATGAGTTCGATCTGGGCCTTGCGTTGGGCGTACAAGGAACTCCTGCGGTGATGTCGGACAAGGGTGAACTTCTGGGGCATTACTTTCCGACCGACACGCTCATCAAGCTGCTGAAAGAAGGGGGCGGCAGCTAAACCGGAGTTGCCGTCGATGTCGTTCACTTTCCTATGGCCAGGGGCGGTGGCTCCATAGTGCTGAGCGACTGGATCAGTGCCGAAGTTTGCTGACCGTTTTTTTCGATGTGATCGAGGCGCACAGGCAAATAATGCAGCGCCGGGGCGCACCATAGTGTAGTCATCCGTTTGCTGTCCTCTTTGCGCCGTTCGATGCGGATCGTTTCCAGATTGCCCAACGGCGTGGCCAGCGTTTCCCCGCCGGCGCGCCGCAGGTGATAGGTTTTTATTTTGCCGTCCTCGGCGACCACATAGTCCAGCACCGGATTGCCGGATGTCAGATCGCGCGTCAGGGCGTATTGATACAGTAATCTGTCCAGCAGGTGAGGAACGAGTGGCGTGTCGCGTTCATGCTTGCCGCCGTGTTGCCGCAAGGTGCCTTTCTGCCAATCGAACTCCATGGTCAGGTCGCGTCCCCCCGGCCCGGATTGCTGGTAACTGTAGTTCAACGGGCGCAGTTGACCCGCCTCCAGCGTCCAGGCGCTCTTTTCCTGAATGGCCAATCCCAGCAGGCTGTACCATCCCTGTGTGGCTTTGGTTTCTGATTCAAAAAGATAACTGCCGCCAGCATCACGGCGTAGCGTTCGCACCAGGGTGCCGGCGGGCGAATTGTCGAGGGCGACGGCGTAGGTCGCGGTATATTCAGGCACGACGTCTTCGGCAGCCGCGGCGATCAGCGGTGCGGCGGCAAGCAACAGCGTGAAAAACGGGTGTCTGAGCATGACGGTCTGCGTCCGGAAATATGCTTAGCTTGTGATAAACTGCGGGGCCGCGCAACCTTCGGCGCAACTGGGGATAACCTTAGGAATTTCATGGATTATCTGAATACATTATTCGCTGCCGCGCGCGTACTGGTGGTCGGCGATGTGATGCTCGACCGGTACTGGCACGGCAACACGGCACGCATCTCGCCGGAGGCGCCGGTTCCCATCGTGCGGATTATCGATGCCGGGGATGAACGACCGGGCGGCGCCGCCAACGTTGCGCTCAACATCCGCAGCCTTGGTGCAGCGGTGACACTCATCGGCCTGACCGGCAAAGACGACCCGGCGCATGTATTGAAAACACTTTTGAACGATCAGGACATTGACGATCGTCTTCTGCAGTCGCCGGATATGCAAACCATCGTCAAGTTGCGGGTGCTGAGCCAGCATCAGCAGCTCATCCGCCTCGATTTTGAAGATGGTAATCCTCACGTGGATTGGGACGGCGTGCGATCCGAGGTGGCCCATGCCATGCCCGATGTTCAGGCGATGGTGTTGTCGGATTATGCCAAGGGATGTTTGGCGGATCCCGCGGCGTTGATCGCACTGGCCCGCAAGGCCGGGCGACCGGTGGTCGCCGACCCCAAGGGCGTCGATTTTTCGCGTTATCGCGGCGCCACGGTGATCACGCCCAACCTGAAGGAATTCGAAGCAGTTGTCGGCGTGTGTGGCGATGACGCAACCATCGAGCGTCACGCGCGTGAGTTATGCGTACGGCATCAATTCGAGGCGGTGCTGGTGACGCGCGGTGAGCATGGCATGGCCCTGGTGCCGGCGCAGGACGAGGTGGTGTTGCTGCCGGCGCGCACCCGCGATGTCTACGACGTCACCGGCGCCGGCGACACCGTGTGCGCAGTGCTGGCCGCCGCCCTGGCCGCGGGCAAGGATCTGTTGCAGGCGATCAGGTTCGCGAACGCCGCCGCCGGTATTGTCGTCGGCAAGCTCGGCGCGGCGACGGTCACGACCCGGGAACTGGAGGCGGAATTGCATGGCGAGGCTCAGGCACGCTCCGGAGTGCTGAACGAGACGGAATTGATCGAAGAACTCCGCGGCGCGCGGCTGCGCGGCGAGCGCATTGTCATGACCAACGGCTGTTTCGACATTTTGCACGCCGGCCATGTGCAGTATCTTGCGAAGGCGCGGCAGCATGGCGATCGTTTGATAGTCGCGGTGAACGACGATGACTCGGTGCGGCGGCTGAAGGGCGATGGCCGTCCTATCAACAAGCTTGCGCAACGCATGCAGGTGCTGGCGGCATTGTCCGCAGTCGACTGGGTGGTGCCGTTCACCGAAGACACGCCGGAGCGGCTGATTAACCGTGTATTGCCGGAGGTGCTGGTCAAGGGCGGCGATTACCGCCCTGAAGAGGTGGCTGGCGGTGGGTCCGTGCGGGCGCACGGCGGCCAGGTGGTGATCCTCGACTATGTGCCCGGCTGCTCCAGCTCGGACCTGATCGGCGCATTATCCTCCGCGCCAACATCCAAAAAGGCCGGACGATGATCATCGTCACCGGCGGCGCCGGTTTCATCGGCTCCAATCTGGTTCGCGCCCTGAACGCGCGGGGACGCGATGACATCCTGATCGTCGACAATCTTCATCACGGCCGCAAGTTCCGCAACCTGATCGATTGCAACTGGCTGGATTACATGGACAAGGATGAGTTTCTGGAACACATCCAGTGGGGCACGGAAGTGCCCGACGGCATCGAGGCAATATTCCATCTGGGGGCCTGTACCAACACCACGGAACAGGATGGCCGCCATCTCATGCGCAACAACTACAGCTACTCCAAGGCGGTGCTGCGCTACTGCATGGAACGCAACATCCGCCTGATATACGCCTCCAGCGCCTCGGTCTACGGCGCGGGCCGCAAGTTTGCCGAGACACGCGAGCACGAGGCACCGCTCAACGCTTATGGCTTCTCCAAATTTGCCTTTGATCAACATGTTCGCCGCCAACTGGCCCGCAAGGATGCGCCCCCAGTCTTCGGGCTGCGCTACTTCAACGTCTATGGTCCGCGGGAGTCGCACAAGGGCGCAATGGCCAGCGTGGTCTGGCATTTCCACAGACAGGTGCTGGAGCAGGGAACGGTGAGGCTATTTTGCGGCGGTGATGGCTTTGCCGATGGCGAGCAGTGCCGTGATTTCGTCCATGTCGATGACGTGGTGGCCGCCACGTTGTGGTTCGCGCAGGCCGGTGCGCCATCGGGGATTTATAACGTCGGCACCGGCCGCAGCCAGACGTTCAATGAAGTCGCACGCGCCGTATTGAGCCTGCATCAACGCGGTGAAATTGAATATATTCCCTTCCCGGACGCCCTGCGCGGCAGTTACCAGAGCCATACGCAGGCTGATCTCACACGGCTGCGCGCCGCCGGCTACACCGGCGTCTTCAAGACCGTGGAAGAGGGGGTGCCGGCTTATCTTGACTGGCTGCGCACGCGCCCCGAGTTCGTCCGGGCGTGACGGGGTAATGACCGCGCGCATCTGGCGTCTGCTTTACACGCTGTCGTTTTATCTCGCGCTGCCATTCCTGCTTTTGCGCCTGGGTTTCCTTGGCTGGCGTCATCGCGGTTATTGGCGGCGCCTGCCGGAGCGCTTCGGGTTTGCGCCTTATTCGCCGCCTGGAGCAATCACCCTGTGGATACATGCCGTATCCGTTGGCGAATTCCTGGCGGCGTTGCCACTCATCAACGCGCTGCAATCGAAATATCCCAATCATCGGATTTTGATCACAACGATGACACCGACCGGTGCCGATATGGTCCGGCAGAAACTGGGTGGCGTCGTGACGCATGCCTACATGCCTTTCGATGTTCCGGGCGCTGTCGCTCGCTTTCTTGTGCGCACCCGGCCGGCGTTGTGCGTGCTGATGGAAACCGAGTTGTGGCCCAACCTGCTCGCTGCTTGCGCTGGACGTCGCGTGCCGGTGCTGCTGGCTAATGCCCGATTGTCGGCGATCTCGGCGCGCGGCTATGCCCGCTTTGCGTCACTCACACACGCCATGTTGTCTGCGGTGACCGCCGCCGCGCAAACCGTGGAAGACGCCGTACGCCTGCAGACCTTGGGGGCTGCTCAAATCACGGTGACCGGCAACCTCAAATATGATCAGCCGCTGGATCCGGACGCGATAAAACTTGGTCGCGAGTGGCGTGAGAGAAACGCCGCTGCGCGGCCTGTGTGGATCGCCGCCAGCACCCATGCCGGAGAGGAGGAAATCGTCCTTGCCGCGCATGGGCAGATACGGAGACGATATCCCGATTGCCTGCTCATATTGGTCCCACGCCACTCCAACCGCGCCGCAGCAGTGACGACAATCGCGGAACGACGGGGCTTCAGGGTGCAGCGCCACAGCCGATCGGAGGAGAGCGGGGATTCAGCCGTGCATGTCGTCGATGTCTTGGGCAGGCTGATCTTGTTTTACGCAGCGGCGGATGTCGCCTTTGTAGGCGGCAGTCTTGTGCCCACCGGCGGCCATAATTTGCTTGAGCCGGCGGCGCTGGGATTGCCGGTGTTGTGCGGTCCTTATGCGTTCAATTTCGTCGAAGCGCGGCACTTACTGAAGGAGGCGGGGGGGCTGGAGTCGGTTACTGATGCGACGATGCTTGCCCAGGCCGTAATGCGCTTGTTGAGCGACCCCCTGGCAAGGCGGGTGCGGGGGCGGGCGGCAGCGGCGGTGGTGGAGGCCAATCGCGGCGCGACAAATCGGATAATGAGTATAATCGCCAAAATGGGCATTGTTTGACCATCCAGGGCACTGGCAATAGTGAAAAAATCCGAATCAAAAAATACGGCTACGGCAAAACCGTCCGCTGACTCGAGCGCGTCCTCCGCAAATCCGGCTGCGGCGGCAGGCCGGATTATGGGGGAAAATGCCGGGGCGTCTGCTGCTGGATCGAAATATTCCTACGATGAAGTACCTTACCACTCAAATGCCTATCCGCAGTCCCAGCCGGAACAGCTGGCGAGTCAGGCCAAATTATTCGGCATGGCCCCCAAATTGCCGTCAGAAGCACGCGTGCTGGAACTGGGTTGTTCAGCCGGCGGTAATCTCATTCCCCTGTCGGTGCGTTATCCGAAGGCCAGTTTTGTCGGCATTGAACTCTCGCGTGTGGAGGTGGAACAAGCCAGACAGGCAATCCAAGCGCTGAGTCTCGGCAATATTGAAATCCGGCATCTGAGCCTGACCGAACTGAAGCCGCCCGCACAAAAATTCGATTACATCATCTGTCACGGCGTTTACAGTTGGGTGCCGGAAATGGCGCAGGAAGCCATTTTTAATATCTGCCATCGTGATCTGGCCGATGAAGGGGTTGCCTATATCAGCTATAACACCTACCCGGGTTGGAAAATGCGCGAGGTTATCCGAGACGCAATTTTGTATCATGCTGGCGGTATTACCGATCCTAAACAGCAAGTGGCGCAGGCCCGCGCCATCATCCAATACATTTTCAAGATCACAGATCCAGAGACGGCCTTCGGCCGTTACCTCAAGGCCGAAACGGAACTGATGAACAAGGTCAAGGATGACTATCTCTATCATGATCATATGGAAGTCAACAATCATCCTTGCTACTTTAAAGACTTCATCCAGCGCGCCGCCAATCATCAACTGGCTTATCTAGGCGAGGCCGTGCTTGCCGACATGGCGCCGCAGCGGCTGGGTGCGGACGTTTACAAGACCCTGCAACACCTGAGCCGGGATAACATTCTGGCTACCGAGCAATATATGGATTTCTTCCGTAACCGCACTTTCCGTCAAACCTTGCTCGTCCATCAAAACCGCTTCGCGCAACTGCGCCGCAATATTACGTCTGAACATCTGCGCGCTTTTTTCTTCAGCGGTCGCATCAGGCAGGAAGGTGACAGACCGCTCAATGCCATGGAGGAGACCAGTTTCAGCGACAACTTGGGTCGCAAGATCAAAGTACGCGAACCTTTTGTGAAGGCTGCCCTGGCGGTGCTGGGCGAACACTTCCCGCGGGTTTTCGATTTTGATGAATGGTTGCGGCAGGCTCGACTCAAGTTGACCGGGCGCGAAACCGGTAATGACAGTGACATCCATCTTCTCGACAATTCATTATCGTCGCTGGTGTTGAGCGGAATGCTGCAATTACATGTCGAACGGCAGGATTATGGCCGTGCTGCCGATACTCAACCCCGTGCCTTCGAGCCGGCGTGCTACTACGCCGGACTGAAACAGACGGTGGTCCCCACTCTGCGCCATGAGCCCGTCTCCATCAACCAATTTGACATCGCATTGCTGCCGCTGCTGGATGGTAAAACCGGTTCTGAGGTGATCAAGAAAAGCCTGCTTGAACGCTGTCTAAATCGCGAATTCAATATTGCCCGGAATAATGTGCAGGTAATCGATGAAACGGAGTTACGCCCCCTCGTTGGAGAGATGGTCAATAACGCATTGGCAATTTATGAAAAATTAGGTCTATTGCAGCCTTCGCCCTAAGTTCTCCCAGCTGTTCCTTTCCAATCGCTTTAATAGCACTATAACAGTGCATTATTAATGTATTTAATTCAATAAATTAATTATAAATGCGTCATATTGATGCATTTACAGTCTTATCTGTAACTGTAAAATGTGCGACATATTTTACATAT
>Ga0335077_10007457_pt1 | contig 13535 bp, 8 predicted proteins | sample Lox_Sample_31_FD_207151 | JGI IMG/M metagenome (GOLD analysis project Ga0335077, IMG submission 207151) | Soil microbial communities from Loxahatchee National Wildlife Refuge, Florida, United States - Lox_Sample_3.1 | ecosystem: Environmental > Terrestrial > Soil > Wetlands | place: USA: Florida...
TGGTGGCCCACTACGGGGCGCAGCAGGAGACCGGCGTCTACAACTCAGGCCCGACCCTCTTCCAGTGGCCGCCGTCGTTGGCGCACCCGTTCGGGACGGACGGGGCGAGCTACGACATCTTCTCGGAGGTGATGCTCGCGCTTCCGACCGACCTCGGCATCGGGTTCGCGATCGCCGGTTTCGCTCTCATCGTCGGCGGCGGGCTCGGCCTCGTGGCCGGCTTCTGGGACAAGCCGGGCAGTCTGAGCGGGTACACCTCGTCGTTCATCATGCGGGTCACGGACGTCTTCCTCGCGTTCCCGAGCCTGGTCCTCGCCCTCGCCCTCGTCGCCTCGATCGGTAAGGGGACGATCCAGGCGATGATCGCGATCATGCTGACGTGGTGGCCGTACTACGTCCGGCTCGTGCGTGGCGAGGTGCTCGCGGTGAAGCACCTCCCGTACGTCACGGCCGCCCGGGCGGCGGGGGTGCGGGAGACGAAGATCCTCACCCGCCACGTCCTGAGGAACGTGCTCGAGCCCGTCATCGTCTACTTCACGCTCGACATCGGCACGGTGCTCGTCATCTTCTCGACGATCTCGTTCGTCGGAGTCGGGGTGCCGTACCCGAGCAACGCCCCGGAGTGGGGGAGCATGATGTCGTTCTACCAGGAGAACTACCCGTTCCAGATCTACTGGTGGGCGATCACGTTCCCGGCGCTCGCCATCTTCGTGACCGTGCTATCGTTCAGCCTTCTCGGGGACGGCCTGCGGGACGTGCTCGACCCGCGAAGCCGCCGCGCCCTCGCCGAGTCGGGGGCCCATGAGCCACCGCCCGAGGCGAACGTCGGGGAACCGCCGGTGCTGCCGGTGCCCGCAATGACGGCGGCTCCCAGCAACGTAGGGGTCGACGTGGGAGGCGTGCCATGACGGAGCCGGTGCTCAAGGTGGAGAACCTCTCGGTGGACTACGACGTGGGCGCCGGGGTGTTCCACGCGGTGTCGAACGTCTCCTTCACCCTTCCCCCCGGTCGGGTGGTCGGTATCGTCGGTGAGACCGGCTGCGGGAAGAGTACCCTCGGTCAGGCGATTCCCCGCCTCCTGCCAGAGCCTCCCGCGGTCATCCGGTCGGGGAAGATCATCTTCCAGGGGACCGACCTCGTCCCCGTGCCGAAGAACAAGCTCCCGATGGTCCGCGGGACGAGCATCGGCATGATCTTCCAGGAGCCGCTCAACTCACTCAACCCGGCGTTCCGCGTCTACGACCAGATCGCGGAGTCGATCCAGATCCGGCACTGGAGGGAGATCGGGGACCTCCCGATGTTCCAGCCGGGCCCGACCCCGTTCGACTACTCCCATCGCGAGCTGCCGAAAGCCGAGCAGGTGCTGACCAAGCCGTTCCTGCCGGGCGAGAAGGTCCAGGAAGCGGCCCGGCACCGCCTGGTGTCACGGGACGACTACAAGCGAGAGGTCCTCGACTACCTCCGTCTGGTGCGCATCAACGACCCAGAGACGATCCTCCACCTCTACCCGCACGAGCTCTCCGGCGGGATGCGGCAGCGCATCATGATCGCGATGACGCTCTCCCAGAAGCCGACCCTGCTCATCGCGGACGAGCCGACGAGCGCGCTCGATGTGACGATCCAGGCGCAGGTGCTCACGCTCATGAAGGAGCTGATCGAGGAAGTGCACGCCTCGATCCTGTTCATCAGCCACGACCTCGGGGTGGTCGCCGAGATGGCGGACGACCTGGGCGTCATGTACGCGGGCGCGCTGGTCGAGATCGGTCCGATCGCCGAGGTGTTCAAGTCACCGCGGCACCCGTACACGAAGGCGCTCCTCCGGGCCATTCCCTCCCAGTACAAGACGGACGGACCGCTCGCCTCCATTCCCGGCAACGTCCCGAACCTCTCCCGCCTCCCCAGCGGCTGCTCGTTCCACCCGCGCTGCCCGCTCGCGCAGGCGATCTGCCGGGCCGACCCGCCGCCGGCGCTCCCGGACACCCCGCACGCGGCCGCGTGCCATTTCTCCGACCAGGTGGCGAGCCTTCCATGAGCGGTCAACCCCTCCTCAAGACGGTCAACGTGTCGAAGCACTTCCCGCTCACGCGGAGCATCGCGGAGACGCTCTCCCGCCGCCCGGCGCGGGCGATCCACGCGGTCGATAACGTGAGCCTCACGGTCGAGGCGGGGGAGACGCTCGGCCTCATCGGGGAGTCCGGCTCCGGCAAGACCACCTTGGGCTGGGTGGTCGCCCGCATTCACGACCCGACGTCCGGCCAGGTCCTCTTCGAGGGGAACGATGTAGGGAAGCTCGAGGGGGAGGCGCTTCGGCGCTGGCGGCACAACGTCCAGGTGGTGTTCCAGGACCCGGTCGGCTCCCTCGACCCCCGGCTCAAGGTCTGGCAGATCGTCGGCGAGCCGGTCCGCGCCCAGCAGGACCTCCCGGTCCGTCAGATCCGAGCCCGGGTCCAGGCGATCATGCCGACCGTCGGCCTCCCCTCCTACTGCATCGACCAGTACCCCCACGAGTTCTCGGGCGGGGGCCGCCAGCGCATCTCTCTCGCCCGGGCGCTCTCGGTCAACCCCAAGCTCGTCATCCTCGACGAGCCGACCAGTGCCCTCGATGTCGCGGTCCAGGCCCAGATCCTGAACCGGCTGGTCGCGCTCCAGCGCGAGCGACGGATCGCCTTCGTCGTGATCACGCACAATGTCGCGGCGGTCCGGTTCGTCGCGGACCGGGTCGCGGTGATGTACCTGGGCCAGGTGCTCGAGCATGGCCCGGTCAAGGAGGTCCTCGAGCGGCCGATCCATCCCTACACGAAGGCGCTCCTCGCGGCCGTCCCGGTCCCGGATGCGAGCCGTCGGAAGGTCCGCTACCGCATTGGCGGCGACATCCCGACCCTCATCGACCCGGCCCCGGGGTGCCGGTTCGCCCCGCGCTGTCCGTTCGTCCGGGACTTCTGCCGGACGACCGACCCTCCGCTGGTCCCCGCGTCGAACACGACCCAGCACCTGGTCGCGTGCCTCCGGGCCGACGAGGTCGCGTCGGTCTCCCCGCAGGAGCTCCTGAGCACGGCGCCGACGCTGCCGCCGCCGCCTCCGCCGGACGTGACGCCCGTCGTCAGCTTGAGCTGAGCCACTGAGTGTTGAACAGGAACGCGTACGGTTCCGCGCTCGCCATCGGGTTCTCGATGACCCCGTGGAGGTTGGTGGAATAGACCGCGAAGGCGGTCGGAACGACGAGCCAGATGTCCGTGTAGTTGTAGTACATCGCGTTCGTGATGTTCGTGTACTCCATCGTCAGCGTCGCCGAATCCGACTCGGCCGCGGCGAGGGTGATGTTCTCGTCGACGCTCGCGTTGGCGTAGCCCGACATGCACATGTTGGCGCTCCCGTAGCTGATCGCGTCGTTCATGGTCCAGTCGTCCGGCGAGATGTAGTCGGACGTGTAGAACTCCTGGCCCATGTAGAGCGGCCCTCCATCGTAGGCCGTCGCGGTCGTGCACGCGTGGAGCTTGGAGTCGTAGGTCTGCTCGACGTAAAGGTCGGAGAGCGAGATCTTGTCCGGGACGATGGTGAGCCCGATCGCGGCCAGGTCGGTGACCAGGTACTGCGCCGTGTTCGCCCAGTCCGCACCGATGTCGAGATACTCGTACTTGAGGGTCATGCCGGAACATGCACCGTTCGCGCACGGGGAGTTCTGGATCTCCTGCTTCGCGAGCGGCAGGTTGAACGAGTACGGGGGCAGGGCGGCCGGGTTGTAGTACGGGTAGGAGGGCGGCACCGGGCCGACCCACTGCTCTGCGTAGCCCCCAAATCCGTCCTGGATGATCTGGGTGTAGTTGATCGCGTGCGCGATCGCCTCCCGGACCGAGAGGTTGTTGAACGGCGCCACGCTCTGGTTCAGGTAGATCCACCAGGAGCCGCTGGTCGCTCCGTAGACGTCCGGCAGGGCCTGGGTGATGACGTTCGAGTGCCCCTTGAGTTCGTTGATGGTGGCCGGGCCGATGTAGGCGAACGAGGCCCCTTGGACGTTCCCGTTCTCGAGGTCGGTGAGGGTGGTCTCGAGGGTCGCCTGGAATATGACGTCGACCGTCGTGTTGGCCGGCTGAATGATGTTGTTCCACGGCTCGAGCGCGGCAGCCGCCTTCCCCCAGTAGCTCGAATCCGGCTTCAGCGTGTAGCCGCCGCCCGCCACCGGCCGGTAGTCGGAGAGAAGATACTGCCCCGTTCCCATTCCGCTGGTCGTGAGGTACCCGTTCGGCTCCCCCTCCACGACGCCGCCGTTCGTGTCGACCCATGCCGGGTCGACCGCGTAGGAGTTCGGCGCCGAGATGGACGCGAGGAGGTACGTGTAGTTGCTCTCGAGGTAGCCGTAGCCGAGGTTGAGCTCGATCGTCAGGTTGTTGAGCACCTGGAACGACTGGTTAGCCGTCTCCATCATCGCGATCTCGCTCGACGTCGGGTCGAGGAAGTTCCACGAGTTGAGGTCGCTCACGAGGGTGGTGTTGGCCGACTGGATGTCCGCGAGGGGAGAGTAGTAGTTGAGGGGGTTCGAAGCGTCGAAGTTCGTCGAGTAGAAGTTCTGCTCGAGGATGAACTGCGGCCCCTGCTCCAGGAGGAGGCTCCGGTAGAAGCTGTACCACTGGACGTAGGCATTGTAGGGGTCACCGTTCGAGAAGTGGGCTCCCGAGCGGAGTTGGAAGGTGAAGCTCTCGAGGCCCGTGTTCGGGTCGGTGGTGGGGCTCGGCACGCTCTGGGCCAGGACGGGTAGGAAGGTGGTGTAACTGGATCCGTTGTAGTTCACAAGCCCCTGGTAGACCTGCTGGACGGCGGCCCAACCGGGGGTCGAGAAGGTAACGGCCGGGTCGAGCGAGTCGGGAAGCTCGGCCTGGTCGATGCAGATCGTCTTGGTCTCGTGGGGTCCGCAGGCGGCGACCACCGAACCCCGGAGCACGAAGTAGCCGCCGATTCCCGCCGCAACCAGAACCACCACGACGATGATGATGATCAGATTCCGCCGTTTCGGATTCATTGAGTGCACCCCTAGAAGTCCGCGGTTCGATGCGGTTTGGGTTGATATACTATGCGAAGCCCTAGCGCGCCGGGCTCCTACCGCCCGGCGCGGGCAATATCATTAGCGGACCCGGGTTCTGGGGCCGATGGTGAGCGCGATGGACCGTACGATGCTGATCGGGGGAGAGTGGGTGGCGGCATCTCGCGAGGAGACGATGGCGGTCACGAACCCTTACGACGCCTCGTCCCTCGGAACGGTGCCGAAGGGGTCCCGGGAGGACGCCCGGCGAGCGATCGACGCCGCGCGGGAGGCGTTCGACAAGGGACCGTGGCCCCGGCTCCCCCCTCGAGCACGCGGCGAGGTGTTCCTCAAGGCGGCGGCGCTCCTTCAACAGAGGCTCGGTGAGATCGCCGAGCTCGAGAGCCGCAACCAGGGGAAGACGATCAAGCAGGCGGCGGACGCCGACCTCCCGTTCTCGATCGACAACATCATCTTCTACGCCGGGGCGGGGCGGACGCTCGACGCGAAGAGTCCCGGGGAGTTCACCGGCGACGGAACGACGATCTTTCGACGTGAGCCGGTCGGGGTCGTCGCTTCGGTCACCCCATGGAACTACCCGATCATGATGGCGGTGTGGAAGATCGCTCCCCCGCTGGTCGTGGGGAACACGGTCGTCCTGAAGCCGGCGAGCTACACGCCGCTCACGACCCTCGAGCTCGGGCGGGCGTTCCAGGACGCGGGGCTTCCGGCCGGGGTCCTCAACATCGTGACCGGACCGGGCGGCGAGGTGGGCGACGAGCTCGCCCGCAACCCGAAGGTCGACATGGTCGGCCTGACCGGGGACACCGCGACCGGAAAGAAGATCATGGAGGCGGCGAGCGGGACGGTGAAGAGGGTCCAGCTCGAGCTCGGCGGCAAGGCGCCGTTCGTGGTGTTCGAGGACGCCGACATCGCGGCGGCGGTCGAAGGGGCGGTGGTCGCCGGGTTCGTGAACGGCGGCCAGGACTGCACCGCCGCTACGCGCCTCATCGTCCACAAGAACGTCCGGGCGAAGTTCGTCCAGCACCTCCTCGACCGGGTGAAGACGGTCCGGATCGGCGACCAGCTCTCCCGGAAAACGGACCTCGGGCCTCTCGTGAGCCCGGTCCAGCAGAAGCGGGTCCTTGAGTTCGTGGAGACGGGAAAGAACGAGGGGGCGAAGCTCAAGATCGGGGGGACGGACGACAAGAAGAAGCACCCGAAAGGGGCGTTCGTCGTCCCCACCGTCTTCGACTCGGTGGCGCCGGACATGGTGATCGCCCAGCAGGAGATCTTTGGCCCGGTCCTCGACGTGCTCGAGTTCACCACGTTCGACGAGGCGATGGAGGTCGCGAACGGCGTTGCCTACGGGCTCGCGGGGAGCGTCTGGACGAAGGACGTCCGCACCGCCGTGCGCGCCGCGAACACGCTTCGGTTCGGGGACGTCTGGGTGAACGACCACCTGCCGCTCGGGTCGGAGACCCCCCACGGTGGGATCAAGCAGTCCGGGTTCGGAAAGGACCTGGGAACGGACTCGCTCTACGATTACACGGTCGTGAAGAACATCTACATCGACCTGACCGGTCAGGCCCGCAAGAGCTGGCACTACACGGTCTACGGCGACCCGGGATGAGGTAGGGGGAACCGTGATCGCAGGCATTCCTGCGGGCGGCCGGGGATCGCTGTTCATCGGCGGGGAGTGGCGCCCGCCGGCGAGCGGGAAGTACGCGCCGGTGATCGACCCGTCCACGGGGAAGGCGATCGGGGAGGCACCGATCGCGACGGCGGACGAGGCCCGCGCCGCGGTCGACGCGGCCGCCGCCGTCGAAGAGTCGTGGGGGTCGACCCCGGGTCACGTCCGTGCGAAGATCCTCCGGACGGTCTCGGCGCGCCTCAAGGACGACCGGGAGAACCTGGCGCGGCTGATCGCCTCGGAAGTCGGGAAACCGATCATCGACTCCCGGACCGAGGTCGACCGCGCCGTCGGGGTCTTCGAACTCGCGGCCGAGGAGGTCCGGCAGCTCACCGGGGAGAGCTTCCCGGCGGACGCGTACGCCATCCCGCCGGGGAACGAGCAGCGGATCCTGTTCACCGTCCGCGACCCGATCGGTGTCGTGGTGGCGATCGGACCGTTCAACTATCCCCTCAACCTATTGTCGCACAAGGTCGCCCCGGCGCTCGCGGCGGGGAACCCGGTCGTCGCGAAGCCGACCAGCGCGGCTCCGTTCACGGCGCTGCGGTTGGCCGAGCACCTCGTTGCGGCCGGCCTACCTCGCGGCGTGCTCAACGTCGTCGTCGGTCCGGGCCGCACCGTTGGCGACGCCCTCGTCGACCACCCGAGAACCCGCCTCGTGACGTTCACCGGGTCGACCGAGGTCGGCAAGGGGATCGCGGAGAAGGCCGGGCGGCACGCGAAGCGCGTCATCCTCGAGATGGGCGGGATGGACCCGTTCGTCGTCCTGGAGGACGCCCCGCTCGAGTCGACGGTCGCGGCCGCCGCGAAAGGGGCGTTCGTCTACTCCGGCCAGGTCTGCACCGCGTCGAAGCGGTTCCTCGTGCAGGAGTCGGTCGCGGAGAAGTTCGCGAAGGCGCTCGCCCAGCGAGCGAACGCGCTCAAGGTCGGGCCGGCGCTCGAGGAATCGACCGAGGTCGGACCGGTCATCGACGGCGCCTCCGTCACCCGCATCGAGGAGATGGTCGCCGACGCGCGCGCCCGGTCCGCAAAGGTCCTCGCGGGCGGCTCGCGTCCCACCACCGGGGGGTCCGGGAGCTTCTTCTCGCCGACCGTGCTGGACGACGTCAGCGAGGACGCGCGGGTCGCCCGAGAGGAGCCGTTCGGGCCGATCGCCCCGGTGCTCCGCTTCCACGACCTCGACGACGCCGTGCGGATTGCGAACGCGACCCCGTACGGACTCCAGGCCGCCATCTACACCCACGATATCTCGCGCGGCTTCGCCCTCGCGAAGCGGATCCGGGCGGGCGGCGTGCACCTGAACGACCCGACGACCTTGCGGTGGGACGCGCTCCCGTTCGGCGGCGTGAAGGAGAGCGGCCTCGGCCGCGAGGGCCTCCGCTACGCGATGCAGGAGATGACCGAGGTGAAGCTGATCTCGGTCAACTTCGCGGGACGGTAGCCTTCGTCGCTACGACGGGTTGTCATCCTCGAGGGTTCGCCCCGGGAAGTCCGGTGTCGCCGGCGCCGGGATCGGGTGCTCGGGCATCACGTGCGGGTACGCCGTCGGCACCGTCGGAACGGTCACCTTCGGCCCCGGGGGCGCTCGTTCCGGGGCGCTCTCGAGGCTCATCAGCGCGTCCTCGAACGCCGCGAGTCCCCGGTCGAGCAGCTCGTCCTCGATGATGAGGGGTGCCATGAACCGGAGCGTCTGGTCCCACGCTCCGCAGGTGTGCATCAGCACGCCCCGGCCGAGCAGCGCCGAGCGCATCGCTTTCGACCGGTCGCCCCACGGCAGGCGGGAGGCCCGGTCGCGGACGAACTCGACCCCGATCATGAATCCCTTGCCGCGGACGTCCCCGATCGGCAGGTGACGGTCGGCGAGGGAGCGGAATCGGCCGAGCAACGCCTCGCCGCGGGTTCGGGTACGGTCGAGGATCGTGCCCTCCTTGAGGATCTTCACCGTCTCGGCGCCGACGGCGAGCGCGACCGCATTGCCGCGGTACGTCCCGTAGTGGAAGCCCCGGGGGAGCTCCTTCACGAGGTCGTCCCGGTACGCCACGACCGAGAGCGGGATCCCCCCGCCGATCGTCTTTGCGATGCACATGATGTCGGGGGTGACCTTCGAGTGCTCCACCGCCCACATCTTCCCTGTCCGGCCGAGGCCCGACTGCACCTCGTCGGCGATCAGCAGGATCCCGTGGCGGTCGCAGAACTCGCGCAGTGACGGAAGGAAATCGTCCGGCGGCAGCACGTATCCCCCCTCCCCGAGGATCGGCTCTACGAGGACGGAGGAGACCGTGTCGACCCCCGAGTGGGGGTTGTTCACGAGGTGTTCGAGGTAGGAGATCGTCCCCGCGGCCCCCTCGTCCGCGCCAAGGACCGGCCGGTACGGGTCCGGGTACGGCACGCGGATCACGACGCCGCCCCCGAACGAGGTCGTCTCGTGGTAGTGCCTTCCGCTCGTCAGGCTGACGACCCCCCCGTGGACCCCGTGGTAGGCTCCCGAGAAGGCGACCGTTCCCCGCTTTCCTTGAGCGTGGTCCGCGAGGCTGACGGCCGTCTCGACGGCGTCCCCGCCGGTGACGGTGAAGAAGATACGGGCGTGGTTGCGCAGGTGTCCGGGGAGCGCGCTCGTGAGCTCCCGGAGGAAGCGTCCCCGCGCCTCCGTCGGCAGCTCGAGGGTGTGCCAGATCTCGTTCAGCTGCGCCTGGGCCACCGCGAGGAGACGGGGGTGTCGGTGCCCGAGGTTCTGGACGCAGATCCCGGCGAGCCAATCGATGTACCGGTTCCCGTCCACGTCCTCGATGGAGGCACCCTGGCCGACCTTCAGGGCGATGGGGAAGTGGTGAGGATACGCGACCGCGTCGGTCTCGAGCCGCGCCTGTTCCGCGAGGAGCTCCCGTGAACGGGGTCCGGGCGGCGGAACCACGATGTGAGGCGCGTCGGGAAAGCTGAGCCAGTCGCTCTTGGACGTCATGGAGAACCTCGTCGGCCCGAAGGCTTCGGTCCCCATATCAAGACTGGCCGATGACCCTATGCAGGAACTCCGTTCCTCCATCGGGGGTCCCGAATGGCGCAACCGACTCCGAAGGTCGACACGCACCTGCACCTTACGCGATGGTGGCCGGAGATCAAGGCGACCGGGTACCGTCGCGACCTCGACTTCTCGCTGCGAGGGCTCCTTCGCGAGATGGACGGCGCGGGACTCGACTATGGCGTCCTGATCCAGAGCAACGACGCGCCGAACACTCGGGACGGGCTCGCGGAAGCCCGGCAGCACGTCGCGAAGAGCCGGGGCCGCCTACGGCTCGTCTCGACCGTCGACCCGACCGAGACCGACCCCTCGGTCGACGAGATGATCGGACTCTGGGAAGAGGTTCCCGAGCTCAGCGGGATCAAGCTGTATCCGGGATACCACCCGTTCTATCCACACGACCGCCGCCTCGACCCGGTGTACGAGTACGCCCGACGACGGAAGGTCCCGATCCTGATTCACACGGGTGACACGATGGACACCCATGGTCAGATCAAGTTCAGCCGCCCTCTCGAGATCGATGAGGTAGCGGTCCGCTTCCGGGACGTGACGATCGTGCTCTGCCACTTCGGGAACCCGTGGATCGACGAGGCGGCCGAGGTGGTCTACAAGAACCCGAACACCTACGCGGACACCTCCGGGTTGCTGGCCCATCCGTCCTACCCCCTGTTCCGGCAGATGGTCGACCTCTGCCGTAAGCGGGTCCAGGAGGCGATCCTCATGGTCGGCTCCACGAGCCGGGTCCTCTACGGCTCCGACTGGCCGCTCCAGGGGCTCCCGGTCTCGATGTCGCTCGTAGAGTCCCTCGAACTTCCCGAGGCCGACCGGGCCGCGATCCTGGGCGGTAACGCCGTCCGCCTGTTCGGTCTCCCCCGGTCACGGCGGTCCCGGGCGGGGTCCTCTTAAACCGAAGGACGCTCGACCTTTCGACCGGCGGGGCCGACACGTCGGGGAGCAACCGATGGAGGGTGACGAGATCCGGAAAGTGGTCCGCGAGACGAACTACGTCACGTGGCGACGTCAGGGAGGGTGGGAGCCGCTCGTCATCACCCGTGCGAAGGGCTCCTCCTTCTGGGACTCGGCGGGCAAGGAGTACCTTGACTTCTCCTCCCAGCTGATCGCGACCAACCTCGGCCACGGCAACGAGCGCGTCGCGGAGGCGATCGGGTCCCAGGCGAGGGAGCTCGCCTACGCCGCCCCGAGCTTCGCGACCGAGGCCCGGGCCCGCGTGAGCCTCGCGCTCCTCGAAGTGCTCCCGAAGGGCCTGAACCGGTTCTTCTTCTCGACGTCCGGCACCGAGGCGAACGAGGCAGCGCTGAAGATCGCCCGGGCGGTCACCGGGCGCACGAAAGTGCTCTCACGGTACCGCTCGTATCACGGTTCGACCGCCGCGTCGATCTCCGTGACGGGCGAGTTCCGTCGGCGGTCGATCGAGCCCCTGCAGAAGGTCCCGGGCACGGTGTTCGCGCCCGACTGCTACTGCTATCGATGCCCGTTCGGCCTCACGTACCCGGACTGCGGGGTCGCGTGCGCGGAGTACGTCGACTACCAGCTCTCCCGCGAGGGGGACGTGGCGGCGATGATCATCGAGCCCGTGGTCGGCACGAACGGGGTCATCGTCCCGGTGCCCGAGTACCTTCCGCGGGTCCGCGCGATCACGAAGAAGCACGGGGTCCTCCTGATCGCGGACGAGGTGATGAGCGGCTGGGGACGCGTGGGGGAGTGGTTCGCGGTGAACCACTGGAACGTGACGCCCGACCTGCTGACGACCGCGAAAGGGATCACCGGCGCGCAGATCCCGCTCGGCCTCACCGCCTCCACTTCGGAGGTCCACGACGCGTTCCGCGAGAGCTACTTCCCCCACGGGCACACGTACGAGGCGCATCCGCTGACCCTGGGCCCGGCGGTCGCCGCGATCGACGAGTATCGGCGCCTGAACCTTCTCGAGAAGTCCCGAAAGGACGGAGAGTACCTCCTCGCCCGGCTTCGGGAGATCCAGGAGCGCCACCCGTCCGTCGGCGAGGTCCGTGGGCTCGGACTCTTCGCCGCCGTCGAGCTCGTCAAGAACCGCACGACCAAGGAGCCGTTCAACACGGAGGACGAGAAGATGGCGGGAAAGCCCCTCGTCATCGAGCAGGTCACGGGCGCGATGATGAAGGAAGGGGTGTTCTGCATCGGTTGGGTCTCCCACCTCGTGGTGGCCCCGCCGTTGATCGTCACGCGCGAGGAGCTCGACCGCGGGCTCGCCGCCCTCGACCGAGCGCTCGCGATCACCGATGCGAAGGTGACGCCCTAGACCGAGGGTCGCCCCGGGCGGCGGCCGTCAGAACCAGCGGGTCGTGACGACCTTCTTGCGGGTGTAGAACTCGATCCCGTCCCGGCCGGTGGCATGGAGGTCGCCGAAGAACGACCCCTTCCAGCCCGCGAACGGGAACGGCGCGACCGGCGCCGGCACGCCGATGTTGATCCCGAGCATCCCCGCCTCGATGCGGTGCGTGAACTCCCGCGCCGCGGCTCCGCTCGACGTGAAGATGGAGGAGGCGTTCCCGAAGCGAGAGCGGTTGGCGACATCGAGGCCCTCGGCCAGTGACTTCACTCGGATCACGAGGAGCACCGGCCCGAAGATCTCCTCCTGCGCGATCGGCCAGTCGGGCTGGATGTGGTCGAGAAGAACGGCCGGTGCGAAGAACCCCTTCGAGTTCTCCGGGACCTTCGACCGGGCCACTTCCTTCGCGCCAGCGGCAGTTCCATCCGCGACCCACTTGAGGATCCGCTCCCGGTTGTCGGGTCGGATGACCGGCCCCATCTCGGTCTTCGGGTCGCTCGCCGGACCGACGACCAGGCTTCGGGTCGCCTCGGCCAGGGCGTCCACGATCCGGTCCCCGCCGGGCTCGACCGCCACCACCACGGAGCCGGCGAGGCACCGCTCGCCGGCCATCCCGTAGCCGCTCGAGATGATCGCCGAGACGGTCCGCTTCAGGTCGGCGTCCGGCATCACGATCATGAAGTTCTTGGCGCCCGCGAGCGCCTGGACGCGCTTCCCGTGCGCGGCGGCGGTCGTGTAGATGTGCTTCGCCGTCGGGGCCGAACCGACGAACGAGACGGCGTCGATCCCCGGGTGCGTCAGGATCGAGTTGACCGCGTCCACGTCGCCGTGCACGAGGTTGAACACGCCCGCGGGGAAGCCGGCCTTCTCAAAGAGCGCCGGAAGGAGCGACGGCGAGAGCGGGTCCCGCTCGGAGGGCTTGAGGATGAACGCGTTCCCGCAGACGATGGCGAACGGCGCCATCCACATCGGGATCATGACCGGGAAGTTGAACGGGGTGATCCCCGCGACGACCCCGACCGGCTGGCGGAGGAGCGTCGTGTCGATCCCCGGTGCGACGTCCTCCGAGAAGTACCCCTGCATTGTCGACGGAGCGGACGCGGCGGCGTCGGCCGCCTCGATGGCGCGGAACACCGAACCGCGCGCCTCCTCCATCGTCTTGCCCTGCTCCCGCGTGATCGAGCGAGCAAGCGCCTCAGAATGTTCGTTGAGCAGATGCCGGAACGCGAGCAGGGTGCGTGCCCGGTCGGAGACGGAGACCTCGCGCCACACGAGGAACGCCTTGCGCGCGGCGCGGACGGCGAAATCGATGTCCTCGGCGTTCGACCGGGGCACCTTCGCGATGACCGACCCGTCCGACGGGTCGTAGACATCGAGCCGTCCGGTCGACTTGGGTCGGACCCAGGCTCCTCCAACGTAGTTCTGGAGGTCCGTAACCTCGGACATGGTCTCTGACCCGCTCGAACCGAAGGGGGTCTTGACCATG
>Ga0335077_10007458_pt1 | contig 13534 bp, 13 predicted proteins | sample Lox_Sample_31_FD_207151 | JGI IMG/M metagenome (GOLD analysis project Ga0335077, IMG submission 207151) | Soil microbial communities from Loxahatchee National Wildlife Refuge, Florida, United States - Lox_Sample_3.1 | ecosystem: Environmental > Terrestrial > Soil > Wetlands | place: USA...
GACGAGGCTCCGGCTGTTCCCCGTGGCAACGCCCGCCAGCGTCGCCATCGAGCAGGGGCAGATCACCATCCCGGCCGTCAGCACGGACCCCGAGGCGGGACGCGCTCCGCGGTCGTCGTCCGTGAACAGCTCGACGCGCCGCCAGGCCTTGCCCACCGCCGCCGCCAGATCTTCTGCCGAGGCGATGCCACACTCCTCGCGGAGCAGGCGCCACCCGTGCGACGACACGATCAGCCAGACGGGCGTGGCCGAGCCCGCCAGCACCTGGAGCAGCCTGAGACCGTAGGGAGCACCGGAAGCCCCCGTTATGGCCATGACGACGGGCAGGCGGCTCATCCGCCCCTCCTGTTTGGTGTTGGCCGGCGCACGGGGTGCGGCAACGGGCGGGCCGGACCGGGGCGTCGCGGTGCTCCAGGCCTGCTCTTCCCAGGCTGGCGCTCTCGTGGCGGCCCCTTGTGCGGCTTGCACGCGCTCATCGGAGCACCGCGTCCGCGATGGCTCCAGCCATGACCACGGCCGAGATGATCCCGTTCATCGAGAAGAACGCGGCGTCGAGCCTGGAGTAGTCGTTCGGGTGCACAAGCCTGTGCTCCCACACCAGCAGCCCGACGGCCAGCGCCACCCCCCCGAAGTACCACGCACCGAAGCCAGCGGCCAGGCCGAATGCCACCAGCGCGGCGCCGGCCGCGACGTGCAGCACCCTGGCGACGGCGATGGCCCCGGACGGCCCGATGGCCACCGTCATGGACCGCAGTCCGTGCTCCCGGTCGAAGCGCTCGTCCTGCAGGGAGTACAGCACGTCGAACCCACCGCCCCAGCACGTCACGACGAGCGCCAGGAGCACGATCACCCACCAAGGGGTGCTCCAGGCGCCCGTCACGGCGAGGTACCCGCCCACGGGCGCGATCGCCATGCCGAGCCCGAGCCACAGGTGGGATAGCGACGTGAACCGCTTGCTGTACGAGTAGGCCGTGACCCAGAGCAGGGCGACCGGCGAGAGGGCGAGGCAGAGCGGGTTGAGCAGGGCGGCGGCGAGCACGAAGAGCGCCGACATGACCGTGACGAGGACCCACGCCTCCGCCAGCGACATCCGCCGGCTGGGCAGCTCGCGACCGGCCGTGCGGGGGTTCAACGCATCCAGGCTCCGGTCGGCGATCCGGTTGAACCCCATCGCCGCGAACCGCGCGGCGCCGAACGCCGCCACGACCAGCAGCAGGACCCGCAGCGTGACCGGGCGCTCGTGCGAAGCGGCGCACACGCCGACGATGGCGAAGGGCAGCGAGAAGACGGTGTGAGCGACCTTGACGAAGTTGGCGTAGGCCACGAGCCGGCCTCCGCCCGAGAGGACCTGCCCGTCCACGCCGCCTGCGGCGGTCACGGCAGCCGGATGCCGAGCCGTGCCCACTTCTCGCTGACCGCGGTGCGCGTCGCCTCGTCCATCTCGATCCGATCGGGCCACTCGCGCGTGAATCCCTCCTCCGGCCACTTCCGCGTCGCGTCGATGCCCATCTTGGAGCCGAACGTGAAGCCCCGGCTCGCGTGATCGAGGACGTCCACCGGCCCCATCGTGAAGTGCACGTCGCGCTCGGGATCGATGTGGTTCAGGGCGACCCACCAGGCTTCGTCCGGGTCCCCGACGTTCACGTCGGCGTCGAGCACGACGATCACCTTGGCGAGCGACATCAGGCCCTGGCCCCACAGCCCGTTCATCACCTTGAAGGCGTGGCCGGGATACTGCTTGCGGATGCCGACGAACACGAGGTTGTGGAAGACCCCGTAGGCCGGCATGTGGTAGTCCACGATCTCGGGCAGCGTGAGCTGCAGCAGCGGGCGGAAGATCCGCTCGGTGGCGTGGCCGAGATAGTAGTCCTCCATCGGCGGCCGCCCGACGATCGTGGCCGGGTAGATCGCGTCGCGGCGCATGGTGACGGCCGTGACGTGGACCCGGGGATAGCGGTCGGCCAGCGAATAGAAGCCGGTGTGGTCGCCGAACGGCCCCTCGACCACCAGCTCCTCCGCCGGGTCGATGTAGCCTTCGATCACGATCTCGGCCTCGGCCGGCACCTCCAGGTCGCAGGTCACCGCCCGCACCAGCCGCACCGGCGAGCGCCGCAGGAACCCCGCGAAGAGGAACTCGTCCACCGCCGGCGGCAGCGGCGCCGACGCGGCGTACATCGAGGCGGGGTCACCCCCCAGCGCGATTGCCACCGGCATCCACTCCCCGCGCTCAGCCATCGCCCGCCAGTGGGCCGCGCCCACCTTGTGGCGTTGCCAGTGCATCGCCAGCTCCCGCCGGCCCTGCACCTGGATCCGGTAGAGCCCCACGTTGCGTGCTCCCGTGGCCGGGTCCCTGGTGATCACCATCGGGAGCGTCAGGTACGGCCCGCCGTCGCCCGGCCAGCAGACCAGGTGCGGCAACTCCCGGACGTCCAGGTCGGCCTCCCGGAGCACGACGGCCTGGCACGGGGCCGGGCCCGTGACGACTCGCGGGGGCATCTTCGCCAACTCGGCCAGCTTCGGGAGCATGGCCAGCTTCCCTGCGATGCCGTCTGGCGCATCGGCCCTCAGCAGGTCCGTGATCCGTGCTCCCACGGCGTCGAGACTGGGCGTCTCGAGGGCCATCTCCATGCGCCGATACGAGCCGAACAGGTTGATGGCGACGGGAAAGCGGCTCGGCGCCCCGCCAGGGAGCACCGGGTGCTCGAACAGCAAGGCCGGACCGCCTCCCCGGCTCTTCATGCACCGGTCGGCGATCTCCGTGATCTCCCGGTCCACGGACACGCTCTCGCGCACCCGCACCAGCTCGCCCGCCTCGTCCAACGCGGCGATGAAGTCGCGCAGGCTCTCGAGGCTCATCGCGTCCCCCAGTGGATGGCGGCGATGCCGCCGGTGAGCAGACGGAAGCCGCAGTCACGAAGGCCGGCCCGCGCCATGCGCCCCGCCAGGGCGTCCGGAGCCGGAAACTGCTCCACGGAGGCCGGGAGGTAGGCGTAGGCCGTCGGGTGCCCGGAGACCAGGCGCCCCACCAGCGGCAGGATCCGGCGGAAGTAGAAGAGATAGGCGGCACGCACCGGTGCCCGGGGCGGCGTCGTGAAGTCGAGGATCACCAGGCGGGCCCCGGCCCGCAGCACCCGCGCCAGCTCCCGCAGGCCGGCATCCACGTCGTCCAGGTTCCGGAGGCCGAAGCCCACCGTGGCCCCGTCGAACGTCCCGTCCCGGAACGGCAGCGCGAGCGTGTCGGCCGCGGCCGCTCGCACCGCCCGCCCGCGCACCTTGGCCGCCCCGAGGCGAAGCATCGGCCGCGCGAAGTCGGCTCCCACCACCGTACCCGCGAAGGCGGGCCGCCCCGCCAACTCGGCCGCGAGATCCAGCGTCCCCCCGCAGGCGTCCAGGAAGACGCCTCGCGATGACGTCTCCCACCCGAGCCGGTCCACCGCCCGGCGGCGCCACGCGCGGTCGATGTTGAGCGACAGGAGGTGGTTCAGCAGATCGTAGCGCGGCGCGATGTCGGCGAACATCTCGCGCACGTAACGACGCTTGTCGGATTGGGCCTCGGGCGGCGCAGGCGGAGCCAACGTCATCGGCCGGCTGTCGGGCGGAGCGGCATCGGAAGCGTAGATTACCCCCCCCATGCCGACGGCGAAAGACCTCCAGGCGCTCGGCGACCGGGAGGTCGTGGAGCTGGCGAAGGCCGGCAAGGAGGCAGCGTACCGCGAGCTCCTGCGGCGGTACGAGCGGCCCGTGTTCTCGCTCATCTTCCGGATGGTGCGCGACCGCGCGCTCGCGGAGGACCTGTCCCAGGAGACCTTCATCAAGGTCCTGAACGCGCTCGAGAGCTACCGCCCCGAGTACAAGTTCTCCTCCTGGATCTTCAAGATCGCGAACAACGCGGCCATCGATCAGCTCAGGCGCCGCGACCTCGACACGCTCTCGCTCGACGGCGCGCCGGACGCGCGCACGGCCGACGAGGTCGAGGCCACCGCCCTGCAGGCCACCGATCATGCGGAGTCTCCGCTCCAGGAGCTGGAATCGCGCGAGACCGGCACGGCCATCGAGCGCGCCATCGCCCGCCTGAGACCGGAGTACCGCACGTGCATCCTGCTGCGGCACGTGGAGGGCCGGTCGTACGAGGAAATCGCCGAAGTGATGGATCTGCCGCTGGGGACCGTGAAGACCTACATCCACCGCGCCAGGATCGAGTTGCGGGAGTACCTGGCCGATCTGAGGACCTGAAACCGCCACCACCCCGATCCCGTAAGGGGTGTAGCGAGGGAGGTAAGTGGCCTGATGGACAAGCAGTTAGACCATTCGGAGCTGGACGCGCTCGTCCTGCGCGAGCTGTCCAGTCTGCCGGGCCTCGCCCCGAGCCGGGGCTTCCAGGACCGCGTGATGGCCCGGGTGGTTCTCCCGCGGCCGGCCGCAGTGGTGCTGCTGCAGCGCGCAGGCGCGTGGGCCATTCAGCCCCGCCGGGCCGTCGCCCTCGCGACGGCCTACGCCTCCTGCGTGGTCCTCACAGTCCTGCTCGCTGCGCCATGGGTCGCGGCGCACGCCTCGGTGGCGGGGCTCGGTGCCTCGTGGCTAGTCGCCCAGGCGGGTCACTGGCTCGACGCGGCCGCCATGTCGGTCGCGGCCTGGACCGTGCGCTCGGGGCTGGTCTCGGCCCTGCGCTCGGCGGCCGGCAACGGCGTGCGGCCCTGGTTCCTGCTCGCCACGATCGCCGTCGGCTACGCCGCCAGCGGCTACGGCATGCACCTCCTGCTCAAGGCGCCCCGGAGGAGCGATGCACTCGCTGACACGCTCTAGCTTCCTGGCGCTGGCGCTGGCGGTCGGCTCCACCGAGGCGGCTGCGGCATCTCCGGGCTTCCACGTACAGCACGACGGCGCTTCGCGCCTCGCCGAGGGCCTCCGTTTCCTGGAGCGCGTGCTGCACGTCCAGCAGCACCCGGACCAGGTGACCTCGACCACGATCTCGCTCGGCACGCGCGACGCGATGCTCGAGCTGGACCTCGCGTCCGGCGCGTCCCGCGTCGTCGACCTCAAGGCCGGCGCGCTGTACCTCGACGGGCGCCAGGTCGGCTCGTACGCGATCGGCGGGCCGCTGGAGCGCTCATGGCGGCGGCTGCTGTCCGACGCCGGCTCACTGGACACGCCGCACCTCCTGGCGGCCGTCCGCGAATGGCGCGTCGCGGGTCTGACCGGCGGCGATCTCGCGGCGAACCAGCGCATCGACGCCGAGCTCGCACCGCTCGTGCCGGCCGCCGCGGTTCCGCCGCCCGCGCTGGGCGCCGCGCCGGCCGCCGAGTCGGCGGCGCAGCCCCCGCAAGAGCCGAGCGCGAGCGTGCCCGCGCCGGAGGCCGCCGTGCCAGCCGCGCCGGCGCCCACCGTATCGTCGGCCGTGCAGACGCTCTTCGGCGACGTCAAGAACGTCGTCGCGATGTTCGTCGCGCTGGCGATGATCGGCTTCGGCATGGTGTTCTTCGCCCGGCGCTACGTCGAGGTGGTGGCCGACACCGCGTCGGGGGCGTTCGGGCGCTCGCTCGTCGTGGGACTGCTCGGACAGCTCCTCGTCCTCCCGACGCTGGCGATGCTCATCGTCGGGCTCATCTTCACGATCGTCGGCATCCTCCTCCTGCCCTTCGCCATCATCGCCTTCGTCATCGCCGTGTGCGCCGCCGCGCTCGGCGGCTACCTGGCGGTGGCGCACGCCATTGGCGAGACGGTCAGCCGGCGGCGGATGGCCAACGGCGCGTTCGTGCGGAGCCCGAACGCCTACGGCTACCTGTTCACGGGCCTGGTGGGGTTGCTGGGGCCGTGGGCCGCCGTGGCGCTGTTCAGCTGGGCCGGGCCCGTGGTGTACGTGCTCACCGCCGCGGCGTTCGTCGCCACGTGGCTGGCCGCCACGGTGGGCTTCGGCGCCGTCCTGCTCTCGCGCGCCGGACTCCGGGACGCGTTCACCGGCCGCCACATGGGCGACCAGTCGGGCGAGTACCTGTGGACGACGCCGCCGGCCACGCCGGCCGCGCCGGGGCGCGGACGACCGTGAGACGCGGCCCGTTCCTCGCCGCCGTGCTCGTGGCGCTGGCGGCGGGGCAGGCCGCGCGCGCGCAGGACCTGCGCACGCTCAGCTCCTCGCGCGAGCTGCACGGCGAATCGGCGTTGACCGCGGACGTGACCTACGCGGCCGGCCGCTTTCACCTCGGCGCCGCCGCGCCCGGCACCCTGTACCGGACGGTGCTGCGATACGACGAGGCGAAGTTCATCCCGATCCGCGACTACGACGCGGCGACCGGCGTCCTCCGCGTCGGCCTCAAGACGGTCGGCCACGTCTCGCTCGGCCGGGGCGACGAAGACACCATGCCCTCGCTCGATCTCGCGGTCGCGCCCGGCGTGCCCCTGACCCTCCGCATCGACCTGGGCGCCGCCGAGGCGGACGCCGACTTCGGGGGCCTCGCGCTCAGCAGCCTGAGCTACAAGACCGGAGCCTCCAAGTCGGACCTCCGCTTCAGCCGTCCCAACGCCGTGGAGTGCGAATCCCTGGCCCTGGAGGCCGGAGCGGCGCAGCTCACCGTCTCGAGCCTCGGGAACGCCAACTGCCGGCGCTTGAAGGTCGAGGGCGGCGTCGGCTCCCTCACGCTCGATTTCAGCGGCGCCTGGCGCATCCCGATGGACGCCGAGGTCCACCTGGCCCTCGGCTCGCTCAAGCTCGAGCTGCCGCGCGGGCTGGGCGTCTCGATCTCGCTGGATCGTTTCCTGGCGTCGTTCGATCAGAGCGGCTTCACGAAGCGCGGCGACGTGTACTACTCCGACGGCTACGATGCGGCCCGCGCGCACCTCGACCTGCGCGTGGAATCGGCGTTCGGCGGGGTGCAGGTGATCTGGCTCGGCGATTCGCGCTGAGACGCTGGCCAGCCCGCTCGACCCGGCTCAGCCCGGCCGGCCCCCGGTCACACGAACTTCCGCGCCTCGTCCGCAGCCCAGCACCGCTTCCGCCCGTCCGTCGCGCACCGCGACCTCCAGCGTGCCACCCGAGCCGACGAAGGCGACCGGGCTCCCCGCGGGCACGTCGCCGAACGTCTCGTGCAGCGGCACGACGTGGCGGCCGACGTGGACCTCCACGCCTTCGCGACAGGCGCTCGCCGGGACGTTCGTGACCAGCGTGCCGAACCGGTCCACGTGGACCACCTGCCCGATCACGTCGGCGCCTTCCGCGCGGGGCCGCCGCGGCGGCAGGTGCACCAGGTCCCGCACGGGCGCACCCAGCTCGACCAGCGCCGCGCCGAGAGCCAGTCGCGCCGCCGCCGGCGCGAACACGTCGCGACCGTGGAACGTGCGGCTCGCCCCCTCGGGCCCCGCCAGGCTCACCACGTCGGCGTGCGCGGCCGCGAACACCTCGCTCAGCAGGCCGTTGTCGGGCGCGACGAAGCGGTGCCCGGCCGCCTCGACCGCGAGGGCGCGCCGCGCAGTGCCGACCCCGGGGTCCACGACGGCCAGGTGCACCGTGCCGGCCGGGAACTCGCGCCAGGCGCGTCCCAGCACGTAGCTCGCGGCCACCACGTCGCCGGGCGCGATGTCGTGGCTCAGGTCCACCAGCGTGGCCGCGGGAACGAGCGAGAGCAGCCGCCCCTTCACCTCGCCCACGTAGCTGTCGGCGGGGCCGAAATCCGTGAGCAGCGTGATGATCGGGTTCACGCGCGGGCCCTCCGCCAGCGGCCGCTGCCCCACAGCGCCGCCATCGCGATCCCGCGGCCGGCCGCCGTCAGGCTGATGGTCCACCAGATGCCGGCCACGCCGAGCACGCCCGCGAGCCAGGCCGCGAGCGGGATCCGCGAGGCGGTGAGCGACCCGGACCACAGCATCGGCTCGACGGTGAAGCCGGCGCCGCCGAGCGATCCCTCGAGCACGATCTCCAGGGCCATGGTGATCTCCGCGAGCGCGATGATGCGCAGGTAGCTCGCGCCGGCCGCGATGACGGCCGGGTCGCGGCTGAACACGCCGACCAGCGTGACCGGCACCACGAGGAAGGCCAGTGCCGGCAGCGCCGCCGCCGCGCAGGCGTAGCGCGCGGACAGCCAGCCCGCGGTCCGGGCGCGATCGGGGCGGCCCGCTCCCAGATTCTGACCGACGATGGCCGCCGACGCCAGGCCGAAACCCACGGCCACCTGGTACGCGAGACCCTCGAGCTTGTGACCCACGCCCAGCGCGGCCAGCGCCGCGGTCCCGAACCGCGTCGTGATGCGCGTGAGGCCGATGTAGACCAGGCTGAAGAAGATGCCGGTCGCCGCCGTGGGCGCGCCGATGCGCAGCACCGCCAGGGCGGCCCGCCAGTCGCGGACCGCGAAGCGCACCAGCCGGCGGCGGCGCAACACCCAGAAGCCGAACGCCAGCACCAGCGCCCGCGTGCCGACGGCCGCCACCGCCGCGCCGGCGATGCCCATCCTCGGCGCGGGCCCGAGCCCGAGGATCAGGACCGGGTCCATCACCAGCGTCACGATCACCGACACCAGCAGCAGGGTGAGCGGCGTCCGCGTGTCGCCCGAGGCGCGGAAGGCCGCCTCCGCCGCGTAGAACCCCAGCACGAGCGGCGTGCCGATCAGGTACGTCGAGAGCCACCGCCGGCCCAGCTCGGTCACCTCGGGCGGCGTCTGCATCACCGCGAACAGCGTCGGCAGCAGCGCCCACCCCAGCACGCTCACGGCGACACCGGCGAGCATCGCCGCGCCGAGCGTCGTTCCGGCCGCGACCGCCGCGAGCCCGTGCGCGCCCTCACCGTGGCGCCGCGCAGCGACCGCGGTGAGGCCGACGCCGATCATCTCGCCCACCGCGAGCAGCATCCAGACCGCGAACCCCGCCGTCGAGATCGCCGCGAGGGCAGCCGGGCCGAGCGTGCGCCCGACCCAGAAGATGTCGATGAGCAGGAAGGCGAGCTGCAGCAGCGCCGAGCCCACGGCCGGCAGGGCCACGCGCATGATCGCGCGAGGCAGCGGCCCCGAGACGAGGTCCGTCGCCGGGGCACCGGCCACGGCGGCGCTCACGGCGTGCGGGCGGTCACGTCCAGGAAGCGGCGGAAGACCGGGTTCTCGGGGAAGCGCGTTGCCAGGTCGCCGACGATCGCGCGGGCCTCTTCGCGGCGTGCGGGCACGGAGGCACCCTCGCGAAGCAGCGCATTGGCGTACACCCACTGCGCCTCGTACCGGGCGGTGCCGCCCTCCTCGCTCACCCGCCGCAGCCATGCGAGCGCCCGGTTCGCGTCGCCCCCACCCAAGCCCACGATCCGCGCCACGAGCCGCGCCAGCACTCCGGCGCGCGCGAGGGCGTAGTCGTAGACGGCCAGCCCGAGGTGGCAGTCCACGCAGCTCGAGTCCAGGGCCACGGCCCGCCCCAGCGCGGAGCGCATCCGCCGCGCGTCGCGCGCCGCGTGCCAGTAATGCCCGTGCAGCTCGGCCTGGCGCGCGCGGTAGCCCAGCGCCGTACCCAGCCAGAACAGCTGCACCACGCGCGCCGAGTCGCTCGCGGCGCCGGCCACCGCCCGCTCGGCCCGCCCGGCCGCTTCCGCGAGCAGCGCGTCGATGGAGTCCTCGGCGAACCCCTCGTCCTCGCGCGCCGTGCCCCACCAGATCAGCGCGGAGGCCTCGAGCGCGGGGCCCACGGGATCCAGGGGATGGCGGTCCGCGAGGCGCGAGAAGAAGAGCCGCGCCGCCTCGAACTGCCCGCTGTAGATGAGCTGCTGGCCTGACGCGGTCTCCGACGCCGCCGCCCAGGCGCTCGAGTCGGGCAGCGAATCCTGCGGAGGGAGGCTCGCCCCCACCGCCGCGGAGAGCAGGGCCGCGAGGAGAACGGGAGTGCCTACGAGGCGACGATCGGCAGACGGACCGCGGCGGCCGCGGCGTGCTCCACGACCTGCGCCGCGAGACCCGCGAACGCCCGGGCCGCGGGCGTGGCCGGCTCCGCCAGGATCACGGGCTGCCCGGACTCGCACAACTCCTGGACGCGCTCCTGCAGGGGAACCTCGGCCAGGAGCGGGACGCCCAGCTCGTCCGCCAGCCGGCCGCCGCCGCCGGTGGCGAAGATGGCGGTGCGCTCGCCGCAGTGCGAACACTGGAAGTACGACATGTTCTCGACGATCCCGAGCACGGGGACGCCCACCTTCTCGAACATCTTCGCGCCCCGCAGCGCGTCGCCCACCGCCACCTCCTGCGGCGTGGTGACGATGATCGCGCCGCCCACCTGCACCGACTGCACGAGGCTCAACTGCGCGTCGCCCGTGCCCGGCGGCATGTCCACGAACAGGAAGTCCAACTGGCCCCAATCCACGTCGGCCAGGAATTGCTGGATGATCTTGGTGACGATGGGACCGCGCCAGATGGCGGCCGCGTCGCGCTCCACGAGGTTGCCGAGGGAGATGAGCTTGACGCCGTGCGCGACGATCGGCTGGATCTTGCCGTCCGCCACCTCCGGCCGCTGGTCCGCGACGCCGAACATGCGCGGGATGTTGGGGCCGTACACGTCGGCGTCCATCACGCCCACGCGCTTCCCCTCCGCGGCGAGCCCTGCCGCGAGGTTCACGGTGACCGTGGACTTGCCGACGCCGCCCTTGCCGCTCGAGACGGCGATCACGTGGCCGAGATTGGGGAACGCGCGCGCGGTGGGCGGCGGCACCGGCTTCGGGGTGGTCTGCGGCTGCTGCTGCGCGCCGCCCGCCACTTCCATCTTCACGCCGGCGACCCCGGGCACGGCTTGCGCCGCCATCCGCGCCTCGCGCACCAGCGTCGCGGGGTCGTCGCGGCCCAGGGCGAACGCGATGCGCACCCGGCCATCGCCCTCGACGACGAGCCCCCGCACCATCCCCGCGCTCACCACGTCCTGGCCGAGCCGCGGATTCACCACCGCGCGCAAGGCGGCCTCCACCCGTTCCCTCAGATCGTCAGCCGCCACAGGTCAGACCGCCTCCACACACCGGACTTCCGGCACGGCCGTCCGCAGCCGCGCCTCGATCCCGTTCTTCAGCGTGGCCCGCGACATCGGGCACCCGACGCAGTGCCCCATCAGCCGCAGGGTCACCAGGCCCTCGCCCTCGTCGAAATCCACGAACTCCACGTCGCCGCCGTCCATCCGGATCGCCGGACGCACCAGATCCAGGACTTCTTCGATCTTTTCCACCGTGGTCGCCACTGCCGCTCCTTATTGCGACCACCGCGGTCGCAAATTAGACAGCCGTTGGGAAGAGGGTCAACCAACCCTCCCGGTGGAGAGCAAGCGGCGTGCCGCCGCGAGGACCTCGCGCTGCACCTCGTCGAGCGTGCCGCCGATGGAGGCTCCCGAGGCCTTCGCGTGGCCGCCGCCGCCGAACGGCTGGGCGAACGCCGCCACGTCCACGTCGCCCACGGACCGGAACGACACCTTGATCTTGCCGCTCGAGAGCGTGCGGAACAGGAGCGCCATCCTCGTGCCGGCCACCGAGCGCGCGAGCTCGACGAGGCCGTCGAGGTCGTCCGCGCTGACGGCGTGCCGCTCCAGCGCACCGGCGGGCACCGTGACCCACGAGAGGCCGATGTCGGGCTCGACCACCAGCGTGTCGAGCACCTCCGCCGTGAGGCGCAGGCGTCCCACGGGCGCGGTCGCGTACACGCGCTCGTAGATGGACTCCGGATCGACGCCGCACTCGAGCAGCGAGGCGGCCACGCGCAGGGTGCGCGGCGAGGTATTCGCGAAGCGGAAGCCGCCGGTGTCGGTGAGGAGCCCCACGTAGAGCGCTCGCGCCGCCTCCGGCGTGATGGTCCAGCCGGCCGTCGCGGCCAGGTCGTAGACCAGCTCGGCGGTCGCCGACGCGCCGGCGTCCACGAGGCGCGGCCCCTTGGGGAGCGTGCCGGGCGAGAGATGGTGATCCACACAGGCCGTGGGGACGTCGCGCCCGTGGATCGTCTCGGCCAGCTGCCCCAGGCGCCCGAGGTCCGAGATGTCCAGGACGAGGAAGAGGTCGGCGTCGCGCAGCGCCGCGACCGCGCGGTCCGTGCGGTCGCGCGCCTTCACCGGATCGATCAGAAACGAGAAGCGGGCCGGGATGGGCGTGGGGTTCGCGATGCGCGCGTCCTTCCCCAGCGCCTCGAGGAGGTGCAGCAGCGCCACCTCGCTCCCGACTCCGTCGCCGTCCGAATTGACGTGGGTGGTCATCACGATGCGGCGGGCCGCCAGGAGCGCCGCCGCCACGGCGCGAGCGCCCTTTCTCCGCGACGCGGGGACGCTCTCGAGCTTCGGCTTCGCTTTCATGCGCGGCTGCACGCTACCGGGAAGCCCCGCGGCGGGCAAGGGCGCCGCGGCCCGATTTCGCGGCCGGATCGAAGAACGCCGTGGGCCGAACGCCGCAACGACGAGCGGCCGGCTCCACCCGGAGCCGGCCGCCCGTGCTTCGCCTTCGCCCGGCGCTACTTCGGCGCCGTTCCCGCCGCGATCTGGCGCTGCAGGATGCTGTGCCGCCGGCTGTACCCGAAGTAGATCGTGAAGCCGATCAGCAGCCATACTACGAGCCGGATCCACGTGTCTTCGGGCAGCGTGAGCATCAGGCCGAAGCAGCAGACGACGCCCATGATCGGCACGAACGGCACCCACGGGGTCCGGAAGGGCCGGTCGAGGTCGGGCCGCGTGCGGCGCAGGACCATGACGCCGAGCGAGACCAGCACGAACGCCAGCAGCGTGCCGATGTTCACCAGCTGCCCCAACAGCTGCAGGGGCAGCAGGCCCGTCGCCGCGGCCACCGCGATGCCGGTGAAGATCGTGGAGAGGTACGGCGTCCGGAACCTCGGATGGACCGCCGCCGCCCACTTGCCGAGCAGGCCGTCGCGCGACATCGAGTAGAATACGCGCGACTGGCCGAGGAGCATCACCAGGATCACCGAGCCCAGGCCGAGCACGGCGCCCACGTCCACCAGCACGCGCAGCGCTTCGGGGGCGCCGATGCGCTGCATCGCCAGGGCCATCGGTGCGGCGACGTTGAGGTCCTTGAACGGCACCATCCCGACCAGGACCGCCGACACGAGCACGTACAGCAGCGTGCAGATCGCCAGCGAGCCGAGGATGCCGATCGGCATGTCCCGTTGCGGATTGCGCGCCTCCTGCGCCGCCGTCGAGACGGCATCGAAACCGATGTACGCGAAGAACACGAGGCCGGCGCCGCGCAGCACGCCGGACACGCCGTAGGTGCCCCACTCGCCGGTGTTGGGGGCGATGAACGGCTTCAGGTTGGCCGGGTGGAAGTGGGCGAGCCCGACGAAGAAGATGACCAGGACGATGGTCACCTTCAGGATCACGATGAAGTTGTTGACGGTGGCCGATTCCTTGATGCCGATCACCAGCACGGTGGACATCACCGCCACGATGAGCACCGCCGGCGCGTTCATGATCGCGCCGGTCAGGTTGAGCCCCGAGTGCATGCAGCCGGCCACCAGGTCGTGCACGTTGGCCACCGTGCACCACTGGGTCGGCGAGTTGGTGAGCGTGGCCGGCAGGGCGACGCCGAAATCGTTGAGCAGGCTCACGAAGT
>Ga0335077_10007459_pt1 | contig 13533 bp, 15 predicted proteins | sample Lox_Sample_31_FD_207151 | JGI IMG/M metagenome (GOLD analysis project Ga0335077, IMG submission 207151) | Soil microbial communities from Loxahatchee National Wildlife Refuge, Florida, United States - Lox_Sample_3.1 | ecosystem: Environmental > Terrestrial > Soil > Wetlands | place: USA...
AGCCGACGAGCCGGGACACGGAGTGCTTCTCCATGTACTCCGACATGTCGACCTGGATCAGCGCGTCCTCGTCGCCGAACAGGAACTCGGCAAGGGTGCGCGCGAGCTCGGTCTTCCCGACGCCCGAGGGGCCGAGGAAGATGAAGCTCCCGGTCGGCCGCTTCGGATCCTTGATCCCGGCGCGGGCCCGGCGGATCGACTTCGAGACGGCGACGATCGCCTCCTCCTGGCCGACGACGCGCTTATGCAACTCCTCCTCCATGCGGATGAGCTTCTGCGACTCCGCCTCGGTGAGCTTGAAGACCGGGATGCCCGTCCACATCGAGACGATGTCGGCGATCTCGTCCTCGCCCACCTCGGGCTGCTCCGCGGGCGCCTCGGAGCTCCGCCACTGGTCCTCGAGCTCCTTCTTCTTCTGCGTCAGCTTGCGCTCCTTGTCGCGGAGCGAGGCGGCCTTCTCGAACTCCTGGTTCTCGATCGCCTCTTCCTTCTCCTTGCGGACGCGGTCGATCTCGTCCTCGAGCTCGCGGTAGCGCGGCGGCGCCGACATCGACTTGATGCGCAGGCGGGAGGCCGCCTCGTCGATCAGGTCGATCGCCTTGTCGGGGAGGTGGCGGTCCTGGATGTAGCGGTCGGAGAGCTCGGCGGCCGCCTGGAGCGCCTCGTCGGTGATCGTGACGCGGTGGTGCGCCTCGTAGCGGTCGCGCAGGCCGCGCAGGATCTGGACGGTGTCGTCGACCGTCGGCTCCTCGACGCGCACCTGCTGGAAGCGGCGCTCGAGGGCGGCGTCGCGCTCGAGATACTTGCGGTACTCGTCGAGCGTCGTGGCGCCGATCGTCTGCAGCTCGCCGCGGGCGAGCGCCGGCTTGAGGATCGAGGCGGCGTCGATCGCGCCCTCCGCCGCGCCGGCGCCGACGAGATTGTGGAGCTCGTCGATGAAGAGGATGATGTCGCCCCGCTGCATGATCTCCTTCATGACCTTCTTCAGCCGCTCCTCGAACTCGCCGCGGTACTTCGAGCCGGCGACGAGGGCGGCGAGGTCGAGCGTGTAGATCTGCTTGCCCTTGAGGATCTCGGGCACCTGGTTCGCGGCGATGCGCGCGGCGAGGCCCTCGACGACGGCGGTCTTGCCGACGCCGGGCTCGCCGATCAGCACGGGGTTGTTCTTCTGGCGGCGAGCGAGGATCTGCATCAGCCGCTCGATCTCGGTCTGGCGCCCGACGACGGGGTCGAGCTTGCCTTCCTGCGCCTGCTTCGTCAGGTTGCGGCCGAACTGGTCGAGGAGCTTCGACGACTTCGACTTCTCGCCGCCGGGGCCGCCGCCCGCGCCGGCGCGCTGCCGGCCGGGGCCGGAGAGCATGCGGATGATCTCGTTGCGGATCTTCTCGGCGTCGGCGTCGAAGTCGAGCAGGATCCGCGCAGCGACGCCCTCGTTCTCGCGGACGAGGCCGAGCAGGATGTGCTCGGTGCCGATGTAGTTGTGGCCGAGCGACAGCGCCTCGCGCAGCGCGAGCTCGAGCACCTTCTTCGCGCGCGGCGTGAACGGGATCTGGCCGGTCGTGACCTCGTCGCCCTGGCCGACGATCCGCGCGACCTGAGCCCGCACCTCCTCGACCGTGATGTCGAGGGATTCGAGCACCCGCGCCGCGAGACCCTCTTCCTCGCGGAGCAGCCCGAGCAGGATGTGCTCGGTGCCGATGTAGTTGTGCTTGAGCGCCCGCGCCTCGTCCTGCGCGAGGACGACGACCTGGCGAGCCCGTTCGGTGAAGCGTTCGAACAAGTCCCTCGACTCTCCTTTCCTGTACAACCGCCGTCGGACGGTCGAAGGTGCGACCATCGTAGCCGACCCTTCCGGCTACACGGAACCGCCGCAGGGGTAGTTCAGTCTTTGCTGCGGAGAGCCGGGAAGAGGATGACGTCGCGAATCGAGTCGCGGCCCAGGAGCACCATCGCGAGCCGGTCGATGCCGAGCCCGCAGCCGCCCGTGGGCGGCATCCCATAGGAGAGCGCCTCGACGTAGTCCGGGTCGCCCGGCTCCGCCTCGACGTTGCCTCCGGCTCCCTCCGCGGACTGCATCGTGAAGCGCTCCGCCTGCTCGTCGGGGTCGTTCAGCTCGGAGAACGCGTTCCCGAGCTCCATGCCGCCGACGTAGTACTCGAAGCGCTCGACGACCCGAGGGTCGTCGTCGGTCGCGCGGGCGAACGGGGAGAGCTCGATCGGATAGTCGTAGAGGATCGTCGGCTCGACCAGCCGCGGCTCGACGTACGCGGTGACCGCCTTGTCGACGAGCTGCGACCAGGTGACGTCGCGCGAGACGTCGACCTCGCGCGCCTCCAGCCGGCTCTTCAGGTCGTCGTAGTCGGACGTCCACAGGTCGAGCTCCTTCAGCTCGTCGACGAGCCGGATGCGCTTCCAGGGCGCCTTCAGGTCGATCTCGCTGCCCCTGAACACGACCTTCGTCGTCCCGAGCGTCTCGCGCGCGACGAACTCGACGAGCTCCTCGGTGCGCCGCATCGTGTCGCGGTAGTCGGCGTACGCCTCGTACCACTCGACCATCGTGAACTCGGGGTTCCGCTTGTAGCTCGCGCCCTCGTTGCGGAAGTCCTTGCCGAGCTCGTAGACCTTTTCGAGCCCGCCGACGACGAGCCGCTTGAGGTAGAGCTCGGTCGCGATCCGCAGGTAGAGATCCGTGTCGCGCTCGTTGTGGTGCGTGACGAACGGCTCCGCGAACGCGCCGCCGTAGCGCGGTTGGAGGATCGGCGTCTCGACCTCGAGGAAGCCCTCCACGTCGAGGTAGCGGCGGACGGCTGCGACGATGCGCGTCCGCAGGATGAAGTCCGCACGGACGTCCTCGTTCATCAGCAGGTCGAGGTAGCGCTTGCGGTGCCGCAGCTCGACGTCGGCGACGCCGTGGAAGGTGTCGGGCAGCGGAGCGCGGATGCGGGCGAGCACCTCGAGCTCGTCGACCTGCAGGGACGGCTCGCCGCGGCGCGAGCGCGCCGGCTTGCCCGTGACGCCGACGACGTCGCCGAGGTGGAGATCGCGCGCGGTGTCGCCGGCGGAGATCAGCTGGATCCGTCCCGAGCGATCGACGAGGTCGAGGAAGACGAGCTTCCCCATGTCCCGCCGGGCCATGACGCGGCCGGCGAGGCGGCGCGTCGTCTCGGCTGTTCCGCCCGGCTCGAGCTGCTCCGCCTCGGCGCGGACGGCCGCGACCTCGTCGCGGTCGGGAAAGCGCTTCGGCAGGCTCATGGCCCGCCCGAGTCTAGTGGCCCCAGATCGCCCAGCCGATGAGGATGCAGACGCCCACGGGAACGACAGGGATGAGCCACCCGACGAGGCGAGACGCGGTCTCGCGCCGGCGGCGCGCGGCGAACGCGGCTATCGACACGGCGGACGTCCTTCGGTCGAGAGCAACCGGATGGTCGCCTCGCGGATCGTCTCGGCATTGACGCTGGCGTCCTTCAGGATCCGCGCGCCGGCGCCGTTTCCCTCGTGCAGCAAACCGAGCAGGAGGTGCTCGGTGCCGATGGAGTCGTGGCCGAGCGCCAGCGACTCGCGCAGCGACAGCTCGAGGACTTTCTTCGCGCGCGGCGTGAACGGGATCTGGCCGGTCGTCACGTTCTCGGGGTCGCTGCGACCGACGAGGTCCACGACGCGAGGGCGGACGTCGTCGAGGGTGACGCCAAGGGACTCCAGCACTCGCGCGCCGATGCCCTCCTGCTCCCGCAGCAGACCGACCAGCAGGTGCTCGGTGCCGATGTAGTTGTGCTTCAGCGCCCGCGCCTCGTCCTGGGCGAGGACGATGACATAGCGGGCCCGCTCGGTGAACCGCTCGAACACTCGAGCGGAGGGTACGTCTACGCCGCCTTGACTTCCATGATCTTGAACTTCCTGGCCCCGCGCGGCGTGGGCGCCTCGACGACGTCGCCCTTCTTGTGGCCCATGATCGCCTTGCCGACGGGCGACTCGTTCGAGAGCTTCATCTCCACCGGGTTCGCCTCGGCCGAGCCGACGACGTGGTACTCGACCGTCTTGTTCGAGCCCATGTCCTTGAGCCGCACCTTCGTCCCGACCGAGACCTCGCCGGAGCGGATCTCCTTCCGCGTCACGACGCGCGCGTTCTTGAGCCGTTCCTCGAGCATCGAGATACGCGCCTCGAGATGCGCCTGGTCGTTCTTCGCCGAGTCGTACTCGGCGTTCTCCGCGATGTCGCCGAACTCGCGCGCGACGCGGATCCGCTCGGCAACCTCACGCCTCCGCTCGGTCGAGAGCAGCTCGATCTCCGCCTGGAGCTTCTTATAGCCGTCCGGCGTGAGGATGACTTCCTTCACCGCGTCCTCCTGTGCCCAAATAAGAACCGCCGGTTGGCGACCCGCCGTCCGGCGGGGGCGGATGGTACCCCCGCGATTGACGCTCGTCAACATGACGCCGATACCATCCTCCGCGTGCAGCGGAACCTGACCGAATCGTGGTCCATCGGCCCCGTGGAAATGCCGACGCGGGTCGTCCTCGCGCCCATGGCGGGCGTGAGCGTGCAGGCGTTCCGCCGCCAGGGGCGGCGCTTCGGAGCGGGCCTCGTCTGCTCGGAGATGGTCTCGGCGGCCGGCATCGAGCACCGCAACGAGAAGACCTTCGGCTATCTGCGGGTCGCCTCCGACGAGCACCCGCTGGCGATCCAGATCTTCGGCTCCGAGCCGGGGGCGATGGCCGACGCTGCGAGGATGGTCGAGGCCGCCGGCGCCGACATCGTCGACATGAACTTCGGCTGCCCCGTCCGCAAGGTGACGAAGACCGGCGCCGGCGCGCACCTGATGGAGGAGTCGGAGTTCGCGTGCCGCGTAGTCGAGGCGGTCGCCTCCGCCGTCTCGGTGCCGGTGACCGTGAAGATGCGTCGCGGCGTCGAGGACGGCTCGCGCGCCTGCCTCGAGCTCGCGCCGCGGCTCGTCGAGGCGGGCGCAGCGGCGCTCACGCTCCATCCGCGCTCGGCCAAGCAGATGTACACGGGCCGGGCGGACCACGCACTGACGGCCGAGCTCGTCGAGCTCGTCGACGTGCCCGTGATCGCGTCGGGCGACGTGACCTCCCGCGAGACGGCGCTCGCCGTGCTCGAGGAGACGGGCGCGGCCGCCGTGATGGTGGCGCGCGCCGCGCAGGGAAACCCGTGGGCGCTGCGCGAGATCGTCGAGGGCGAGTCGTTTCGCCCGACGCGCGAGGAGGTCGCCGCCGAGCTGATCGTCTTCGTCCACGAGGCGGTGCGCGAGCTCGGCGAGCAGCGGGCGGTCGGCTTCCTGAAGAAGTTCTACGGCTGGTATCTCGGCCACGGCCGCTTCCCGAAGCCGTTCAAGCAGGAGCTCGTCCAGCTGCGGACGACCGAGGACGTCGTGACGCGGCTCTACGCGGCCGCGCCCGGCGCGGCGAAGATCGTCGAGCGACTGGAGGCCGAGCTGCCCGCGGCCGAGGACGAGACCGTGCTCGGCGAGCTGCCGATCTCCGTCTACGGCGGCGGCTAGGGGAAGCGGGCGAAGCTCGCGCTTCGCTCGCCGGGACGACGGAACTCGCGCGCGGGAGAGGCTCCGTTCGGCCTGCGCTCGGCTCGTCGGACGAGAGGACGCTCGCGCAATCAAGTGAGCCTGCCCTTCTTACAGACGGCAGCCCACTCCCATCGCTCGCGCGCCTGCCGCTGCCCGATCAGTCGCGCGGGTCGTAGCCGAACTCGCGGACCTCTTGCGTACAGCGGCAGGCGGCCGCGATCTTCGCAGCCCACTCCAAGGCTGTCTCCCGCGAGGGCACCTCGATGATGGTGAACCCTCCGTGGAAGTCCTTCGTCTGGGGATAGGCGGCGGTCGAGACCGTCCCGTCCCCGGCCACCATGACGGGAGCCACGTCGTCGAACAGTCCGCCGCTGAAGATGTATACGCCTGCCTCCTTGGCCTCGTCGACCACCGCGTGTGCTGCGGCGTCGACGTCGGACATCTTCTCTGCGGGGATGGAGTCCATCGCGTCACTGGGGAACGAAATCAGGTACCGCGTCATCTCACACCTCTCTAGCGGTTCCGCTCCCAGACGATGCGGAGCCCCTCGAGCGTGAGGAACGGCTCGACGTGGCCGATCGTGCGGGAGTGCGGGGCAATCAGGTCGACGAGCCCGCCCGTTCCGATCACCGGCGCCTCGGCGCCGAGCTCGCGCCGGATCGCGTCGACGATCCCGTCCACCTGTCCGGCGAAGCCGTAGACGAGCCCGGACTGGAGCGCCCCTGCCGTCGTCTTGCCGATCACCTGCGGCGGCTCGGCGTAGTCGACCTTGACGAGCCGCGCGGCGCGCTCGAAGAGCGCGTCCATCGAGATCTCGATGCCCGGCGCGAGCACCCCCCCGACGTAGGCGCCGTCCGCGGAGACGACGTCGAAGTTCGTCGACGTGCCGAAGTCGGCGACGATCGCCGGCGCCCCGTAGCGCTCCTTCGCCGCGATCGCATTCGCGATGCGGTCGGGCCCGACCTCGCGCGGGTCGTCGTACTGGATCGCGATTCCCGTCGAGACACCGGGCCCGATGACGAGCAGCTCCGCGTGCGCCCACCGCTCGGCGAGCAGCTCGTACTCGGGGACGAGGCGGGGCACCGTAGACGAGAGGCAGATCCCGCGGATCGACGCGAGGTCGAGGAAGTCGCCGAGCAGCGCACCGAGCTCGTCGCCCGTGCGGTGCGCCTCGGTCGCGATGCGCCAGCGCTCGCCGAGCCTCGGCCCGTCGTAGAGCCCGAAGACCGTCTGCGTGTTCCCGACGTCGACCGCGAGCAGCATCGCGGCGGGGAACCTACTCGTCTTCGAGGCGGAAAGGCTCGCCGATCCGCTCGGCGAGCGCCTCGGCCGTGAGCGTCGGCTCGTCGCCCTCGCCGCGCAGCTCCTCGATCGTGACGTCGCCGGCGGTGAAGACCTTGGCCCGCGGGATGATCCGGGTCGGCCGGTTCTTGTCCCAGACCCAGACGTCCTCGAGCTCGAGCTGGAAGAACGGGAGGCCGGGCTGGCCGCTCGCCGACTGCTGGACGTCGAGCTTGTTGCAGAGGTACGTCGCGTCCTGCGTGAGCAGGCAGTAGCGGAAGAGGCCGAAGACCGCCTGGTACTCCTTCTTCAGCGCGAGCTCGAGCTCGGCCTCGTACTCGTCCAGCTCGTCGAGGTGCGACATCGCGCTCAGTGTACCGCCGCAAGCAGGGCTTTCACGGGGCCGCGACCAGGGACGAGGAGCTCGGGATTCAGCTCCGCGAGCGGCTCCAGGACGAACCGGCGCTCGTGCAGGCGCGGGTGCGGGACGGTCAGCCCGGGCTGGCCGATCTCGTCGTCGCCGTAGAGCAGGAGGTCGAGGTCGAGCGTGCGCGGTCCGTGCTCGCCGGGGACGCGGAGCCGTCCGAAGCGCTCCTCGATCGCGAGCAATCGGGCGAGCAGCTCCCGCGCGGGGAGCGTCGTCTCGAGCGCGACGGCCCCGTTGAGGAAGGGCGGCTGCCCGACGACGCCCACCGGCTCGGTCTCGCGGAGCGCCGAGACTTCGACGACCTCGACCCCCTGCTCACGGCCCAGCGCCTCGACGGCGGCGCGGATCGTCCGTTCGCGCTCACCGAGGTTGGCGCCGAGCCCGACGTAGGCCCGGGTCACGGTCTCGTGACGGTAACGCCTACCGTGCCGTCGAGCCCGGCCGCGCGCACCGCCGGCTTGCGCACGCGGACCGAGAGCCGCTCCGGCGAGAAGCGCCGCTCGAGCTCGTTCGCGACCGCCGTCCCGAGCCCCTCGAGCAGCGCGAACTGGTACCCGTCCGACACCTCCTGCACCGTTCGCGCCACGGCGACGTAGTCGACGGCGTCCTCGAGCAGGTCGGTCGTGCCGCGGTCGCCCACGTCGAGCTCGACGTCCCACAGGAAGTCCTGGCCGAGCTCCCGCTCGTCGGCGTGCACGCCGTGGTGCCCGAAGACGCGCAGGTCGCGCACCTCGACCGTGATCATGCGATCGCGCCCGCGACCGTCAGCGCATCGACGGTCGGCTCGACGTCGTGGACGCGGAGGATCGTCGCGCCGCGCTCGAAGGCCGCCACGGCCGCGGCGACGCTCGCGCCGAGGAGGTCGTCCGAGCCGGTCAGCCTCCGCAGCGAGCTCTTGCGCGAGAAGCCGACGAGGACGGGACGCCCGAGCGCGAGCAGGACGTCGAGGCGCCGGACGAGCTCGAGGTTGTGCTCGACCGTCTTGCCGAAGCCGATCCCGGGGTCGAGGCAGATCCGCTCCTCCGCGATCCCCTGCGCAACCGCGAACGCGAGCCGCTCCTCGAGGAACGCCGCGACCTCAGCGGCGACGTCGTCGTAGCGGGGTGCGGCCTGCATCGTCCGCGGCTCTCCCTGCATGTGCATGAGGCAGAGGTAGGCGCCCGCCTCGGCTACAACGCCGGCGAGCCCGGGATCGCTGCGCAACGCCGTCACGTCGTTGACGAGGACGGCGCCGCGCTCGAGCGCCGCGCGGGCCACGGCAGCCTTGGACGTGTCGACCGAGACGGGAACCTCGCCGGCGAGCCGCTCGAGCACCGGCACGACGCGCCGCAGCTCCTCCTCGGCCGTGACGCCGGCCGAGCCGGGGCGCGTCGACTCGCCGCCGACGTCGACGATCGCCGCCCCTTCCCCGACCATGCGCCGCGCCGCCGCCGCCGCGACGTCGGGATCGAGATGGACGCCGCCGTCGGAGAACGAATCGGGCGTGACGTTCAGCACGCCCATCACCGATGGCCGCGGGAACCGTTCCTCGATCGGAAGCACGAGACGTCCTACTCGGGGAGAACGAGCGCGTAGGTGGCATAGACCGTGGCAGCGATCTCGAGCTCGCCCGGCTCGACCGGCATCGCCCCGGCGCCCGCCGAAAGGGCGACCGCTCTGCGCACGCGGTGCTCCGGCGCTCCCGGCTCGACGAGCTGGATCAGGCGGCCGACCTCGACGCCGGCCCCGCCCGCGTACGCCTCGGCCCTGCGGCGGGCGGCAGCGGCCGCGTGCCGCGCCGCCTCGAGGCGGGCCGGGTTGTCGGGCGCGATCGTCCAGCGCGGGCCGTCGACGTGCGCGCCGAGCTGCTCGGTCGCGTCGGAGACGAGCCTTCCGATCAGCTCCACGCCCGTGAGGCGCACCTCCAGGCGCGACGTCGCGCGGTGCCCGAGCGACTGCCGCCCCTGCTCCGTGTGGTCGAACTCCTCCTGGACGGTGATGCCCGCGGTCGACCGATCCGATTGCGGGACTTTGAGCGCCTCCAGCAGCTCGACGAGCTTCGCGCCGCGGGCGGACACGCCGGCGAGCGCGTCCCCGGGAGTGGGCTCGAGCGCGTCGAGCGTGATCGAGAGGACGGCTTCGTCGGGCTCCGCGCGCGCGAAGCCGTCGCCTCTGACGGTGACGGTCGGCTCTCCGGCGTCCGCCATGGACGCATCTTCGCACGAGGGCAGCGAGATGGATCTAGTCGATCTCGACGTCGAAGTCCCAGGAGACCACGGGCTTGCCGCCGGCGGGCGTCCAGCGGAGCGTGCCGCTCCCGGTCGGCAGGACGTCCTCGATTCGGAGCGACAGCGGCTTGCCCGGATGCAGCCGCCCGGGCAATCCTCCGCCGCCGAGCAGGGTCACACGCGGATGGTGCAGGCGCCCGAGCTCGTCGAGGATCGTGAACGCCCCCGCGGCGAGGGGGATCGTCCCCGCACCCCGCGCGAGCGTGACGACGAACGTGCAGCGGCTCGTGGGCGGGACGGGAACCTTCCCCTCCTCGGGAACCTGGGGCCCGACCGCCGTCGCGAGCACGCGGCCGTGAGGGAGCCGCACCGAGACCGTGTCTCCCTCGATCGCGAGCCAGGGATGCGACTCGCTCGCCGTGGCGACGCGCCCGACGGGGACGGTCGCCTTCGGCAGCCAGCTCGGCAGCCCGCCGTAGCGGGCCGCCGGCGGGCCGCTCCCGCGCGTCAGCAGCAACCCCGCCGTCGTGCCGCCGGCCGCGAGCACGAGGCCGGCGGCGAGGAGGAGAAGCCGGCGGGAGCCGAGCCCGGAGGCCCGGCTCCCGCGAACGCGTCCCGCTGACGGACGAGCGAGTGTCAATGCCCCCAGGGGCCCTGGGGCCTGTTGAACACGTCGCGTCCGAACGGCGCGAGACCCGGCTGCGCTGCGTAGCCGATGTGGCCCTGGCCGTCGATGCCGCGGGAGGCGCGGCCGACGTCGAAGAGATCCTCCATCGTGCGCAGCCAGCTGTAGTGGTTGTAGTACCGCGTGCTCACCGTGCCCGGCCGGATGTACGGGCTGATCAGCACGCTACCCGTGTCGCCGCCGCCCATCGTCGGGTCGGTGCGGTCGTACAGCGGGTCGCTCGACGCCGTCTCCGGGCCGAGGTTGATCTTCGTCACGGCGCCGGTCGGGTCGGTCGCCACGCCGTTGCAGGTCAGGGTGAACTGCCCCGTGTCGACGCTCCCGCCGGACTGAGACGGGCTGGTTGCCGTCGTCGGCGTGTCGACGACGTTCGCGACCACGCAGTTCGCCGGGATCGGACTGCCCGCATCCGTCGTGTCGGTGACGCTGCGACCGACGTCGGTGAGCGTGACCTTGCTGTCCTGGATGATCGACGAGCCGGTGTTGCCGGACGCGCTGTCGCTGCGCGCGCCGCCGGTCGAGCTACCGCCGATCGGGTCGCCGCCCCCGAGGACCAGGCCGGAGATCGACGTGTCGCGGTCGATGTACGCGTTGTCGCCGTCGCCGGGCCACAGCTGGTCGCCGCTCGCGTCGACCTTGAGCGGCGTGTTCGGCCCTTCGGGCTCCCAGTTGACCTCGTGACCGAACAGCGTCTCGGCCGCGGAATCCGACGCGATCGAGGTCGCCGCGGTCGGCGGCACGCTCGTCGAGTTCGCGAAGCTGTTGCCCGTGTACGTGAACGGCGGGAACGCCTCGTCGAACGTGATGTCGATCAAACCGCCTTCCTTGAACGCGGGCGATGCCTCGATCTCGGGGATGACGTGCTCGAGGAAGAGGTCGGACGCGTACAGCCCGCCCGTGTAGTTGATCGGCGGGTTCGGCGTGTTCGGGCCCGAGAAGCCGCCCGAGAGGTTGTTCCCGTGACAGACGGCGTCGTGCGCGTCGCTGCAGTTGTCCGGCGTGATCCAGCTGAACGCCGGCGTCGTATTCGCGTGCTGCAGGTCGTGGTAGAGGCCGTTGCCCGGGTCGAACAGGTTGGCGATGTGCTGCGAGTTGCAGTCGCCGGACTGGAGGATCGACTCGAACCAGGGGAACGGGAAGTGCTTCGGCACGTACTGGTCCGTCGCATTCGCGGCGCCCGGGTTGGGATACGCCGTGCTGCCGGTCGGACCGGGCGACGCGTACGGAGCGCCGCAGTACTGGATTCCGGCGTCGTGCGACTGGCCGGTGCCCGGATTCTGGAGCGTGCCCGACGACGACGCGTCGGGATTGCCGAGATCCTGCGCGTACCCCTTCCAGCTCACGTGGGCGGCGTCGAGCTGGTTGAAGAGCGTCTGCACGCTCGACGGGTAGACGCAGCCGTTCGAGCCGGCGGCCGCGTTGACGCCCGCGCCCGAGACGAACTGGCCGAAGTCCTGGTTCGTGAAGAGCGACCCCGACTTGTCGAGGCTCCCCCCGAACGTGTCGTAGTACGGACAGTCGGCCTGCGTGTCGGGCTCCGTCGCCTGGCCGCTCACCAGGGAGATGTAGTTGTCGAGGCTGTAGTGCCCCGTCCCGTAGTAGTCCTTCAGCAGCACACCCTGCGACGGGAGCGTGTGCCAGAGATACGTGTTGTTGTTGAGCCCTGTGAAGGTTGCGTCGTAGGACTTGTTCTCGAGGATGATCAGCCAGACGTGCTTGATCTTCCCGGGCTGGATGCCGAGGCCGTCGCGAGTCTCGTGGCCCCCGTGCCCGAACCAGCCGAACGGGCCGGCCGACGAGCTGCCGGCCGAGGCTGTCACGAGAAGGACGGTCGCGAGCGCGAGCGCGGCGGCGAGCCCGAGCGCCCTTCTACGGCGGCGCGGGCAGTGTGAGATCGGACTGTCGTTCATCGCGGGGAACTTCACTCCCTTCCCTTGTCGTGCGTGGACTGCGGCGTCCCGACTCTCACGCCGGAGAGCCGGCGGGTGGGGGTCGGTTCCGTGCACGGGGAGTTACAGTCGGGAGACAGGGAGCGCGACCGGCAGGTACCGAAGAGTTACGGATGCCGCGATCCCCGCCACGGCGCGAGACTCGGGGCGTTCGATGCGAGCACTCACGGGGGTGAGACCATGGACAGGAGAACCATTCGCGACGTCGCGGCCGTCGTGGCCGCGGGCGCAGGGGTGCTGCTCCTCGCCGCCCTCAGCGCGGGCTGGTACAACGTCAAGGTCGCCGTCGTCGGCATCGTCGACGTCAACGCGAGCGCGAGCGGATGGGGCCAGCTGGGCACCGCTGCCGGGCTCTTCACGATCGCGATGCTCATCTCGATGATCCGGCCGCTCCGCCACGAGGGAGCCGTCACCCCGGCGCAGGCCCTGACGACGGGGCTGCTCGGCCTCGGCGCCTTCGGCTTCACGGTGGCCCGTGCGCTCGGCGGTTCGGCCTCGGTCACGACGTCTGCGACCGCAGTCCAGATCCACGCGACGCTCTGGCCCGCCTACGCGGGAATCGCGCTCGCTGCGATCGTGGCGTGCGCGGCGACCGTCGCGCTCGTGCTGGTCATGGGCGGGGCACGGACGAGCTCGCCGTTGTTCGGGCACTCCGCGGCATAACAGCGCCAAGGCTCACGTGCCGGACTGCGGCCGGCGAGCTCTCGGTCCGTCAGCTCTTCGCCGGATCCGGCGGCGGCGGCTGCATCGCCGAGCCCGGCAGCGGGAACGGGCGCGGGCGCGGCTGGCGCTCGCGGCGCGGCTCCTCCTGCGGCTGCGGCAGCTCCGGCGCCTCGGGAGCCTCCTCGGGGAAGACGCTCCCCTCGTCCTCGCCGGCGAGCAGCCGCTCGTACTGCTCCTTGTCGATCGTCTCGCGCTCGATCAGGATCGCTGAGATCTTGTGCAGCTCGTCCATGTGCTCGCGCAGCACCGAGAGCGCGAGCTCGTGCGCCTCCTCGATCACGCGCCGGATCTCGTCGTCGATCTCGCGTGCGATCTCCTCGGAGTAGTCGGCCTCGGCGCCGTAGTCGCGGCCGAGGAACGGCTGGTCGTGGCCGCGTCCGAGGACCCGCGGGCCGAGCTTCTCGCTCATCCCGAAGCGCATGATCATCTGTTTCGCAGTCTGTGTCACCTTCTCGAGGTCGTTCGCCGCGCCGGTCGTGACCTCGTGGAAGACGATCTCCTCCGCCGCACGGCCGCCGAGCGTCATCGCCATCTGGTGCATGAGCGCCGTGCGCGTCGTCAGGTAGCGGTCCTCGGTCGGCAGCGAGATCGTGAGGCCGAGCGCCTGGCCGCGCGAGACGATCGTGATCTTGTGGACGGGATCGGTGTGCTCGAGGAAGTGGCCGACGAGCGCATGTCCCATCTCGTGGTAGGCGGTGATCTTGCGCTCGTGCTCGGAGAGCAGCCG
>Ga0335077_10007464_pt1 | contig 13529 bp, 11 predicted proteins | sample Lox_Sample_31_FD_207151 | JGI IMG/M metagenome (GOLD analysis project Ga0335077, IMG submission 207151) | Soil microbial communities from Loxahatchee National Wildlife Refuge, Florida, United States - Lox_Sample_3.1 | ecosystem: Environmental > Terrestrial > Soil > Wetlands | place: USA...
GATGGCCTGTTTCTAAGGGACGTTGTATGGTAACTACATCCTTTCAGGAAACAGGCCATCCTTTATGTAGACACGCCGCCGTTCCGGGTAGAGTTGACATCACGAATAACGCGCGTGAATAACCCTGGCGGTGTTGTCCCACCCGTCGTGGGTGATGCCGCTGGCCCGCTGCCAGGGTTGGCTGAGCATGCCCCGTCTGGGCAAGATCCGGGGTGTGGGGGAAGGTATGTCGCTAGCGGCTGCGTCATCTTCTTATCCACTCTTGAACATTTTCTGGACGATTCTCGAGATCTTCTTGTGGGTGATCTGGTTCTGGATCCTGATCACGGTGGTGGTCTACCTGATCGCCCGCGGCAGCAAGATGCAGGAACGGAAGATTTGGTAAGGCTAGGAAGAGGAGCAGGCCGCGGTCGTACCACCATCGCGGCCGGAGAAGGCGATGCACCTGTTCGCGTCTCAGCCGACCGCCTGTCGGGCTGGTCGGGGTACGTAGGAGGAATGCTGAGATGACTCTCGCTACGCCTGCTGCCCAGCCACCGGCCGAGACATTCACCAGCGTGATGGATCACGTCGCCCAGGGCTTCGAAGCACTGGGCGCGGCGGTCCTGGTCGCCGGCATCGTGTGGGCATTCGTGCTGGCGATAGTCGCGTGGCGGCGGTCAGGTCACCCGGCCAAGGGTTATCTGGCCCTGCGCACCGCCTTCGGCGGGACACTGCTGCTCGGACTGGAAATCCTCGTGGCGGCAGACCTCGTCCGCACGATCGCCGTCGCACCCACCCTCGACAACGTCCTGGTTCTCGGGCTGATCGTGCTGATCAGGACAGTGTTGAGCTTCTCGCTGGAGACCGAGATCGAGGGTGTGGTGCCGTGGCGGCGGGCGCAGATGAGCGGCGTGGGGGGAATCCGCCAGGCCTCGGCCAGCGCACTGAAGCCCAAGCCAGACCCGTGATTGCAGTCATGGCCCGCGCATCACCCCGGCGGGGTGACGTGCGGCCGGTACGCATCATCCTGGACGGGTTCTGGATCACCGGGGCAGGGTGTGGTGGCTGTCGTCGCGTGAGCCCGTCCACAGGCCGTCACGTGGCCGCCGGGCTGTGGTCCTCGCCCGTTTCGGATCTGCGGTCCCGGCCGCGCTGCACGGCCCCCAGCAGGAGCCGGACGCCAGTGCCCAGAAGCGCGAGATCGCCGAGCATCTGGACGATAAGCAGGAGCCGGGCAGGCTCGGATTTCGCGGTGATGTCGCCGAACCCGACCGTGGAGAAGACGGTCACCGTGAAGTACAAGGCGTCCGTGCGGGTCAGCGGCTGGGTGAAGCTCGCGGCTGAGGCTCGTTCCATCAGGAAATACGTTGAGGCGAACAGCAGCAGGTACAGGGAAAGGATCAGGGCCAGCGCCTCGGCCGCCCGGGCACCTGGGTAACGGGCGCCGACGATAGTCCTGACCTGCCACACCATGAGGCCCACGAAGATCAGCAGGCCAATCAGCAGGCGCACGGCTGTGTCGGAGTCCCACCGACGATCCAGCGGAAGCAGGTAGTACAGAGCGACCAGCACCGCCGTGGTCAGCAGACTGCGCAACGCCGCCCAGGCGATCAGGCGCCTCCGCTTCGCCGCCGGCAGGTCCTGGGCGGGCTGGCCGGTCATGTTGCCCCCGCGAATTCCGCTGGGGGCGTCGAGGCGATCGATGGCCGGCTGGGTGCCGCTTCGGCGCCGTGCTTTTGCCGCAGGTTGGCCAGGAGCTTCACGGGCGTACCGATGCCCACGGTGACCTTCTCGGACTTCCTCACCCCCCCAGGAAACCGCTGAAGGAGGTGAGTTGCCTCACCCGTCCGGGGTGTGCCAGGGCCTGACCAGTCGAATGAGGGGCACGGCTACTTCGATGCGCTCTGGGACCGGGTTCGGCGGGGCAGCCACCCCGCTTGGGTGACGCCACGTCCCCCTCAGCGAGCTTGACTGACATCACACGTTGAACATGATCATTTCCCAGCATCGGCGCTCAAGGACGCACTTAGCGGCCATTCGGAAGCGGATAAAGGAGCACGCAGATGGACACCGACGACAACGCACGGGTTCGGTCCCCAGGCGATCTGAGCCCGCCCGGCGGCGCACACGCGGGTGCGGCAGCGGTCCGGCCTTCCGATGCTGCCCCGGCTTCGGCGCCCGGGACGGCGGATACGGCCATGCCGGTGAGCCCGTATGGCGGGAAGCCGGGTGGTGGCCTGCAGTTCCCGCCGTATTACCGGCCCACGCCGTCGGTCCGCAGCCGGATCAACTACTTCCCCGGCAGCGAGGTCCTCGGCGAGAACGAAATGCGGATCTCGTTCGTCGGCAGCTGCCCGTTCCCGCCCCGGCGTGACCAGGCCGGCACCTGCATCATGGTGGAGCTGGGTAACGGCGACCGGTTCTTCTTCGACTTCGGGCCTGGCTGCGTCAAGAACATCCTCGCCATGGGCGTGCCGGTACCGGAGATCAACGACATCTTCATCACCCACCTGCACGTGGACCACTACCACGATCTGTCCTACCTGCTGCCCTTCTCGGCATGGGCCGGGCGGTGGAAGCAGCCGCTGCGGGTCACCGGGCCCTCCGGCCGCACGGCCGACCTCGGGACCAAGGCCATGGTCGCGGGCATGAAGCAGATGCTCAAGTGGCACCTGGAAGCCTTCGACGCCTGCCCGATTGGGGACGGCTACGAGATCGAGGTCAACGAGTTCGACTGGAAAGACGAGAACGGCGTCTGCTACGACAAGAACGGCGTCACGATCCGGCACTGGCGCCGCTCCCACGCCAAGGACGGAGCTTCGGCCTACCGGCTGGACTGGAACGGCCTGTCGTTCGTGTGGACCGGCGACGGCAGGCCGGACGAGCTGACGGCCAAGTACGCGCAGGGCGCCGATGTGTTCGTCACCGAAACCCAGCCTGACCTGGCGCGCCTGAACCTGTACAAGTACGGGCTGCCGGAATTCCTCTACAACTACACCGTGGACATCCATCACACGCCGACGTATGCGGCCGGCTATCTCATGAAGCAGGTCAACCCGCGGTGTGCCATGGTCACCCACATCGCGTTCGACAACGACACGCTGAATGAGACCAGCGCCGACGTCCGCGCCCACTGGGACGGGCTGTTCCTGTACGGCGCGCCGGATGTGGTGGTCGTCAACGTGACCAGCGAGGCGATCTGGCACCGGGAAGCCGCCCTGCCCGGATTCGCCGGCCAGTCCCTGCCCAAGCCCACGGTACTGTTCGGCGACCCACTGCCGGCCACGGGCGAGGGCGTCGTCCCGCAGCCCAGGCTGCCGCGCGAGAAGCAGCAGGAGAAGCTGACACGCGACCTGGAGATCGACCCGAAGAAGTACTATCCGCCGGACGTCTACCGCGCACCGCTCACCACGCTCCCCGATCCGCAGGAGGTCGATCTCCTCGAGATGGCCAGGGTGATGGGAATCGATCTGAGCAAACTGAAGAAGTAGCTGTGGAAATCACATCCGACAACGGCGGGAGCGTTCCGGTCACGATCCTGACCGGCTTTCTCGGGGCGGGGAAGACAACGCTGCTGAATCGCATCCTGACCGCGGATCACGGGTTGCGGGTAGGAGTGCTGGTCAACGACTTCGGGTCGGTCAACATCGACGCCGAGCTCGTCGTCGGGGTGGACGGCAACATGATCAGCCTGGCCAACGGCTGCGTCTGCTGCCAGATCCGCGACGACCTCACCGAGTCGGTCACCGCCCTGCTCGCACGCCCGGAGACCGTCGAGTACATCGTGCTGGAAGCCAGCGGCGTCGCCGACCCCGGCGGGATCTTCATGACCTTCACCGACCCCAGCCTGCGGGACCGGATCAGGCTGGACAGCGTCACCTGCGTGCTGGACGCCGACCAGGTGTTCGCGCACCCCGAGTACCCGCCCCTGATGGACCTCAAGCTGCATCAGATCGGGTTCGCCGACATGCTGATCCTGAACAAGGTGGACCTGGCCGGCCCCACGCAGGTGGAGAAGGTCAAGGCGTGGCTCGACACCCATTTCAACCGCCTGCGCATCGTCGAGACGAACTATTGCGAAGTCCCGCACCAGATCCTGCTGGGTGTCGGGCGTTTCGATCCGGCCGGGGCCGGCCTGGAGTGGACGGCCCCGGCGCATGACTGCACAAGCCCGGCTGGCCATGTCGGCTACCGGCGGCATGACCACGCGGGGGCGTTCAGCACCTGGGGCTTTGAGACGGACCAGCCGCTCGTCCTGGACGCGCTGCGGGAGTCGATGCGCAAGCTGCCCGGGACTGTCTATCGCGCCAAGGGGATCGTCTACACCAGCGACGCGCCGCAGCGGCGCGCGGTGCTGCAGGTGGTCGGCAGGCGCGTGGACATCTCCATTCACGACGAGTGGGGCCAGCGCGCACCGCGCACGCAGATCGTAGCCATCGGCGCGGCCGGCCGCATCGACCCCAGCCTGCTAGAAGAAACGCTCTCCTCCTGCATCTCGCCGTAGCCGCAGCCCGGCCGCCGGTATAGCAACTGGACCGGGGCGGTCAAGCGCGGTGCACGGTGACCTCGCGTCATCCCGGGGGTTGCTGTCAGCCGCGGGTGGGGTCGGCGAGGAACGCGAGCAGCGTGGACCGGCGGCGCTGGGCCATTTTGACGCCGCGCCGGTGACTGAGGAACGAGCAGAGGATGGCCACGGCGCAGGCCAGCGCCACGCCCCAGCCGAGGTCATGGTCGGGCAGCTTGCGTGACAGGCCGTGCAGCGAGGTGAAGCCCCACAGCAGGAGCGACGGGACCATCAGGGCGATGGCCAGCCAGGGCACCAGGACATAGGGAGTCACGGCGAGGGTCAGCCAGCGCCAGAGCATGCGCCGTCTGGGGCGGCGGTGCTCCCAGCGCCACCGCAGCGGCAACGGGTGGTAGGGGAAGAGGATCCCCACCCACGCCGCTATCCCCAATGCGCCGAATGGGACCACGCCGATCCAGACGACCGTGTACAAGATCGTCAGCGGATCGTGGCCGAGAATGCCGGAGAACACCGCGATGACCACGCAGACCGGCGTGATCACCGCCCACAGGACAACGTTCTTGGCGTACAACAGCCGCCGGAGCAGGACCGGGTCATCCAGGGCCGCCATCACCCGCTCCCGGTCGGGAGCCAGCACGTTGGTGGCCGGCACGTCGGAGTACATCCACGCCGCGAGAACCAGCGCGAACGCCAGCGAACCGTGCAGCGTGAACACATCGTCCTTCAGGCCCCTCGGCAGGAAGAACCACGCCACGCTCATGAAGGCGCCATTGCCCGCGACCGTGAGGAGGGTCTCGTAAGGCGGCCGGAACGCCCGGCCAAACTCGGCCCGCACCGCCGCGGGGAAAGTACGGGGCAGCAGTACGGCAGCCGATCCGGGCGCCTCACGCATGGCACTCCCTCCCCGCGCTCCCGATTGCCCGCAGTCACCCCTGGCGGATGAGGCCTGCAGCCGGCCGGCGGCGGATCGTTGTTGGTGCCACCGGTCGCGGGACCCCTGCTGGCCGGTCATCCAGCGGGCCTTGAGGCCACCATGTTGACGCTGACCAGTTCGAGCCCGAGACTGGCGATCCGCTGCATGAGGCCATGGAGAGCGCCTTGATCGGGAAGCTCGGCACGAAGCGTGGTCGTGTCCGCGCCCACGCTGACTTCGCAGTCATCGAATTCTGCCCGCATGACCGGGCCCGCCTGTCCCAGGAAAGTGATCTCATATGTTCGTGCTTGCACGCGTGGCGCCTCGCAGCCTGCTCCTGGTGTTGTGCTCCGAGCTTGCCCGATGGCCAGGCCTGGGTCGTCACCTTCGCGAGGTGACCGGCGATGATCCCCCAGCCTGCCGTGCCTGGTCAAGCGCTTAAGGTGCTGCCTACCATGGGATCACGAGCAGGCTGAGGGAGGCTCCGGCACGCTGGGTGGGCCGGGACTGTGGGGTGTAGTGGCACAACGGGGAACCAGGCAACAGGGGGCGGCACGGCGGGACGATCGCCAGAGCGCACGGTTCGCGAGTGCGAAGTTCCGCCCGACGACGCTGCCCACGACACTCCTCACCAGGCCCGCGCTGCTTGAACGGCTAGCGGCGGGGGCCGGCCAGCGGCTCACGGTCGTGGTGGGATCGGCGGGCGCGGGTAAGAGCGTGCTCTTGTCGAGCTGGGCGGCAACACGGCAGGCAGGCGTGACCTCCTGGCTGTCCTGCGATGAGGCCGACACGGACCCGGTCCGTTTCTGGACAGGCTTCATCGAGGCCCCCCAGGCGGTGGCACCCGGCTTCGGTGCCGATGCCGCCGAGCTGCTCGCCATGGACGGCACGATGTCGGCCGACGTTACCGCCTCGATCGCGAACGACGCCGCGCAGTTGCCCGCCGGGTCCGCGATCGTCGTGGACGACTTCCACGCCGCTGCGACCCGGGCCGCCGGGGATATGACCGATCTGGTAACGCGGTGGCCGGCCGAGCACGCGCAGCTGGTGCTGGCCAGCCGGGCCGACCCGCCGCTGCGGCTGCACCGGTTGCGCCTGTCGGGTGAGCTGTGCGAGATCCGCGACCGTGACCTGTATCTCTCCCGCCCCGAGTGCGCCGCGCTGCTCGCGAACTTCGGCGTGCAGATCGGCGACGCGGAGCTCACGCTGCTGCATGAGCGAAGCGAGGGATGGGCCGCAGCGCTGCAGATGGCCGCGCTGACGCTCCGCGGTGCCCGGGACCCCGCGCAGGCCGCGCGTGCGCTAGATGTCCGCAGCCATGCGATCGCCGAGTACTTCATCGGCGAGGTCCTGGAACAGCAGCCCCCGGAGGTGGCGCGCTTCATGCTCGACACCTCGGTTCTTGACGAGCTGACCGCTGAGGCCTGCGCAGCCGTTACCGGCAGGCAGGACGCGGCGGCGCTGTTGCGCGGCATCGAGGCAGCCAACCTGTTCATTGTGGCCCTCGATGATGACCGGACGTGTTACCGGTACCACCATCTCGTGCACCAGGTGCTGCGCACGGAGCTGCACGCCACCGACCCCCCGCGGGAGCTGGCGCTGCAGCTGCGCGCGGCGGAATGGCTGGAGTCCGCCGGTGACACGCGGCGTGCGACCCGCCACTTCCTGGCGGCGCGACAGGTGGACCGGGCGCTTGGCCTCTTGCAGCAGCGGGTGGTCACCGACTTTCTGCGTGACCCGGTGGCGCCGGCGCCGCTCGACCTGAGCACGGTTGACCCGTCGCTGCTGGCCGGTGCCCCGGACCGGCTGCTGGCGGTGGCGGCTGACCTGCTGCTGTGGGGCGACTGGGTGCGCGGCGGCGAGTATCTGGACCTGCTGGAGCGAACCCAGCCGCAGATCGCGCCCGATTCGCAGCTGGCGGCCAGGGTCGCGGCCGCCCGCTCAGTGCACTCCTTCCTCACCGGTGACGTGCACGAGGCGGTACGTCACGCCCTGGCCGCGCGGGGCATCGAACAGCGGACGCTCCGCGAGGACGAGTGGAACATCAGTGTGCCCATTGTCCTGATGCGGGCCTACACCTGGCTGGAGGACTTCGCGGCGCTCGACCACGAGGCCGCCGCGACCCTGGCCATCCCCTCGGCCGCCGAGCCGGTGCGGCTGGTGCTGATACCGGCGGTGCGGGCGCTTACGTGGTTTGGGGCCGGCCGCCTGGCCGAGGCCGCTGATGCGGCCAGGGCCGCGGAAGCTGAGGCGGGGCGGCTGGGGTTCGACCGGCACCCCTTCGCGGTGGACTATCTGCGGGCCATGGCGGGCGCCGCGCTCGAGCGGCGCGAGCTAGACACCGCCGAACGTCTCACCGAGCAGGCGCTGTCGATATCCGAGCGCGGCCGCCCCCCCTTCAAATATCTCGCCCTGCTCGACCGGGCCGAGATCTGGGCTACCCGCGGGCAGACCCGCGATGCGCTGGCCACCGTCGAGACGGCGCGGTCTGTCCTGGCCGGAACGGCGCCCACGAATCTGGCGCGAGCCGACGAGCTGGAGGCAGTGCTGCGCCTGGCGCTCGGTGACCTGCGCTCCCCGGCTGAGCTGGCGCGCGGCCTGCCCGAAACCAGGCGCCGCCTGCTGCTGGCCAGGGTCGCGCTCGCCGCCAACCACCCTGACGCCGCGCTCGGACACCTGGATGCCGCATCGCTGGGGACCTTGACGCCACGAGCCGCGCTGGTGCGTCAGATACTGCTGGCTGCGGCCGCGATCCAGCGAGGCGATCCACAGGCAGCCGACATCCTGGGTGACGTGCTCAAGACCGCCCGCCACGAGGGCTACCTCAACACGATCGTCACCACCGCGCCCGAGGTGACGCGCTACCTGGTCGAGCACTCCACGCAGATGCAGCCGGAACCGTTCCTGGAGCAGATCATCGCCGCGGCCATGCAGGTGCGCGCCGCGCAAGCGGACGCAGCTCAATCTGCTGGCCTGGTCGCGCAGCCGCTGACCGCTGCCCAGCTGCGGATCCTGAAGCTGCTGCCGACCGCCACCTACGAGCAGATCGCGGCCACGCTGTACATCTCGCACAACACGGTGAAGACCCACCTCCGGACGATCTTCCAGAAGCTGGGAGTGTCATCACGCGCGGAGGCGATCGAGCGGGCCGTGGACCTCCAGCTGCTCTGAAGGCGTGTACCGGCTTTCCGCATGTCCTGAGCGGTATGGGGCGGCCGGATGCCCGGCGGCGGGACCGGAGCCTCATCCTGGCGAGGTGATGCGACGCGAGGTGGCTGCTGTTTGGCTTGGCCAGCACAGTTCCGGTACCGCCCGCATCCCCGGAAGCTGAGGATGAACCGCCCGAGCAGCGAACCTACCTGTGGCCCGACGCCGGAGGTACCCGGCGGTGTCACCAGCCTGGAGGTGCGCTGGATCTTCCCGGGCCGGCCGGCGGCCGCGGTGGCCGGATGGTTCGGGCGGTTCCCGGCCGAGACCGAGTCACGCGAGGACATCTACCTCCTGGATCCGGCGTTGCGTGGTCTGTCGGTGAAGCTCCGCGGTGGCCGGGCCCTGGAGGTCAAGGTGCACCGCGGCAGCGCGGGAATCCTCGAGGTGGCGGGCCGCGCCCGCGGACGGGTGGAGTGCTGGCAGAAGTGGTCGTTCCCGGTCAGCCCGCTGAGCCAGGACAGCGGTGTCCCGGCCGGCTGGATTCCGGTACGCAAGAGCCGGCGGATCAGCCGGTTCTCGCTGGCTGGCGGCAGGATCGTGGCGGGCAACCCAGGGCCCGGCCACCAGGCACGGTGCGACGTGGAACTCACCGAAGTCCGCGTCGGCGGCCAGGATTGGTGGTCTCTGGGGTTCGAGGCGACCGGGCCTGCCGACCTGCTCCGCGGCGCGCTCGAGGACACTGCGGCGTTCGTGTTCGCCCGGCCCATGCTCAGCAGGGCCGAACCCAGCCCGGATGAATCCCGGTCCTATGCGGAGTGGCTGAGCCAGCGCCTGGACGCCGGCCGCGACATCAGGCCCTGAAGGCTGCCGCTTCGCCGGTGACAGTTTATGGATCTTGATCGGGCCGATCGTCACCCCGGCAAGGTGATGCGCGGCCTACGGCTGCGGTGCGCATCCTGGTGCTAGACCTAGAAGCGACGAGCACGGGGAACGACATGGCGAAGCCAGACGCGGTATTCATCTACATCGGCACCTACCCAGACGAGGCCGCGGCGCGCGCCGACTACGACGTCGTCAAGGATCTGCACGCGGCGGGTGCGGTCGGCACTTACGACGCCTCCGTGGTCACCAAGGACGCTGCGGGCAAGGTACACGTGAACAAGGATGAGATGGCCACCAGGCATGGTGCGTGGGGCGGCGCGGCCGTCGGTGCGCTGGTCGGTATCCTGTTCCCGCCCGCGATCATCGGCTCCGCCGTGGTCGGCGCAGCGGTCGGCGGGGTGGGCGGCCATCTGTGGCGGGGCATGTCCCGGGCCGATGTCAAGGAGTTCGGCGAGCTCATCGATTCCGGGCGGGCTGCCCTGGTCATCGTGGGCGAGAGCAAGATCGAGCAGGCGATCGACAAGGCCGCGCTGAAGGCCGACAAGCACGTGGCCAAGGAACTGGACGTGAGCCCGAAGGACGTTGACAAGGCCGTCCAGGAAGCCGCCACCGAAGTCAGCTGACCGGCGACCGAGGTCGAGGATGGCTGTCTCGCACCGCCGGGCCAGGCGCCCGGCAGGACGCGCCAGGCGAGCCCGGGGAGAGGCGCGCCAGATGCCGACGTGGAATTTCGCGGCGATGGCCCAGGCCGGCCTGACCGGCCGGGCCAGGGCGATCGCCCGGCCGGCCGCCCGGGCGATCGCCCGCCGGACCGGGCGGTCCGAGGCGGACATCCTGTCGCTCATGGGCGCGGCGTTCCTCACCCTGGCAGTGATCAACTTCGCCCGCCTGGTCGGTACGGTCATCAAAGCCGGGCGAACCGGCCGCCAGCCAGCGGGCGGCCCTTCCGCCTAGCCCTCTAGGGAGGCGGCGTTGTGAGCACGGACGGGTCTTTTGGCCCTAGCCCGTGAGTTTGGCGCGGCAAATGCTCGCAGGGTGATGGCTTGTCCCGCCGGATGACCGGTGGACGCGCCGTCTTTGACCGGGACCCGCGGGCCGCTCCGCGGCGATCTTGGTGGAATCGGGGAACCCGGGACCGGAGCAGCGTACTTGACGGGTAAGGCGAGCGGGGGCGGCCATGGCCAGGGCAAGCGGACGAGAAGGACAGCCCGTTCACCGGGGGAAGGTCATGAGCTGGCTAGCGAAGGTGTTCCAGCTCAACCCGGCTGGGCTCAACTGGGCCCGGGGCGTGATGATCCTGGACGTGGCGCTGGTGCCGCTGGTCGTCTTCTGGGCGATCGGGGATGAGCAGTATCTTCTCAGTGCGCTGTTCGGCGTGCTGTTCGCTGCGCTGGCCGACCCGGGAGGCGGCTACGGGCACCGCGCGTCGCGGATCGCCGTCTTCGCGCTGATCGGCGCAGGGCTGACCGCGCTGGGGTTTGGTATCGGCGGAGACGCCTGGGGCTGGCTGGTGCTCGCCGCGTTCGCGGTCACGCTGGTGGCCGGCCTGGCCGTCGCCTACGGGGTGCGCAGGTTCGTGGTGGCCTTGCTTCTCAACCTGTGGTTCATCGTCACCCTCGGGATCGCGTCCAGCTACCATCATCACGCCCACATCACCAGCTACACCTGGGCTCAGGTGCTCGCCTGGGCCGGCGGGCCGGCCCTGTGGATCGTGGTGACATTCCTTGCGTGGCTGATCCGCGGGCGCAAGGACCAGCCCCAGCCGGTCGCGGAACTGCCCGGTGACACCTCGCGGCAGAAGCTGACCCGGCCGCTGATCATGTTTGCGGTGATCCGCGCGGTCGCCATAGCCGGCACCGTCGCGCTTGCGTTCGGGCTGAACCTGCCACACGGCTACTGGATGCCGATCGCAGCCATGGCCGCGATGAAGCCCAGCCTGGGACAGAGCACCCTCATAGCCCTCCAGCGCATCTCCGGCGCGCTGATCGGCGCCGCCGCGGCCGCGCTGCTGCTGCTGATACCCGCCAGCGAACACGGACTCAGACTGTTCGCGATCGACCGCGGACTCGAAGTGGTCGCGCTCATCCTGCTGATGCACGGGGCGGCGACCCGCTTCTGGAACTACGCGCTCTACGGCGCAGCCATAACTGCAGGAGTCCTGATCCTGGTGGACCTTCCGCAGCCCTCCAACTACAGCGCCGTAGGCTACCGCGTCCTGTGGACATTGTGCGGCGTCGCGATCGGCGTGCTAGTCATGCTCCTCGCCGGCCTGCTCGCCAAGCGCACCGCCCCAGCCCGGCCACAACCAGCCCCACAACCCGCCTGAACGCTTACCGCTCCGGCTCAGCCGCCGCCGGATCCTCTCTTCAGCAGGGCCGCCTCGCGCGCCAGGAGATCACGCAATCCCAAGCGGGTCCAAACCGGGTGGTACGTCCGCCAGGACGGGTGAGCCAGGCCGTGTATTAAACGATATGCGCGCCGTGAACTTATGAAGCGTTCCGAGGAATCTCATCCTGGGTGACGGAAAGAGCTTGCCATTTCGTTGACCATCTACTTGAGGCTGGTCCGCTTTGTCACTCCCGCCTCTTGCGGCACAGGAGTCTGCGATTAGTTTGCTAACCGTTCATCTGCCGGTTGCGTGCGCTCCAGTTCAGCCATTTGTGACTTTCCCAAGCTGGACAAGGTGGATGTGGCCGGGATTGTCATCATCACCCCGTTGGGGTGGTGAAGGTGTGCTGCGGCCCGTATAGAACAGGTCATAGCGGCCAGCCCGGAATGTCTGGCGACCATACCGGACATGGGCCGGCGCCGCGGGGTCAGAGCGGTACACCGGAACGCGACAGGGGCTGGCGATGGGTGCTGAACGGGATCGGGTGGCTGGGTTCGGGCGGCTGGAGGATGGGCTGCGGGCGCCGGGTACGGACTGGTACCGGTGGGGGCCGTATGTGAGTGAGCGGCAGTGGGGGACGGTGCGGGAGGATTACAGCGCTGATGGTAATGCGTGGGACTACTTCCCGCATGATCAGGCCCGGTCCCGGGCGTACCGGTGGGGTGAGGATGGCCTGGCCGGGTTCTGCGACATTGAGCAGCGGCTGTGCCTGTCCCTGGCGCTGTGGAATGGCCGGGATCCGATCTTGAAGGAGCGGGCGTTCGGGCTGACCGGCCCGCAGGGCAACCACGGGGAGGACGTGAAGGAGTACTGGTGGTACCTGGACGCGGTGCCCAGCCATGCCTGGAACCGGTGGCGTTACCACTATCCGCAAGGGCCGTACCCGTATCAGGATCTGATCGATGTCAATGGCGGCCGGAGCCGGTATGAGCCCGAGTACGAGCTGCTGGATACCGGTGCGTTCGATGGTGACCGGTACTGGATCACCGAGGTGGCCTATGCCAAGGCGGGCCCGGATGACGTGCTGATGTCCATCCAGGTGACCAACGCCGGCCCGGATCCGGAGACGTTGCATGTGCTGCCGACGGCGTGGTTCCGTAATACCTGGTCCTGGGGGGATACTGATGAGCCCCGGCCGGTGCTGCGGGCGTCGGGGGACCGGTCGGTGGCCATCGACCATCCGTTCGCGGGCGCCTTGGAGCTTTCCGCCGCGCCCGGCCCGGATGGGGCCGGCCCGCAGTTGCTGTTTTGCGAGAACGAGACCAACCTGGCCGGGCTGTATGGCGCCGAGCCGGTCACGCCGTATCCCAAGGACGGCATCAACGACCACGTGACCCGTGGCGCGGCCACGGTCAACCCGGTCGCCGCCGGGACCAAGTGCGCGTTCTGGTACCAGGTCAGCGTGCCGCCGGGGCAGAGCGCTGAGCTGCGGCTGCGGCTGCGGCCGGCCGCCAGCGGGAAGCAGCCCGCCAAGGCGGCGGCGGCCGCTTTGGGCAAGGACTTCGATCAGGTGATGGCCCAGCGCAAGGGTGAGGCTGATGAGTTCTACGCCGAGCTGACCCCGGCCGGTGCCAGCGCGGATGAGGGGCTGGTGCTGCGGCAGGCGTCGGCGGGGATGCTGTGGAGCAAGCAGCTGTTCTACTACGACGTTTCCCGGTGGCTGGACGGGGACCCGGCCCAGCCGCAGC
>Ga0335077_10007465_pt1 | contig 13529 bp, 12 predicted proteins | sample Lox_Sample_31_FD_207151 | JGI IMG/M metagenome (GOLD analysis project Ga0335077, IMG submission 207151) | Soil microbial communities from Loxahatchee National Wildlife Refuge, Florida, United States - Lox_Sample_3.1 | ecosystem: Environmental > Terrestrial > Soil > Wetlands | place: USA...
TGTGGTGGATGTTCGAGCGGCGCGCCTCGGCCTCGCCGGGTCCGCCCGAGATCACGAGCAGCGGCACGCGCTCGGCGTACGCCGCCGCGATCGAGTTCACGATGTTGTTGCCGCCCGCGCCGTAGGTCACGCAGATGACGCCGAGCCGGCGCGTGGCGCGCGCGTAGCCGTCCGCCGCGAAGCCGACCGCGGGCTCGTGCGAGAACGTCACGATCTCGAGCTCGCGCTCGCGCGCCAGGCTCTGGAACAGGCCCAGCACGAGATCGCCCGGCAGGCCGAACAAGTGAGTCACGCCCACACGCCGCAGATACGCGACGAGGAACTCGCCCAGCCGCATGCGTCCCGTCATGGCCGTTCCTCCAGCTCGAACCAGTAGAGCGCCGCGATCACGAGCGCCGAGGTGATCTCGCCCGCGCGCAGCCTCGCGCGCAGCTCGGCGCGCGGCACGAGCTCGACCACCGTCTCTTCCGTGTGCCCGTTCTGGATCTCGGCCACGCGCTCGACGCCGCGCGCGAGGAACGTCTCGGTGCGGTTGCCGAAGAGCGCCGGGTTCGGGTTCACGCCGCCGATGCGCTGCACGGACGCCGCGCGGTAGCCCGTCTCCTCGAGCAGCTCGCGCGCCGCCGCGGCGGCCGCCGACTCGCCGGCGTCGACCAGGCCGCCCGGGATCTCCAGCGTGACGCGCGCCTCGCCGTGTCGGTACTGCCTCACCATCACGAGCTCGTCGTGGCGCGTCAGCGCCACGATGTTCACCCAGTCCGAGGAGTCGATCCTGTAGAATGGATGCGGTTGGCCCGTGCTCGGCGAGCGCGCCGTGCTGCGGCTCACCGTGAATACACGGCAGTCCTGCAAGAGCTCGCGTTCGACCTCTTCCCAGTCCTTCACCGACATGCCGCGATTCTAGCGAGGGAGGCTCTCGTGGACAGACGACCGCTGGGACGAACGGGGATCCGCGTGCCTTCGCTGTGCCTGGGCACGATGACCTTCGGCGGCCAGTCGGACGAGCCGACTTCTTTCGCCATCCTGGACCGCGCGTTCGCCGCGGGCGTCGACTTCTTCGACACCGCCGACGTGTACCCGCTGGGCGGGGGCGTGCCGACCTCGGGCCGCACCGAGGAGGTCATCGGCAAGTGGCTGGCCGAGCGCGGCGTGCGCGACCGCGTGTTCCTCGCGACCAAGTGCCGCGGCAAGGTCGGCGACGGCACGAACGACGTCGGGCTGTCGCGCTTCCACGTCCAGCGCGCCGTCGAGGCGAGCCTCCGGCGCCTGCGCACCGACGTGATCGACCTGTACCAGACGCACTTCTTCGACCCGTTCACGCCGATCGACGAGACGCTGCGCGCGCTCGACGACCTGGTGCGCGCGGGCAAGGTCCGGTACGTCGGCTGCTCGAACTACCCGCTCTACCGGTTGGCCGAAGCCGCGAGCGCGGCGCGCGCGCTCGGGCTCACGCGCTACGAGACGCTCCAGCCCCGCTACAACCTCTTGTACCGCGAGATCGAGACGGAGCTCCTGCCCTACGCGCGGCAGGAGTCGCTCGGCGTGATCGTCTACAACCCGATCGCGGGCGGGCTGCTCTCGGGCAAGTACCGCGCGGGCGAGGCGCCGCGCGCCGGCACGCGCTTCACGATCCGCGGCGCGGGCGAGATGTACCAGCACCGCTACTGGGACCAGACCCAGCTCGGCGCGGTGGAGGAGCTCGCGAAGGAAGTCGAGTCGCGCGGCCAGTCGCTCGCCACCGTGGCTACGGCCTGGGTGCTCGCCCAGCCCGGGATCACTTCGGCGATCATCGGCGCGAGCCGGCCCGAGCAGCTCGACGCGACGCTGGCTGGCGCGGAGCTCCCCCTCGATCCCGAGCTCGCCAAGCTGTGCGAAGCTGTCTGGTGGAACTTGCCGCGCCGGCCGGTGGCGGAGGGCTATCGCTAGGCATCGTGCTCAAGAACCGAGCAGCCCAGCGCGCTCGATGAGAAGATTCTAAGCGTAGGCGCATCCCCTACCGTTGGCATGGAGCTGGCACTGCGCTTGCTCTACGGCAGCGGGGGGCTGCCCAGACGCAATTCCAGGGGGAAAGACATGTCCGCTCGTCTGCTCGCAGCCAAGAGGCCCGGCGTCGGGAGCGCCGCGGCCGTTCTCGGAGCTCTCGGAGCTCTCTGCTTGTTCGCGGGGAAGGCCGCCGCGGCCGATGCCCCGACCACGATCGACACCGGCGACACGGCCTGGATGCTGACGTCGACGGCGCTCGTCCTACTCATGACCCTGCCGGGTCTCGCGCTCTTCTACGGCGGGCTCGTGCGCACGAAGAACGTGCTCAACGTGTTCATGCAGTGCTTCATCGCAGCCGGCGCGATCGGGCTGCTCTGGATCGTCGTCGGCTACAGCCTGGCGTTCTCGGGCACCGGCGACTTCGTAGGAAACCTCGACAAGGCGTTCATGAACGGGATCACCGCCGACAGCATCTGGGCGAATACGATGACGCCGCCGCGCGGCATCCCCGAGTACGTGTTCGTCATGTTCCAGGCGATGTTCGCGATCATCACCCCTGCGCTGATCCTCGGCGCGGTGGCCGAGCGCATGAAGTTCTCGGCGTTCCTCGCGTTCATCAGCATCTGGCTCCTCGTCGTGTACTGCCCGCTCGCCTACATGGTCTGGGGCGGCGGCTGGATCTTCAAAGCGGGCGCGATCGACTTCGCGGGCGGGCTCGTCGTGCACATGTCGAGCGGCACGTCGGCGCTGGTCGCCGCGCTCATGGTCGGCAAGCGGCGCGGCTTCGGCCGCGAGCCGATGCCGCCGCACAGCCTGCCGCTGTGTCTCATCGGCGCGGGCCTGCTCTGGGTCGGCTGGTTCGGCTTCAACGCCGGCAGCGCGCTGTCGGCGAGCGGCCTCGCAGCGCTCGCGTTCCTGAACACGAGCACCGCGACGTCGGCGGCCGTGATGACGTGGGTCGCCATCGAGTGGATCACGCGCGGCAAGCCCACCGCGCTGGGCGCCGCCACCGCGGCGGTCGCGGGCCTCGTCGCCATCACGCCCGCGTGCGGCAACGTGTCGCCCATGGGCTCGATCGGCGTCGGCGTCGGCGTGTCGGTGATCTGCTACTGCGCCGTCACCTACTTGAAGCCGATCGGCGGCTACGACGACTCACTCGACGCGTTCGGCGTGCACGGCGTCGGCGGCGCGTGGGGCGCGCTGGCGTCGGGCATCTTCGCCACCACGCTCGGCACGGGCATCACGACGAACGGCCAGCAGATCCTGGTGCAGCTCAAGGGCATCGGCTTCACGGCGATCTACGCGCCCGCGGCGTCGTTCGTGATCCTCATGGCTCTGCGGCTCGTGTTCGGCTCGCTCCGCGTCAGCGACGAAGAGGAATTCGAGGGCCTCGACCTCTCGGCGCACAGCGAGAGCGCGTACGCGATCTCGGGCGGCGCAACTCTGAGCGGCCACAGTGCCGGCGGCGCAGAGGGCGCCCCGTCGCTCGCGCCGGCACATCACTGATCGAGGAGAGTTCGCAATGAAGATGATCAAGGCGGTGATCAAACCGTTCAAGCTCGACGAGGTGCGGGACGCGCTCACGGCGGCCGGCGTCGAGGGCATGACGGTGTCGGAGGTGCGCGGCTTCGGCCGGCAGAAGGGCCACACCGAGCTCTATCGAGGCGCGGAGTACGTGGTCGACATGCTGCCGAAGATCGAAGTCGAGGTCGTCGTGCCCGACGGCCGCGCCGAGACGGTGGTCGAGGCGATTCGCAAAGCCGCCAACACGGGCCGCATCGGCGACGGCAAGATCTTCGTGACCCAGGTCATCGACGCGATCCGGATTCGCACCGGCGAGCGGGGCGAAGAAGCGCTGTGATCGTTCGCCACCGGTCCGCCGGGCGCTGCGAGGCGGCTCGGCGGACCGGTGGCTATGCGTCCTCCAGGCCGACGTAGCGCTCGGCGAAGCTCGTGCACGCCGCCTGCGAAGCGCAGAGTGACTCGAGCTGCGCGCGCTGCATGCGCCGGCGCAGCTCCGCGTCCGGCGCGTCGTCGGGAATGCGGTGGATGAGCCAGCTCATCCAGATCGAGAAGTCCTGCACGCGCCACACGCGCGCGAGGCACGTGGCGGAGTAGGCGTCGAGCCCGCGCGCGTCGCCGTCGCGCAGGCGGCGCACCAGCGCGTTCGCGAGCACCCGCGCGTCGGCGACCGCGAGGTTGAGCCCCTTCGCGCCCGTCGGCGGCACGATGTGCGCGGCGTCGCCGGCGAGGAACAGGCGGCCGTGCTGCATGGGCTCGACGACGAAGCTGCGCATGTCGGTGACGCCCTTCTCGAGCACCGGGCCCTCGCGCAGCTTCCAGCCGTCGCGCGTGGCCAGCCGCCGGTGCAGCTCTTCCCAGATGCGCGCGTCGGGCCAGCTCTCGATCGGGTCGTCGGGCTCGGTCTGCAGGTAGAAGCGGCTCACGGTGTCGCTGCGCAGCATGTGGCCCGCGAAGCCGCGCTCGTGGTGTGCATAGATGATCTCCTCGGTCGACGGCGCGACGGCGGCGAGCACGCCGACCCAGTTGAACGGCAGGCGCTGGTCGTAGGCGCGCAGCGCGCCGGACGGAATGGCAGCGCGCGAGGCGCCGTGGAAGCCGTCGCAGCCCGCGACGTACGCGCACTCGAGCCGCTCGCTCCTGCCGCCCGCGGTGTAGCGCAGCTCGGGCCGGTCGCCTTCGATGCCGTGCAGGCGGACGTCCTCGGCCTCGAAGACGAGCTCGCCGCCTCGCGCGAGCCACAGGCGGATCAGGTCGGCGACGAGGTCCTGCTGCGCGTACACCATCATGTGTCGGCCGCCGCAGAGGTCGCCGTACGCGATTCTGTGTCGCTCGCCGCCGAAGCGCAGCTCCACGCCGCGGTGCAGCTGGCCGCGCGCGCGCATCCGCTCGCCGAGCCCGTGGCGTTCCAGGAGCGCCACGGTGCGGTGCTCGAGCAGGCCCGCGCGCACGCGCTTCTCGACGTACTCGCGGCTGCGCTGCTCGAGCACGACCGCCTCGACGCCGGCCTCGGCCAGCAGGTGCGCCAGCACGAGCCCCGCGGGCCCGGCGCCGACGATTCCGACCGCGGCGCGCGCCACGCCTAGCGCGCTCGCTCGGCGCGCCAGCGCGCGAGCGCGCGGTCGATCAGCTCCGCGGCCGCGCCGAGATAGCCGGCCGGATCGAGGAGCTCGTCGAGCCGCGCCGGCGGGAGCTCGGCCGCGAGCGCCGGATCGGCCGCCAGAGCCTCGCGAACCGAGACACCGCGCTCGAGCGCGCTCCTGCACGCGGCTTCGACACGCGCCTGCGCTTCCAGACGGCCGAGGCGCGGTGCCAGCTCGAGCGCCACGCGCTCGGCCGCGAGCGCGCCGCGCGTGGCGTCGAGGTTCGCGCGCATGCGTGCCGCGTCGACCCGCGCGCCGTTCAGGGCGACACCGAGATGTGACGCCGCCGCTCCGGTGAGCTGGAACAGCTCGGGCAGCGTCTCCCACTCGGCCTGCCAGCCGCCGGCGGCGCGCTCGTGCTCCTGCGGTAGCGCCGCGAGCAGCGTCGCGACGAGGCCGGGCGTGCGCTTCGCGCACGCGAGCGCGCCGACCGCGCCCACGGGGTTGCGCTTCTGCGGCAAGGTCGAAGAGCCGCCGCGCGCGTCGCCGCCGCCTTCGCGCAGCTCGCCTACTTCGGTCTGCGCGAGGAGCGCGACGTCGAGCGCGACCTTGCCCAGAGCGCCTGCGGCGACGCCGAGCGCACACCCGAGCTCCGCGATCCGGCCGCGCGCCGCGTGCCACGGCAGGCGCGGCTCGGCCAGGCCGAGCTCGCGCGCCAGCGCGGCCGCGAGCGCGACGCCGCCGGGCTCGAGCGCCGCGAGCGTGCCGGCGGCGCCGCCGAGCTGGACCGCGAGCCCGCGCTCGCCCAGCTCCCGAAGCCGCGCGCGCGCATCGCCGAGCGCGTCGAGCCAGCCCGCCGCCTTCAGTCCGAGCGTGGTCGGCAGCGCGTGCTGCAGCAGCGTGCGCGCGGCGAGCAGCGTGGCGCCGTGCGCAGCCGCGAGCGCGGCGCAAGCCTCCAGCACGACCTCGAGCTCGCCGGCGACGAGCTCGAGCCCGCGGCGCGCGAGCAGCATGCCCGCCGTGTCGAGCGCGTCCTGGCTCGTCGCGCCGAAGTGCAGCCAGGCGCCGTGCTCGCGCGGGAGGACCGCGCCGAGCGCGCGCACGAGCGGAATCACGGGGTTCCCGGCCGCGACCGCGGCCTCGCCCAGTGCCTCCGCATCGAAGTCCGAGGCCGAGCACTGCGCCGCGATCGTCTCGGCCGCGGCTGCGGGAATTCGCCCCGCGCGCGCCTGCACGCGCGCGAGCGCGGCTTCGAAGTCGAGCAGCGCCTGCAGCCACGCGCGCGCCGAGAAGGCCTCGCGCAGCGCGGGCGTCGCGAACATGGGCTCGAACAGGCTAGACATCGAGGAAGGGCGTCTCGCCCTCGCCCTGCAACACGACGTCGAAGCGGAGCGCGCCGTCGGCCTCCGCACGTGCGACGAGGCGCGCCTGGCGCGCCGGGTCCGCGATCGAGCGGAGCAGCGGATCGGCGGCATTCGCCACGGCTTCGTCGGGGAAGTAGATCCGCGTCACCAGGCGATGCAGCAGCCCACGCGCAAAGACCGACACCAAAATGTGTGGAGCGTGAGGAACGATCCCGGCGGGCTTGCGCACCACGAAGCGGAACTCGCCCGCCGCGTCGGTCGCCGCGCGGCCGAAGGCGCCGCCGCGCGCGTCGCGGAGCCACAGCTCGAGCAGCGCGTCGCTCACCGGCTGGCCCTCGCCGTCGCGCACGCGCCCGCTCAGCTCGACCGCGCCTGCGCTGCCCGGCTCGGCGAGCCGCTCCTCGCCCTTCCGGCACAGCGCCCCGGAGAAGAACGGCCCGATCGTCTGCGCCGGGGTGACTCGCGGCACGACTCACGCCTCCCGCGGAGTCGCAGCGGCCCCGCGCAGCACCACGTCGAAGCGGTAGCCGAGCGCCCACTCCGGGCGCGTCGCCTCCAGGTCGAACCTGGCGACGAGCCGCTCGCGCGCGTGCGCGGGCACCGACCGGTAGATCGGGTCCAGCTCGAGCAGCGGATCGCCGGGGAAGTACATCTGCGTGACGAGCCGCGAGGCGAACGCGGCGCCGAACAGCGAGAAGTGCACGTGCGCCGGCCGCCAGGCGTTCGCGTGGTTCTGCCAGGGATACGCGCCGGGCTTGATCGTCACGAAGCGGTAGACGCCGTCGCGGTCGGTGAGGCAGCGGCCCGCGCCGGCGAAGTTCGGGTCGAGCGGCGCGTCGTGCTGGTCGACGGGGTGCGCGTAGCGGCCCGCCGCGTTCGCCTGCCAGATCTCCACGAGCTGGCCCGCGAGCGGCCTGCCGCCGTCGTCGACGACGCGGCCCGTGATCACGATGCGCTCGCCGAGCGGCGCGCCCGCGCACTGGCGCGTGAGATCCGCTTCGAGCTCGCCGAGACGCAGCGCGCGGAAGTCGGGGCCCGTCGCCTCGTTCGGCCCGTGCGGCCACGGCACGAGCGGCCGCTGCGGCGCGCGCAGCCGCGTCGAGCGGTAGTCGGGGTAGCGATGCGGCGGGTGCACCTCGCGGTCGTCGCGCACGGCGGCCCATTCTACCGTCGGCCGCGGTATCGTGCGGAATGCCTTTCGCCGGACTCGCTGCCCAGAACGTGCACTACCAGCTCTCCGGCCCGCCCGGCGCGCCCGCGGTGCTCTTGCTCCACTCCCTCGGCACGAGCACGCACGTGTTCGACGCCGTGTGCGCACGGCTCGAGTCGCGGCTCCGACTGGTTCGCTTCGACCTGCCGGGCCACGGGCTGTCGGCGCCGCCCGCGCCCGGGCGGGCGCGCACGGTGGCGGAGCTCGCGCGCGGCGCGCTCGAGCTGCTCGACGCCCTCGGCATCGCGCGCGCGCACGTGGTCGGGCTCTCGCTCGGTGGGCAGATCGCGCTCGAGCTGGCCGCGGCTACACCAGCGCGTGTCGACCGCGTGGCGATCTGCGCGAGCGCCGCGCGCATCGGCAGCGCCGAGCTGTGGACGCAGCGAATCGAAGCCGTCGAGCGCGGCGGCGTCGCCGCCATTGCCGACGCCGCGCTCGAGCGCTGGACGACGGCCGAGTTCGCGAAGCGCGCACCCGCGGAGCGCGAGGGTCTGCGCGCCCAGCTGCTCGCGACGTCGCAGGAGGGGTACGCCGCCGCGTGCGCCGCGCTGCGCGACGCAGACCTCCGTGCCGACTGCGCGCGCATCGCAGCGCCGGTGCTCGTGGTGGCGGGCGAGCGCGACCCGGCCGTGCCGGTGGCCGACGCGCGCGCGCTCGCCGCGGCCATTCGCGGCGCGCGGCTCGAGGTCGTCCCGGCCGCCGCGCACCTGCTGGTCGTCGAGCAGCCCGACGCCGTCGCCGCGCTGCTCGCGGACTTTCTGTGCGCGCGGCCGGCGCCCGCCGAGACGCTGGCCGAGCTGTGGGAGCGCGGGCTCGCGGTGCGGCGCAGCGTGCTCGGCGCGGCGCACGTCGAGCGCGCGCTGGCGGGCGCGACCGACTTCGACCGCGACTTCCAGGAATGGGTGACGCGCGGGGCCTGGGGCAGCGTGTGGGCGCGGCCGGGGCTCGACCGGCGCACGCGCAGCCTGGCGACCATTGCGCTGCTCGCTGCCCTGGGCCGTGATGAGGAGCTGGCCCTGCACGTGCGCGCGAGTCGCAACACGGGCGTGACGACGGCGGAGCTCGCCGAGCTGCTCCTACACACGTCCGTGTACGCCGGCGTACCGGCGGCGAACGCGGCGTTCCGCGTCGCGAAGGCCGCGCTCAGCGACTAGCCGGCAGTTCGCGCAGCTTCGCCTCGATGCGCGCGCGCACCTCGGCGGCCTCGGGCGGCGCCTTCCGCAGCGCGAACTCGAGCAGCGTCCGACCTTCGACCTCGTGCCCGGCGTCGAGCGCGGCGTAGGCGAGCGACGCCAGCTCCTCGTAGCCCACCGACGCGCGGTACACGTCGCCGAGCGCGCGCTTCAGCGACGCGTACGCTTCCTTGTGTAGCCCCAGGCGCGAATAGACCGCCCACAGCCGCCCGTTCAGGTAGTAGCTCGCCTCGCCGTTGCCGGGCTCGCTGCGCGCCAGCGCGGCCTCGTACGCGTCCGCGGCCTCGGGCAGGCGCTGCGCCTTCACGAGCGCGTCGCCGCGCAGCCGGAAGCCCTCGCCGCGCTCGGGGTGGCGCGCGATCACGTCGTCGGCGATGCGCTGCGCGCCCGCGACGTCGCCGCGGCCGAGCGCGAGCGCGCCCTCGAACACGCGCGCGCGCCCGCCGTCGGGATAGATCGCGTTCACGCGCGCCAGCTCCGCCGCCGCGCGCGCCGGCGCGTCGGCGTCGCCGCCCAGCAGCTGCAAGGTGAACGGCTCGACCGCGGACAGCCGGTACTGCGCCACCAGCTCCGGCGCCGCAGCGCCGTTCGCGTAGAGCACCGCCGCGTCGTCGACGAACACGGGCGCGTACTCCGGCACGCGCGCCGCGAGCGCGGGGAAGCCGCGCAGCTCCTTCGGCACGAGCAGGAACGCCGGGTGGTACTCGGCGACGAGCGACGCGAGCACCCGCGCGTCCTGGAACGCCTGGTCCGCGGCGAAGATCGCGGTGTCCGGGAACAAGAACGGCGTCTGCAGATCGACGAACAGCCGCTGCCGCGGATACGCCTCCCACTCGAGATAGCCGCCGTGGTTCGGGTGGTTCAGGATGCTCCCCGTCGCCCCCACCTGACGCAGAAATGTGACGGTGCCGGCCGGCAGCCCGCGCGTGCAGAGCGGCAGCGCGCAACGCCATTCGACGGCCGAGGCGAGGTGCCGGAACGGCAGCACCGCGAGCGCGAGCACCGCGACCGCGACGGCCGCGCGCGGCAGCGGCGGCGCCCAGACGATCCGCGGCCGGAACGCCGCGAGCAGCGGCACCGCCAGCAGCACGAACTCGCAAGCGAAGCGCTGCATGCGCCACAACAGCACCGCGCCGCCCGCGAAGAGCAGGAGATGCGCGGGCCGCAGGCGCTCGCGGCTCGCGCTCGCCGCCGCCGCGACGAGCCCGCCGGCCGCCACCAGGGTGAGGAGCGTCTCGCGAGTCACGACGAGCCCGTCCGCAGCCAGCCCGAACAGCTTCGCGAAGTCGTACGGCTTCAGCTCCTCGATGTACTGCGAGGCGAACGACAGCGGCGCGAGCGGCGCGCCGAGCAGCGCGAGCCCGTTCGGTGTGACGAGCGGCGCCAGCACGCACGTGCCCGCCGCGAGGAACGCCGCGTGGGCGGGCGCGCGCACGGCCGGCAGCGCGCCCGCCCGCGCCAGCGCCCACTCGCCGAGATACGCGAGCACGAGCAGCTCGAGCACGGGGAACTCGATGCCGTGCACGTTCACCCAGAACACGGCGAGCGCCGGCCACAGCCACGGCCAGCGCCGCGACTCCAAGAGAAGCGCGAACGCCGCCACGAGCAGGTACGAGAGGTCGTGCGGCCGCACCGTCGCGAAGCGCGGCAAGAGGTAGAGGCACACGAGCGTCCACACGACCGCGGTCGCGCCCCAGCCCTCGCCCGCCGCCCGGCCGAGCCGCAAGCTCGCGGCCACGCAGGCGAACGCGCCCAGCGCCAGCACCGCGCGCAGCGCGATCAGCGCCCCGTAGCCGCCCGCCGCGTGTACCCCGTAGAAGAGCAGCTGGGCGCCCCAGTAGTAGTCGACCCAGGGCACCTCGGGCCGCAGGAACGAGAAGAACGCCGCGTGCGGCAGCGCGTGCGCAGAGGCGATCCAGCGCCCGGCGGCCAGGTGGTACCAGAGGTCGGTGTCCACGGCGACGATCGGCCAGCGGGCCAGCCCGAAGACGAACGCGGCCCCCAGCAGCGCCAGATACACGCGCGGGAAGTCGCGCCACACCCTACCCGCGAGGCTCGGCGCCACGGGCCTAGGCTACCAGAACGCCTCGGCTTGACAGCCGCACCGCAGGCCTTACTCACCGGAACGCGCGGGCTCCCCCTGTGGGTCGGGGCGAGCCCGGCTGACCATTGGGAGGACACAAACCGTGAAAGTTCGACCCCTGCACGATCGGATCCTCGTGCAACGCCTGGACGGCGAGGAGAAGACCGCGGGCGGGATCATCATCCCCGACACCGCCAAGGAGAAGCCGCAAGAGGGCCGCGTGGTCGCCGCCGGGCCCGGCAAGGTGAACGACGACGGCAAGCGCCAGGCGATGGGCGTGAAGGCCGGCGATCGCATCCTGTTCGGCAAGTACAGCGGCTCGGAAGTGAACCTGGACGGCGAAGAGCATTTGATCATGCGCGAGGAAGACGTCCTCGCGGTCCTCGAGTAGAGCTCGAGGGAAATTCGAAAGGACAAGAAGATGGCTGCAAAGATGATCTGCTTCGACGAGGAGGCGCGCGCGCGGCTCCTCGAGGGCGTCAACACGATGGCGAACGCCGTCGCGGTGACCCTCGGCCCCAAGGGCCGCAACGTCATCATCGAGAAGAGCTTCGGCTCGCCCACCGTGACCAAGGACGGTGTGACCGTCGCGAAGGCGGTGGAGCTCGAAGGCAAGTACGAGAACATGGGCGCGCAGATGGTGAAGGAAGTCGCGTCGAAGACCTCCGACGTGGCCGGCGACGGCACCACCACGGCGACGGTCCTGGCGCAGGCGATCTTCCGCGAGGGCTCGAAGCTCGTCGCGGCCGGCGCCAGCCCGATGGACCTGAAGCGCGGCATCGACAAGGCCATCGGCGCCATCGTCGAGGAGCTCGCGAAGATCTCCAAGCCCACGCGCAACTCGGATGAAATCGCTCAGGTCGGCACGATCTCGGCGAACTCGGACGAGTCGATCGGCAAGATCCTGGCCGAGGCCATGGAGAAGGTCGGCAAGGAAGGCGTGATCACGGTCGAAGAGGCGAAGTCGATGACGACGGAGCTCGAGACCGTGGACGGCATGCAGTTCGACCGCGGCTACCTGTCGCCGTACTTCGTGACGAACCCCGAGCGCATGACGGTCGAGCTCGAGAACCCGCGCATCCTGCTGCACGAGAAGAAGATCTCGAGCATGAAGGACCTGCTGCCCCTGCTCGAGCAGGTGGCGAAGACGGGCGACGCGCTCGTGATCGTGGCCGAGGAAGTCGAGGGCGAGGCGCTCGCCACGCTCGTCGTGAACAAGATCCGCGGCACGCTGCACGTGGCCGCGGTGAAGGCGCCCGGCTTCGGCGACCGCCGCAAGGCGATGCTGGAGGACATGGCGATTCTCACCGGCGGCCGGCTCGTGGCGGAGGAGCTCGGCGTGAAGCTCGAGACGCTCACGCTGAAGGACCTGGGCCGCTGCAAGAAGATCACGATCGACAAGGACAACACGACGATCGTGGGCGGCGCGGGCGCGAAGAAGGACATCGAGGGCCGCTGCAACCAGATCCGCAAGCAGATCGAGGAGACCACCTCGGACTACGACAAGGAGAAGCTGCAGGAGCGCCTGGCCAAGCTGGCGGGCGGCGTCGCGATCGTGCGCGTGGGCGCCGCGACCGAGGCCGAGATGAAGGAGAAGAAGGCCCGCGTCGAGGACGCGCTGCACGCCACGCGCGCGGCCGTCGAGGAGGGCATCGTCGCCGGCGGCGGCGTCGCGCTCCTGCGCGCCCAGAGCGCGCTCGAGAAGCTCACGGGGCTGACCGACGACCAGCAGGCCGGCGTCAGCATCGTGCGGCGCGCCATCGAGGCACCGCTGCGCCGCATCGCCGAGAACGCGGGCCACGAGGGCTCCGTCGTCGTCGAGCGCGTGCGCAACGAGAAGGGCGGCTACGGCTTCAACGCCGCGACCGAGGAGTACGGCGACCTGATCAAGGCCGGCGTGATCGACCCGACGAAGGTCGTGCGCTGCGCCCTGCAGAACGCCGGCAGCGTGGCGGGCCTGTTGCTCACCACCGAAGCGATGATCGCCGACAAGCCCGAGAAGAAGAAGGCCGGCGGCGGCATGCCCGGCGGCATGGGCGGAATGGGCGGAATGGGCGACATGGACATGTAGTCACGTCCGATGGTTGCGTGGGCACCCTAGCCACGCTCCATTCGGGAGTGACTCGTTCTCACGGGCCTCGGAAGCTCAGGCTTCCGGGGCCAGTTTCCGTCTCTTGTCCGAAACGTGGCCACAAGCGGCGCAGCGTGAGACGGCTTCCTTCGCGAAGCGTGGTGCAGGCCCACTCAAAGTGGAGAGTGCCAACGCCGCGCCGAGGATCTGCCACCAGCCTGCTGCACGCCTTCGCGGAGCACCGATCGACGGCAAGCCGCAGCGCTCGCAGACCTCGCTCGGATGCGGAGGAAGCGCGGCCTCTTCGATCGAGCTGAGGTCCGCAGCGTGGTCGCCCGAGAGAATCTCGCGCGCGGTGTACGCGTCCTCGGCGCGTACGGCGAGCTTCACCCCGCCGAGCGTGTTCGCGAGGTACCAACGCATGCGGATCTGCGTCTCGTCCAGCACCCAAGCCGGTACGCCGAACGCTTCGAGCGCCGACTTCGCCACCAGCGCCTCGTGCGGCAGCCAGTAGCGCGCAA
>Ga0335077_10007466_pt1 | contig 13528 bp, 13 predicted proteins | sample Lox_Sample_31_FD_207151 | JGI IMG/M metagenome (GOLD analysis project Ga0335077, IMG submission 207151) | Soil microbial communities from Loxahatchee National Wildlife Refuge, Florida, United States - Lox_Sample_3.1 | ecosystem: Environmental > Terrestrial > Soil > Wetlands | place: USA...
ACAACCAATCAAGGCCATCCGCATGGCACAGCTAAAACTGTGCCCTCCCACCTCATGCCAGCAATATCCCCACGATCGACGCCGACATCAGGTTAGCCATGGTGCCGGCGAGCATGGCGCGGAATCCCAGACGCGCCAGTTCGCCGCGCTTGTTCTCGGCCAGCGCGCTGATGCCGCCGATCTGTATGCCAATGGAGCTGAAGTTGGCAAATCCGCAGAGAGCAAAGGTCGCGATGGTAAACGAGCGCGGATCGAGCATCGCCTTCTGCGCACCCAGCATGGAGTAGGCCACAAGTTCGTTGATCACCATGCGCGTGCCCAAAAGATTGCCGACCGCGAGGCAATCTTTCCACGGAATTCCGATCACCAGCGCGATGGGCGCGAAAATAACTCCAAAGACTCTTTCCAGACTCACCGGAAACCAGGCCGCAAGGTGATTGTGGATGCCGCCGAAAATTCCATTGACCAGCGCGATCAGCGCCAGGAACGAGATCAGCATGGCGGCTACGTTCAGAGCCAGGTGCAGACCGTCGATGGTGCCGCGAGCGATGGCGCCGAGCACATTCTCATCTTTGGGCATCGCGGCCGCGTCAAGTTCAACGGATGCAGGCGCTGCCTGGGCGCCGGGCTTAAGCTTGCCGCTGGTCAGCGGGGTTTCCGTTTCCGGCACGAGCATTTTGGCCATCAGGATAGTCCCCGGGGCGGTCATGATGACCGCGCTCAGCAGATGCTTGGCTTCAATGCCATAGAGAATGTAAGCCCCCATGATGCCGCCGGAAACGTGCGCCATGCCGGCCGTCATCACCGTCATGAGCTCGGAGCGCGTGAGCGAAGGCAGAAACGGGCGGATGGTCAGCGGCGCCTCCGTCTGTCCCATGAAGATGCTGGCAGCGACGTCGAGTGACTCCGCGCCACTTGCGCCCATGCGGACCATCACCTTGGCCGCCTGGCGGATGACAAACTGCATGATCCCGAAGTGATAAAGGACTGCGAAGAATGCGGAGATAAAAATAATCGTGGGCAGCACCTGGAAAGCGAAGAAAAAGCCCAGTTGGCCGTTCTTCTTGCCCAGTTCGCCAAACACGAAGGATGAGCCGGCAAAGGAATAGCTGAGCAACTGGTTCACACCCGCGCCCGCCCATGCGAGCAGGCTGCGTCCGAATGAAAAACGCAGCACGAAGAGGGCAAACAGAAACTGCAAGCTGATTCCCCAAATCATGGTCTTCAGGCTGATCTTGCGGCGATTGGTGGAGAAAAGAAAGGCGAGGCCCAGCATCGTTGCCAGACCGAGGAACCCCATCAGGCGGCCCATGTGGACTCTCCAGTCTTACTTGCCGGCTTCAACATGTCGAGTTCCCTGGATGATGCTGTGGACGAGCGGGCGTCGCGAAACGGGGGGCTGCGCGGCAATGGAATAGCTTTCCTCGAGCAACCGGCGGGCCTCATTCAGGCGCACATCGGAGTTGTAATGAACCGTGCAAAGGGGTTCCCCGGCATGCACTGCATCTCCAACTTTCTTGTGGACCACCAGCCCCACGGCCGGATCAATGGTGTCCTCTTTCCTCTCCCGGCCGCCCCCCAGGACGAGACTTGCGACTCCCACCTTCTCACATTGTATGGAAGCCACGAAGCCGCTGCTGCGGCTCAGAATAGGTAGGCGATTCCGGGCCTGCGGCAAACGATGAGGGTCGTCGATCACGCGGGCGTCGCCGCCCTGCTCAGCGATGATTTCGCGGAAGCGTTCGAGAGCGGCGCCGGAGCGAATCAGCTCCGCCGCCAGGCGCTGTCCCTCGTCCAGGGTGGTCACGCGGCCGGCGAGGAAGAGCATCCAGGCCGCGAGTTCCAGGCACAGTTCGCGGAGGTCGGCCGGCCCGGCGCCGCGCATCACCGCGATGCATTCTTCGACTTCCAGCGCGTTACCCACTTTGTTGCCCAGCGGCTGGTCCATATCGGTGATGAGCGCCACCATTTTCTTACCCATGCGCACGCCGGTTTCGACCATGAGTTCGGCCAGAGAGGACGCTGCCGCTTCGGACTTCATGAAGGCCCCGCTGCCTGTCTTCACATCGAGCACCAGGGCGTCGATGCCTTCCGCCAGCTTCTTGCTCATGATGGAACCGCAGATCAAGGGCGGGCTCTCGACCGTGGCGGTGACATCGCGCAGGGCATAGAGCTTCTTGTCGGCAGGAGCAATCTCCGCGGTCTGGCCGATCAGAGCACAGCCGCATGCGGAAAGCACCCGCCGGAATTCCGCTAGCGAGAGATGGACATTGAATCCGGGGATGGATTCCAGCTTGTCGAGTGTCCCGCCGCTATGGCCGAGGCCGCGGCCGCTGATCATGGGCACCGGCACGCCGGCGGCCGCGACCAGCGGCGCAATCACCAGCGAGGTCTTGTCACCCACGCCTCCGGTGGAGTGTTTGTCTACCTTGCGGCCCGGGAGATCCGAGAAATCAAGCACGCTGCCCGAGCGCAGCATGCTTTCGGTGAGCGCGGCGATCTCGGCGCGCGTCATTCCCCGCAGCAGCACCGCCATCAGCCAGGCCGCAACCTGATAGTCCGGAATACGGTCTTCGGTATAGCTGCTGACGAAAAATGCGATCTCTTCCGGCGATAACTCGCCGCCGTCGCGCTTCTTGCGGATGACGTCGATGGCACGCATCTTGGCAAACGAGCCCCTGCCATGGGGCGCTCGCAAGATCCCCTCCGGACGGAATGAAGAAACGGAAGCTTATCCCGATAGGGGGCGGGAGAAAAGAGAATTTCAAGAGGCGTGTACGGGACGGGTGAAGGGGCGCACCCCGCGGTGCGCCCGCCCAGGGTTTAGTGGTCGTGATCGTGATCGCCGTCGTGACCGTGTCTGTGATCCTTGTGATGTTCGAACCCCCGCTGGCCAAGAGTGGCGCGTATCTCGCCGCCGGGATGGTTCGTGGTGTGGATATTGACGTACGCCGCGCGTGCGTGAATCGCCTTCAGTACCTCAGCGAATCCGGCCGCTGCGGAATCGATCGCTTGTCCGTTGGTCAAGGCGATGACGTCAGCGGCTGTGAGTGTGCCGGTGATGGTTGCCGAACCTCCCACCGGAGGTTGCGGGCAAGCCTGCGGAACCGGGACCGTGTTCGGCGCATTCCCAAGGTTTGTGCACAGGAAGAGCACAATTCCGCCCGTAATCGCGGGCCGGCCGAAGTGAATATGCGATTGCAGCACGGTGGAAGAGAGATCCCGGTAGGTCATCTCATAGTCGATGGCCGAGCCATCACCATGAATTCTGGCGTGAAATTCAGCGCTCCCCGCTGAATTGATCGTCAACGGCGTTTCGTTGTAACCGGCGAGGTGCACCCGAATGTGCTCGTCGTCGGCGGCCACTGCCGTAACCACCATTATCAACAGGGTTGCGGCGGCGACAACTAAAATGCGCTTCATCGTGCCCTCCTTTGCTGGGCTCATGTTATGGGGCCAGGATCATCAGAATTTGCGGACCGATGAGCATCTCGGAACTTTCCCCGCTCCGGGGGGAGCGGGCAAGGGACAGCTCACAAAACGCGGGTCGGACTCTATTCTTCTGCCCGGAAAGGTGTCAACAGACGGCGCGTAAACTGGAAGTAAAAGTTTTGTAACAGCCGGGGCCGCGGCGGACGCTGATGCAGACTGGCAGCGATTCTTGAGGGACCGCAAGAGCGGCGAATTCAATAGGCGCGAGGCGGTGTGGCGGGTCCGTGCGCTCCCGGTGCGCCCAGTTCGCGCATGATATTGACGCTCGAGCTGGTGCCGATGCGGTCGGCGCCGGCGTTGAGCATCGCGGCAAAATCAGCCGCGTTGCGCACGCCGCCCGCCGCCTTTACGCGGCAGCGATCGCCGACGACCCGGCGCATCAGCGCAACGTCTTCAAGGGTGGCCCCGCCGGTGCTGAAGCCGGTCGAGGTCTTGACAAAATCCGCACCCGCCGCCACCGCGAGCTGGCATGCGGTTTCCTTTTCCTTGTTGGTAAGCAGAGCGCACTCGAGGATCACCTTGAGGATGGCGCCGGCTTGGTGACAGGTCTCGGCCAGAACGCGTATGTCGGTCTCGACCAGAGCGTGGTCGCCGGACTTGAGCGCGCCGATGTTCATGACCATGTCAAGTTCGTCGGCGCCAAGGCGCAGGCATTCGTCCGCTTCCAGGCGCTTTGCGGTGCTAACCGAAGCGCCCAGCGGGAAGCCGATCACCACTCCTGTTCTTACCGGGGTATCGCGCAGGCGGCTGGCGCAGAAGGAAACCCACGTGGGGTTAATCATGACGCAGGCGAAGCCAAACTGCTCGGCTTCGTCGCAGATCTGCACTACCTGGGCGCGGCTGGCCTCCGGGCGCAGCAGAGTGTGGTCAATGCACCAGGCCGCAGCCTGCCACTCGGGAATACAGAGAGCGCTGGGGTCGGCACTCATCAGCAACATGCTACCGCAGCTTGGCACATGAAAGTAGCGCCGCCGTCCCGGCGGCTGTCGCGTGGGCGTCCCGGCCACGTTATCGGCCGGCAAGATGCCGGCGTTACATCGTGGCTACTTGCCCCCGTACGCCTCGGGCGGCAGGATGCAGATGTCCGGCAGATTGCGGTAGTGCTCGGCGTAGTCGAGGCCGTATCCCACGACAAACTCATTGGGAATGGTGAAGCCGAGGTAGTCGGCATCGACGGCCTGGATGCGGCGCGAGGGCTTGTCGAGCAAAGCGGCGATTTTGAAGGCGCGCGGCTTATGCTGCAGGACGACATTCTTCAGGTAATTCATCGTCAGGCCGGTATCGAGGATGTCTTCCACCAGGATAACGTTCTTTCCCTCGAGCGACGAATCCACATCCTTGGTGAGGCGCACCTCGCCGCTGGGATGGGTGCGGTCGGCATAGCTGGACACGGCGTAGAAGTCGAAGGTCGCGTCGAGTTCAATACTGCGCGCGAGTTCCGCCAGAAAGATGGTAGCGCCTTTTAGCACGCCAATAAGCAGGACGCTCTGACCCTCGAAATCGCGGCTGATCTCATGGCCCATCTCGGACACGCGGCGCGAGATCTGGTCGCGTCCAATCAGCACCTTCATGGCGGAAACAGGGACGGGCACCGGCGAAAGCTGGCTCATAGTTGCGCTCATAGGGGGCACATCATAAACGAAAGCCTCCGGGCAGCAAATCAGAGATTACGACCTGCTGCGGCCCCGAGGGCCCGGTGAACAGTACCAGGGCCTGCGATCCAAATTCGAAGATCACCTGGCGGCAGGCGCCGCAAGGCGAGGCCGCCTGGTCCTGGCCCTGGTGGAGAGCACAGACGGCAACCGCGCGAATCTTCATGCCCGGACCTTCGGCTGCTACCGCCGCGAAAACCGCCGAACGCTCGGCGCAGATGGTGAGCCCATAGGACGAGTTCTCTACATTGCAGCCACCGTAAATGCCGCCGCGCTGCGTCAGCACGGCCGCGCCGACCTGGAAATGAGAATAGGGCGCGTAGGCCTTTTCCAGCATGGCGCGTGCGGCATCCAGCAACCGTTGCTGCTGGTCGGGAGAGAGCGAGGGTCCAGTCATTTCTTCTCTGCCTTCGGCTCGGCCTCCGCGCTTTCCAGCCACGCCGTGTACCACATATTCGCCAGCATCTGCGCGCCGGAGGCCATGGCCTCGGCCACGAATCGCTTTCCCTCCGCTGTACCGGAGCCGTCGAAAGCCTTCCCCTTATCCAGTTGATACAGCTTTTCCACCTGACTGTGACTGCCGCGCATGAATTTCAGATAGTCCGCGAATACATCGCCCAGCCGCTGGACCGGGTGCATGAAGGGTGTGACGTCATCCGTCTTGATGTTGGCAGCCACGAACACCCCCTCGAACTTCCAGTGCAGCCCCAGCGGAGGCGGCGCACCGGGAACAGGCTCCCAGGGGACAGCATAGCCGTTGGGATTGGCGCCGACCCATCCGTCGTAGTGGATGGTGGTGTGCAGCGGCTGCGAGGTATCGCCGACGTAGTGGCCGAGCCATCCTGCGTAGAAGACCGCATCCTGCTCCGCCGCTTCGGTCGGCTTGTGGTCGATCGTAAGCTGCCGATACTGGCGGAAAGCCTCGCGCAGGCGCTGGTAGACCTCCATCGTCTCGTAAGGCACAAGGCCGACTCGTTCCGGTAGAAGTTCATCAGGATTGGCAGCCTTCGCGCGCCGATCGTAAAGTGCGTGCACAAACTGCCAGCGATCGCGAGGAAACTCAGTCATCCAGTCGACCCGTTCCAGGTCGATAAAGTGCTCGGGCTCCTGCGCATACTTCAGTTGCGCGTCGCGCTTGTCGCGCCAGCGGTCGGGCTCGGAAGCCAGATATCCCAGCCGCGCCCCGGCGTGACGGAAGAAGGCCGGCATATCCGCCGGCGCGTAGCGGGCAGCGATCTGATTGATTATCAAGTGCCCTTCGGCGCCCCAACCCGAAGAGGGAATCGGCACGAGAGCAATAATCAAGAGAAGAGCGATAGCTGTGCGGATCGGCAGGCGGACAGAAATATCGTTCATCAATTCGGAAGCCTGTTGGGTTAAGGAAACACGAAATATTACCACTGGCTTTGTAGAGACGCAGCTTGCTGCGTCTCTGCCGGATTGGCCGGGGCAGGCCGACGCGGCTACGTTATCATTGCCTCATGGATGTGGTCGTCTGCTGCCGCAATCTGTTCAAGACCTACGACGGCAAGGTGGAAGCCGTGCGCGGTCTCGACCTCGAGATCCGCAGGGGTGAGTGCTTCGGCCTGCTCGGCCCGAACGGCGCGGGCAAGACCACGACCATCGAGATCCTCGAAGGCCTGCTCGAGCCCACCGCGGGCGAGGTCGAAATCCTGGGGCGCAGCTGGGCCGCGAACGAGCGCGAACTGCGCGAGCTGCTGGGCATCTCGCTGCAGGAGACCCGCCTTTCGGAAAAGCTGACGGTGCGCGAAACTCTGGAATTGTTCTCCAGCTTTTACGAACATCCCACCCTGCCGTCGGCAGTTTTAGACGAGATGGCGCTCACAGAAAAGGCCGACACCTGGGTGGGCAAGCTCTCCGGAGGGCAGCGGCAGCGATTGGCCGTGGCAGCGGCGCTGGTGGGCAATCCAAAAATTCTGTTTCTTGACGAGCCCACCACCGGGCTTGATCCTCAGAGCCGGCGCCAGCTCTGGGATATCGTGCGGCAATTCCAGCAGCCCGGCGGCACCGTGCTGCTCACGACGCATTACATGGACGAAGCTGAGCGCTTGTGTGATCGTCTCGCTATCATCGATCACGGAAAGATCATCGCAGAAGGCACGCCTGCGGAGCTGATCAAGCGCTACTGCGGCCAGAACATGGTTGAATTTGCGCTGGCTGCACCCGCCGACGGCGCGGCCAGAGAACTCTGGAAATCACTGCCTGGCGTGGAGTCGGTGCACGACGAGAACGGATTGACCTCGTTGAGCGTTCGCCAGGCGCATCAAACGATCCCCGCTTTGCTCGAGGCCGTGGAAGGGCGAGGATGGCATCTCGCCCATCTCACCACCCGGCAGGCCAGCCTGGAGGACGTATTTGTGCACCTGACGGGCAGGCATTTGCGCGAGGAGTGATGCATCACGATTGGGTCATTGAGTCATTGATTCATTGAGTCATTGAGCCTCTGGAACCGAAATGAAGCAGCAAACCGATAGGAAGGGCGAGGAACAAATCGAACATCGCACGCCTATGCCGGCCCCGCCGCCGGCGCGCGCCAACGGGCGCTGGGCTGGATACTGGGCGCTGCTTACCGCGCGCATGAAGGAGCTCCAGCGCGAGCCGGAGGTCGTCTTCTGGGTCTTCGTCTTCCCGCTGCTGCTCGCCGTGGGGTTGGGCATCGCCTTCCGCGACAAGCCGGCCGGCGTCACCAACATCGCCGTCGTTGCGGGGCCCGGTGCGCGGCAGGCCATAGAGTGGCTGCGCGGCTCACCGCAGCATGGCAATTTCCGCGCGGATGTTCTCACGCAGGCGGACGCCTTCAACCGCTTCCGTCTCGGCAAGTACTCGCTGGTGGTGATGCCGCAGGCGGACGGCAGCTTTCGCTATCGCTACGATCCGGCACGCCCGGAAAGCGTATTAGCGCTAGCACAGGTGGATGACGCGTTGCAGGCTGCCGCCGGGCGCAAGAATGTCGTGACAACGTCAAGCGAGACAGCCATGGAGCCGGGCTCGCGCTACATCGACTTCCTGATTCCCGGTCTGCTGGGCATGAACCTGATGAACTCCGGCATGTGGGGCATCGGTTTCGCGCTGGTGGACATGCGCCAGCGCAAGCTGCTCAAGCGGTTCGTGGCAACGCCCATGCGCCGCAGCGACTTCCTGATGGCCCTCAGCTCGAGCCGGCTGGTGCTGATGCTGATCGAGGTCATACTGCTGCTCGGCCTGGGCGTGCTGATCTTCCACATGCGCGTGCTGGGCTCGCTGCTTACCATCATTCTGATTGGCGCCCTCGGCGCACTCAGTTTTGGCGGCCTGGGCCTGCTGACGGCCAGCCGCGCGCGCAAAATTGAGACCGTCAGCGGGCTGATCAACGTGGTCATGCTGCCGATGTGGGTGTTCTCGGGGGTGTTTTTCTCTTACGAGCGTTTTCCCGCGATTCTGATGCCCTTTATCAAGGCGCTGCCACTCACGGCGCTCAACGATGCCCTGCGCGCCACGATTCTCGAAGGCGCGCCGCTGGCCGCGCAAGGGACGCGCCTCGCAATCATGGCGGTGTGGGGCGGAGTATCGTTCGTGCTGGCGCTCAAGTGGTTCCGGTGGGTCTGAGATTGTAGAGACGTTGTTGCAACGTCTCCGAGACGTAGCAAGCTACGTCTCTACGCACGATTAGCAACCTGCGAACCACAGGATACAACTAAGAGCGTAGCGGAGCCGTAGGGAACCTCAAAGCGTCACACTGCGCTGTGTTACAATCGCAGCCCCCCCAAAGGTGACTGTCAGACACCGTAGGGGCTCCCTAGCGGACATCGGGTGCAGTAAGGGCGCCGCTGGGGCTGTGCCTGGCCCTCTCGTCTAACCCATCAAGGGGCCGGGCCTGGGCCCGGGTGTGATGTCGCTGTCAGTATTCTTTCTGTTTGCTCGTCGGAACCTAAGGTTCCGGAGGAGTCCGACATGAATATCCGGCTGACGATTGTGATTCTTGTGTTAATCCCTGTTCTGGTGGCGGGCGCATTCGTGCTGACCCACCGCCCCATGAACGCCACCGCGGTCGCGCTGCTGGGCGCGGTGATGATTTACCTGGGCTACACACGGTACGCGCGGCGTATCGACCGTGAAGTCGTTCAACCCGATCCGAAAAAAGCTACTCCGGCGCGTATGTATATGGACGGCGTGGACTACATGCCGACCAGCCGCAATGTGCTCTACGGTTATCACTTTAAGTCGATCGCCGCCGCCGGGCCCATCGTCGGGCCCATCGTGGCCGTGACCATCTGGGGATGGCTGCCTTCGCTTTTGTGGCTCATCCTGGGAGTCACGTTCCTCGGCTGGGCCAGCGACTATTCCGCCATCATGGTTGCGGTGCGCAATGATGGCAATTCGCTCTCTGCTATCGCCCACCGGTTGATTGCGCCTCGGACGCGAATCATCCTGTTTGTGTTCATCTTTTTCTACCTTCTGCTGCTGGCGGGTGCTTTCGTCGGCATCCTGGCGGGCATCTTCGATCCCCGCGCCGACGTTCCGTTCGGTATCCTGATGCTGGCCATCATGGGCCTGGTAGCAGGACAGGTGCTCTACCGCTGGAAGATGGACCTGATTCTGGTAACCATCATCACCGTTGGTCTAACCCTGTTCTCCATCGCCATCGGAGCCAAGGGACTGACGCCGGTCAAGGGCGTTACCCCGGATGGCAAGCCGGGGACGGCGATGACCTACACCGGCCCGATCAACTCGATCGTGGACAAGCTCGACAACGGCATTAACAGCATCACCGGAGGCAAGGCGCTATACACGGTCGTCGATCCCACGAGGGCCGACCCGCGGCTCGCCGTAACCGTGGTCAACGCTGACGGCAAGGTCGTACCCAAATACCTGAACCAGAACGGCGCCATCCGGATGCTGCCTTCGTTCTTGTTCTGGTGCGTGTTCGTCTTCGCCTTCTCGTACCTGGGAACAGTGTTGCCGATCTGGCGTTTCGCCCAGCCCGTAAACTACCTGGGATTCTGGGTAACGTTCCTGACGATTGGGTTTTCCGCCTTGGGAGCAGTGGTGGGAGGCATCCGCGCCCTAGCGGGAAACGCCGAACTGGCAAAGGCGATCACCTTCCAGAGCGCGGTATTCAAGACCTGGATGCCGATCAGCCAGGTCAAGGACGCGGCCGGCAACATCCTGCAGGCACACCCGGCGATCCAACCCATCTGGCCGATGCTGTTCGTAACTATTGCCTGTGGCGCTATCTCTGGCTGGCACGCGCTGTTCGGCTCCATCGGCACGGCCCGGCAATTGGAATATGAAACCGATGGCTTACCCGTGGGTGGCGGCAGCATGTTCAGCGAAAACGCGCTGGGGCTGCTGTCGCTGGTAGCCATCTCGATCGCCGGCGGCGTGGGTGCTGGCGCATTCGCCGGCGGCGTGGGACGGCTGCTGGGCATGGTGACCTTCGGCGCCATCCCTCTGCCTTATGGCACGGCGCTCGGCTTCGGCGTGTTCGTGGTGATTGTGCTGACAGTGGTGCAGCTCGTCTTCCGCGTCATGCGTGTGGTGCTGGGCGAATGGCTGGGTGAGGCCTGGGTGGGCTTCAAGAACGCTCACATCGCGGCTTTCATCTCCATGTTGCTCACGCTGCTGCTCGTTCTGAGCGGCACCTGGGTTTACTTGTGGCAGTTGTTCGGAGCGTCGAACCAGTTGATGGCCGCTCTGAGCCTGCTGATCGTGAGCCTGTGGCTGAAGTCGGTGGGCAAGAGCCCGCGCTACGCGCTGTACCCGATGCTGTTCATGTACATCACTACGATGGCCGCAATGGTGGTAACAGCTTACAACCTGTACGCCAGCATTCTGTCAAACCCGAAGATCGCGGCGCAGCCGGTGAACGTAATCGGCGCGGTCGCCATGATTATCGTATCAGCGCTGTTGTTCGTCGCTTCGGCGCTGATCGCCTACGATGCGTGGAAAGCCTGGACGCGGATGAAACCTGCCGCACCCGCGACCGGAAAGGAACCCGTATTGGCGCCGGCAGCGCATTAGCTGTAGAGACGTAGCTTGCTGCGTCTCGCGGCTTGCTGCGTCTCAGGATTTCGCGTTAGGCTTGTTCGCCCAGCCGGCGCAGGGTTTCGAAGACGGTGCTGGCGGGCAGTTTTTGAAGTTCGGCCAGCGGCCAGTGCACCTCGAAGTTGGGATCGTTGCGCTGGATCGAGAGACGTATGACCGGACAGCCGGAGAGCTCGGCAAGTTCCAGAACCCGGCTGTCGGACGCCGGTGTCTCGGGCGCGTAGGCGACCAGCGGTGGGCGGACCATGAGCGGCCGCCATTTCTGGTTGCGAAGTTGAGTTTCGCGGCCGCGCGCCGACCAGGCTTTGGGTTCGAAGGCTTCGAACTCGAAGCCCGGCAGATGCTGCATGCGGCTGCGGAAGATGAAGAGGTCGCGGCGTCCGCGGGCGCGGGCCAGCAACCACAGCGGGGCGATGTCGCGAGGTTCGAGCACAAACAGCACTTCGGCCTCGCGAAACGGGCGCTTGGCGTTCTGGATTCTCAGTTGTACGACCGAGGAGCCGAGCCAGCGCAGGGTGGTCTTTTCGCCCACCAGGGGCAGGCCGCCCTGGGCCCAGCGCATGGCATCGTCGCCGCGGCGGACATTGCGGTGCGTGCCGAGGGCAAAGCCGCCGACCACGATAAGAACGACGAGAATGAACAGCGCCAGATTGGGTGACATGGAAGCTCGCTACCTGGCCTTGACCGGCGCGCTGATTATGGCACAGTAGAAGGAAGGCAGAGAATGGGAGGCGAGACCGGCCAGGGCCAACGGGTGGGGATGCTGAAGACAATCCGCGAATTCATCTACGGCATGTACGCCTACGAGTTCGAACGGCAGGCGGTGGAAATGCGCGCGGAACTGGAATCGGCATTCATGCTGATCACCATGGGCGATATGCTGGGCGTGCCGGTAATTCCACCCCTTTATTCGCTGCGCCTGTTACCCTATGTGATGCCGCAGGTCGCCACCTGGAAGCGACGGGTAATGCGCGAGCGCGAGATCTCCGACCGCGAAGATTTTCATTTGCACGGAGTGTGAAGGATGGCCGTCGGTCGTCGGCCTTCGGTCGTCGGCCAAGAGCCAGGAGCGAAGAGCGAAAAGCTAGTAGCTAGAAGCCAGGAGCTAAACAATGCCAGACCAACCGGAAAAGCCGGAAAAGAAGCAGGGATTCTTTGGACGCGTGAAAGAGATCGCCTATGGCATGAGCGCGCACGATATGTCGCGCTACGCCATGCGCACGCGCGCCAGCATGGAGCACCTGTTCATCCTTATCACCATGGGCGACCTGATCGGCGTTCCCATTCTGCCGCCCTATTATTCATTGCGGCTGCTGCCCTATGTGGTGCCGAACATCTCCACCTGGAAGCGGCGCATGCTACGCGAAAAGGACGTTTCGGACGCGATGTTTTGAAAAAATCAGTACTCAGTACTCCGCACCCAGTTTTGATGGAGGTCTGCCGTTACTCCAACTGAGTACTGAGTATCGAGTACTGAGTACTTTCACGAGGAAGGAATGGGACTAAAAGAAACCTTCGAGCAAAACAAAGAACGCCGCTACATCATGTTCGGCGGCAAGGGCGGTCTGGGCAAAACCACGTTCTCCGCCGCCACCGCTTTCTGGCTGGCGCAGCAGGGCCACAAGGTGCTGGTCTTCTCGGTTGACCCGCAAGCCTCACTGAGCGATATTTTCCAGCAGGACATCTTCGGCAAGGGCGCGGTGAAGGTGATGGACAACCTTTGGGCCCAGGAGATCGACGCCGACAGCCACATCCGCCAGTACCAGGGCGAAATTCGCAAAAAAATCATGGACATGTACGGCATGGAGCAGGTGCCGGACGAAATCGAGCAATATATTCAGGCCGCCTCCGCCGAACCGGCGATGGAAGAATCGGCCATCTTCGATGCCGTGGTCGACATTGTGGTCAGCGGCGACTACGACTATTACATCTACGATCTGGTGCCGCTCGGCCACGCGCTCTATTACCTCTCGATGGCCAAGGTCTACGACGAGTGGATCAATCGCATCACCAAGCTGCGCGAAGAGATGCGGGAGCACGAGGAGATGGTGGCGCGCATCAAGCGGGAAAAGACCACGGAAGAGGACCACATCCTCACCGAGCTGCAGTACATCAAGAACCGCATCAACCAGTCTTCGAGCATCCTGACCGACAAGAAAAAAACGGCGTTCTTCTTCGTGGTAGTGCCGGAGGAGATGATCATCCTAGACACGGAGAAGGCGGCGCAACTGTTCGCCAAGTTCGACGTGCCCATCGTCGGGTATGTGGTCAACCGCGTGCTACCCAGCGACCTGGTGGGAAAGGACATCCCTCCCTACCTGCAGAACCGGCTGAAGATG
>Ga0335077_10007467_pt1 | contig 13527 bp, 9 predicted proteins | sample Lox_Sample_31_FD_207151 | JGI IMG/M metagenome (GOLD analysis project Ga0335077, IMG submission 207151) | Soil microbial communities from Loxahatchee National Wildlife Refuge, Florida, United States - Lox_Sample_3.1 | ecosystem: Environmental > Terrestrial > Soil > Wetlands | place: USA: Florida...
CGATTATCCCACGCTGGTTTATCCGATATCCGGCAGCAGGAAGCGGGCGGGGCGGCCGGCAGCGCGCAACACGGCTTCGGCGGCCAGGTATCCGCTGCGCACGGCTCCCTCCATGGTGGCCGGCCATCCGGAGCGGGTCCAATCTCCGGCGAGGAACAGATCCGGACGGCAGGTTTCGGGGGGGGGGCGGAGCACCTCGGTCCCAGGCGCCGCTGAGAATGTGGCGCGCAGCTCCTTGATCACATGCGCCTTCTCCAACCGTGCATCGCGAACCGCGGGCAGGAACTCGCGCAGTTCCTCGCAGGCCAGCGTGATGATATCGGCGCGGCCCATCGCGGCCAGTTGGCGGGAGGCGCTCACCACGAGCTGGAGATAGCGGCCCTCGGACTTGTTGAACATCCACTGGATGGTGCGGTCGAGCAGGGTGGCGTGGGGCAGATCGGTCACCGGGCGGTCGAACCACAGATGGATTCCGGTAATTGGAGAATGTTCGAACGCGGGTACGGCGAGCGCGAGCGCGCCGCAGCGTTCGAAGGGAAGCGCGCAAATATAGTAGTCTGCGCGGTAGCGTTCGCCGCCCGCCAGGATGCCGGCATCGTCGATCGACTCGACCGGGCAGCGCAGGCGCAGCGAGACGTCGCCGAGGCCGCGCCAAAGTTCGGCGCGATAGAGTTCACCGAGGGGGATGGCGGGAACACCCATCTCGTAGGCATCGGCGCGGGCCAGGAAGCCAAGCCAGAAGACTTGAAAGCCATGACGGGCGGCCATGCGGTCCAGGTCTTCGTTGATGGCGCTGACCAGCACCTGCCGCCAGAAGCGCTCGATGGCGCGGGGAGTCTGGCGCTTTTCGCGCAGCCAGTCTAGCATGGTGATCTGGTCGAGATCCTGGCGGCGGTTACGTTCGCGGCGCAGGGCGAGCAGTCCCCGCGCGATGGCCAGTTTGTCGCGTGTATTCAGAAAGCGCATCCGCAGGAAAGATCCGGTGAAATGCGCCGGCGCGGGCAGCAGGCCGCGGCGCATGGTGGACAGCCGGCCGCCTGGCTCGATGAAGTAGAACTCGCGATAGAAGCGAATGTGGCGGGCGACGCCGAGCCGCGCGTAGAAGTCCTGAAGGTTGACGCAGCAGCGCAGCAGGATGTGCTGGCAGTTGTCGATCAGTTCGGAGTCCGGGTCGGAAGGCGCCAGCGGGAAGGAGGTGGCCCGTCCGCCGAGAAAAGAGCGAGCCTCGAAGATCGCGACCCGGCAACCGGCGCCCGCCAAGGCGGCCGCGGCGGACAGCCCGGCCAGTCCGCCGCCGATGATGATCACGCTCGGCATCTTCTATGATAACCGGCGGAGGCGGGGTGTCCTCTTTTGGGACGGCTTGTTCGCGCCCGGCACGTCCGATTTACGGCGCGGTCTGGTATCGACTGATTGTAAATGGGATAACCGCGCCGTCGATTGGCAGCCTAACTGTTCTTGCGACATAGCGTCACAGCATTTGAGGCACTCATGATCCGGCCCGAAAGCAGCGCACCCAGAACGTTGATCGCAGACGACCAACCCGACGTCCTGGAAGCGTTGCACCTGCTATTGAAACGGGAAGGTTACCAGATCGAGACGGTAAACTCACCCAAGGCGGTGTTGGAAAAACTGAACAGCCGGCAGTACGACGTGCTGTTGATGGACCTGAACTACGCATTGGACACGACTTCGGGGCAGGAAGGCCTGGACCTGCTGGCGCGCGTGCAGAAACTAGATCGCACGCTGCCGGTGGTGGTGATGACGGCTTGGGGCAGTGTCGGGCTGGCTGTGGAAGCCATGCGGCGCGGCGCGGTGGACTTTGTGGAGAAGCCCTGGGACAATTCAAAGCTGCTGGCGGCGCTGCGCACCCAGGTCGAGGCGCGCGGGCGGCGGGATCATGCGGCGCAGGAATCGGGCGAGATCCAGGAAGCGGGCGCGATTCAACGCGACTTGTTGCCGCGCGAGATCCCGTTGTTTCAGGGGTACGATATCTCGGCGGCGTGGCGTCCGGCGGGCGCGGTGAGCGGCGACTACCTGGACGTGCTGCGGCTGGACGCCGGTCACTTGGCGCTGTGCGTGGCGGATGTGATCGGCAAGGGAGTGCCGGCCGCGCTGTTGATGTCGAACGTGCAGGCCGCGGTACACGCGCTGGCTGGCGAGATGCGGGACACGGGCGAGTTGAGCGGCCGGATCAACCGCGTGGTGTCGGGCAATGTGGGCAAAGGCAAATTCATCACGTTCTTCTACGGAGTGCTGGATGGCGAAAAGCGCAGGTTCAGCTATTCCAATGCCGGGCACTGTGAGCCGATCCTGGTGAAGCGCAACGGCGAGTGCTCGCGCGTGAATCATGGCGGCGTGGTGCTGGGTGTTTTTCCGGACTGGCCCTACAAAGAAGAGCACATCGATCTGGAGCCCGGCGACCGGCTGGTGCTTTTCACCGACGGCATCACCGAGATCGAAAACGCCAATGGCGAAGACTTCGGCGAAGAGCGGCTGATTGAGGTGCTGAAGGCCAATCGCCACCTGAGCGCGGAAGAGATGCAACGGCGCGTGATGGCGGCCATCTCCGAATTCAGCGAAGGCAACTTCAAGGACGACGCCACGCTGATCGTGACGGCAGTAGAATAGCGCGGCACGTTTTCCATCCGGCCGTGTGATATAGATCACGGCAATCCGATCCGAATCCGGTAAATTATGGAGAAGGACGGTTATGCCCAATCGCCGTCATCTTGCACTCGGAACTATTTCGTTCACGGTTTGCTTTGCGGCGTGGGGATTGATCGGCGCCTTTGCGCCGCGCTTCCGCGAGACGTTCCATCTGACTGCGTCCGAGACCGCGCTATTGGTGGCGGTGCCGGTGATCCTGGGAGCGCTGGCGCGCATCCCGATGGGCGTGCTCACCGACCGCTTTGGCGGCCGCGCGGTGTTCTCGATTCTCATGGTGGCGGTGGCGGCGCCGATGTGGATCGCGCCGGCGCAGACCACCTACGCGGGACTGGTGGCGGTGGCGTTTCTGCTGGGCCTCGCCGGCTCTTCGTTCGCGATCGGCGCCGGCTACGTGTCGCGGTGGACTCCGGCGGACCGGCAGGGCAGCGCGCTGGGCGTGTACGGTTTGGGGAACATCGGCCAATCCGCCGCGGTGTTCCTGGGGCCGGTCTTGGCGGCGCGGGTTGGCATGCCGGCGGTGTATCGCGGGGCGGCCGTACTGCTGGTGGTGTGGGGCGCGGTGTTTGCGCTGGTGGCGCGCGATGCGGAGCGGCCCGCGGGGGCGGGGCGTCCGCCGGGAATTGGCGCGATGCTAGGCCTGCTGGCGCGCGAGCGGCTATCGTGGCTGCTGGCCGCGTTCTACTTCCTCACTTTCGGCGGCTTCGTGGCGTTCTCGATTTACCTGCCGACGCTGCTCAAAGATGAGTACCGGCTGGCGCCGGCGGATGCGGGCTTTCGTACGGCCGGTTTCGTGGTGCTGGCGACGCTGGTGCGGCCGCTGGGCGGATGGCTTTCCGACCGCATCGGCGGAGCGCGCCTACTGGCGGCGGTCTTTGCCGGTGTGGCGCCGTTCGCCATGCTGATGGCCTGGCCCGCGATGATTCCGTTTACGGTGGGCGCGCTGGGATGCGCGGCTTTACTCGGGCTGGGTAATGGCGCGGTGTTCAAACTGGTGCCGCAATATTTCCCCGGGCAGACCGCCACGGTCACGGGACTGGTGGGAGCGATGGGCGGCTTGGGCGGTTTCTGTCCGCCGTTGCTGCTGGCGTTTTTCAGGAGCAACACGGGCGCGTTGTGGCCGGGATTCGCGCTGCTCGCCTCGACCGCGCTGGTGTTGTGGTGGGCCAACCACCAGGTGTTCGTGCCGCGGCAGCAAAGCCTGGAACTGACACTGACGCCCGAACTGCGGCGCACGGCCGACCGTTTGCGCGCCGGAGCCTGGGCCACGCTGTGGACCGCGCTGCTGATTGCGGCCATCGTGGTGGGGTCGCGGAATCTCCAGAACTTCGATGCGGCCCTGGTGATTTACACGTTCGCGGTGATCTTCGCTACGTGGGGCGTGGTGTACCACTACAACGTCTGGCTGGAGAAACCGCCCACGCGGGTCTACTGGGACCGCGGCTGGGAGTTGTTCCGCCGGCAAGGGGTGCTGCGCAGCCTCGGGCGCGTGCTGGTGGTGGCGGCCACGCATCTGGCCGCGCAGCGCTTCATCGCCCAACGCTCGCGGCTGCGCTGGTGGATGCATCAATGCCTGTTTTGGGGATGCCTGCTGGCGGTGGCGATCACGTTTCCGCTGGTATTCGGATGGATCTACTTTCGCACGCCGCCCGGCGACCAGATGACATACGTCACGTACCTGTTCGGATTTCCGATGGGCACGTTCCGGCTGCACACGGTAACGGCCTGGCTGCTGTTTCACGGGCTGGATATTTCGGCGGTGCTGGTGCTGGCGGGCATTGCGCTCTCGCTATGGCGACGCATGACGGACAAAGGCGCGCGGGCTCTGCAACAGTTCGGCATGGATTTCCTGCCGGTGATTCTGCTGTTCGCGATTTCCGTGACCGGCCTGGCGCTGACGGTCTCGCAGGAGTGGCTGCGCGGCGCGGCCTACAGTTTCCTGGCCATCCTGCACGCAGTGACGGTGATCGCGGCGCTGCTGTATCTGCCGTTCGGCAAGTTCTTTCACATTTTCCAGCGGCCCGCGCAACTGGGCGTCAAGCTGTACCAGGATGCCGGACTGGCGGACGAAGGCGCCCGCTGCATCCGCTGCGGCGAGCGCTTCGCTTCGCGCATGCACCTTGACGACCTGCGCGCGATCCTGCCGCAACTCGGGTTCGACTATAGCGGCGTGCCGGAGGCGTCGGGTCTGTGGCAGGATCTCTGCCCGGTGTGCAAACGCAAGACGCTGTCGCTGGCGCAAATGCGGGTTCAAGAGGCATCGCGTGGCTAAACCTCCCAGTTCTCCCGAGGCGCTGGCCGATCGGTACGGGCCGCACCTGAACTATGTCCCCCCGGGCGGCTGGCAGGACGAATCGCGAAACCCTCCGGACAAACTGGTGAAGACCCACTGTTGTTTTTGCGGGCAGCAATGCGGCATTCAGCTTAAGGTGCGGGACAACCGCGTGATCGGATTCGAACCGTGGGAGGACTTTCCGTACAACCACGGAATGCTGTGTCCCAAGGGTGTGAAGCGGTACTTGCAGGGCAATCATCCCGACCGGTTGCTCGGCCCGCTGATGCGCGCCGAGGATGGTTTTCGGGAGGCGTCGTGGGACGAGGCGCTGGATTACACGGTGCGGCGCATGCGCGAGGTGCAGGAGAAGTACGGCCGCGACGCGGTGGCGGTCTACGGCGGCGCTTCGCTCACGACCGAGAAAGCTTACCTGATGGGCAAGTTCGCGCGTGTAGCGCTGGGGACGCGGCACATCGACTACAACGGCCGGCTGTGCATGGTGTCGGCAGGCACGGCTTATAAGGGGGCGCTCGGCGTGGATCGCGCGCCCAATCCCTGGAGCGATATTCCAAAGGCGGAAGTGGTGATGGTGGTCGGCGCGAATGTGGGCGAGTGCGCGCCTATCACCACCGACTACATCTGGCGGGCGCGCGACAACGGCGCGAAATTGATCGTGGCGGACCCGCGTTTCACGCCCATCGCGCGCAATGCGAATTTGTTTCTGCCGGTGCGCCCGGGTACCGACCTGGCGCTGCTGATGGCCTTGTTGCACGTGATCATCCGCGACCGGCTCACGGATGCCGAATTCATCGCGGCGCACACCACGGGCTTCGAAGCCTCGGCGGAATCGGTGGCGCCGTGGGATCCCAGGCGCGCGGCCGAGGTCACGGGCGTAGCGCCGGAGGCCATCGAACGTGCGGCGCACTGGGTCGGCGAATCCCGCCGCGCGATGATCATGCATGCTCGAGGGTTGGAGCACCAGTCGAAGGGAGTCGAGAATTGCGAGGCGGTGGTGGCGATTGCGCTCGCGACCGGCAACATCGGGCGCGAAGGCGCCGGCTGCGTCATGATCACCGGCCAGGGAAACGGGCAGGGTGGGCGCGAGCACGGGCAGAAGTGCGATCAATTGCCGGGAATGCGCAGCCTGACCGACCCGGCGGCGCGGCAGCACGTGGCGGGCGTGTGGGGCATCTCGCCGGATGAGTTGCCGGGGCCAGGCTACACGGCGGTGGAAATCATGAACGCCATCCACAGCGGCGAGATCAAGGCGCTGCTCTCGATCTGCTTCAACCCGCTGGTGTCGCTGCCGGAGGCGCAATATACTCGCGAAGCGCTGGAGCGGCTGGAGTTCTTCGGCGTGATCGATTTCTTTCTCTCCGAGACCGCCATGCATGCCGATGTGGTGCTGGCGGGCAGTTTACAGGAAGAAGAAGAGGGCGTCACGGCCAACGTCGAAGGGCGCGTGATCCACATTCAGAAGGCGGTGGACCCGCCCGGCAACGCGCGCGCGGATTCCCAGATCATTTGCGACCTGGCGCGCCGCCTGGGGCGCGGCGGCCACTTCCCGTATCGCGAACCGCGCGAGATTTTCGAAGAACTGCGCGAAGCTTCGCGCGGCGGCATCGCCGACTATTACGGCATCACCTACGAGAAGATCGATGAACAGAAGGGCGTGTTTTGGCCGTGCCCATCGCTGGATCATCCGGGAACGCCGCGGTTGTTCGAAGGCGGGCGCTTCTTCCACGCGGATGGCAAAGCGCACTTCATGAAGCTGGAGTGGCGCGAGAGCGGCGATCCGGTGGATGCGGAGTTCCCGGTTTACCTGACGACCGGGCGCGTGGTGAGCCAGTACCTTTCCGGCACCCAGACGCGGCGCATCGGCGCGCTGGTGGACCAATACCCGGAGCCGAAGTTGGAGATCCATCCGCGCCTGGCGGAGCAGCACGGAATCCGCAACGGGGATTGGGTGACGATCACTACCCGGCGGAGCGCAATCACGCTCCAAGCCATGGTGGTGCGGACCATCCGCCCGGACACCGTTTTCATCCCGTACCACTGGCCGCGTGAGCGCAGCGCCAACCGCCTGACGCATCGCACGCTCGATCCGCGCAGCAAGATCCCGGAATACAAAGTATCGGCCTGCCGCATCGCCAAGGCTGCCGGACCACCGGTGAACGAGGGGGGACGCGGCTGATGTTCGGCATGGAGTTCTACGTCGATCCGTCGCGGTGTATCGGCTGCCAGTCGTGCCTGAAGGCTTGCGAAGAATGCGAGACGCATCGCGGCGTATCGATGATCAACTTCGATTTCGTGGACCGGCAGGAGACCATCGCCACCGCGGCGTATGTCTGCTGGCACTGCGAGAACCCGACGTGCGCGCAGGTTTGCCCGGCTGACGCCATTAAGAAATACGAAGACGGCGTTGTGGGATCGTCGTTGAAGCCGCGCTGCATCGCCTGCTCCAATTGCGTGCTGGCGTGCCCGTTCGGGATTCCCAAGGTGGTGCCCGAATACGAGCAAATGATGAAGTGCGACATGTGTTACGACCGCACTTCGGCGGGCAAGCGGCCGATGTGCGCGACCGTCTGCCCCAGCCAGGCGCTGGCTTACGTGACGCCGGAAGCGATCGCCGCGACGCGGCGCGAGAAGCCGGTGAACACGTTCCGGTTCGGCAACCAGCAGATCAAGACCAAGGTCTACATGATGGCTCCGGCAGGCAGCGAAGCGATTTCCATCGACGTCGCGGATTACACGTGGGAGAACGAGAATGAAGTTGTTGCGCAGGCGTTCTAGCGCGCCGCTCTGGCAGGACGAATTCCCGGTGTTCACCGCCGATGAGCGGTACGTGAGCCGGCGGCAGTTCACCAAGTTCCTGACGCTGACCAGCTTCGCCATGCTGGCGGGGAATCTGTGGATCCTGGCGCGGTCCTGGTTCCGGCGCGCGCCGGTGTATCCGCGGCGCGCGGTTGCGACGCTGGACGAAATCGCTGTGGGGGGGGTGAAGATCTTCGCGTATCCGGGCGCGGAGGACTCGTGCATCCTGGTGCGCACCGGCCAAGCCTCGTACGCGGCGTATAGCCAGAAATGCACGCACCTTTCCTGCGCCGTGTATTATTCCAGGGGACAGAACCGGCTGGAGTGTCCGTGCCACCAGGGGTTCTTTTCGATTGCCGATGGAGCGGTGTTGCAAGGCCCGCCGCAACGCCCGCTGCCGCGCGTGAGACTGGAGCAGCGTGACGGCAGCCTGGTGGCCGTGGGCATGGAGGGAGAAGGGGCATGAGCGCCGGTCCGCCGCAGAACCGGGGATTGACGGCGATCGACGGAGCCATGGTGCTGATCGTGGTGCTGCTGATCGTCCAGATCTGGCTGCTTTCGGCAACGCTGGAATCGTACCTGGCCGGCCATCCCGAGGCCGCCGCGCCCGGCGCGATCATCTCCGGGCTCCTGTTCCTGGCGTGCCTGGGGCTGTACTTCTTCGTGGACCGCATCGATTCGGAAGTGCGCAAGGGCTGACGCCGCGGTCCGCCATTGTGGCAGACTCTTAAGAACGTATGCCAGCCGGGAATCGGCGCTATGCCGCGCTCATCGTCCTGCTCGTCGTGTCGGTGTCGTATTGGGTGGGCAGCGCCTGGCGCGTGATCGGGGAGCTAAGCTTCGGGCAAACTCAGGCCCGGCTGCCCTTCGACGTCGGCTTGCGCATGCGCGCCATCAGCATTGAGCCCGAGGGCGTGGCGGCGGGCGCGCACTTGGGCGACCTGCTTCGGGAGTTTGACGGGCAGCCCTTTACGGGTTACCGCGTGATGCGCGACGCGGTGCGCGGCGCCCGGCCGGGCAGCGTAATGCGGGCCGTGATCCAACGGCCCGACGGCGCAGTCGTGCCCATCGCCATCCGCCTGGCGCCGGTCCGCGAACACCCGGCCACGATCTCCGAATGGCTGCGCGATGTGGCCCTGCAACTGGTTTTTCCGCTGTTCTGCCTGGCGCTGGGATTCTGGGTCGCGGCGGCGCGCCCGCATGACCGGAACGCCTGGCTGCTGCTGGCCATCATGGTCTCGCTCGAGTTCCTGCCGCCCGAAGGCAGTTGGGCAGAGCCGTGGCAGACGCTGCGCCGCATCTGGTTTCTCAGCGCCGGATTTTCGTGGCCGGTATGGATGATGCTGTTCGGCATCTATTTTCCGGAACGCTCGGCGATGGACCGGCGCTGGCCCTGGATCAAGTGGGCCGTGATTGTGGTAGCGGCGGTGTGCGGCCTGGCCGTGCTGGCGTCGCAGGTGGGCAAGGAACTCAACTTCGCCGCCGTGGCATGGCTGGGGCCGGCACTCCCGCGGCTGGAAACGGTGCGCTCGATTGTAGGCATGCTGGCGATTTCGTTGTTCTTCACCAATCTGGGGATGAAGAGCGGTACGGCTTCGGGCTCCACGCGTGATGCCCGGCGCCGCGTGCGACTGGTCTGGCTGGGAGCGTCCGTCGGGCTGACGCCATGCTTCTTTCTGGCGGTGATCAGCCTGGTGCGGGGGCGCGACTTCGGAGCCGGAGTGCCGGCCTGGGTATTGTATTTGTCTCTGGCGTTCCTGGCGGTTTTTCCGCTGACGCTGGCCTACGTGATCCTGGTGCAGCGCGCCATGGAAGTTCGGATGGCGATCCGCCAGAGCGTGCAGTACGCGTTTGCGCGCGGCGGGCTGTGGGTGCTCCGCGCGCTGTTGTTCGCGGCGGCCATGAAGATCTTCGTGGACATCAGCGTCAACAAGAGCGGATTCACTTGGGAGCAGTTCGCGTTCCTGGCGCTGGGGACCGCGCTGCTGTTCGTGCAGCGCCGCTGCAGCGCGCGCTTGCGCCTGTGGGTGGACAGGCGTTTCTTCCGCGAGGCCTACAGCGCCGAGCAGGTGTTGAGCGAGTTGAGCGGCGAGGCAAGCAAGTTCGTGGATTCCGGCCCGCTGTTGGAAACTGTAACGCACCGCATTTCGGAAACGCTGCACGTGCCCCGGGTTTCCGTGCTGTTGCGAGACGCGGGTGGTTATCGCCTGGAGGATGCGGGCGCGCGTCCGGCGTTGCTGGGAGCCGAGGCGCGGAGCATCCAGCAGGTGCGCGGTACGGGCGCGCCGGCGGTGGTCTACATGGACGATCCGGATTCGTGGGTGCATCAGGCCGCGCCGGATGAGACACAGACCTTGCAGCAGCTTGACGCGCAACTCCTGCTGCCGCTCACCGGACGCGACGGACTGATCGGGGTGATGGCGTTGGGGCCTAAGCGTTCCGAGGAGCCATATTCGAAGAGTGACCTGCAACTCTTGCAGTCCGTGGCGGCGCAGACCGGCCTGGCTTTGGACAATAGCCGCCTCCTGCGTTCCCTGGCCGAGGAAGCGGCGCGGCGCGAGCGCTTCAACCGCGAACTGGAGATTGCGCGCGAAGTGCAGGAGCGCCTGTTCCCGCAGAGCTATCCGTCCATACCAGGCCTGGATTGCGCGGGACATTGCCGGCCGGCGCTGGGCGTGGGGGGGGATTACTACGATTTTGTCGCGCTGCCGGAGGGACGGCTGGGGATCGCGGTGGGCGACATTTCCGGCAAAGGCATTTCGGCCGCGCTGCTCATGGCCAGCCTGCGTGCGTCGCTCCGCGGGCAGACGCTGGGCGGACCGGCGGACCTGGCCGCGCTGATGCGCAACGTGAATTCGCTGCTATACGAAGCGTCCACCGCCAACCGTTATGCGACATTCTTCTATGCGCAATACGACCCGCGAGACTCCACGCTGGCGTTCGTGAATGCCGGCCACAATCCGCCGGTCGTGATTCGCGGCGAAGAAGTGCTGCGGCTGGAGGCGGACGGTCCGGTGGTGGGACTACTGCCGGGCGTGCATTACCGGCAGTCGTCGTTGAACCTCGTGCCCGGCGACATCCTGCTCGCGTACACGGATGGGATCAGCGAAGCCATGACCGCCGAGGACGAGGAATGGGGTGAGGAGCGCATGATCGCCGCGGCTTGCGAGTGCCGGGAACTGCCCGCCGCACGGATGATCGAGAGCCTGATCGCCGCGGCCGATGCGTTCACGGCCGGCGCGCCGCAGCACGACGATATGACGCTTGTCATTGTGAAGCTCGCCTCGGAGTGAGCCATACTTACGGCACTCGGCGCCATTCTCCGGCATCGGTCTCAAAAGCTTCCGGGTCGGCTGCATAGAGCCAGACAAACCGCTGCAGTTCATTTGTTGGAGCCGTCAAAACAACCTCCCGCTCCGAATTAGTAACGGATTGCGGCCCGAGACCTTGTTGAACTATCTTCTCGACCCAGGTGTCATTCATGAGGGAGATGCGCAGGGCACCGTCCTCCATCCACACCTTGGCGAAAACATGGCCGGAAACGGCCAGCGCTGATTCCGCCGGGCTCGTGATGTCGAGGAACCGTAACCCGTTAACGTGCAGCAGGTGAACGATGAACTTATCGGCCGAGGATTCGAAACGATAACCATCGCCAGACCTTTGGACCTGCCAAATCTCTCCATCATCCTGCGCGGCCCACGTGCCTTCCAGGGGCAGATCGTAAACCAGGTCTTGCTCGGTGTAGAGCGGCTGGACCGAAACCACCGGCCCGCAACCCGTCAAAATGGCAGCCCCCGCCGCCATCGCAAGTATTGCTGCAAGTCGCATGTGAAACTCCTTTCATTACGGGATAGCGACGTTTCCGCGGGGAAATTGCAGTGCCGGCGTTTTTAGCGCCCTGGCCGGATCCAGCGCCGCAAGGTCATGCGCAGGGAGGCGTAGCGAGCGGCGGCCAGCATGAGCAGCATGCCGGCAAGCAGCAGGCTGACCGGCCAGAGCGCCCGGTCCTTCAACAGGTCCTGCTGGAACCGCACCAGGCCGATGGCCAGGAAAAGCATCCCACTGGCGAAGAAATTCTTCATCTGCTTCGGAATGCTGCCTAGCACGAAACCGGTGGCGGCCACCGGCAACAACAGTTCGAAGAGGCGCGCCTCCAGGCGCAGGTTCCCATCGGCCGGCGATTGCGCCCAGCGCTCCGAGGCAGCCAGTCCCAGCAACAGCAGGGAGGTCATCACGTGACCCGGAATGACGAACCGGAACGCCTTCGCTAGCGCGCGCATCTGCGGCAATGAAAACCGCTCGCAGAGTACCAGCAGGGCGAAGTAGATGCCCGCGTTGATGATGAACAGATACTCGAGCTGCCCGCGGGTCCACGGCGCCGCCGCTTTTAGCCAGTTGGCGTAGGGCTCATGAAACGTGACCACGCCCGTCAGGCCCGCCCAGGTGAAAGCCACGGCGATGGGGTAGAAGTACTGCGAATCGCCGGTCAGGCGCAACCGCTCCAGGACGATGCCCAGCGCCAGGAATGCGGCGGCGAATGGAAGCAGATAGAAGTAGGGCTTGCCGGGATCGGTGTCGATCCACTCGATGAGGCCCAGGCGCAGCAGGCAAGCCAAGCACCACAAGGCCGTCATCAGAGACAGGACCAGCGAGAACACCGGCGCCCGGGTGAAGCGGCGGAGCCAGTAGCATGCCGGCAGAGACAGCAGCAGCGCCCACCACAGCTGGGCGTTGGTCGTCATTTTGAATGTATCGAGCTGCGAGAACAGCTCCAGTTCTTTCTTGCCGCGCGTGAATGCCGCGAATATCCCGTACTCGCTCATTGCGACCAGCAGGGTGATCGGCAGCAGAAGGCAGAAAGCCAGCAGATAGGCTACCGCGACACGCCGCTGATCGAGCTTCCAGCAACGAATGCCGATCCACGCCGTAGGCACGGCGGCCGCCGCAGCCACCAGGACCGCAAGGCTGCCACTGAGCCCGGTGTAATGGAACAGCACCATCAATGCCGCCCCGACAGCCAGGATCCACGCGCCCAGGTACAGGCTGACTTGCGGCAGCGAGAGCCGGCGGGCCTCCATAATCCAGGCGTCGTCCCGCTCCACCAGCCTGCCGTAGCCTTTGCGGAAGGAGTCGTATTCGGCGTCCGCGAGGATCTGGTCCTGCCGCCATCCTTCCAACTCGCGCAGGTGCTGCTCGATCTTGCCGGTCATCAGGCGCCCGTAGGAGGTGGGGACGGCCAGCACGGCTTCGCCCGCCAGGAACCGCTCCAGGTCGGCCGCCATCTCGTCGGCCGAGTTGTAGCGGTTGGCCGGGTCCTTTTCGAGCGCCTTCATGCAGACATTCTGCAGATCGCGGGGCACCTCCGGATTAATGCGGCGCGGCAATACCGGATCTTGTTCGCAAATCGCTTGAAGTTGCTGGGCGAGGCTCTCCGCGCGGAACGGCAGCATGCCCGTGAGCAATTCGTACAATATGACTCCCAGGCTGAAGACATCGCAGCGTGAGTCGAACGGGCCGCCGCCGCGCGCCTGTTCCGGCGAAAAGTAATCCGGAGTCCCCATGATTTGGCCGGCCTGCGTGAGGCGTGTATCACGGGCGGCAAGTTGCAGCGTGAGGCCAAAATCGAGGAGCTTCGGTTCGAGATCGGGACCAACCAGAATGTTGTCCGGCTTCAAATCCCGGTGAACCATACTCCGCTTGTTCAAAAAGCCCACGGCCGCGGCCACCTTGCGCATCAAGTCGGCCTTCTGGGCGAGTGTCAGTGCCCTGGC
>Ga0335077_10007468_pt1 | contig 13526 bp, 14 predicted proteins | sample Lox_Sample_31_FD_207151 | JGI IMG/M metagenome (GOLD analysis project Ga0335077, IMG submission 207151) | Soil microbial communities from Loxahatchee National Wildlife Refuge, Florida, United States - Lox_Sample_3.1 | ecosystem: Environmental > Terrestrial > Soil > Wetlands | place: USA...
CCAGTTGGGCCTGTAGCTCAGGTGGTTAGAGCGCACGCCTGATAAGCGTGAGGTCGGTAGTTCAACTCTACCCAGGCCCACTGCACTGCAACTGCTTGCCCCGCTTGAGCCATCGCGGCTTGAGCGGGGCTGTTACTTGCCTACTCATTAGGATCGGTGTCTGCCGGTCGTCCTCAATGGACTCTCCTGCCTTCCCAGGTCGCTCGCCAGATCTGTTCCAGCGCCGGCATCACCTAACGCATACCGCGTTGAGAGGTATTGAGCGTATGCGTCACGGTTTCCCCGGAGTTGGGAGGCCGGTCTTCCCTGCGCCTCACGGCCGCACTTCACCGGAGCGCAGGCCGCAAGGTTATCGAGCGGATGCCAGACAGTCTCTACCCTGAGGCAGAGCGCCTGGGCCCGACACCTCCGTCTCGGCCCCCATGCCGTCGGAGCCATTCCAGGGGCCGCCTCCGAACAGGCTTCAGGGTGTCCCCATCGAGGTGGAGCACGGTGCCTGTGGCGAGTGGGCTTGGTTGCGCACGACGTTTCGCGATTGGTGGTGAGTTGGCTTGTGCGCACTGGGCTGGCCTGCCCTGAGTCCCGCCTCGCTGGGCGTCTCCTTGGGTCCGGCCCGTGATGGTCTGAAGAGCACCTCACTCAGACTTGGGCCTCCGCTTCATCGCCGAAGTATACCCTTGGGCGAAAGCACGGTATCCGGCGGGGTCCCCGAGGGGCCGGAAAGGCGAGATGGGGGGAGATATGCGCACAAGAACCGCATTTGTGATCGCAGAAGGGGTTTTGGCAGCAATCGTGGGTCACCTGACCATCACGCTGTTCCTCGCAATCGGCGACTTGGTCACGGGCAAGGGGCTGCTATATACGCCTCGGCTACTTGCCCGGGTAATCCTCGAGGGCCCCCCGGCGGGCTGCGTATCTCCTGACGGCACGACCCTTCTCTTGGCCTATTCCAGCATCCACATGATCGTACTGATGCTGTTCGGACTGCTGGGGAGCCTTCTTATCACGATCAGCGAGCAACGCCCGGTCTTGTGGTTCGGTGGTCTCCTGCTGTTCATAATGGTGGCGTGGCACCTGGCAGCTGGGGTGCTGCTGGCCTTCGGCCCCGCCCGTGAGTGCGTCTCTCTGTGGTGGGTCGTGTGGGCCTCGTTCGCCGGCGCGATTGGGATGGGATGGTACCTGTGGCGGGCACATCCGGCTCTCCAGGCCGGATTGCGCACCGATCGCTACGCCTAGGCAGGCGGTCCCGGGCTCTCCTGCGGGTTTTGGTCCCGCACCGGATGAGCCTGTCCGGGCAAGGGGCGGCCCTGTCCGGATCGTCAATTCGCACCTGGAAGGTCGTCTCCCCCGTCTCGTTGCGGGAGCCAGACGGAAGTCGCGAAGACGAATGGTCGACCCGAAGGTTAGGCCTTGGCCGGCCTGAGGGGTGGCTCAGGGCTGAGTTGCCGGCCATTGGCAAGGCCACGACGATGGTGTGGATCTGCCCGTCTGCAGCCTGACTCCTCAAGTGTCGAATGGAGGCGAACCTGCTGGGGGAAACCGCCCGGTCTGCCCTCTCCCTCCTTAGAGGTGGAGATGTCGATGAGGAGGCCTCAGGCTCAGCTCAGCGGCGGCGCACGGCACCATCCGGGACGGGAGGCGCAGGTGACTCGGCGTGCAGTCGAGACAGTGATGGCAGCTACGCCAGCCAGCCTCGCGCCGTGGCCTTTCGCGCCAGCACGATGAGCGCGATGCTGATGACCAGCACCAGGCCCTGGGCCACGAACGCGCCCGGCCCCGCCGCGGCGGCGCTGCCGCTCAAGATAAAGAGCCACAGATCCTGGGCGACGACCCCGATGAAGGACAGGATCAGCAGCGCCGTCGCCCACCGCTTCTGGAGAATCAGACCGACCGAGCCTGCCGCGCCGAACCAGACGGCGGTGGCGGTCGCGGCCACGGCCCACCACGGGCGCGCCGCATAAAGCGCCTGTTGCGCCGCGGTCATCGTGCTCAGCCGCTCCGGCGAAATCCTCACATCCGCGAGATAGGCGGCACACCCTAAGAGGTTCCACAGTAACGCCACGACTGCAACCGGACGAAACCACCTCGGGCTGGTCTGCATCCCACCTCCCAGTACTCTGGTTTGAACAGTCGATATCCGCGTGGAGTCCTGCGGGCTTGGCGGACCCAACATACCCGCCCCAAGCCAGTGGTGCCAACGCAGGATAGGGCGCCGTCGCCTGACTGAGGTCGGCGGGTTGCGGTTTGTAGTCTATATATATAGACTTAATCCATGCCGCCGCCGCCCTCGCTCCGCCTCTCGCCCCAGACGGTTCTGGTGCTCGAGACCTTCCTCGATGCCCCGCGCCATTGGCGCTACGGCTATGACATGAGTCGAGAGACCGGCCTCAAATCCGGTACTCTCTATCCTATCCTCATCCGCCTCGCGGACCACGGGCTGGTCGAAACCCAATGGGAGGCGACCGATCCCGGGCGGCCGCCGCGACATATGTATCGGCTGACCGCGGAAGGGCGGCAGGCGGCGCGGGAGCAGGTGCAGGCGTTCGCGGCGCGGCGCGGCGGTCGCTCCACACCGAGGATCGCGGAGGCCTGATGCGAGGGCTGCGCCGCGCGACCTCGGGTCTCCTCCGCGCCGCCGTGGCCCGCGCGCCGGTCGCGACGCGACCCTGGGGCGAGGCGATGCTCCGCGAGCTTGATTTCATCGAGAGTGATCGGACCGCGGTGTTGTGGGCGCTGGGCGGCGTGACCACCATGTGCCGGCAGGCCATGAACCGTGTGGCCAACTCGTTCCGCTTGCTGTCTCGCACCAAGGCGTTCTGGGTCGTGCTTGCGGGCGCCGCCGCAGTGGTTGCTCTGCTCACCCGGCTGCCAGGCCGGACCGCACGCACCGAGCCGGCCTACCAGTACATGCGCGACTTGAACCGGAACATCCGGAGCGCCGTTCCAGCGCGAGGACACCGCGCGGTTCACCCTGCGACGGACCACGGGACGTGAGAGGGTCGACGCCAAGGGAGTTCTGGCTGAGAGGCGCCGGCGCCCTCTGGCTTCTCGGCCTGGCGGTGTTCGTCTCGTGCAGGCCTCGGAGTTCCGATCCGAGCGGGACCTGGACAGGCCGAGCGGATGATCCGAATGGCCCCCCGATGGAACTGACTATCGGGCTTCAGCTTCGCGGGACCGACCTCTCGGGGACCATCACCGGTCCTCCGCCGGATTCGCCCCATCCGTTCCAGCATGGGAAGCTGGATGGAGATAGCCTCTCGTTTGAGGTCGCGATGACCGGGCAGTCGGGGGAATCGCGGGTATTCCGGGTTTCTGCCTGGGTCGAGGGCAAGCGGATGCAGGGCTCCGTCACGCGCCCCGATGGAGCGAGCATCAGGTTCACGCTCACCAAGGGCCCCTCCGGCACAACCAACATTGCCTCAGGGGAGCCTGCGGTGGAGGAGCCCCATCCCACCGGCCCCGAGCCACGGCCTCTGGCTCCGCGTGAGGCCATCCTCGCGGCGCTCGACCGCTACGAGGTCGTGGCGATCGGCAGCGTATCGCACGGAACCCAGGACCTCGACGGCTTCATCCTGGATCTGTTCCGCGATCCCCGCCTCCCCGGCAAGGTGAACGACATCGCGGTGGAGTGCGGGAACGCTCTCTACCAGCCCATCCTGGATCGGTACATCGGTGGCGAGGACATCCCCCTGGCTCAGGCACGCGCCGTCTGGCGCAACACTACCCAGCCCAACTGCGGGTTCTCGCCATTCTACGATCAATTCTTCCCGCTGGTACGGCGGGTCAACCGGTCATTGCCTCCTAACAAGAAGCTCCGGGTGCTGGCCTGCGACCCTCCGGTCGACTGGTCGGCCGTGCACGGCCCGAAGGAGGCGATGCCGTTCCGTGATCGCGACAGGAGCATCGCCCAGGTGATGGAACGGGAGGTTCTTGCCAGGCATCGGAAGGCCCTCATGCTCTTCGGGATCAACCACATCAGACATGGGATGGCCGCGGTCGGACGGTACGAGGCGAGCTACCCCGGTGTCACGCTCGTTGTCGCCGAACATCACGGCTTTGGGGGAATGACGCCGTTTGCCAGGTACAACGACGTGCTGGAGCAGCGGATGGCGTCCTGGCCGGTCCCGTCGCTGGTGATGCTGAAAGGCACCTGGCTGGACGACCTGGAATCCCTCTACTTCGATCCGGACTACGTGCGCAGCGAGCACCGAGGCTATCCGGGAGTGGACGCCTACCTGTATCTGGGGCCCCGCGACCTCCTCCTCATGGAGCCCGCTCCCGCGCGAACGGTGCTCGATACCGCCTACATCTCGGAGCTGCGGCGCCGCGCCGCGGCGGTGGGGGAACCCCACGGCCCTTCGGATCCGGCAGTGACCTTTCGTCGCGAGTTGGAGTCGAGTGTCTTCCTCGAAAATTGAGAGCCCCGTCACCGGACTTGGTGACGGGGTTCTTGGTCGGGCGTTCCCAGGGGCCCCTCTCAGGCCGCGCGCTGCAGCTCTTCCTCTTCTTCCTCGATCTCCTCACCCGGCAGGGCCGAGTCGGCGTGCTTGATCCTCGAGAACAAGCCCAGGACAGTCGCTAGAAACAGGACGGCCCACACCAGCCACGCGGTGATCACGATCGCGTGACGCGAATCGACGAGCCCATGCCCAGGGGCCTCTGCCACAGCCGTCCCGGCGGTGGTGACGATCTGGCCGAGGGCGGCGACAAGGACGAGCAGGGCCTTCCGCATGACCAACCTCCTGACGGGGTGCTGTTGATGCTTCTCAAACGACATACGTCAGAAACGACCTGGCGCTCTCACGGTTCTCTCTCGTAGTTGCTCTGCTCGTTCGAGCCGAGCGATCCGGTACCCATCGATACTTCAACGCTCCTCGAAAATGACGGGCCCCGCATTCCGCCAAGGAATACGGGGCCCGACTGCCCGGCGAGGACTGCCTCAGGCCGCCCGGCGGAGCGGCTCCTCGCGACTTCCGTGGACGGCGGGCTCGCTATCCTTGAGCCGCGAAGAGACCCCCATGAGGATCGTCACGAACATGGCCATCCCGAGCAGCCAGGCCGTGGCCACGGTGGCATACCCCGAGTCGACCGTGGGGATGCCCGGTGTCTCGGCCAGGGCGGCTCCAGCGCTTGAGGCGACCAGGCCCAGGGCGGCCACGAGGGCAAGCATGGCTTTCCGCATACCAACCTCCTGAAGGGGTACCGTTTGACCTCTCACCCGAGATACGTCAGTCAACGGCAGTCCTTCTCACCTGCTCAGGCCTTCGAGCAGCTCGAGGTCGGGGGCGGATGCGACCTGGCGATATGGGAGCGTGGTGTGTGCCCGTGCTCACACAGGAGGGAGGGAAGGTTACCGCCAGCCCCGGAGCTGACGAACGTAGTCGTGCAGCAGCAGGAACTTCTCGTAGGCTGGCACTCCCTTGCGTTTCTGACCCAGCTCGGCGAACAGCTCGCGAAGCCGGCCGCGCCGGGTCACGAAGAACCGGAAGGTTTCGGCGAAGTCCTCCTGCGGGTGCTTGGCGGCGTAGACGCTCACATGGTTCACGGGACTGATCGCCACCCGGCGGCGCTGGAAGTAGACCCAGGTGTCGTCCATGCCACGGTAGATCTTGTCGACCTCACCGAAGGTGCGCTTGAACTTGGGCGTCCGGGTCCAGGCCCAGTGGTGATAAAGGAAGCTGTGGCCGAGCTCGTGGCAGATCAGGCCTACCAGCAGTTGCCACGGGATCTCGTCCCGCCGCCGCTTGCCCACTACATAGCGCTGCTCGATCTCGATGATCTTCGGGTGCCGTGGATCGACCCCGGAGATGCCGGGGCGGAGCAGCACGCGGTAGCCCCAGTCGCGAATCCCCGAGACCAGGAGCAGACGTCGGACCCGGGTGAGGGCCCTGGGGATGAGATCCCGCCCGGTGGCGTCCCCGCCGCACCATGGGCAGTGATGCATCCAGTCGTCCACACCCCGCCCGCAGTGAGGACAGTCCCCCTCGAACATGCTGTCCTCGTTCCAGGTCTGGGGGCGTCCGCACCAGGGACAGAACGGCATGGGATACTGCACGCCTCCCCCGCAGCCCCAGTCGCAGCGCGCATCAAACCGAAACCCCTTGGGGGCACGGAGCGGCTCCTCGCTCGAGACGCCCTCCTCGTAGATGTCCGCACCACACCACGGGCAGAACGACGAGCGGTCCGACACCATCCAGCCGCAGCGGTGACACTCGGCTCCGGTCAGCTGGTGGACGTCACCCCAGACCTGGGCCCGGCCGCAGCTCGGGCAGAACGGCCAGTAGCGCTGCAGGGGATACCCGCAGACGCAGCGCGTCTCCGGCGTGGGGTATGGCTCGCGCCGTTTACGTCTCGTCATGCCGGGACAGCGCCTCGCGGACGATGCGCTCGATGAACTCGTTGTATGACATGCCGGCCTTCTGCGCCGCGTTGGCCATGTCGTGCCCCCAGGAGATGAACGGGTTGGCGTTGGCCTCGATGAACCACAGCTCCCCGGCGGGGGTGAGCCGGACGTCAAGGCGCGCGTAGTCCCTGAGCCAGAGGGCGCGATACGCCGTCCGGCAGACCGACTCCAGGCGCTCGCGCGCGGCCTTCGCTATTCGTCGCGCGAAGACGTTCCGAATGCCCTTCCGCTCCCGGTAGCTCTCGTCCCACTTGGCGCTTCGGGTGGCGATACGCTCCTCGGGTCGGGTCACCTTGTCGAACACCATCTCCGTGACGGGAAGGAGCTCCAGCCCGTCGCCGTTCCCCAGCATGCTGACATAGAGCTCGCGACCTTCCACGTATTCCTCGACAATGGCCGGCTGCTGGAATCGCTCCTGGACGAACGTCACCCGCTCGGACAGGGACTCCAGGTCCTTGACCACCGAAGCCTGGGCGATCCCCTGCGACGCATCGGACTGGAGCGGCTTGATGATAAGCGGGAACTCCAGGTCGGGCACGCGGGCCACTCGTTCACCCGGACGGAAGGTCACGAACCCGGGCACCCGGATCCCGTGCCAGGCCAGCACCTTCTTGCTCATTGCCTTGTTGCGGGTGACGAGCAGGCCCAGCGGCGTCGATCCCGTGTAGGGCCAGCCGCCGGATTCCAGAAAGGCGGGGATGAGGTAGTCGAGGTTCGCGTCGCCTCGAAAGGACTCCGCGGCGTTGAAGACCAGGTCGGGGTGGAACGCCTCGAGCCCTTCCATCACGCCCGACAGGTCGTCCCGGGCGCCCAGCAGCCGGACCTCGTGGCCGCACTCGATCAGCGCGTTGGCCACCTGGTACTCCATTTCCGGCTCTTCCCGACTCCACGCCGCCACTTCCTTCTGAAGCTGGCGCAGGTGGTCCTCGGAGCCCCAGGTGGGATAGGGAGTATCGAACACGACGGCGATTTTCACGGGATCGCTGTGCGAGGTAAGGGGTTCGTGGCCGGCCCGCTCCTCACAACTATACCGAAGCGGCCGCCGGCACAAGGCGCGCCGCGCTGGGTTTCCAGCGGCCGGATTTGCTGTCTTGCTTGCTCCATCCAGGCGCGCCAGATTGCCGTCCGTTTCTCCTCCGAGGCTTCAGTGCGGTGTTCCCCATCGTCGCGCTTCACCGGATCACTCGTCCTTGCGCTCGTCTCCGTTGCTCCGCTGGCCGGGCAGTCCGCCCCGGCACCCAGCCGGGACCCAATCGCGACTGCCTTGGGCGGACGGCCCGTGCCCGGGCCGGTGTACGAGACGCCCGGATTCACCCGGGCGGTTCAGCGTGGGACCCGGACCAGGATGGGTTCGCCCGGGGCCGCCAACTGGGTGCAGCATGCTCGCTACCACATTGATGCCCGACTCGATGTCGTCACGGCGCGGCTGGCCGGTCGCGAGGAGGTGGTCTATCTCAACCGCTCGCCGGATACCCTGGGCCGAGTCGCCGTCTACCTGCGCCAGAACGTCTTCGCCGCGGGGAGCCCCCGTCGCGAGGAGCTTCCGGTGACGGGGGGAGTCAGGCTGTCGCGGGTCTCCGTCGGGTCCCAGGTACTCTTGGCCATGCCACCGACCGGTCGGGTCTTCCGGCGCGCCCGCGCGCCCGGGTCCGCCGGCTATCAGGTGAGCGGCACCATCATGTGGATCCAGTTGCCCACCCCTCTCCTTCCTGGCGACAGCGTGCGCCTCGGCTTCGAATGGTCCTTCACGCCCGCCCCGGCGCCATCGGATGGGCGGGAAGGCCACGATGGTGACGTCTTCTTCCTGGGCTACTGGTACCCCCAGGTCGCCGTATATGACGATGTGAACGGCTGGGTCACCGATCCCTACCTGAGCGGCGCCGAGTTCTATATGGACCCGGCGGACTACGATGTGCGGCTGACGGTTCCGCACGGATGGGCGGTGGGCGCCACGGGGACGCTGCGCGACTCCGCCGCGGTCCTTTCCGCCCAGACGCTGTCCCGCCTCAGGTCCTCGCGCGGGAGCCGTGACGTCACCCAGGTGATTGCGCCGGAGGACTGGCAATCCGGCCACGCCTTCACCGGCGGTGGGCGGGAGGCGGTGTGGCGCTTCACGGCGAACAATGTCCGTGACTTTGCCTGGGGCACGAGCGATCACTACGCCTGGGATGCGACATCGGCCCTGGTCGTGGACTCGGCGAGCGGTCGGGTGGACACCGTGGCTATCAACAGCTTCTACCGGCTCCGGCCCCAGGCCGCCGCGTGGAAAGTCGGGGGCGCGCGGTTCACCCGCGATGCGATCGAGCAGATGTCGGCCTACCTCTGGCCCTATCCCTGGCCCGAGATGACCTCGATGGAGGGGGTGCTGGAAAGCGGCGGGATGGAATACCCGATGATGACCCTGATGCAGGGCTGGGCCGACACGCTGTCCCTTGCCGGCGACCTCATGCACGAGACCGGGCACATGTGGTTCCCGATGCAGGTCGGCTCGAACGAGACGCGCCACCCCTGGATGGACGAAGGACTGACCCAGTTCGATGTCGCCCAGGCGATGCGCGTGTTATATGGAGCCCCCCGGAGCGGCGGCCGACCCAACGACTCGGAGGAGGGCCAGCGCGCGCTCTATCTCGCGACGGCCCGCCAGGGACGCGACGCCCCGCTCATGCAATGGGGCGACCTCTTCCCGGACGACCTGTACTTCATCTGCTACTACGACAAGACCGCCCAGGTCCTGGCCGCGCTCCGCGGGATGCTGGGCGAGAGCACGTTCCATCGGGCGCTTCGGGAGTACGGACGGCGGTGGATCGGCCGCCATCCCGAGCCGGAAGACTTCTTCAATACTTTCGATGCCGTGGCCGGGCGCAATCTCTCGTGGTTCTGGCAGACCTGGTTCTACCGGGCGTGGGCGCTGGATCAGGCCATCGACTCGGTGAAGAGCGACGGAGATTCACTGGCCATTACCGTCGAAGACCGCGGGCTCGCGCCGATGCCGGTGTTGCTCACCATCACCAGGAGCGGTGGCGCGGTCCAGCGCATCGAGCTGCCGGTTGCGGTCTGGCTCGGCGGCGCGCGCCGCGCGACGGTGCGTGTGTCCCCAAGCCCCGAAGTGACGCGGGTGGAGATCGACCCGGATAGCCTGTTCCCCGACCTGGACCGGTCCAACCAGCTGTGGGTGCGCGGGGGAGGCCAGTAGGGAGCGGGGTCACGGGATGTTGCCGCGCCGCGGAGTCGGCGCGACGAATCGGCTGACCACCTTGTTAAGCGACGAGCCCAATGACCCACGATCCGGTCGCACCCTCGGTATTTCTCGTCGCGGTGAGCGGCCCCGACCAGGGCAAGCGCCTGGCGCTGCTGGACCGCGCCCACCTTATCGGCCGTGCCGCGGACTGCCAGCTCAGGAGCGACGACCCGGCGGTCGCGCCGCGCCATGTGGCGCTGGTCCTGCGCGAGGGGAGCGCGAGGTTCCTGGCCCTCGAACCCGCTACTACCAGTGTGAACGGTGTGCCCAAGAACCAGGGGACGCTCGGGCCCGGAGAGCAGCTCCGGGTGGGCAACTCGCTCTGGCAGGTAGAGGGACGGGTTCGACCCTCCGGCGAGGTCTCGTTTCTCGAGAGTCTGGGCGAGAAGATCAGCACCGCGGCGGGGGTGGAGAAGATCCAGGGCTGGAGCGCCCAGACGATGTTCTCGGAGGTGTTCAAGCACCGGACCGAGGAGGAGATCGAGGAGTATTTCGCCGTCGGGACTCCGGCTACGACTCCGCCGCTGCTCGAGGTCCCGACCGACTGGCCCAAGCCGTGGGCCTTCTTTCGCGCGCTTGGCCTCTCACTCGCGGTCTACCTCGGGTTCGTCTTCGCGTGGAACGAATTTCAGAACGCCTATCTCCTTCCCGGCCTGATGATGGTCGGGTCCATCGCGGTCCCCTGCTCCATCCTGGTGTTCTTCTTCGAGATGAACGTCCTCCGTAACGTCTCGCTCTATCAGCTGATCCGGCTGGTGATGCTGGGTGGGCTGCTGTCGATCGTGATCTCGCTGTTCGAGTTCCAGTGGACGGCTCTCGAGAACTGGCTGGGTGCCATGAGCGCGGGCCTCATCGAGGAGCCGGCCAAGCTGCTCGCCGTGGTGCTGATGGCGCGCGACGGTCGCTACCGGTGGACCCTCAATGGCCTGCTACTCGGCGCGGCGGTGGGGACCGGGTTCGCGGTCTTCGAGTCGGCGGGCTACGCGTTCTACCATGGGCTGGTCGAACAGGGCACGGCTGGCATGATGAATGTCATTTTCACTCGCGGCGTGCTGAGTGTGCTGGGGGGTCACGCGCTCTTCACCGGGCTTGCGGGCGCCGCCCTGTGGCGGGTCCGGGCGGGACGTCCGGTGACGCGGGAAATGCTTCTCGATCGACGGTTTGTCCGGGTCTTCGCCCTCTGCGTGGTGCTGCACATGGTGTGGAACTCGCCGATCGATCTTCCGTTCTTTGCCAAGTATCTCGTCGTCGGATTCGTTGCCTGGGTAGCGCTGCTCAGCTTCATCCAGGACGGACTCCGACAGGTACGACGCGAGCAGGTGATCGTCATGCCGACCCTGGCGGGGTGACCGCACGCGACCCCTGTCTCCAGCGGGCGGGCTGGCTAGAGCATCAGCAGTCCCCGGCGGACCGCGAGGCTTACGGCCTCGGTGCGGGAACGGGCCCCCAGTTTCGTGAAGATGGAGCGGAGGTGGAACTTCACGGTGTGGTCCGAGAGCGCGAGCAGCTGGGCCATCTCCCGGTTTCCGAGCCCCTCCCCGAGGAGTCTCAGGATTTCCCGCTCGCGCTCGGTGAGGGCCGGATCCGCGCTCACCGGTGCGCTGAGACGGGCGGGAGCGCTCGACCGCTCGCCTGCGCTCGGCTCGCGCACCGTGAGACCGCTGGCAACCGCTCGGAGTGCGGCTACCAGTTGCTCGCGTGAGACTCCATCCGTCACGTAGCTCGCGCCTCGCACCTTGGCGAAGTCGCCAGCTGTGGCAGCGCCGTCCACCAGGTACAGGACTGGCCCGGTGCCGGGAGGGCTCAACCCGGGCCCCGGCCCGCCGTCGGTGAGGTCCACCAACGTCACGTCCCTGGCCTCGCCGTCAGAGACGACGACTACCCCGGGCGCCCCGTCGAGAAGGGTCCGGTTGTTGTCGAAGGCGCGGGGCGTCTGCGCCCGGATCAGGACGTGGAGGGTGGACATGAGCCGACGCGTCGTGCCGCCCAGCGAAGCGCCTCCTCGCTGGGTACGGCCAGGGTGAGCCCGTGTACGATCATGGTCGTGAGGCCGACCACCTCGCCGCCGGTGTCCAATACTGGCCCGCCGGAGTTGCCCGGGGCGACGGCCATGTCGAGCTGCAGCCAGCGGTGCTGCCGCGGGCCGTAGGCCGGGAGGAGGAACGATGCGCCGACCGCGTGGACCACGCCGGTGGAGAGCGCGCCCACGACCCCCAAGGGGTGCCCCAACGCGAAGACCATCATCCCGGGACGGAGCCGCTCGGATTTCCCGAATGAGATCGGGTCGAGGTCGAGCCTGGGGACCAGGACCAGTGCGAGGTCGCGCCCGGGGTCTCGTGACAGGACCCGCCCTGCCCTGGTCTCGCCATCGGGACGCACCACCGTGAGCCGGTCCCTGAGGGCGACGTGGGCGTTGGTGATCACCAGGTCCCCGCCCCAGGCCACGCCGGCCCCCGCGGCGCGAGAGCCTGCCTGCAACTCCACCGTGGACCGCCGCACGCCCAGGGCAAGCGCTTCGACCTCGCGCTCGGCGCGCTCCATGGCCGCCGGAAGGCTCATGAGGGACGCTGCGGTCGCTCGCCGACCATGATGTCCATCGAGTTCCGCGCTCCTCCCCGCACCAGATCGAGATGGATCTTCGTGCCGACCGATTCGGGTCCGAGTCTCCGGAGCAGGTCCTCCGATCCCTCGAGGGGACGATCGTCGGCCGCGATCACCACGTCGCCCAGGAGCAACCCGCCTCGTGCCGCGGGGCCATCGGGATCAACGTCCAGTACGACGAGGCCGCCGCGGTGAGAAAGCCCCAGCCGTTGGCCGGCGGATTCCGAGAACCGCACGGCTTGGAGAGCGGCGCCGAGATAGCCGCGAGCCACGTAGCCTTTCGCAAGAAGCGAGTCGAGCACTCGGTCCACGGTTCGGCACGGAATCGTGGTGGTCAGGCTCCGACTCAGTCCTCCCGAGTTGATGCCCAGCACCCTGGCTGAAGCGTCGATCAGCGGGCCGCCACCGAGGCCGGGGTACAGCGCCAGGTCGGACTGGAGACGGGAATCGAGCTCGCCGCCCTTCCACGTGCGCCACGAGCCGCCGACGCTGCTTACGGCCCCGAAGCTGGAGCGCGGACCGGAATCGTCGAGCCGTCCGAGGGCCAGCACCAGCTGGCCGGGGCGCGCCGGAGCGGACATGAACTCTGGCACCGGAAGCTGTCCCGGCGCCATGCGGAGAGCGGCGAGGTCGGTGGCGGGGTCCCGCCCTGCCAGCGTCGCCTCGACAGTGCGGCCGCCGGGAAGAGATAGCGTGATGCCATCCGTGCGCCGCACCGTTGCGTCAGTCGTGACCACGAGGCCGTCACGCCAATGGACCCCGGTGGAGGGCAGCCGGGGACGCGCGTGCACCGCGACAACCGAGCGCGCCGCCCGGTCGACGGCTTCCGCCAACGCCTCCGAAAGAGCGGCGAGTGAACTATTTGAAGTGGACATCGGGATCTGCTCCCTGTGAGCTTGGGCCGGACCACAATGTCGACAGCCTCGTGGTCCGGTGGTATCGCCCGAACGGCTAGGTAGGGTCGGCTCAGAGACCGCTGGAAGGGTGGGGTACCAGGACGGCGGCTCCCTGGAGCCGCCCGGCGCGCAGCCGATCGAGTGCCTCATTGGCCTCGGTCAGGGGCATGGCCTCGGTCACGGTCCGGATCGGGGCCGTCTCGAGCAGCCTCATGAAGTCGAGTCCATCCTGGCGCGTCAGGTTCGCGACCGACCGGACCACCCGCTCGCCCCAGAGCAGATCGTAGGAGAAGGAGGGGATGGGACTCATATGGATGCCGGCGCAGACCACGGTCCCACCCTTCGCCACTGCCTGCAGGGCGAGAGGGACGAGCGCACCCACCGGGGC
>Ga0335077_10007469_pt1 | contig 13526 bp, 8 predicted proteins | sample Lox_Sample_31_FD_207151 | JGI IMG/M metagenome (GOLD analysis project Ga0335077, IMG submission 207151) | Soil microbial communities from Loxahatchee National Wildlife Refuge, Florida, United States - Lox_Sample_3.1 | ecosystem: Environmental > Terrestrial > Soil > Wetlands | place: USA: Florida...
AGAGCAATGGCGGCTCCATCGCCGAGTGCCCCAACCCGATCATGCTGAACAGCAGCGGAGTCGCGAGCTGCACGACCTCATCGTTGCCGGCGGGCTCAGACACGATTCTCGCGTCGTTCAGCGATCCGCAAGGCGTCTACGCGAACAGCTCCGGCACCCTCACCCAGACTGTGCTCAGCGGCGGCGGAGATTTCGTGATCGTGCCGCTCACTCCGCCGAGCATTAGCGTCGCGCAAACGTTCTCGAACATCACGGACCCATTTTTTACGCAAGCCGTGCCGGTTAGGGTCCATGGGTTGAATGGCTACAGCGGCATCGTGAGCTTGTCGTGCAGCGTGAGCCCGGCGCTGGCTGCCGGAAGCTGTGTGGTGAATTCGCCATCGTCAGGGCTGGTGGATGATGATCTGGTGACGACCCTGACCGTCAGCACTGGAGCCGGGACACAGGTTGGCAACTACATGATCACGGTCAGCGGCCAGGACAACAGCGGCCGGATGCATCAGGTCAGCCAGAACTTGATGGTCATTCAGAACGGCCCGGGCGTGGGCATGCCTCCTGGCGGCGGGGGACCACCTATCCAGGTGTACTTCCCGGGGCCTCCCGGAACAACATACAGCAATCCATCGTGCCCGCAGGTGAACGGCACCGGCCTCAACGGCAACCAGCCGCTCAGCATGATTGGCGGTGTCTGCACCTTCACGCCCACCTCCGGCACATTCCCGGGACCCACCCAGCTTGTCATTTCCGGTTGCGAGGTCGCGCGGCTGCATACGCGCGTTCCTATCTACGCCTCGCTGTTCTTCGGTCTGCCCGGTGTCGTTTTTGTGGGCGCCTTGGGCAGGCGTGGTTCGCGACGGAAAAGGCTTCTGCGGATACTCGCGTTGATCCTCGCCGGCGGCGCAATTCTCTTTGCCGTGGCTTGCGGAGGATACGGCAAATTGACCCCTGTCGGACATTATCAGGTGCTGGTGCAGGTGACCGGCCAGGACGGAACCGTGTACTCCGCCGAGGTTCCCGTTACCGTTAACCCCCTGCAGTAAACGTGGAGCTGATCGCAAGAGCTATGACGACAACGAAAAACCGCAGGAGTGCTCAATGACCAACCACCGCATTCTGTACATCCTGTGGTTCGTGCTTCTAGCGGCCGCGGCCGCATCGGCGCAATCTCTGCCGCAATTTGAGGCCTCGGCAGGATATTCCTACATGGATTTCCATGCCAACGTCCCTCAACTTACCAGCCAAAGCTTCAATGGCGGCGGCGCGGCCGCAGTGTGGAATGCCCTCAGCTGGCTCGGAATAAAGGCGGAGTTTACGGGTTACGACTTCGGCTCAGGCTGGACGAATAAGCTGCGCGAGCTGGGCTATACCGGATCAGCAGGCACCAGCATGTTCCTCTATCAGTTCGGTCCGCAAATCAAGAGACACTCGGGCAAATTCCAGCCCTACTTCCATAGCCTTTATGGCATCGCGCATTCGCAAGGCTATGCCGCGGTACTGCGAGCCAAAGGCAGCGGTACCTTTGTTCTCACTCCCAGCGGAGGAAATGAGACAGCCTTCGCCATGGAGCTCGGAGGCGGGCTGGATATCCCTATCGCCACTCATGTGCAGCTTCGCCCTGCTGAGCTGGACTATCAGCTGACGCGCTTCGGCTATCGCAACTTCAGCGCCAATCAAAACAACTTCAAGTATTTCGGCGGAGTGAACTTCACCTTCGGTTCAAAGTAGACCGGTGATCGCGTCTCGCGGACGGCGATGGCCAATGCCGTACCTTAAGCGCCAGCTGAGGTGGGGTTAGCTTCGGCTCGGGCCTGGTGAACGCTGTCCTCGTCGCCCATGACGATAATCACGTCGCCCGCCGACAAAGTAGTGTCGGCGGGAGGATTAAACGTGAGTTCAGGTCCTGCGGTCCCGTCCCGCTTGATAGCGAGCGGAAGAAGATTGTAGCGGACAGCGAGATTGACATCGGAGATACGGCTATTGGTCCACACCGACGACTCGCTCAAGGGAATCTCTTCCACCCGCAAGGTGCGTGACTTCTCGTGCAACATCAGGTCCAGGAAGCTGACGACGTGCGGCCGCAACATCTCGCTGGCCATGCGCAGGCCGCCGATATGGTTAGGTGACACGGTGGAATTGGCTCCGGCCTTGATCATCCGTTCGGCATAACTCAGGTGGGTGCAGCGGCTAACAATGCGGATGCTGTGGTTTCTCTGCCTCACCACAACAGTGATGACGAGGTTGTCTTTATCGCTGGGCAAAACCGTAATCAATCCCAGTGCCCGGTCGAGGCCGGCCTGCACCAGCACATTCTCATCCGTTGCGTCGCCGGCCATGTGCAGCATGTCCTTATACAGATCGGGATGCATCTCCTGGCCGCGCGTCACTGCCTCGTGCGAGCTGTCGACGACGACAAACGGCGTGTGCGTCTTCTCCAGTTCGTCCACTACGTGCCGCCCGGTCTCGCCGAATCCGCAGACGATGTAATGGTTCTTCAACTCGGAAATTTGTTTCTTCATCCTGCTCCTCCGAAACAGATGACGGAGCTCGCCTTCTACCAGGAAGGCGGTGAGTACGGAAAATACATACACCGCGATGCCGGCGCCGGTCAGCACTATAAAAATATTGAAGACTCGCAGAGCGTGGTTGTTGGCGGTGTTAACAATCTCGTCGTAACCCACCCCTGACAGTGTGATCACCACCATGTAAATGGCATCAAGAACGGTGACCGAGGGACCGCCAAGCACCTTATAGCCGATAACGGCGATGGTGCCGACCGTAATCAGCAGACAGCAAGCCACGAGTAGGCGTTTGCGGGGCGTCACAATATATGTCTAGGATAAAGCGCGCAGAACTGTCTGGAACAGAAGAGAAATTTGTTTACTGGCCGGCTTACAGAAAAGAACTCTACAGTATGATTTCCATTCCTTCCTGTGCCGCCTGCGTCTTCTCAAAACACTTTCTAGCCTGGGTAACAATGTCCACCATCATTGCATCTTCGTGGCCGGGATCATGGTGGAACAAGACCAGGCGCTTCACATTGCATTCCTGCGCGACACGAGTGGCTTCCAGCCAGGTGCTGTGCCCCCAGCCTTTCCTCATGGGATATTCGTCGGGAGTGAATTGTGCGTCGTAGATGAGGACGTCACTGTTCTGCGCGAACTCCCGCAAGATTTTGTCGAACTCCGGGTTGCCATGTTCGAGGTCGCTGGCGTGAGTGATGACGCGGCTGCCCGCTTCAATGCGGAATCCGGTAGCTCCCTGGGGATGGTTCATCGGGAAAGGATGGACACACACGTTCGGGATGTGCACGCACTCCTTGGCAACATCGATAAAGCCGCGCTTTGCGGGAAGCAATTCGAAGTTGACGGGGAAATACGGGTGCGACATCTCACCTTCCAGAAGATTGCGCAACTCGCTTGGTGGGCGCGTCGAATAAAAACGCACTTCCGACTCCGGCGAATACAATGGCGTGAAAAAGGGCAGTCCCTGGATGTGGTCCCAGTGAAAGTGGGTCAACAACAGGTCAACGCTGACCTTGGCTCCGGCTAGTTCGCGTTGTATCTCCATCCCAAGACGGCGTATGCCGGTGCCCGCGTCAATAATAAGGATATTGCCGTCGATCCGCAGCTCCACGCAGGTCGTGTTGCCGCCGCATCCCAGAAAATCGTAGGCGGCAACAGGTATGGATCCGCGGACGCCCCAGAACTTCACCCGAACTTGTGGCTCAGTACTCATTCGTGACAACCAGAATACGCTCCCGTCCTGCGGAACAGCCCCGGCAGGACTCTGCTATCGTCTCCATTCCTCGATTAGATTTGCTACCAGCCCTGTCCACCCGGTCTGGTGGCTGGCACCGAGTCCCTGGCCGGTTTCTCCATGATAGTACTCATTGAAGAGCAAGTAATCTCGCCAATGGGGATCGGTCTGGAACTTATCATAAACTCCAAAACACGGACGCCGGCCGGTCGCGTCTCGCTTGAAAATAGAGATCATGCGATTGGCGATGTTGCAAGCAAGCTCGTGAGGAACAATGTTTTCGCCGTTGCTTGACGAAGACCCCGAAGCCAGCGTCATCCCTAGTGAGCGATGGAACTTCATCAGGGACCGGATGAGCAGGTAAGCCGTGGGAAACCAGATTGGGCCGCGCCAGTTCGAATTGCCGCCCTTGATTTTCTCGTCCGACTCGCCGGGTTCATAGCCGACGCACTTGCCTTCAAAACAAAACGGGTGCTCGGCGTGATATTTCGAAAGACTGCGAATGCCGTAGGGCGAAAGAAATTCTTCCGGATCGGCCAGTCGGTGCAAGACGCGGTTGAGTTGATTGGCGTCGGCGATAGAAAGTACCCAGCGCGAGCCGTCCAAGGAATAACAAGCATGCCCCACCAGATCGGGACGATTGCGGATGAACCATTCGACATTGGAGAGAAAGTCGGGATGTGGTTCCAGGTCTTCGTGGCTGAGGACCTCGACGGCAAACAGCGGGATCAATCCCACCATCGAGCGCAGGCGGAATTTCTTGAAGCTGCCGTTAGGAAGCCGCAGCACATCGTAGAAAAATCCGTCCTGCTCATCCCACAGTTGATAGTCACGCCCGCCCATCTTCTTCATGGCGGCGCCGATATATACAAAGTGCTCGAAGAACTTCGTAGCTAATGTCTCGTAAACCGGATTGGTGCCGGCCAATTCCAGCGCAGCGCGCATCAGGTATAGACAGAAGAAACCCATCCATCCGGTCGCATCGGACTGCTCCAGCGCTGCACCGCCCGGCATCTTCTCGCTGCGATCGATTACCGTGATATTGTCGAGACCGAGAAATCCTCCTTCAAATACGTTATTGCCTTCGCGGTCTACCCGGTTTACCCACCATGCGAAGTTCATCAGCAACTTGTGCATGCATTTTTCCAGGAAAGCTGTATCGCCTTTCCCGGTGCGCATCTTCTCGTTCTGATAAACACGCCACACCGCCCAGGCATGGACGGGAGGATTCAGGTCGGAAAATTCCCATTCATAGGCGGGAATTTGTCCATTGGGGTGCTGGAACTGCTCGAACAACAAAAGCCATAGATTTTCCTTGGCAAAGCCGGGATCAACCAATGAAATCGTTGTGCACTGGAAGGCCAAATCCCACGCCGCAAACCACGGGAACTCCCACTTGTCGGGGACCGCGAGAATACGCATGGAATTCAAGTGACGCCAGTGCACATTGCGGTTTCGTTTATGGTTTTCGGGCGGAGCGACGCTATCGCCATCCAGCCAGCGTTCGACATCGAAAAGGTAGATCTGCTTGCTCCACAACATCCCGGCGAAGGCCTGCCGCTGGATCATCTTCTCTTCCGGCGTAGCCTGCGGCGGATGGACCGCGTCGTAGAAGTCGTCTGCCTCCTTGCTGCGCCGAATGATGACGCGATCTACCTCGGCTAAGGGCTTATTCACTTCCGTGTCGGTCAGACGAAGTTGAAGTACGACGGAGTCATGCGCGGGGATCTGGTAGGAGTAGCAGACGCAAGCCTTCGTGCCAACGTGTTTCGGATTAATGCAATTCTCGCCATGAATGAGATGGCGATGGAAGGCGTCCTTCACATACGAGCCATCGGGAGGGGCGCCGAACAAGCGCGCAGCATTGGTCTCGTTATTAGTGAAAAGTAGTTCGCCGCCCTCAGGACAATATAGGTAGCGCTTACCGAGGTTATAGCGAAACGGCAGATTCTCCAGCCGCGGGCCGTTGGTTTCGTCCGCCAGCAATGAGGTATATCCGTCGCTCGCTGGCCCTGGTTCAATTACCGGCTCACCGTTGTGCGGGTTAGTCCAGGACCAGATATTGCGAAACCACAGATGCGGAAGTATATGCAGGGGAGCGTCGTCCGGCCCCCGATTAAAAGCTTCCAACCGGATGCAGATATCCTCTGGAGAGTTCTTGGCATACTCGATAAAAATATCGAAATAGCGATCCTCATCGAATACGCCGGTGTCCAGGAGCTTGTATTCGCGCTGTCCCTGCCGATGTCGATTTTCCTCGACCAGCTGACTGTAAGGGTATGCCCGCTGCGGATACTTGTAGAGCATCCGCATGTAGCTATGCGTCGGAGTGTTGTCGAGATAGAAATAGTATTCCTTGACGTCCTCACCGCGGTTGCCCTCGTTGCAAGTGAGGCCGAACATCCGCTCCTTCAGGATAGGATCGTGGCCGTTCCAGAACGCCCAGGCAAAAACCAGCAACTGATAGCGGTCGCAAATGCCGGCGATGCCATCCTCGCCCCAGCGATAGGCCCGGCTGCGCGCCATGTCGTGAGTGAAGTAGTCCCAGGCGTTGCCGTCGGAGCTATAGTCTTCGCGCACCGATCCCCACGAGCGCTCGCAGACATATGGCCCCCATTTGCGCCACGGAGCGACGGCGCCGGTGTGGGGTTCCGCGAGCCGCAGGTGTTCAGCCGTGCGCGGCGCCTGCAGCGGCGCCTGGGGGAGTTCGACGGTTTGGTTTTTGCGCGCCGACAATTGACCTGCCATGTTGGGCCCAACTTGCTGACAACGTAAACGTCCGCTGCTTTAGTTGCTGCCTGCCGCCGAGCTGGCACGCCCGCCCAGCGCTTTGCTCACGTTCTGCATGCGGTCGGAGAACTGGGCCGCGTTATAGGCCGAGGGATTCTGCTCCTTGAACATCTTGTTCAGCGCGTCAATCGAGGAGCTGACGTTCGCGCCCATCTCGCCGCCGCCGTTCTGCTGATACGCGCGCGACAGGTCGTCCAGGGTCATGGCCGCCTGCGCCGCCGCCCCGTAGCCGGCATTCGCGATTTGCGGATAGTTGGAAGCGATGCGCCGCATCAGGCGCATCGTCAGTGCCGGATCGTAACTCTGCGCGCTAAGCTTGTCCGCGATCTGGTTCGCCAGCTCCGCCGCGCGGTTCGCGCTGGCAGCAATCTCCTGCCGATTGCCGTTCAGCTTGTTCATCTGGTCGGCAACCTGCCACACATCCTGGTTGAGCTGCTTCGCCAGGTCGGGATAAAGCTCCCCGACCAGGTCCTTGAACACGACCACGCGCGACTCGTTATACGGCGGATTGCCGGGACGACGCTTGCCGTAGTAATCCGACGAAACCAGCCGCCAGCTATCCGCCGCCGCCGTCAGGCTGTGATGGCACGCGTAGCAATCCAGCTCCGCGTATTCCGGCCAAGGCTTGTCGGGATTGCCGGCGCGACGCGCGACGCGATACATCGAATCCCGCAGCCCGACCGCCTGCCCCACACCCCACGCCTGCACGCTGCGCCAGGGGCTGTCGCCCTCGTGGCTCTGCCAGTGCTGCGGCATGCGATAGCTGAAATACGTAATCTCGAACATCAGGTCGGGGTGCCCGGCGGCGATCATCTCGTGATCCACCCACTTGTCGGCGGTCCCCACATGACAGGTAAGGCACTGGGTGCTCCGCGTTTTCAGATCGCGAAGGTCGACCATCTCCTTGTACTTTACGGAGTCGGCATGCGAATCCTTGTGCGTGTGCGTTTCCAGCCATCCTGACGACGGCCCGTGACACGATTCGCAGCTCACGCCGTCCTCCAGCCCAAAGGGCTGCGCGTGCTTGTCGGGAACATACAGCGCATGACAGGCGAGGCACTTGGGAGAATCCGCAGCCGAATTGCCCAGGCCTTGCGAGTTGCCGGTCTTCAGGATGCGGTACATGTGCTGCGATACGGGGTTGCTGAGCACTGCGTAAGCGTTGGCATGCTTGTCCTGCGCGATCCACGTGCTGAATTCGTTCTGCAGCACGCGTGTCTGGTGCTGCGGCTGCACGTTGCCGTGGCAGCTGCTGGCCGCGCAGCTACCTGGACCGTGGTACAGACCCGACTTGGAGGGGGTCGCCGTTTCCGCCGGGGTCGTCGAGGAGCTCGAGACGTTGAACAGAAGCAGGAACGACAGAAACGCTAGCCAGCAAACCTTGAGACGCATCAGCCACCATCCGCTCCGGCCGCCAACGCTAGTGGAGGCCTCCGCACGTAATTTCGGGGTGCAGGGTTTATACGACGAAATGCTCCAGAAATCAATCGCAATACTGGCTGCCTCACCGACCGCTTTTCGAACTTGGGTTAAGGCAATTTCAGACCTAGACAGCCGCTTCGTTTTGCTATACGATTTGCGCTCTTAATTCCGGAACCTCTTGCAGACCACTATCCGGGACTTGCCCAGGGGAGCCCTGCCACCGTGTATGAAGAGCTGAGAGCGATACAACGTCAATATGGGTACCTGCCGGCCGATCAGCTACGGGCGCTGTCTGGCAAGATCAAAGTGCACCTCAGCCAGATTCACGCGGTCGCCAGCTTCTACCCGCACTTCCACCTGACGCCGCCGCCGAAGGTGGACATGCGGGTGTGCTCGGACATGAGCTGCCATCTGCTCGGCGCTGACGATATCAAGGCGGGGCTGGAGCGGCAATTCCGCGGCGCCAGCGACAAGGACGTCACGATTCGCGAGGTCTCGTGCCTGGGCCGCTGCGATCAAGGCCCGGCCGTCATGCTGAACGACGCCATCTACGCCGACATGGACACGCAAGGCGCGATCGCGATGGCGCTGGACGCAATGGCTGGCAGGCCGCTGCCGCATCCCAAGCACAAGCACGGTCGCACGCCTGCGGCCTGTGATCCCTACAACGGCACCGGCCAGTACTCGGTGGTGAAGAAGTTCGTTGAGGACCGTGACTGGCAAGGCGTGCTCAACAAGCTGCAAGCCGGCAAGCTGCGCGGCATGGGCGGCGCGGGTTTCCCCACCTTCAAGAAGTGGGAGCTGGTGCGCAAGGAAAACAGTGCCACCAAGTACATCGTGTGCAACGCCGACGAGAGCGAGCCGGGCACCATCAAAGATCGCCACATCATGGAGAATGTGCCTTACCTGGTGTTCGAAGGCATGATTCTGGCCGGGCTGGTGACGGGCGCACACAAGGGCATCCTGTACATCCGCCATGAATACGAGAACGCCAAAGAGATCCTGCAGGAGGAGCTCGATCGCGCCTACAAGCTGGGGGTCGTCGGCCCGCGCGTGATGGGCAGCGACCTGAGCTTCGACCTGGAGATCTTCGTCAGCCCCGGCGGTTACATCTGCGGTGAGGAGAGCGCGTTGATCGAAGCCATTGAAGGGCACCGCGCCGAGCCGCGCAACAAACCCCCGTTCCCGGGACAGGTCGGCGGCGGCCTGTGGGGACAGCCCACTGTCGTCAACAACGTCGAGACATTCTCGCTAGCGACGGTGATTCTGGCGCGCGGCCTCGACTGGTATCAGGCTCAGGGCAAGAACGGCGCCATTGGCGTCAAGTTCGTCGGCATCAGCGGCGATGTGGTGCGGCCCGGCGTCTTCGAGGTTCCCATGGGTGTCACCTACACCGAGCTGCTCTTCGAGTACGCGGGCGGAATCACCGGCGGAAGGAAGTTGTTGGGATTCGCACCGTCAGGGCCGTCGTCGGGATATCTGCCGGCATCGATGGCTGAGCTCCCACTCGACTGGGACAAGGTCGCCGCGGCAGGCTCGATGGTCGGCTCGGGCGCTATCGTAGTTTGCGCCGAGGGCCGCTGCATGCTCGACATGGCGCTGAATTCCACGCGCTTCTACCGCAATGAATCCTGCGGCAAGTGCGTGCCCTGCCGCATGGGCTCGCAAAAAATGGTGGACATGCTGAAGGGCTGGACGGAAGGACGCAGCTCCAAAGACGATATGAAGGTCCTGACCGAGCTTTCGACCGCCATGAACCTGGCGTCCATCTGCGGCTTGGGCCAGATTGTGCCGGCGCCCATTCAATCCATTCTCAAACACTTTCCTGAGGTCGTGGACGATCATCTCATTCGTCGCCATTGCCCGGGCGGAGTTTGCTTTTCACAAGCGGGGATGCAATGAGTCCTGAAGGTAGCGCTGGCGCCAAGCCGACGCCGCAAGCCCAAATCACCCTCACGATTGACGGCAAACCCATCACGGTCCCGCAGGGAACCACTATCTTCGACGCGGCACGCATGAACGGGATACCCATTCCCACGCTGTGTCACCAGCAGAACGAAAACCCGGTGGGCGTGTGCCGCGTGTGTGTCGTCGATGTGGGCGGCAGGGTGTACGCCGCGTCGTGCATCCGCCAGTGCGATCCCAACATGGTCGTCAAGACCAATACCCAGCCGCTGGACGACGTGCGCAAGACACTGCTGGAGTTGCTGATGGCCGACCATCCCAGCCCGTGCACACGCCAGCAGCATTCGGGCGACTGTGAGTTGGAGAGGCTGGCGGCGGCCGCGCACATCGATCACGTCCCCTTCGCCAAGCGCACCACGCCGCGCGGACACGACAGTTCCTCGCTCGCCATCGCGGTCGATCACGAAGCTTGCATCCTGTGCGACCGCTGCATTCGCGGCTGCGACTACATCCGCAACAACTGGGTGCTGGCGCGGCGCGGCAAAGGCTATCAGGCGGGCATCGCCTTCGATCTCAACGATCCCATGGGCGATTCCAGTTGCGTCTCTTGCGGCGAATGCATGGTGTCGTGCCCGACAGGTGCGTTGACCAACAAGAGAGTTGTAAGTGAAGAAGGCAAGGAACTGAAAGGCGATCCCGTCAATACCGACTTTCTGCTCACCTTGCCGGTCTTCAAGAATGTCTCCGGCAACTTCCTCAGCCTGAATCGCAACGCTATCGTCGAGCGCCACTTCAAGGCCGGCGACATCATCTGTCGCGAAGGCGACTTCGGCGCAACTGCTTTCTACATTCTCGAAGGCACAGTCGACGTTTACCTGGCCACGCCGATGGCGCACGTCAAAACGCAGGACGCCTCGGAGGGCTGGATGCAGAAGTTGCGCAGCTTCCTGGCGCCGCGCCCGGTGCAGCAGGGCAACGGCCATCACGGACGCACGACGATTCCCATCGACGCCAACGTCGATCTCCCGCTGGACAAGCCCATCGCCCAACTCGGCGCTGGCGAGCTGTTCGGCGAAATGACCTGCATGAGCTACTATCCGCGCTCGGCGACCGTGCGCGCGAAGACCGACTGCACGATGCTCGAGATGCTGCGCAACGTGCTCGACATCATGCAGCGCAACAAGAGCTTCCGTGAGCAACTGGAGCGCACCTACAAGCAGCGCGCGCTCGATTCGCACCTGAAAAGCGTGCCCGTGTTGTCTTCGCTCACGCCGGACTTCATCGCTCACCTCAAGGAGCGGGTCGAGCTCATCCGCTACCTGCCGGGACAGGTCATCTGCCGGCAGGGCGACGCAGCCGACGGCTTTTACCTGGTGCGTCTCGGCTTCGTGAAAGTTTCGCAGGAGCATCCCGGCGGCGAAGTCGTGCTCGCCTATCTGTCCAAGGGCGGCTATTTCGGCGAGATGGCGTTTCTGTTGAACGCGCCGCGCCAGGCCACCTGCACCGCGCTGGATCACGTCGAGGTCGTGCGCATTCCCGGCGAGGACTTCCGGCTGATGCTTGAGCAGTTCCCCGACATCCGGCAGAAGCTGGAAGCGGTCGCGCACGAGCATATTGAAGCCAATCGCCAGCGCATGCTGCAGGTGGAGAATGTGCCGGTGGAGCAATTCCTCAACCAGGGGCTGATGGAAGCGCAGAGCCTGCTGGTGCTGGACCTGGACCGTTGCACGCGCTGCGACCAGTGCGTGCGCGCCTGCGCCGATGCGCACGATGGCGTCACCCGGCTGGTTCGCGACGGCTTGCGTTTTGACCGCTACTTGGTCGCGACTTCTTGCCGCAGTTGCCGCGATCCGCTGTGCATGGTCGGCTGTCCGGTGGGCTCCATTCGCCGCCGCAACTCGATGGAGATCGTTATCGAGGACTGGTGCATCGGCTGCGGCCAGTGCGCCAGCAATTGCCCGTACGGCAACATCAACATGCATCCCTTCCCGGTGCAGATCGACGATCCTTCGCATCCGGGGAGAATGATTGCGACGACCAAGCCGAAGGCCACCGGCTGCGATCTTTGCACCGATCACGCGGAGCCCAGTTGCGTGTATGCGTGCCCCCATGACGCCGCGCATCGCGTGAATCCGCCGGTCTTCTTCGCGGAGCTGTTGAAGCAAGGCACGCCGGTGGAGCAGGGTGCTCCGGTGAAGGGCCGATAAAGGGAGGATGTGAGCTTTGCGCATCGACCACACTCATCGCAAGTGGTTCGTCGTCAGCGTTGTGATCCTGATCGTGGCCGCGCTCGCCTACATTCCGTATCGCTACTCGCAGCCGCAGGGCCCGCGCGGCGGCACCGCCATGGGCCTGACCTACGGCATCATCGGCTTCGGCTTCATGATCTTTGCCGGCCTGCTGGGCGCGCGCAAGAAGGTGCCCATCTGGCGGCTGGGCAAGGCGCAGACCTGGATGCGCGCGCATCTCTGGCTCGGCACGCTGAGCTTTCCGCTGATCCTGCTGCACGGCGGCTTTCGCTGGGGTTTCGGTCTGACGAACTGGCTGATGTGGATCTTCCTCGCCGTCTTCCTGAGCGGAATCTTCGGCGCCGTTCTTCAGCACTTCATGCCGCAGATGATCAAAGAGCGGCTGCCGATGGAGACCATCTACGAGCAGATTGGGCGCGTGCGCGGCCAGTTGGTCGATGAGGCCCACAATCTGGTCGAGCAGGCGTGCGCCACGCTGACCGGCAATCTCGCCGACGCCAACGTCGAGCAGCGCGCTTACGCGGCGGGCGCGGGCACCATGGGCGGCATGACCGTCGCCACCAGCCTCAACATCGACGAGGACTCGTCCGCCGAGCTGCGCGGCTTCTACGACAACAAGTTGCGGCCCTTCCTTGAGCGCTATGGCTCGCGCGGTCTCCCCATGGCGAATCGCGACATCGCCAAGGCCCAGTTCGAGCAGCTCAAGCGGCAGCTCCCCGCGAACCTGCATCCGACCGCCGACGACCTGGAGAACATCTGCGAAGAGAAGCGCGAGCTCGATCAGCAGACCTTCTATCACCGTACGCTGCACGGCTGGCTGCTGGTGCACATTCCGCTTTCCTACGCGGTGCTGGCGCTGGGCGCGATCCATGCCATTAAGGCGCTGGCTTACTGAGGCAAAACGAATGACCCGACGGGTACGCAACACGAAGTCGTTGGCAAAGCGGATGGACCTGCAGTACTTCACGCACATGCATCCGCTGCGGAAATGGCGCAGATGGCTGGCCATCGGTATCCCGGTCATCGCGGTCGTGTGGTTCGTCACCGCGCGCGCCACCGGCGAAGGGCAAAAGGTCTACAGCAGCGGCCCGCTGTCCGCGCATCATGCCTTCTTCGGCAAGCGTTGCGAGCTTTGCCACGTCACCACCGGCTACTTCCATAAAGAGGTAAAGGACGAAGCCTGCCTCGGCTGCCATGACGCTCCTGCGCACCATGCCGATGCCATGCTCACCACCGTCAAGCAGCCGGCCTGCGGAAGCTGTCACGTCGAGCATCGTGCTTCGCCGGAGCTGGCCAAGACAGCAGATGCCGGCTGCACCGGCTGTCACTCCGATCTGTCAACGGTGGCGAAATCGGATGTCGTCGCCAAGCTGGAGAAAGTGTCCTCCAGCAGCAACGGCGAGA
>Ga0335077_10007470_pt1 | contig 13525 bp, 13 predicted proteins | sample Lox_Sample_31_FD_207151 | JGI IMG/M metagenome (GOLD analysis project Ga0335077, IMG submission 207151) | Soil microbial communities from Loxahatchee National Wildlife Refuge, Florida, United States - Lox_Sample_3.1 | ecosystem: Environmental > Terrestrial > Soil > Wetlands | place: USA...
CATCCGGTCTGCTGAGGCGGACAATTTCCCGAACCCGATATCACCAGAATCTTTCCTGTATGCAGCAAAGCCGCATGAATCGGATTGATCGGCATTTTCGTCGGGCTGGTGGTCCATTCGCCGTACTTGGCGTTTTGCGGGTTATAGGTCGGATCGGGCGTGGGCGCCGAAGATTGATTGTTGCTGGAATTACCACTGAGACCTCCGCCTCCGCAGCCGACCAGCATGCAAATTGACAAAAGCGCCAGCGCTAGATTCTTCTTCATAAGTTCCTTTCTGACCACCACAGGGGGGAAGGCAGGGGAGAATGTCTGAGCGAACTAATTACTTCTTTACTGACGAGGCCTATGGCTTTGTCACACTTTGTGCCACTTCGGCCTGAACGTCAGACGCTCCGTAACTCAAGTAAGGGAAAAAAGGGGCGACTTCGAATGGCATTTTCTCCTGGGGGGACAAGAGTGCAACTGACTCGAGTTTCATCAAATTCAGCTGATCGCTCCAGGGATTCAGCTTGATGCGGCTGCCCATGGGCAGCGCCGCAATCTGATCGATCCGCTGCTTCTCCAATGCGGGCGCCGTACTAAGTAGTGCGGCCATTCGGATCCCATTGTGCTCGCGCATCCTGCTTCCCAGATGCGGCCGGATCAAATTCGCAAGCGCCGCATGGTCCTGCAACGCCTTTAAGAACAACCCGGCAGTAGCCAGCTTGTCTTTATAGGGCGAATTTTGCAGCAACTCCATCCCCTTCTTGTCGGCGGCTTCTTCGTCGGCCGGGCTGCGCGCAAAATCCAGATGCTGGAAAGTGGCGAGATCGGGAAAGAAAAACCGATCTGTGAATGCCAGGTTCGTATTGAGGCGGTGTCCCAAAGCGATATGACCAAGTTCATGAGCAACGATCATTGCCAGTGACGCCTCATCCGGCAAAACATCTAGCAGACCACGGCTGACAACGATCGTGTGGCCTATCGTGAAAGACTCAAGAGGAGTTGTTAGTAGCACCCGGCAGCGTACCTCAGGCTCAATTTGCAGCTTATTCGTGATGATCAGGTTGTTGGTTACGGTCTGCAGAACTTTGTCGACTTCGCCTCGAGGAGCAAGCAGCCCGATTTTCTGCAAATGATCGACTGCATTATCCTCCGCCATCCGCTCCCACAGACGCTGCGCTTCTACCGGACTTTTGTCGGCCATCGATGCGTGATCATCCACCGAGCTGTCGAGCTTGATATCTGTAAATGCATCGTCATGCTTTAGCGACTCGGGATCGTATGCCCACAAACGTGTCTGCGCTTTGAAATACAAGGTATGGAACGGTGGGGTCTTCAGCTTGGTGCCTGATTCTTCGATATAGACATAGGCGGGCAGCCACAGGTGGGGTTGCACATTCAACCGCCAGCTATCAAAGTGCAGGTAGTAGGTGTAGCGGGAATGGGCAGAATAAGTACCGTTAAACCGGACAATGTTGAAGTCGTGATCTTCGACCCAGATTCTTCCCGTGAACAAACCACTCGGCGCTTTTTCTTTTGGCTGAACGTCGATGACCAGGCATCGCGCTTCGCCAAGAAATTCCTGCCTTACGTAGGTGAAGTAGTAATTGGATTTTTGGAAATCTGCGTCGAGCATCACCATTTGCGCGAAGCCGCGCGGCAAGAATCGGTGTGTGAAGCCGGCGGAAATCATGCTTACGAAAGCCGAGAACGAGCTCGCATTGTGGTTCTGGAACAACTCATCTTGCGGACCTTCGTGAAAATCAAGCCGCCCTAGAAAATAGTGATCATCGACGGGCTGCACCTTGTGACTCTTGCCTTCACGGAGATCCTGGATATATGTCTCAGCCAATGGATGCATACTCTTCATTGTGCTGACAAACGTCCGTTCGCGCTCCACGACTCGGTCGATCATGTGTTCGAAGGTTACGGGAGGCAGCACAGTGAAAGAGCCGCTTTTGGTGACTCCATAATTGCCATAAACCGTAATCACCGCGTCGCCACCGCCAATAGCTGTGCTCCGCAAAGTACTGATCGCGAAACTCGCATCCTTGGAGCCGGCCGGCACGGTCACAGTTGCAGGAACTTTGGCTACGTTCGCGGGGTCGGCAGCCAGCGACACTTGAACGTCGTACGCCACTGCTGAGTTGAGCGTCACTGTGCCATGCACTTCATTGCCGCCAATCACTGTCGGCGAACTCAAGTTGACGGATACCAACTCCAGGCTACTGCCGGCAAAAGCTGCTGTCGACCATGCAACCAGCAACAACACCACTGTTCTGAAACTACGCATACACTTCCCTTCTGCCGCGTTGAAAGCCTCAACGGCAAAGCACAATCAGGAGCGCCCCGATCACCATGATCCTGCCGGTGAAGTTAAGTCTGGCCAGCAAGTGAACGATCCCGGAGATGCTTCCAAATCCACAGTACGACATTGTTATCTGCCCACCTTTCTTCCTAAGAGATTCCACCCAAACGAAAAGTTCATGAAAATGGCAACCTGGCCGGCGGAGCGGTCCGGATCAAAGCGATGCTCCCGGAGATAGGCCAAGCCAAATTCCGTGTACGCATCGCCATGCGGAACGACTGTTTTGAAGCCGCCGCCGTAAATCGCCTTGTTGTCCCAATCAAAGCCATGAGTGTCGCGCGACAGTGTGGTTTGCCCGAATGGCACCAGAGTCGCTGCCTTGAATCGCTTCGCCACCACGCCTTGCGAGACAAAGCCCTGCGCGATCAGGTTGCCGTGCTCGACGGGCGAAACATTGCCCACAATCGCCCATGTACTTCCCGGAAAGCGGCTGGCTTTCTCGGTTACAGGTTGCCAGCCAAACCAGTCTTGCGCGTAGTACATCAGGGCGCTGCTGTGAATGCTGTCAAACCGATCTTGATAGGCGTATGCCGAACCGAAACTTACAACCCCGCTGCGGAAAAACTTGTTCGCCTTCAATCCTGCGGTTGGCTGGATGCTGTTATTCCAAGGGTCACCGTGGGTATCGAACATAAGCCCAAGGGAGGCGTATGGCGTTACCGTTATCGTGCCCGAGTTCGTTGCCCAAACTGTCGCGCCTTGCTCGAAGTACGATTGCGAATACACGTTGTTGTGCTCGATCGGGCTCACATTGCCCAGCGAAGTCCACGCCTGGCCGGGCAACCCGATCCCGTCGACGATTGTGCCTTGCACGGCGGGCGCAGCAGCCTGCTGAGCGGATGAACCCGCCACCATCAGCAACAACGTGATTAGTAAAAAAAACTTGAATTTCATCTGTTAGTACCGAGTAACTGCAAACCATCCTCTGACTTGTTTTTTCAAAACTACGGTTTTCCAAAAGCTGTACAGGAACACAGAACAATCCACGAACCGAAGGAGCACATACATGGGAGACGAGGTGAAAACGTCAATTCTTGATTCCGAGATGGCGCAAACCAGTGACAGCAGCGTCAGGGCCAGGCCGTCCATACCCACCGCTACAAATGCGAACTTTCGGAAGACCATGAGCCAGAGTGGCAACAGGAGATAGAGCAGCCCGAAAAATGCGCCTTCACCCATGAGCAGCTTGTATTCCCAGTCGATCTTGCTCACGCCAGTAAACATTTCGTACTTCTGGCCTATCTGCCACGCGCCGGTATGCCAGCGGTACATCTGCTTGATGTAATCTCGAATGGTGCTGGGATCCTGCGTGAACACTCGCGCTTTTGGCTCATAGACAATCCGGCCCATTTTTTTACGATGCACTTGGATCGTGCAGTCCATGTCCTCGACGATCGTGTCTTTGTTCCAATCAAGCTGCGCGAACGCGTCCCTGCGAAAACTGGAAGCGCAACCCGGCGTTACGGTAATCACTCCCATGTTGCTTTGCCCATGCTTGTAAACCCCGTGCGATAGCCAATAGGCGAGGCACCGGTATGCCGTCAGCCAGTTATGCGGAATGCTGTTGGCGCGTCCGCAGACAACCGCAACCTCGGGATCACTTAAAGCTTGCTTCACCGCTTGAAAATATTCGGAGCAAATCTCGGTATCCGCGTCCATCAGGCAAATATAGTCATAACGTCGGACTAACTCCGCGATTGACGAGGCGCGAGCCAGCGCGTGCGCTTTGCCAATATTCTGAGCGTTTCTCAATACATTCACCTGAAATTCCCGCGCAATTTCCCCGGTGCCGTCTTTTGATCCATCGTCAACCACGTAGATGTCCAGCGGCAGCACTCCCGCATTCAGAATGCTCTTCAAAGTCTTCGCGATTCCCAATCGCTCGTCCTTGGCTGGGATCAGAACGCAGAATCGTTTCACGCGCGACCTCGAATAATGAGCTCTTTTGCATCGAACGAAACCGGGTAAGTGCCATCTTTCGCCCGGTGTAATTCGTGGTTGCCTTGAAATAACCGCGTATGGTTGTTGCCGCTCACCATCACCTTCAACACCACGCCTTTGGGAAACGGTTTCGGTAAATCCCAGCTGAGTTTCTCTTCATTGCTCGCGACCTGCGGCTGAGCTTTCTCGACAACTCTTTGCGCTCGCAGATATGCCGCGACCTGTCCGAATGGTGCCACCCAAAGATCTTTTTCCCGCTCGGCTTTCAGATAATCCAGGAGCGCAGTGAATGTAGCTGTGGGCATCGGCTCAAATCCGGTTGAAGCATCGCCAATGCCGTGGATCTGAAACGTCGTCCAGGCGTGCATCGCGATCGCTTTATCGATCCAGCTCTTGTAAATGTCCAAGCCGTATTTCGTGTAGGCCGGCTGGCTCGGCAGGTTGTACCAATCCGGATCAGAGTCAGAGCTCACGTAGAGAAGGTTTCCGTCGCCGCGCCATCCACGAGCGGCAAAGTCGTATCTCTTCACCCAGTAACCAAAGCCGGACGACATCTCCGAATAGGGATACGCGAAGATCAGGATGTCGGAATGAAAGTTACTGTCGAGGAACAGCTTCGCGTCTTCCACTTGAAGCTCTTCATCGCCTTTGTTGAGCGCATCCGGGTGCGGATGAGTTAAGGAATGATTTCCAATCTCTTGTCCCTCGAGCTGCGCCTTCCGCCAGTCGTCGAGTCGGGTAAGCTTCGAAACAATCACGAAGAACGTTGCATGAAGCTGCCGCTTATTCAGCTCCGGGACGGCGACATCCAGCTGCACCGGGCGCGCGTCATCAAACGTCAGCGACACCGCAGCCGAGTGATTGTCCCAGGGCAGTACCTTGACACTAGGCGCTTGGGCACAACATAGACGTGTGCACAAACCAATCATGAGGAACATGCGAATGAGTCGGAGCATCAGTTGGGGGGAAGTCTGGGTTAAAGCAAGTGCGTTGCCAGCCCGATGTTGCGATGCGCCGCGAAAACACTGTTCCGGCAAACCAAAAGACAAATCAGCTAAGTGGTTTTACTCTCGCAGCTTAGGTCAATATCAACGTGCAGTCGGAGGCTGCATCCAATCGCGCTTCGTAGCACAGAAGTAATTCGCTCTTCGTTACTTTCGGGAGATCACCCCACTTAGGTGTGAGGAAAACAAGTGAAACTGTTTTCACACAGGGAAAAAGAACTTCTGCCGGGTTGAGTATCATGGAAGCATGCTCGACAAACGACGATCGGCTGTTCTGGTGGTTGGAGGCGCTGGCTATATCGGATCCCATGCAGCCCGGGAGCTCCGCCGCAAGGGTTACGAAGCAATCATTTACGACAACCTATGCACTGGACACAGATTCCTTGTGGAAGGTTTTGAGCTACTCGTCGGCGAAATCGCTGACCGCGCCAAGCTAAGGCCTGTGCTGCAGCGTGTAGACGCTGTCATGCATTTTGCAGCTCACGCTTACGTCGGTGAATCGGTCTCTAATCCTCGAAAGTATTTTCAGAACAATGTGGCCGATGGCTTGTCGCTACTCAATGCCGTCGTCGACTCAAGTGTACGAAAGTTTATCTTCTCTTCGACCTGCGCAACCTACGGAATACCTGAGGTGGTGCCGATCACGGAGAAGTCTTCACGCCAGCCAATCAATCCGTACGGGGCTACCAAGCTGGCATTCGAGAATGCGCTTGAAGCCTACGGCCATGCCTATGGATTGCGTTTTGTGTCCTTTCGTTATTTCAATGCTGCCGGTGCAGACGAGAGCGGGGAAATCGGTGAAGTTCACGTGCCTGAAACACATTTGATTCCCTCGGCGTTTCAGGCAATCCATGGCGAGCGTCCAGAGCTGGAGATTTTTGGTACCGATTACCCGACTCCTGACGGGACCTGCATCCGCGATTATATTCACGTGAATGATCTAGCCGAGGCGCACGTGTTGGGCATCGAGTACCTCGAAAACGGTCCCTCAACCGCTCTGAATCTCGGGACAGGTCAGGGCAGTTCGGTGCGCGAGGTCGTCTCGGCCATTGAGCGGGTCGCAGGCAAGCGAGTGCCGCAGCGGGTTGTTGCTCGTCGCGAAGGTGACCCGCCACAGTTAGTAGCTGACCCGTCGGTTGTTCAACAAGTTCTCGGCTGGAAAGCCAAGCGATCGTTGCAAGACATCGTGGCCACCGCTTGGAAATGGGACCAGAGCCGCCGAAAGGCGGTGGCGTCTGCACCCACGTAATGTGGGAGCCACCAAGACGGCCAAGCAGCTACGTAGAAGGTTATGTCGCTTTCCATCTATTGCAACTTGCCAGCGTGCGTCTTGGCTTCTTTCTTTCGGTCAGCACACGATGGGAACGTGGGAACTAGCCTGATAGCACGATTGTGCCATGGACGGCTCCACCACCGATCAGTACAGTGCAAAGCTACGCCCCTTGGGGCTATCTGATCAGACACTCTGACGAGCCTCGTTTGATTTTCCGGGTGTTTTGTTTGGTCCTAGGAATCGTGATAAGAAACGTGCCGCGATACTCTCTAAGGCCCTCCTCACCTCAGACACCAACTGGCACGCTGTGACCTGCCGTGCGGGAGGAAAATAACCAACTCTATGTTAAAAAAGCTCGCGTGGGTCTTCGGGTTGCTCACAGTCGTCGCTGGGCAGGGAGGCTGCGGAGGTGGTGCGAGCAAGCCTGCCGCTAATGGTCCAACCCTCCAAGCCCAAACCATCGTCTTTACAGTACCCACTACGTCCGTTACCTATGGAGCGTCGCCGATTAGCCTCGGAGCAACCGCCAGTTCTGGCCTTCCAGTCACTTATACCGTGACCGGGCCCGCGACTCAGTCCGCTGGGAAACTAACTTTCACCGGTGCTGGTACAGTCAACGTAGCCGCCTCGCAAGTCGGCAACGCGACCTATAGTGCCGCCACTCCCGTGACCCAGACTATTCTCGTTGCTCCCGCTCCGCTGACTGTCACCGCCAACAACTCCACCATCACCATCGGTCAACCGCTTCCCGCTTTTAGCGCGACCTTGTCAGGCTTCGTCAATGGCGACAGCGCCGCCGCTGCTGTCACTGGCAGCGCCTCGCTAACTTCCTTCCCGGAAGCGCTTACGACAACCGGTACCTACCCCATCCTCACTAATCAAGGCACGCTGAGGGCCTCGAACTATACCTTCAAGAACCTTGTCAACGGGACGTTGACGGTTCAGTCCCCAGCCACTGTCAATGGCACGCTCGTGATTCCACCACTTCTGGTTCCAACCGTTGACGACAGCGGCGTGAAGCATTACACGATGAGCATGCAGAAGGGAAGCACCATGCTGCTTCCCGGCGTCCCCAGCACCACCGAGGGCTTCAACGGCGTCTGGATGGCTCCCACCATCGAAGTCAACAACGGCGACCAGGTAGCAATGGCGATCACCAACTCGCTGGGCGAAGACACGACTGTGCATTTTCACGGCATGCATACCCCTGCGATCTACGACGGTGGACCGTTCGGTGTCTTCTCCAGCGGCACCACTTACACCCCCAGCTTCACGGTCAACCAGCAGGCCGCCACTCTGTGGTACCACCCGCACGTGCTAGGTGATACAGCTCGAGCCATTGCGCTCGGGCTGTTGGGAGAGTTCATTATTGGGGACAATTCCGCCACCAGCGCAGCGCTCCCCGACACCTACGGCGTCAACGACATTCCCTTGATGCTGCAACAGGAAGCCATCGCCAACGATGGCACTATCGAGTACACGGATTCCACGATCGCGAACGGTCCCAATTACCCGCTGTTTCTCAACGGCATGAATGTCAGCACCGCCGCGGCCACGTTAAATACTGGCCAGAATCGCCTGCGGTTCCGCTTGCTTAATGCTTCCGTCACCTCCCAACTTACCGTTTCGATGAGTGATCAAAGCGCATTTACTATGATCGCTAGCGATGGGGGTTACCTGGCCGCACCGCTATCACTTACCAATATCACGCTAGGCCCAGCCGAGCGCGCTGAAATCATCATCGATCTCGCCCCCGGCGCGACTCGCACTCTTGTTACCGCATCGAACGGGCCGCTGCTTGCCATTACGACTACTGGTGTCAGCACCCCCGCGTCGCTGCCCACCGTGCTCAACACCATAACCCCGTACAACACGACGAACGCGGTCACGCGCACGGTGGACCTTACAGGTACGAGCGGCGCTTGGGGCATAAACGGCGTGGATGTGTTGCAGCTCTCGCAGTTTGCGCAGAGCCCCATCCGTACCAGCTTGGGCAGTACCGAGATCTGGAACGTCACCAACCAGACGCAGGGCGTGCATTACTTCCACCTGCACGATGTCCAATTCCAAATCCTAAGCGTCGATGGCACCCCACCGCCGCCCGAAGAGGCCGGGTGGAAAGACACGGTGATAGTGGAAAGATCCCACACGGTGCAGATTGTCATGCAGTTCCTCGACTACGCCGACGCCAACAATGCCTACATGCTCCACTGCCACATCGTGACCCATGAGGACCAAGGCATGATGGGGGCTTTTTACGTCGATCCAAACTAAGGACAGCCATGCGAATCCTCTTACTCTCTTATGCACTTTGCATGGCTGTTGTCGCGCTGCCTGCCGACGCCCAAACTGGGGTGTGGCTGCCGATGCAAATTCCCGCTAACGGCCTTGGCACCTGGTGGGAACTCCGTGCGGACGGGTCCGCGATCCGCAACCGGGGCGTCTTCGCTGAGGCACATTACAGCTTTGATGGCACGTTTTTGACGGTGATTCCAGGCGGTGATCGCAAGGACCGCCCCCGCTTCCGCCTGCGCTTCGACAGCGACCGCATGTACTCGCGTGCTGACCAGCCGGGCGCGCCAGAGGCCGAATATCGCCGGGTCGGTGCAGCTTTCCCTGACTCGCCCTTAATCGGACAATGGGCAAGCGTCGCCTCCCCCAGAGCGGGAATGTCCGACATGCCAGGCATGAGCGGCCCTGCCAGCGATCTGCCGTCGGTCCGCACCTTTACCGCTGATGGCCTATACCAAGTACGCATTATCTACAACAGCAGACAGGGTCACTGGGACGCCGTCAGCCAGACCATTAAGGTTGACGGTGAATCCGACCAGCACTTCGTCGTCAAGGAAATCAACCTGATCATCGCCGGCGCGATCTATCGGCCGAATTAGGCACGACTCCCCGTACAAAGATCAGCTCAAGCTCCGACCTCGGGTGCGCTGTTACCGAAAATGACATCGCGAGCGCATCGCGGAAATCAGGGGAAGAACCTTCACCATTGTTTTGAGGATCGCGTTCCATTCAGCCCTGAGCCACGTGAATTTGAGTGTCAGATAGTTACACGTAGGCAGGCGGGGTTCATTGCTTGTTCTTAAGAGACACAGACCGCGGCATCTTCATGAGAGGTTTGTCCGCCGAGAAGTTTGTGCTCAAGTAATCAATGAATGCGTCTCGATCTGCGGCATCGACCACCGCTCCCCACTTAATCATTTTGTCCACTTCTTTCGTCCATGCAGCCTTACTCAAGCGCTGCTGCAGGATAATGCGCGACTCGTGACACTCCGTACAGGCGGTTGTCACCTTTTTTTCCATGGACCCAGGAGGAAGCTCGGGCGATTGCGCCAGCAGCAACTTGTAATTCAACATAGCTAGCGCAACCAAGGTGATGTACACGGATTTGTTAAAGCTGAGCATTAACCTTGACCTGATCGATGGCGTTGTACAGATATCCGCCGGGGTTCCACTCGCCGATTGCGGGTTGCACACGTCCTTGGCTATCAGTTGCGCGAGACATGATCGTGTAATCCCCAGACTGTGGCACCTTCCATACATAATCCCAGAGGCGCCATGCGTACTTCGCCTGCTCTGGACCCAACTGAGCCTTCTGCCAGGTTGCGCCCTCGTCGGTCGAGATTTCGACCTTCTCAATATTGACTTCACCAGCCCACGCTGCCCCGTGTACTCGCTGCAATTTGGATTTGACAACTGCGCCTTCGACCGGCGACGAAATCGCCGACTTCACATTCAGCGCGGTGACTACGTGACTATCTTCGACGTTGAGCGGCTCTCCCGGTTTTAGCGGATGATTGGGCATCCGGTATCCCGGCTTCATAAAATTGCCGTCAAATTCCTGATCTAACACTTTAATTTCGCTCAGCCATTTGCAGGAGGCCGCTCCAATCCATCCCGGAACCATCGCGCGTGCCGGAAACCCGTGATGCTTCGGCAGGGTTGAACCATTCATCCTCGTAGCGATCAGCGTGTCTTCGTCTAGCGCTTTCTCCATAGGTATGCTGCGGATAAAAGGTGGCACCTTACCGGGCACTTCGTCCAAACCATGAAACATAATGTGCTTGCCAGTCGGCCTCATACCCGCCCGTTCCAATACGTCGCGCAGCCTGGGCCCGGAAAATCGCGCATTGCCCACGGCTCCTTTTTGCCACTGAATGCCAGGGACATGCGGTTCCTGAAATGCCCGCCCATTTCCAGCGCATTCCAGCGTATTAGTGACGCTGTGCCGCGGCATTCGCTCAAGATCTTTCAAACTGAGGGTCAGCGGTTTCTCGACTTCCCCGCCGATGCTCAGCCGCCAGGTTCCCGCGTCAATTGTGCTCGGTTCGTGCATGTGATTACGCACGAAAAAATGGGAAACCGGCGTGATCCAGGAATCGAAAAACTCAGGCGGCATTTCAAGATCGAAGAAGCGCTCCGAACGCACAATCATTCCATCTTCGCCCGGGATATAGACACTTGGCTTTTCCGCCGCCCAGAGTGGCAACAAAGCCAACGAGTGTGCCGAGGCGAGTGCAGCAGGAGCTGTTAGTAAGAAGTTGCGTCTGGAAATCATGAGTCGCGTTCAGACTTTACGAGACTGCGGTGATCAGGTCAAGCCGTTCCTGGTGGAAGGGGATCAGACCAAGTCATTCGACGCGGAGCACTTGCAAGGTAATGTTGTCGGGGCCACCATGTTCCTTCGCGAGATCGACGAGGCTACGGCAAGCTTCCGACGGACTCTTCTCAGTGACTGCCTGTGCAATTTCGGCATCTGTTACAACACCCCATAAGCCATCCGTACACAGCACCAGGACATCGCCTGCTCCGACTTCAATCGGTTGATCCGGCATGTCCGGCGAGAACTCCGGACCTACGCCGAGAGCACTTGTGAGAATATGCCGTTGAGGATGGTTCTCCGCCTCTTCCTCCGTAATTAACCCCGAGTCCACCAGGCGAGTCACATAAGAATGATCGTGAGTGAGGCGGGAAATCTTGCCGTCACGCACCATGTAGAGGCGGCTGTCTCCAACGTGCGTATAGTACAGATCTCCTGAAAGCAGAACGATTGCTGTGGCAGTGGTTCCCATACCCCGCAACTCAGGGTGTTGGATTGCGTACTGGCGAATGCGATCGTGCGCAGCGTCAAATGCCGCCATCAGCAGTGACTTGATATCTTTTTCCGGCTTATCGGCATAGACCTCCTGCATGGTGCGAACCGCCAGGCTGCTAGCTTCTTGGCCACCTTCGTGACCACCCATTCCATCGGCAACAATCGCTAGCCTGCCTTTGCGTTGGTAGTCCGAGTCGCGCTCCGGCTCCCAGTATGCATATGAGTCCTCATTATTGGCGCGCTGGCAGCCCACATCGCTCAATCCCGCGACTTCAACTCCTTCTCGCACACGCATGGGTTTGGTTTCGTTCAAGCTGTCCCAGCTTTCGAAATGGATGCCAATCGAGCGAACAGGGATTATACAGAACTGATGCCGTTTGCAGTCAGGGAGACGGCAGTCAGGAGACGATGACATTTGTCATGCACTCGGAATGATGATCTCCACTACTACAAGCTCGCGATCGGCGGCATTATGGCAACCAGTTGATCACGACGGATTGAGGAGGGCGTCATGGCAGCAACAACGAGCAACCTGGCTGGCTGGCTTTTAACAGTCGCTGCACTCTTGGTGCTGGCAGCCCAAGGTGATTTCAGGTTGTTGGTGGTGCTGGTACCAGTCTCATTTGTGCTGGCGTGCGTGATGATCGCTCCAACTCCCAGTCCGGCGCGTATACCGCAAGATCGCGAAAAGCGTTAGGCTAAGGATGGCAGATGAAATTCCCTTCGGAGAAACACGAGCGCGGATGGGCCTTCTACACACCCATGCTGTATTTCGGGTTCTTTTTTCTGCAGCCGATCGTTGATCACGTGGGACTCAAACAGTGGCTGCTGACCGCGCTCGGTACCGCGATATTTGTGACGCTATATCTGGGCATCGCATGGGCAGAAAACACGGCGCTGGAACTCGTGGGCCTGGCGGTCATGGTCCTGGTTGGAGTCCTGTATGCGCCGTTCAATGGCGGAGCTTCTTGCTTCTTCATTTTCGCCGCCGCCATGCTGCCCTACGTCATCGAGTCCGAGCTCGCAATCTTCTCGTCCATTGCAGCGATTGTCGGCGTCGCGGCGCTGGAAACATGGTTGCGTCACTTGTCTGGCTGGTTCTTGTTCTATGCCGCGGCGCTCACCTTAGTTGTTGGCGTCAGCAATATTTATTTCGCTCAAAAAACCCGCATGTACTGCCAGCTGAAAAAGGCAAACCAGGAGATCGAACAGCTAGCCAAGATCGCGGAGCGCGAGCGCATCGCCCGCGACTTGCACGACGTTCTCGGCCACACGCTTTCCGTCATCATTCTGAAGTCTGAACTGGCCGGGAAGCTTCTTGATCTCGATCCGCAACGGGCAAAGCACGAAATTGCCGACGTCGAACGCACCTCAAGGGAAGCTCTGGCTGAAGTTCGCAACACCATTCGCGGTTATCGTGCCAACAGCCTTGATGCCGAACTCCAGCAGGCCCAGCATGCGTTGCAAACGGCAGGAATCACGGTACAAGCAGAAGCCGCGAAGATTAATTTAACCGCGGCGCAGGAAAGCGTGGTCGGACTCGTGGTGCGGGAAGCAGTCACCAACATCGTTCGTCATGCGAACGCCCACAATTGCCGCCTCCGACTGGTTCCGGAAAACGGCAATTGCCGGCTTGAAATCCAGGATGATGGGTGTGGTGGTACAACCGTGGAAGGCAACGGTTTGCGTGGCATGCGGGAACGAATCGAGGCTCTCGGCGGAACTCTCATTCGCAAAACGAATCCTGGGACCACTTTGTCGATTGAATTCCCGTTGCAGGCGGCAAAATCATGAATCCCGTCGCCAAAGCCGGTCGCAAAACTATTCGCGTTGTCATCGCAGAGGATCAGG
>Ga0335077_10007471_pt1 | contig 13522 bp, 12 predicted proteins | sample Lox_Sample_31_FD_207151 | JGI IMG/M metagenome (GOLD analysis project Ga0335077, IMG submission 207151) | Soil microbial communities from Loxahatchee National Wildlife Refuge, Florida, United States - Lox_Sample_3.1 | ecosystem: Environmental > Terrestrial > Soil > Wetlands | place: USA...
GTGTGTTGGTGGCCGTGGCTATCGGCGTCACCGTGTTCGAGAATTCGTTGGCGACGTAGGCGGTCTTGCCGTCCGGGGTGATGGCGATCGCCATTGGCCGGATGCCCACTTTGATTGGCCTGCCGGGTGTGTTGGTGGCCGTGGCTATCGGCGTCACCGTGTTCGAGAATTCGTTGGCGACGTAGGCGGTCTTGCCGTCCGGGGTGATGGCGATCGCCATTGGCCGGGTACCTACCTTGATTGACCTGCCGGGCGTGTTGGTGGCGGTCGCGACAGGCGTCACCGTGTCCGAGCGGTCGTTGGCGACGTAGGCGGTTCTGCCGTCCGGGGTGATCGCGATCGCCCAGGCCGCGCCGCTAACAGGGATGGGCTTTTCCAGCGTGTTCGTGGCGGTCGCGATGGGCGTCACCGCGCGGCCGTAACGGCCCACGTAAATGGTCTTGCCGTCCGGGGTGATGGCCATCGAGTAAAGTTCCTCGCCGACCTTGATCGGCTTGCCGGGCGTGTCGCTGCCCGCATTGATCGGTGTCACCGAGCCTGACCGCAGGTAGCCGACGTAGACGGCGATCTTGCCCACGCCGTGCTGTCGTCCGGCGGGTGGAGCGCCCACCGGCCTGGTGAGCGCGGGGATGGCGACGGCGATCACAGCGGCGGCGGCCACCCCCCCGGCGACCCGCAAGACCCGGCGGCGGCGGAGCTTGATGCCTGCCCGCAGTGAGTTTTCGGCGATCGGGCCGATCGGCGGCTCCTGGCCGACAGAATCTTCCAGCAGTCTGCGCAGCGTTGTCTCATCCATTGCCGCTGTCCCCTGACTGGTTCGGGTCTCCCGGCGGCCCGGCGGGCCAGCCGGAATCGGCCATCTCCTCGCCCAGCACCACCCGCAGCTTGTCGAGAGAGCGCGCGCTGAGGCTTTTGACGTTGCCCGTCGAACAGCCCAGGACATCCGCCACCTGCTCCACGCTCAGGTCGACCCAGTAACGCAGCACCACCACGGCCCGTCCCCTGGGCGGGAGCGTGGCCAGCGCATCGAGCAGCATCATCCGGGTCTCTGGCGCCGCCGCCTGGACCGGGCGCTCGGGAAGCCATCCGGTGACAAGCTCGCCGGTGCGCTTGAGGCGCTTGTCGGCCAGGTACGTGTTGACGAGGGTGCGGGTGGTGTAAGCGTGCGCGGCGTCTTGCCGCCTGATCCTGCGCCACGAGACGAACACCTTGGCCAGCGCCGTCTGCGCAAGATCCTCTGCGGTATGCCAGTCGCCGCACAGCAGGAACGCCGTACGCCGCAGCCGCGGAGACATCACCTCCGCAAACTCGACGAACTCCTCCGCCGATGCCACGTGACCAGCGCCCCTCCACCGCGGCCGACTCTCCAGCTGGCAATGCTGGCGCCCTGCGGCCCAGCATGACCGACTTCCTACAGATGCGCGGGATGGTGTTTCGGGTTGCACGCCACGGTCAGAAATCTCGTCCAGGCGGCCGTTGGCCTTCTGGCGGTCGCCACAGCGGGAAGGTAGCCGGGCCGACGTCAGCTGTGTCAGGCTGGGAGAAAGAGCGGACTAGCGCGGAGACCTCGTTGAGCACCCATTCGCTGGCGATCGCTGTGGCCGTGCTGGCGGTCGGGTTTGTGGTGTTCTGCCTGGCCGATCTGGTGCGGGCCGCGAAGGTGCGCTATCTGCCCAAGTGGGCATGGGCGATTCTCTGCCTGGGCGTGGGGCTGACGATCCCGTTCGGCGGGATCCTCTACCTGGCCATCGGGAAGGACCGCACTCCACAGCCACCGCCCGCACCGCACTGAGCTCCGTGGCCACTCCGGCCAGCGGATCGCCCGTGCGCTGGAGAAGGCCAGAACTGTAGGTGAAACTTCGAGCCGCGGGGCCTGACCGCGGCCCGCTGCGGTTCACACGGAGTTCACACGTTATCCGCGCGATCGCTGAGGGTCGAGCGGGCAGGATCTGTACCCGTGACAGCGCTCGCGCCGGCTGCGGATGCGCCGCGGCCGGTGGCCAGGCCCCGGTGGGATGTTGCCGAGGCGTGCCTGGCTGCAGCGGCCTTCGCGGTGCTGTGTTTCCTGGTGCTCAGGGCCTCGCCGTATCTCCCCGAGCCGGATGACTACGCCTATCGTGCCTCGATCGTGGCGATGGCCGACGGGCACTTCTTCACCTTGTCCGGAGCGCAGGCGCACGCGCTTGCCGGGCAGCTGGCACCTCAGGCGGGCCACAACAGGCTGGGTCCCGGCCCGGGCGGCGGCCCCGTCCAGTGGGTGCAGCTGCCGGGAGGCAGGTGGATCAGTGAGAAGGATCCGGGCTACCCGTATCTCGCCGTGGCGTTCCAGGCGCTCGGCTTGATCCGGCTGGCTCCGCTCTTCTATGGCGCACTGGCCTGCCTGGGCTTGTATCTCGGCGGCAGGCGCTGGCTCGGCAGGTTCGGTGGCGCGGCCGCCGTGGGCCTGTACTGCTCGTCCGGCGCGGCAATCCTGTTCGCGTGGCGCGCTTACATGCCGACCTTCACCGAAGCCTCGCTGATCGCGGCAGGTACCGGGGCCCTGCTGTGGGCCGTGTTGGCGGCCGAGGCGAGCACCAGGCGCAGGACCTGGATTGGGCTGGCCGGCTTCGTCGCGCTGGAGGCGGCCACGTTCAGCCGGTACACCAATATCGTGGTGCTGGGCTGCGCGGTCCTCGCCGTGCTGGTGGCGTGGCGGCTGCGGGCCGCGCGGCTGCCCGGCCGCGCGGTCGCCTGGTGGCTTGCGTCAGCCGGCGTGTTCGGCGCGGGCGCAGTGATCTTCAACACGCTCATCTACGGCGGTCCGCTGCAGTCCGGGTACCGGCCGGGGGAGATCACCTTCAGCCTCAGCGCGATCGGCCCCAACGTCCGCTACATGCCGGCCCACCTGCTCCAGGCCATGCCCATGCTGGTGCTCGGCCTCGCCGCGCTGGCGGGCATTGCCGGCGCCTGGCTGCGCGGCCGCCGGGCGGGCAGCGAACGGGCCGCGTCGGCCGGTCGTGACCTGGCGGTCGGGGCCGCGCTGGCCGCCTCGTGGGCGGCTGTCTGGGCCTGGTACGCCACCTATACCTGGACCGCGGCCGCGGGCTTGAGCACGCTGCAGGCGGCGCGGTTCTACGTGCCGGCCCTGGGCGCGATCTCGCTGCTCGGCGCCTGGCTGCTGGTCCGCGTGCCACGCACGCTGCCTGTCACCGCGATCACCGCGTTCGCGGTGGTCGCGGTGCTGTTCGGGCTGGGTGGCTGGGCCTTCCACGACATGTACCAGTACCCCTTCGGGCGGCAGCTCGTGGTGGTGGTGGTGGTGCACGGGCCGGGCGGCACGGTCAAGCCCGGGCCGGGCCGGGGGCCAGGAGCGGCGGCCCCGGCGGCGCGGCGCCCGCCGGCCCTGGCCGGGCCGTCCGCATCCGGCCGGCTGGCGGACCCAGCTGACCACCGGGCAGCCGGCCGCGCTGCTGCCTCGTAACCGTCAAGGAGACGCCGGCTCCCCGCAGCGGGCAGCAGACCTGGAACACCGGCCCGCCGAGGTCGCTCGCGCCGGCTACTGGAGCCCGGCACGGACGGACGTGATGCGCTGCGTGTTGAAGCCGAACCAGTGCATCCGGCCCACGAAACGCGCGTGCTCGACCTTGAGGCAGCGGTCCATGATCACCGTCACGCCGCCGTCCTCGGCGATCCGCGCGCCCTCCTCGTTGATCACCCCGAACTGGCACCAGAGGGCGCCGGCGTGGATCGCCGCCGCCTCTCGCGCGATCCCCGGCAGCGCCTCGGGCACGCGGAAGACGTTCACGACGTCCACCGGCTCGGGCACGTCCAGCAGGCTCGCGTAGCACGTCTCGCCGAGGATCTCCGTCCCGCGGGGGTTCACGGGGATCACGCGGTAGCCGTGCCGCTTGAGGTAGTAGCCGACGAAATAGCTGGCCCGCAGCTCGTTGTCCGACAGGCCCACGATCGCGATCGTGCTGGCGGTGTTGACCACACGCTGGATCGTCAGCGGGTCCTGGTAACGGCCGAGATCGGTCATGCCGTCGCCACCTTTCCCGCTGCCGCGGCGACGCGCGCGAAACCCTGCTCCAGATCCCAGATCAGGTCATCGACGGACTCGGTGCCGACCGACAGCCGCACCGTCCCCGGCCCGACGCCGGCCGCCCGCAGCTCGTCGTCGCTCAGCTGGCGGTGCGTGGTGCTGGCGGGGTGGATGATCAGGCTCTTCGCGTCGCCGACGTTCGCCAGGTGGGACCAGAGCGTCACGCCGCCGATGAGACCCTGCCCGCCGGCCCGGCCACCGGCGCAGTCGAACGAGAAGACCGCGCCGGCCCCGCGCGGCAGGTATTTCTCCACCAGCGGCCGGTATCTGCTCCCCGGCAGGCCGGGATAGGTCACGTTCGAGGCCAGCTCGTGCGACTCGAGGAACGCCGCGACCGCCCGCGCGTTGCCGACGTGACGTTCCATCCGCAGCGACAGCGTCTCGAGCCCCTGCAGGAACAGGAAGGCGTTGACAGGCGCGAGCGCCGCGCCGAGATCGCGCAGGGTCTCCATCCGGAGCTTCATCAGATAGCCGTACGTCCCGAACGTCTCGTGGAATTCCAGGCCGTGGTAGGCGGGCGACGGGTCCGCGACCACGGGAAACCGCCCGTTGGACCAGTTGAACGTGCCGGCCTCGGCGACGACGCCACCGATGCTCGTGCCGTGGCCGCCGATGAACTTGGTCGCCGAGTGGATCACGATGTCGGCGCCCCATTCGATCGGCCGGCACAGGTACGGCGTCGCGAACGTGTTGTCCACGATCAGCGGCAGCTCGTGCTCGTGGGCGATGGCCGCCACGGCCTCGATGTCCAGCACGTTCCCGGCCGGGTTGCCGATCGTCTCGCCGAAGAACGCCTTCGTGTTGCCGCGGACCGCCTTCCGCCACGCGCCCGGGTCGTCCGGATCGACCCACGTCAGCTCGACGCTCATCTTGCGCAGCCAGTGCTTGAACTGGTTCACCGTGCCGCCGTAGAGCGCCGAGGACGAGACCACGTGGTCGCCGGGCTGCAGCAGCGTGAACAGCGCGCCGGCCTGCGCGGCGATCCCGCTGGCGAACGCCACCGCGCCGCAGCCGCCCTCGAGGTTCGCCACCCGCTCCTCGAACACCGCCACGGTGGGGTTCATGATGCGCGAGTACGTGTTCCCGTACTCCTGCAGGTTGAAGTACGCCGCCGCGGATTCCGGGTCCTCGAACACGTAGCTGGTCGTCTGGAAGATCGGCACCGCACGTGCGCCCGTGTTCGGGTCGGGCCGCTGGCCGGCGTGCAGCTGCCGGGTCTCGAACCCGAACGCGCGGTCTTCCTCGGCCCGGGAGGGCTGGTCGGTCACGAAGACCCCTTCCTTGACGTCATCCGCGGGCCCCGCCTTCGGCCAGGCTGTGCTGGCCCAGAAACTGGCGGATGATGGGCGTCTGCCGCGCTTCCTCGAGCAGGAAGCAGTCGTGGCCGTACGGCGCCTCGATCACCTGCAGCTCGACCGGCTTGCCGGCCGCGCGGAGCGCGTCGGCGATCTCCCGCGACGCGGACGGCGGGTACAGCCAGTCGGAGCTGAACGCGATCAGCAGCGTGCGCGCCGATACGTCTTCGAGCGCCCGCGCGAGCGACCCGTGGCCGTACTGCCGGGCGAGATCGAAATACGTCAGCGCGCGCGACGTGTACAGGTAGGTGTTGGCGTCGAAGCGCTTGACGAACGAGGCGGCCTGGTGGCGCAGGTAGCTCTCGACCTCGAACTCCGGCTCGGTGATCGTGTAGCGGATGTCGTCGGCGAACTGCAGCCGCCGGCCGAACTTGTCGTCCAGCGCCAGCGCGGACAGGTACGTGATGTGGCCGACCATCCGCGCCACGCCCATGCCGGCATCGGGCGCGCGGCCCGTGCCGTAGTAGCGGCCGCCCTGCCAGGCCGGGTCGCGCATGATCGCGTCGCGCGCGATCGAGTTCCAGGCCACGCCCTGCGGGTGGAGGGCGTGCGTGCTGGCGATCGCCACGACGGCGTCGACCTGATCGGGAAACAGGATCGCCCATTCGAACGCCTGCATCCCGCCGAGCGAGCCCCCCGTGACCGCCGCCAGCCGCTCGATCCCGAGCGCGTCCAGGAACGCGCGCTCGGTCCGCACCATGTCGGCGACGGTGATCACGGGGAAGTCCGGCCCGTACGGCCTGCCGGTCGCCGGGTCGGCCGACGACGGCCCCGTCGTGCCACGGCAGCCGCCGAGCAGGTTCGTTGAGATGACGAAGAAGTGGTTCGTGTCGAATGCCTTGCCCGGGCCGATCATGCCGTCCCACCAGCCCAGTGACTTGCGGGCTGCGCCGTCGCGATCCTCGGCCCCGAACCCGTCGCGCGTGCTCTGTTCGGGTGGCGTCATCGCGGAGCCCGCCGCGTGGGCGTCGCCGCTGAGTGCATGGCACACCAGGATGACGTTGTCGCGCCGGGGTGAGAGGGCCCCGTAGGTCTCGTACGCCACACGGACCGGGTGCAGCTCCCGCCCGCAGTCGAGCCGCACTGGCTCCGGCAGGTCAAGGTAGTGTGTTTCGACCGTGCCTACCGAGCCGGCCGCGAGCGTCGAGGCTGGCTCCGCCATGGGGGCTATGGTAACCCGGCCCAGCTACTATATTGCCAACCATCTCCATGGGGAATTGGTGGAAGAACCAGAGGGGGATATCGCGACATGACTGAGGTCACCAACGGAGTCAACGTCCAGGCACTGCTCGAGGCGCGCGACGCACTGAAGGCTGCGCCCGAGGCCGCTCAGTTCACCTGGCGCGCGTCGGCCAAGTGGCAGGGCGGCGTCCACAGCACGATGAAGGTCCAGAGCTTCTACGGCCTCGGGGAGGAGCAGGGCCACAACGACGAGTGGTCGTTCGAAGCCGACCACCCGGAGGTCTTCGCGGCGGAGGACAACGGCATCACGCCGATCGAGTACCTCCTCGTTGGGCTGGCGAGCTGCCTGACCGGGGGCATAGCGTCCATCGCGGAGAACCGCGGCATCCAGCTGCGCTCGGTCGAGTCGACGGTCGAGGGCGCGCACGACATCCGCGGGATCCTCGGTGCCGACAGCGACGTCCGCAACGGTTTCGACGACATCAAGGTGACGTTCACCATCGACGCGGACGCGTCGAGGCAGGAGATCGAGGCGCTGGTCGCCCAGTCCCAGAAGCGCTCCGCCGTGTTCGACGCCCTCTCGAATCCCACCAACATCACCGTTGAGGTCGCCTGAGGGGCCGAGCCATCGAGCGCACCGCCACGGTCGTCATCGGCGCGGGGCACGCGGGCCTCGCCGCCAGCCACTTCCTGGGCGACCGGTCGATCGATCACGTCGTGCTCGAGCGCGGCGAGGTGGCGAACTCCTGGCGGCGCGAGCGCTGGGATTCGCTGCGGCTGCTCACCCCCAACTGGCAGAGCCGCCTGCCGGGCCTGCGCTACGAGGGCCCGGATCCCGACGGCTACATGACGGCGGGCGAGGTGGCCGGGTTCATCGAGCGCTTCGCCAAGGTCTCGCGTGCCCCCGTGCGGACGGGCGTGAACGTCACGTCGGTGCGACGGGCCGGCGACGGGTACCAGGTGACGACGAGCCGCGGCGAGATCCACGCCCGGACGGTGGTCATCGCGAGCGGCGCCTGCAACCGGCCAGCGGTGCCGCCGTTCAGCGATACGGTGCCGGCGTCCGTCGAGCAGGTGACGCCGCTGCGCTACCGCGGCCCGGCCCAGCTCCCCGACGGCGGCGTGCTCGTCGTGGGGGCCTCGGCGACCGGCGTGCAGCTCGCCGCCGAGCTGCAGCAGTCGGGCCGTCCGGTGACCCTCTCGGTGGGGGAGCACGTGCGGCTGCCGCGCATCTACCGCGGGCGCGACGTGCTGTGGTGGATGGACGTGTCGGGCGTGTGGGACCAGCGGTACGACGAGGTCGAGGATCTCACCCGGGCCCGGCGGCTGCCCTCACCCCAGCTCGCCGGGACTCCCGAGCGGGCCACGCTCGATCTCAACGCGCTCACCTCGATGGGCGTCGAGCTGGTGGGCCGCTGGGCGGCGGTACGTGACGGCCACGCACTGTTCTCCGGCGGCCTGCGCAACATGTTCTCGCTCGCGGACCTCAAGATGGAGCGCCTGCTGGACACGTTCGATGAGTGGGCCAAGACGGACGGGTTTGAGGCTGAGGCCGGCCCTCCCGAGCGCTTCGCGCCGACCCGCGTGCCCGAATCGGCGCGGTTGCAGCTCGACCTGCGGAGCGGCGAGATACGCGCGATCGTGTGGGCGACGGGTTTCCGGCCTGACTACGGGTGGCTCGACGTGCCCGTGGTCGACGCGAAGGGCCAGCTGGACCACGAGGGCGGCGTGGCCGGCAGCCCGGGACTGTACGTGCTGGGGCTGCCCGTGCTGCGGCGGCGCAGGTCCACCTTCATCTGCGGCATCGAGGACGACGCTCGTGAGGTGACCGCGCACCTCGCGCGGTTCCTTGCCGTGCGTCACTGATACCGGCCGCCGGGTCCCTGCCGTCCTGGCCCGGCCCGGCGAGCGGCAGGTGCGCGACCTGCACCGCAGATTCCGCTCGCGGTAGGCACCGCGGGGCCGCTGGATGACGGCGCCCGGGCCGGTGCCCGAACCATCGGAGACAGGCTGCCCGGCGCGGCGCCGGCGCAGAGCGCCCGGCCAGGCGCACGGGCAGCTGCGTGGCCGTGCCGCTTCCCGGCCGGGTCAGCCGTCCTGCGCCGCGGCCAGCGCCTCGGCCGCGATCGGTGGCGGCGCGTGGAAGTCCCAGGCCCGGAACAGGACCGCGTTCGGCACGCCCATGGCCCGTCCCTGCAGGCGGGTGACGCCGGTGATCATCGGCCGGGGCGGGGGATGGCCAGGGATTCCGGCCAGGTACTGGGCGTGCGCCTCCAGGGAGGCGATGCCGCGCTCCAGCGGTTCCCCGGTGACGTCCACGCCGTGGGTCGGCTGCGGGTGCCCGCCCACGAGCAGCCACCGCACCGAATGCGGCGGCAGGCCCTCGTCCAGCAGCTCGGGGAAGACCCACCGGTTGGCGGCGTCGCGCAGCGCGTCCACCGCGGCCAGGCCCGCCACCCGGTGATCGGCCTGGTTCAGCCCGATGCGGGTCTCGATCTCCCAGGCCCCGGCCACCACCGCGTCCGGCTGGCGGCGCCGGATGACACGGGCGATGTCACGCCGCAGGCCCAGGCCGTACTCCAGCACGCCGTCCGGGTAGCCCAGGAACTCGACCTCGGCGACGCCGACCGCCCGCGAGCCCGCGATCTGCTCTTCGGTGCGCAGGGGCGCGGTCCGCTCCGGCGGGCTGCCGTCCATGCCCGCCTCCCCCCGGGTCAGGAGCAGGTAGGCGACCTCCACCTCCCGCGCCGTCCACGCCGCGACGGCCGACGAGACCCCGTACTCCACATCGTCCGGATGCGCCACCACGCACAGCACCCGGCGGAAGGCATCGTCGTCGAACGGCGGGATTACGTCAGCGGCCATAGCCGAAAGCGTAGCGGCGGCCGGCCAGGGCAAGATCACCGGGCTGGGACGGGAACCGGTGACCGGTCCGCTCAGGCGCGCCCGCGCCCACCATGCGCAACGAGCTGCCGCGCCGCCCCGAGCCGCCGGCGGGAGCCCGGGCAGGGGCCGCGCCCCGGGCTCAGTCCTCCAGGCGGTCCATCCGGTCGGCCATCAGCCGCAGCAGCTGCGCAATCTCGCGTGGGCCCATGTTCATCGGGTGCGGATTGACCGTCTCGAAGGCCGCGCGGGCGGCCCGCTTCATCTCATCGGCGGGGCCCACCGGCACGACGTTCACCTGTACCACGACTATCTCAATGCCGCCGTCGGCGGCCTGGATCCGCTGGGTGATGGTCCCGCTCCTGAAGCCGTCCACGGCTGCACTCTGTCACGATCTGGAGCGTGGTGAGGCGGTTGCCGCCCACGCGTGATCTGCCGCGCACGGCCGGACCGGGCGGCGGCCGGCCCGCACCGCCGTGACCGGGGGCGTAACCGCAGTTCAGCGCGTCCCACCAGAGGTTTCCCACGTCCGGATCGACGGCCGGCGGGACGGACGCCTCATCCGGCGGCCGTCGCGAGCAAGCCTCCGCAGGGCTGCCCGCTGGGCGCCAGCGTGATCTCCCACTCCACGGTGCCGCCCTCGCGGTGGACCGGGTCGGCACACACGCGGCGCAGCAGCGCGGTCATGGCAGCGTTGTCGGCCGAGACCAGGGCGGTGAAGCGGCGGATGCCTGCGGCGCGGGCCCGGTCGGCCAGCTGGGCCAGCAGCTCGCTGCCCAGCCCGCGGCCCTGCCAGTCGTCCACGACGGTGACCGCGATCTCGGCGGCCCGGGGATCGCCGGTGTCGCGGACGTAGCGGGCGACGCCCACCCCACGCCCGCCGGCCTGGTCCAGCGCGCCGAGCGCCTCGTGGTCGTGGTGGTCGACGTCGGTGAAGTAGCGCAGCTCGGCCGGGGTCAGTTCGTCCTTCCGCCGCAGGAAACGCAGCTGCCGCGACTGGGGGCTGAGCCGGGCGAAGCCGTCGGCCAGCAGCGGGGCGTCGGCGCTGCGGACCTGCCGGATCAGCACCGCCGACCCGTCGGGCAGCACGACCCGGCCGGCTGCCGCCCGGCCGGGCGGGGCAGGCCAGCGGGCCCGGGCGGGCCGCAGCCAGCGGAAGAGGCGGCTGAGCGGTGATCGCCGGGCGCCGGATGCACCGGCCCGCTTCCGGTGCTGGCGCGCCTGCCTGGCGCGGCCGGCGGCCTCCGCCTCCGCCACCAGGGCGCTGCTGCGCCCACGCGCCAGCGCCAGGTAGACGTAGTAGTTCATCATGTGCATTGCCCTCCCCAAAGCGAGCCGCGCCAGGCCGGGGTCATTCGACCTCGACCGGCAGCTCGTAGATCTCCTCGGCCGGGTGCCCGGCCTTGTCGTGCACCCGGAGCACCGCCTCCTTCGACGGGCCGGACGACAGGCAGAACACCTTGCCGGCCTGGGGGTCGAGCCAGGCGTGCTCGAAGTGCACGCCCTCGGCCGCCTCGATCTCCAGGTCACGCTCGTGCGCCTCGCGCAGCTGGTCCGCGGTCACGCCGACGAAACCGCTGTGCACGTCCATGAACCTCGCCATGCCACACTCCTCGCAGTCACCGGTCGGGGATGACTTCAGCTTCGGCCTAAGAGGCCTGCGCGTTCATCGGTCAGGTGCCCTAAACGACCGGCGGGCGATACTTATCTTCTGGGGGGGGTGGGCTATACTTAGCTTCGGGGGGGGGGGGGCGGGGCGGGCTCGTGGCGTGATCCAGTCGCCGGTGCTGGTCGGCCGGGACAGCTGCCTCGCCCTCGTCGAGACCACCCTTGCCGGGGCCGCGGCCGGCGCGGGCCGGCTGCTGTTCGTCGCGGGGGAGGCGGGCATCGGCAAGACCCGCCTGCTCGGCTCGGCCGCGAGGCGCGCCCAGGCCAGCGGCTTCACCGTCGCCCGCGGGTCGGCCTTCCCCGGCGACACGCAGTCGCTCGCGGGCCTGCTGCTGGACCTGGCCAGCGACCTGACCGCCGCGGCCGGACCGGCCCTGAGCGGCCTGGGCCAGCGCCTGACGTCGCGGGTGCGCGAGATCCCCACCGGCACCGGTGACGCGCACCACCGGCGCCGCCTGCTGGTGCAGGACCTGGCCGACCTGATCGTGACCGCCGAGCCCGGGAGCCCGGTGCTGCTGGTGCTGGAGGACCTGCACTGGGCCGACGAGCTGAGCCTGGACGTGCTCGGCCACCTGGCCGGCCGGCTCGGGACCAGGCCGATGCTCATCGCTGGCGCGTACCGCAGCGACGAGCTCTACCCCCAGCTGCCCATGCGCAACCTGCGCGCGCGCCTGCTCGGCCAGCGGCTCGCCGAGGAGATCCGGCTGCCGCGCCTGGGGCTGGCGCAGATCGCGACGATGACCAGCGCGACGCTCGGCCGGCCGGTGCCGGCCCAGGTGGTGGCCGCGATCCACGAGCGCAGCGACGGCATCCCGCTGCACGTCGAGGAGTTCCTCGCGGCCATCGACGCCGATGCCCTGACGCCACAGTCCGGCGCCGCGGTGCAGGCGGCGGCGGTGCCGGACACGCTGGGCGACGCGGTGCTGGCCCGCACCCAGCTCCTGACCACGCTGGCCCACGAGGTGGCGTCGGCCGCCGCCGTCATCGGGCGTTCGTTCGACTTCGACCTGCTGACCGCCGTCACCGAGGCCGGCCCGGACGAGGTGGCCGGTGCCCTGCGCGAGCTGCAGGACGCCTATCTGGTCCTCCCCGGCGCCGACGCGGTGACGTTCGACTTCCGGCACGCGCTGATCCGCGACGCCCTCTACGCGGACACCGGCCTGCCGCTGCGGCGCCGCCTGCACGAGCGGGTGGCGCGGGCCGCGGTGGACCGCGGCTACCGCGGCGCGTTCATCTCGGCGCACTTCGAGCAGGCGGGACTTCCCGGCCCCGCCTATGAGTACGCGGCCGCCGCCGCGGCCGAGGCCGCCGCCCTGTCGGCCCACGGCGAGGCGCTCGGGCTCTACCGCCGGGCGGTGCGCAGCCTGCCGGCCGGGCTCCCGGCGCCGGACCGGGCGGCGCTGCTCGCCGCGCTGGGCGACGAGGCCGCCGCCACCGACGACAACGCGGCCGCCGCGCAGGCGTACCAGACGGCCCATGAGCTGGCCACCGGCGCCGGGGACGTGCGCGCCGCGGCCGCGCTGGCGCCGCGCATGGCCGCGGTCGCGCACCTGCTCGGCGAGGGCCTCGACGCCCGGGTCGCCGTGCTGCGGGCGGCGCTGGACAGCCTGGACGAGATGGCCGGGGCCGGGCGTGAGCGCGCCCAGCTGCGGTCGGCGATGGCCGCCGCCTACATGCTGGACCGCCGCCTCGACGAGGCCATCACCGAGGGGGAGCGGGGCCGGGCCGAGAGCGCGCTGACCGGCGACGACGAGACCCTGCTCAACAGCGCCGTCACGCTCGGCTCGGTGCTGGTCTTCGCCGGCCGGATGGACGAGGGCTGGCGGCTGCTCGAGGACGCGGTGGCCCGCGCCCGCGCCGGGCAGCGGGAGGCGGAGGCGGCCCGCGGGTACCGGATGATCGGGTCGGCCTCGTCCGTGCTGGTCGAATACGACCGCGCCGGGCGCTGGCTCGCCGACGGCATCGGCTACGCCGAGCAGGTCGAGCTGTGGAACCACCGGCACTACATGGCCTCGCACCTCGCGCACGTCCAGTGGGCCACCGGCCAGTGGGACGTTGCCACGCAGACCGCGCAGCAGGCGCTGGCCGACGGGCGCGGCGGCATCACCACCCGGATCACCGCGCAGTACGTGCTGGGCTACCTGGCGATGGGGCGCGGCGACTGGGACGCCGCCGACGGCCTGCTGCGGGAGGCGCTGGCCGCCGGCGAGCAGATGGCCGAGCTGCAGCGGCTGTCGCCGCCGCTGTGGGGGCTGGCCGAGGCCGCGTGGTGCCGCGGCGACCACGACGCCGCGCTCGCGCTGTGCGAGCGGGGCTTCCGGGCCTCGGCCGAGGTCACCGACGCCACCTACCT
>Ga0335077_10007472_pt1 | contig 13521 bp, 11 predicted proteins | sample Lox_Sample_31_FD_207151 | JGI IMG/M metagenome (GOLD analysis project Ga0335077, IMG submission 207151) | Soil microbial communities from Loxahatchee National Wildlife Refuge, Florida, United States - Lox_Sample_3.1 | ecosystem: Environmental > Terrestrial > Soil > Wetlands | place: USA...
GGTGCGGTTGCCGTGAGAATCGTAGCCGTAGGTGGTCACATTGTTCTGCGCATCGGTGATCGTGGCGATCAGCCCCGCCGCCGTGTACGTCAGCGTCGTCGTGTTGTTCAGCGGGTCGGTGATCGTCAACAACTCTCCCTTGGTGTCATAGGCGGGTGGGTCATCCTTACAGCCAACCACCGATCCGCAAAGCCTTCCGGGGTGGCCCACCTTTTCGCATTTGGTCTTTGAAAAGGTGGGGCCGCTTTTCGCTGGCAATCTTCTAAGCTCTTCTATATGCGGCACTTATTTTATGCTTGACAAACTGTACTAATATGCTATAGTTGCGTTTGGCACGATTTGGTGCTTGCCACTTATGCTTGCCCGCCGCGCGGTCCTTCTAAACTCCGCGCCCTCCTCCCATCCCTTCAATTGGTCCTACCACCGCACCGATTCCGCGGTTCTTCCTGCCTTTTTTAGCCACTCGTCACTCGCCAGTCGCCACTTCTGCCCTCTTTCTTTTCAATCACCTCCACGATGCTCCTCCCGCAAGCCTTTTCTTTTCACATTTTTGCATCGTTGCCGGGGGTATGCGGGGTGCGGGCTGATTCCCTGGTCTACTCGTCATACCTCACACCGTGGTCCACTGCCTCGACTTATCTCCTTTGTTTGCCACTCTTACGAAAAACGAGCATCCGAAAAGGATGCGAGTCCTGAGCGAGCGCAGCGAAGCGAAGGACCTCTCCGCTCACCACGATCAGCGCCCTTCAATATTCGGTATGTTCTTCAAAGTTGCATAGGACTTAAGTCCTTTGTTTGCCACTCTTACGAAAAACACGGGGGTGTACCTCAATTCTTCCCATTTTGGAACCGAGAATCCGACAAGCATGCGGATCCTGCCCACTCACCGACCAAAGAAAAAAGCCCTGGTTGCCCAGGGCTTTTCGGTCGCGTCTCGATAGCGGAAATTTCTCGAAGCTGTCGCCTAGTTGTTCGCTTCCGTCCCGGCTGTGGCGGCAACGGCTGCTTCTTCTTCGCGCTCCGCGCGGCGGATGCGCGCCGCCTTGCCCTTCAAATCCCGCAGATAATACAGCCGCGCGCGCCGGACTTTGCCTTTGCCCACCACTTCGATCGAACTGATCGAAGGCGAATGGAGCGGGAAAATGCGCTCAATACCTACGCCGAAGCTGACGCGCCGCACCGTAAAGCTGGCGCTCGACGCCCGGCCTTTCTTCGAAATCACCACGCCTTCAAAGGCTTGCAGGCGTTCTTTTTCCTTTTCGCCCTCGCCTTCCTTCAGGCGCACGTTCACGCGCACGGTGTCGCCGGGGCGGAAGTCGGGCAAATCTTTGCGCAGTTGCGCTTCATGGAGTTTACGAATAACCGGATTCATGTTCTTGTTCCTTCTAGACCCACTCTGGCGGGGCCGACACTCTTGAGACAATCTCACATTATACGGAAATCAGCCGATGTTTCCTAGCAAATTCCGCATTCGCGCGCGCCGTCGCTGCGTACAAGGAGCAGACCGCCTCAATCAGCCGGGGGCGGCCCGGCGAGCAAATCCGGGCGGTTGCGGCGCGTCTTTTCGAGCGCGGCGGTGCGGCGCCATTTCGCCACTTCCGCGTGATTCCCGCCAATCAGTACTTCGGGAACTTTCCAGCCGCGATATTCCGCTGGCCGCGTGTAGTGCGGAAAATCGAGCAGCACTCGAGGCACCCCGCCTGCTTCGTCGGGAGGTTCGCCCGATGCCGCTCCGCTGAACGATTCATTTTGCGACGAAGCTTCATTGCCCAGCGCGCCCGGCAACAGCCGCGTCACCGCGTCGATCACCATCATCGCGGGAAGCTCGCCGCCGCTCAGCACGAAATCGCCAATGGAAATCTCCTCGGTGGCCAAATGCTCCGCCACGCGCTCGTCGACTCCTTCGTACCGCCCGCAAATGAACAGAATTCGTTTAAGCTGTGCATACCTTCGCGCCGTCTCCTGCGTGAACCGCTCTCCTGCGGCGGACATGAGCACAATCGCGGTGTTTGGATCCAACTCCGCGCGGCCGCTGGCGTCACCCACGCCGTGACCGAGCAGCGACTCCACCGCTTCAAACAGCGGCTCGGGCTTCAGCACCATGCCCTCGCCTCCGCCAAACGGGCGGTCATCCACGGTCCGGTGCCGATCCTTGGTGAACTCGCGCAGATCCTGCACGTGTAGTTCGACGATGCCGGACTCTCGGGCTCGCCGCAGGATCCCGTGTTCCAGCGGCCCGCTGAAGAACTCGGGAAAGATCGTAATCAGGTCAAATCGCATCTTCAAACAAGTGTAGCCAATCCGTCGCAGGCCTTCCATCCGGACTTGTTCCGCTTCGCACACCCATACTTCCAGCACGGGCCCGCCAACCTGCAGCTTTGGTGGCTTAGTACTCTTTCTGTCCACCAGGACAGCTTGCCTCTTCCTACGGACACCGTTAACCTCTTCTTGTTGAATCAGTTGCCCTCGGCGCGCCGCCTCAAAGGACGCGCCACTAGCTAGGGTCCCCCCTCCCCCTGCTTCGGAGGCCAAGTGTATGCGCTCCGCGGTACGAACCCTCAGCCTGACACTGCTCACGCCGGCTCTTGCGCTGCTTTCGGGCTGCGGCGGACTCGGCTATGGCGGGGGTAATAGTGGCGGAGGGGGAGGGAACGCACCGTCTGCGCCGACCGGTCTTTCGGCGAACCCAGGAAACGCACAGGTCACTCTCACCTGGACCGGCAGCTCGGGCGCGACTGGCTACTATGTGAAGCGCTCCGCAACTACCGGCGGTCCATATACAACCTTGACGCCTTACCCGACAGCGCCTACGTTTACGGACACGGGTCTGACGAACAGCACAAAGTATTACTACGTGGTTTCCGCTTACAACTCTTATGGCCAGAGCGGGAATTCGACCGAAGTTAGCGCGACACCACTTCTTCCCGTTCCTACGGCACCCACCGGGCTCACTGCTACTGCCGGCAGCGGGCAGGTTGTGCTGAATTGGAACGCAAGCTCCGGCGCCACAAGCTATAACGTGAAGCGCTCCACCACGAGCGGGTCGGAAACGCAACTCGCCACAGCGACGACAACGAGTTACACAGACAACGCTGTCACCAACGGAACGAAATACTATTATGTTGTTTCTGCGGTGAACTCCTCGGGCGAAAGTGGCAATTCCACGGAAGCCAGCGCCACGCCACAAGCGCCCGCATCACCCCCTGCAGCGCCAACCGGTTTGCAAGCCGCGGCTGGAAACACACAAGTCAGTTTGACTTGGAACGCGAGCAGCGGCGCGACGAGCTATCACGTCAAGCGTTCGACGACAAGCGGCAGCGGCTACACGCAAATCGCTGCGCCTGCCGTAACGAGCTACACAGACACGGGCCTGAGCAATGGAACGACGCACTACTACGTCGTCTCCGCGCTGAACGCTGCCGGCGAGAGCGCGAACTCAGCCCAAGCCTCCGCCAAACCGGCGGGGGCAGCGCCCGATGTCACCATCACCATCAATCCGAGCAACACAAAAACGATTTCTCCGTACATTTACGGCATCAATTTTTATTCAGGAATCACCGGCGCGCCTTCGCAATTGACCTTCGACCGCGCCGGCGGCAACCGCTGGACGGCCTACAACTGGATCAACAACGCGTCGAACGCCGGCAGCGATTATTTCTACGAGAATGACAATTATTTGTGTAACGGAAGCTGCAACGCGAGCATCCCGACGGAAGCGGTGCGCACGTTCATCGCTGGCGACCAAGCGAATAACTTGGCCAGCCTCGTCACCTTCCAGATGCAGGGCTATGTGTCGATCAGTACGACAACGGTCCAGGTGCCTCAGCCGTTTCCCAATCTGGCGTACTTCCGCCCAGTCGTGGACAAGAAGAGCACGGTTTCCAGCGCCCCTTTCACCCTTACGCCCCCGCCAGCCTCCACCGACAACAACGTCTACATGGACGAATTTCTCTGGGCGCTGGACCAGAAGTTCGCGGGCGCTGGAATCTTCAACGCCAACCCAATTCATCCGACATTCGTCGAACTCGACAACGAACCGGAGCTCTGGAATTCCACGCATCAGGAAATCCAGGGATCCACTCCGGTGAGCTCCGACAACTACATCACGAAAACGATGACTCTCTCGAAAGCCCTCAAAGACCAGTTTCCGAATCTGCTGATCTTTGGGCCCGTGCACTACGGATTCGAAGGCATCTACAACTGGCAGGGCGAATTGTCCGCCACACCGAATGGGACGAATTGGTTCCCCGACAAATACCTACCCGCGTTGAAAGCAGCTTCCACTTCTTACGGGAAGCCGCTCGTCGACATCTACGATTTTCACTGGTATTCAGAAGCGACCGACGGCTCGACGCGCGTCATCAACCTGACGGGCTCGAGCCTGACCGATGCTCAGATCCAGGCCATTGTGCAAAGTCCGCGCAGCTTGTGGGATACCACTTACCAGGAAAACTCATGGATCACCAATTCGGTTTTGGGTGGGCCTATCTATATTCTCGGCCGCCTGCAGGCGAAGATTGCGGCAGATAATCCGGGAATGAAGATCGCCATCACAGAATATGAGAACGGCGGCTTTAACCATATCGCCGGGACCATCGCGCAGGCCGACAATCTCGGAATATTCGGCAGCCAGGGGCTTTTCGCCGCCAACTTCTGGCCTCCCGGCGGAACATATGAATACACGCTCGCGGGATTCCGTGCGTTCCGGGATTTCGATGGCGCCGGGTCGAATTTCGGCGATACTTCGCTGCAATCGACTTCGAGCGACGTCGCGAGTGTGGTGGTTTACGCAAGCACGGACAGCGCGGCGCCGGGCCGCGTGGTGTTTGTGGCTATCAATCGTTCCAATACTTCAAAGGTGACGGCCATTAGCGGCCAGACTCTTTCCGGGACCGCTTACTTGTATCAAATGACCGCGGCTTCGGCGCAAGGACAAACCACCATTCAGCCGGTCGGGATTGGCACGATGGCGGCGAGTGGTTCGTCGCTGACGCTCACACTTCCCGCATACAGTGTCACGACGATTGACGTCCACTAAGGGAAAACCTCGAAGACACTCATGTACGAGAGGCCGGAGTGTGGGAACGGTTGAGATCCTTCGCTTCGCTCAGGATGACACGTTCTTGGGGTTTGCAGGCACGCCGTTTTGTCCGGTGCGCGTGAAACACGGGTAAAAGACTCTACGGATTTAAATCGCTCAGCCCTTCGGGAAGCAGCACGTCGATGCGGCGAGCGGCGACGTCGATCTTGGTGCAAATGTCGGCAGCGAGGGGAATCAGGACTTCTCCTTGTGAGGTTTCCACTTCCAGAATTGGCGTGCCGGGAGATCCTTCGCCGGGAAACTGCACGTCGCGCACGGTACCGAGCAACGCGGGGGCTTCCCCAAGCGAACAGGGCGAAGAGGCGACGACGGGCGCTTGAGCGGGAGTTTCAAACACGCTGCAGCCAATGAGGTCCGAAACAAAATAATGGCCTTCGGGCAGGGTCACACGTTGTTCGAACGGCAGCAGCACTTCCAGCCCGCGAAATTTCTCCGCTTCTGAAATCGAGTCTACGCCTTCGAAATGAAAGACTGCTTGTCCGCGGTGATTCTGACTGAGCCAGCAAGTCTTCAAGGGTATGCGGCGCGGTTCACCTTTCTCGCCGCTCGAGCCGACAAAGACTTCCTTTAATTTCGTGAGCCGTTCAGGAAAATCAGTGAGGAGCTCCGCCGCGACTTCGCCTTTGTTGCCGCGAGCGCGCAGAATGCGCGCGACAATCAACCATCGTGGAGTGTCAGTTCTCAAAGGAGGGTTTACCCGGGTCAGAGAAGGCGAAGAAGGCGCCCGCGTTTCAATCCTCGAGAATCTCGAGCGTAAACCGCTTGCGCATCTTCATTCCGCAAGCGCCCAAAAGCGTGCGAATGGCTTTGGCGGTCCGCCCCTGGCGGCCAATTACTTTTCCCAAGTCTTCCGGATGCACCCGCAGTTCGAACACGGTGACTTGCGAGCCTTCGACCGACTTCACTTGCACGTCTTCGGGATGGTCCACGAGGGCCCTGGCGATGGCTTCCACCAGCTCCTTCATCGGGCACCTCCGCTCGAACGCGCCCCTAAAGGCACCTTACCGCTCCATGGCGGGACGGTCAACGCCTTAATTAGAGGGACGGGGCGTTATGGGATTTAGGAGGCCAACAAGCAAAACCGCCGAGAGAAGGCGTCCCGGTCTCACCGGGACGCGAATTCAAAAAGCGGGATGTCGCTCTTACGCAATCTTCTGCTGACGGAGAAAGCTGCGCACGGTGTCGCTCGGCTGTGCGCCAAGACCTATCCAATGCTTGATGCGCTCCGCGTCGAGCTTGATTTCCGCCGGCTTTTTGAGCGGATCGTACGTGCCCACGGACTCGCAGATGCGGCCGTCGCGCGGGCGGGTTCTCTCGATCACCACCACGCGGTAAAAGGGCTTTTTCTTTTTGCCAATGCGAGACAGACGAATCGTTAACACTAAATCAGTCCTCCTAAACTGTTTAATTCTAGCCTGATAGGGCACCGTACGGCAATTGCAGTTTCGAGCGGCCCCTTGAGGCGAGCCAGCGCTTCCCGTCAGGCATCAAGCGGCAAGACGATCTTGCTCCGAATTGCATAGTGCACCAGATCGGTCAGGGAGTGGAAGCCCATCTTCAACATAATCCTCGCCCGGTGCGTTTCCACCGTCCGTACCGTGATGCCAAGGTCGGCAGCAACCTCCTTGTTCGATCTCCCAGCTGCCAGCAACCGAATGATTTCCCGCTCGCGGGGCGACGGGCTCGTGCGCAACTGGGGTGGCCGCTCTGTCTGAGTGCCGCTTTTCAGAAATCCTTCCAGAACAATCTCGGACACTTTGGGAGTCAGCGAAATTTTGCCCTGCGCCGCATCTTTCACCGCCTTGACCAGGTGCATGGCCATGTCTGATTTCAGAACATAGCCTCTCGCGCCCGCTTCCAGAATTCGTCGCACCATCTGATCGGACTCGTGCATGCTCAAGATCAGCACGTGGGTTTCGGCCCCGGCCTCGTGAATTTGCCGTGTGGCCTCCAGCCCGTCCATATCCGGCATAGTGATATCCAGGATGACGACATCGGGCTTCAGCTTTCGCACTTTCTCCACAGCTTCCCGGCCGTTCGCAGCCTCACCCACTACTTTCCAGCCGCGTTGAATCTCCAAGAGAGCGTGTATGCCGCGGCGTACGAGTTCGTGGTCGTCGGCCACAAGGATGCGCAGCCTGGCTTTCGTTTTATTCATGGCGTGGCACCGTTGCACGTACCGTAGTGCCCTGCACACAGGATTTGATATCCAACTGGCCATGAATTTGTTTCATCCGCTCTTGCATGCTCTGGATCCCCACGCCGCCAGCAAAGCAGAAGCCGCTGATTCGACCTTCACCAACGTCGGGGATGCCGCGTCCAGAGTCACTGATTTGCAGCACGACACCATGCCCATTCCTCTCCAGAGATATCTTTGCTCTGAAGCTTCCCGAGTGTCGATGAATGTTCACCAGGCTTTCCTGCATCACGCGGAACAAGGCCATCTCCTCTTCTCTTGAGAGCCTTCCGATTAGCGTAACTTCCAACTCAACTTCAATTCCGGTTCGTTCCTCGTAGCCCGGCACGTAATGGCGGATGGCGTCTTCCAGACCGACTTCGTCCAGCAGAGGCGGGTGCAACAGGTAGGAAAGAGTGCGAATTTCACGAATACACCGGTCCGCCAATGCCTGGCACTGAGAAACGGACTTTCGCACCTTTCTGCTCGACGTCGGAATGGTTTCTCGAAGATGGCCCAACGTGCCTGAAAGCGCCACCAAATCTTGTCCGGTGGCGTCGTGTAAATCCCTAGCCAGCTTCCTCCGCTCTTCGTCCTGCAATTGCAGCAACCTTCCCGAAAGGTTTCGGAGTCTTTCCTCCGCCCGCCTTCGTTCGGTGATGTCCTCACACACGGACATTAAGCATTTGCGCCCCCCCACAACGATGGTTTCCGAGGAGAGGTTGACAACGAGAGGCCGGGCATCCCTAGTTTGAAAAATGATTTGTCTGGAGTTCACCCGGCCCGTTTCATCTAGTTCCTTGATTAATTCGATTCTGTCAGCGGGATTGGTCCACAACGAAAGCTCAAACGAGGTGCGCCCGATGACTTCCTCACGCGAGAACCCCATGATTCGGACAAAACTGTCGTTCACATCAATGAGCCGGCCTTCTTCAATGGTGGAAATGATGATGGCATAAGGGCTGGCCTGAAAAGCCTTAGCGAATTTTTCTTCGGAAAGGCGAAGCGCGCGTTCCGCGAGCTTTTGTTCTGTCACGTCGTGGGCAATGCCGCGGACGACCGGCTCACTGACTCCTTCCGTGCGCAGAGTATTACTGTACTCCCAGAGCCTCTGTTTCCCGGACTTGGTGAGCACCACGAGAATACCGTGCGCCGATCCTTCGTTCTTGATTCGTGTTAGATATTCGTCGAAATGAGGCTTGGCTTCTTCCAGAAGGAATTCTCTCATCGGCTTGCCCAGGAGCTCTTCTTTCGTGTAGCCGAGGATTCTGGTGGGTAGCTGGTTCACGGAAAGCAAACGACCATGCAAGTCGTGGGTACAAATAAGGTCTTGGCTGTGCTCGACCAAGTCGCGATACCGGTCCTCGCTTTCCCGCAACGCATCTTCCGCGCGCTTGCGGTCGGTAATATCCGTGGTCAAGACCACGAACCCAGAGATCGTTCCGTCGCCAGCCCGCAAGACGGAAGCACTGTTCTGAACCCAAACCAGTTCGCCGGATTTCCTGCGGTACCGTTTTTGGTAAAGACCGCTGCTGGATTCACCGGCGAGCAGAGCTTCCCTAAGGGCCAGGTTCACAGGGAGATCCTCTTCATGCGTGATGGAGCGGAAATCCCGCTGGAGAAGTTCCTCCTCCGAATACCCGGTGATGCGGCAATAGGCTTTGTTCACCTTCATAAAGTATCCGTGCACGTCGGTCATCGCGAAGCCTACCGCGGCCTCTTCGACGGCGGCACGGAGCAATTCCTCGCTCTGGTGCCGCGAGTCTTCCGCACTTTTGCGCTTGGTAATGTCCTGGGCCGTTCCAACGAGAGCCGTGACTTTGCCGGCGGAGTCTCTCGCCGTGAAGCCGCGTACTTCCACCCATTTCACTTTTCCCGCAGGGCAAACGATGCGAAATTGCTCATGAAAATGATTGGTTTTCTCGAGAAGTGCGAGTTTCTCGAGGACATGTTGCACGTCGTCCGGGTGGATGATTTCCCGGTAGGAAGTAGGATTTGCATAGATTGAAGCCAAAGATCTTTCGCAAATGTGCTCAAACGCCGGACTCACATAAAGAACCCCCAAGGACTGAGGGTCCAAAAGCCAAAAGATCTCCCCGATGTTGTCTGCCATCAGCCGGAATCGCTCTTCACTCCGGCGCAATGCTTCTTCCGCACATCGGTGTTCCGTGATGTCGGTAGCAATCATCAAGATCTTCCCTGAGCTACCTTGCCCATCCTTCCGCAGGGCCCATCGGCTCGATACCAGGATCGTAGTTCCGTCCCGCCTCTTCTGCTGAAGCTCCCCTTCCCAATACCCGCTTGCGGCGAGCTTACTGAGGATCTCTTCCCGAGGAATGGGAAAGGTTGTCTGCAGGAGATCATGATTGATGCGGCCTGTAGCCTCAGCCTTCGTCCAGCCGTACATCCGTTCTGCTCCTTGATTCCAGAGCAGATTCTTCCCTTCCATCGTCTGGACGAGAATCGCATCCTGCGATAGGTCCAAGAGCGAAGCTTGATCGCGCAGAATCGCCTCGCGCTTACTGAGTTCCCGATTGGCCGCGCGGAGATCCTCCGAAGTGGGCAATTCGAGAATTTTGGGCATGACGCGGGCCAGCAAGATTGCGGTGGGCAACGATGCCAAGGCTGTGACTGCTTTTACGCCGCCTGAAATCCAGTATGCGGGAATCCAGAGCGTCACCACTTCCATGAAATGAGTTGCGCCGCAAGCAGCAATGAAGATTCCGAAGCAGACGATCATCCAGTTGAAGGGGATACTCCGCTTTTTTCTCACCATATAGATCAGGGCGAAGGGAATACAGAAGTAGGAAACCGCGATGAGAATGTCCGATACGGCGTGCAGCCAAATCAAAAGTGGGTTCCACTGATAACAAAAACCATGGGGCATGAAATCATTGGAAGGGAACAGCTCCCGCAGTACATTCATTGGTTTCCTCCCTATTGCGAGGCGTCTATCTGGCCGGGAGAATCCCTGTTCTGGAGCGAATCGCTGAGAGAGATTCCATTGCAGGGTACGTATTTCTTTGTACAGTATGATGGCAGTACCTTACGTGACTTTATAAAATATGTCAATTTGTGAAAGCGGCCGAGATGTTCGAGGGGCTATAGCCAGTACGTAGAGTCCACGCGTTGTAGGGGATTTCGCGTACGTAAATTCCGGCATTGCCTTCTGGCGTGCAGGCCCGAATCATCCAGCCAGTGGGGGCTGCCATCTCAGGGGATTCCCTCGCCGCGTTTGCTCAAATCTTTCCTGGCAGTCGTTATCTCGCCCGGAGGCGTGCCGCCTTTTGGCGAGATTGATCCACTCTGTGCTGGAGTTAGTTTCTTGTCACTCAGTTTGCCAAACCGGGGAGTTTGTGTCGGCTACTAGGAGCAGATCCGTACGTAGGACTCACGAAAAAGGAGCAACACTATGCCGGAGACCGTAGTGCAGTCCCGAGAAGTTCCCAACTTGCAAGATTTCGTCGCATTGACGGTGAAACAAGTAAAGACGTTGCACGCAACACTTACCGCCATTATGGCGGACGTGGCCGCTCTCCGGCGTACAGTTCTCGACGAGCCTGAGGGCATGGGTTTGTACCGGACGAACCTGCGCTCCGCCATCGCGACTGCCAAGCCCCTTCTTGATGAAGCGATGCAGTCTTACGATCAGATGATTCGGCAAATAGAAAACCTGCGAGAGTTGTGGAACTGAACCTGGAGGGGAGGTATCGCGCTCTTTCCTCGCGGTCCGGAAAGAGCTTACTTCCCTTAATTGCTCTTTGAGGGTCGCTTCTGCTTGCTCATCTTTTCCAGAGTGAAGAGCAGGATGTTTCTGTCTTCCTCTGACATGCGGGACAGACATTGCCGCAGCTTTCTCAAGTATCGCGCGTCTTTCCCGACGGTTCCCCAAAGCAGCTCCCCCGAATTGGAGCGGGGACTCGGCGGTGGCTGCGGAAGCTCTTCTCCCTCGTATAGCAATTCGTAGAGGGGCATCTCCAATGCGCGTGCCAGTTTCTCCAGCGTTTCAACGGCCGGGACAGTGTGGCCGTTTTCCACGCGAGAGATATAGCAACGCAGCAGACCGGAGCGCTGTTCGATGTCTCCCTGTGATAACTGCTTGTGCTCACGCACGCTGCGGAGTCGTTCGCCAATAATCATGAGTAACCTCCGCTCCTTGGGTTCCAGGCAGGGCAGCTCGGACAGCCCTACTCTTCGTTAAACTTTAACTCAACTTGAGAGTAACGTCGAGAGGTGATATTTGCACTGTCAGAGCAGGACTTAGGGGTCCCCGTCCACGAACGGAGCGTCGTTTCGCAATGGTGAAAACTCAGCCCAGGCGGTTTAGCCCGTTGAAGGCGGCGGCTTTGTAGCACTCCGCGAGGGTGGGGTAGTTGAAGACGGTGTTCACGAAGTAAGTGATCTTACCTTTCAGCAAAAAGACAGCTTGACCGATGTGAAGCAGTTCGGTCGCGCCTTCGCCGAAAATATGCACACCCAGCAAATCCAGCGTTTCGCGATGGAACAGGAGCTTGAGCCGGCCGTCGATTTGCCCGGTGATTTGGCCGCGGGCGATTTCGCGAAAGTACGAGACGCCTACTTCGTAGGGCACGTCTTCATCCGTGAGTTGCTCTTCGGTTTTGCCGATGAAGGAGATTTGCGGAATGGTGTAAATGCCGTAGGGATATCCGGCGGGATCGGTGTGCACGTCGAGATGGAAGGCGCGCGCGGCGGCGATGCGGCCCTGTTCCATGGAAACGGAAGCGAGGCTGGGAAAGCCAATCACATCACCAACAGCAAAAATGTTCGGCTGCGTGGTACGGTAATTTTCGTCGACCTTGATGCGGCCACGTTCATCGCTTTCCACTCCGGCGGACTTGAGATTTAAGGCATCGATATTGCCGGTGCGGCCGACGGCGTACAAGAGCGCGTCGCCGACGATGCGCTTCTTGCTGACGAGGTTCGCCGCGACTTTTCCGTCAGGCAACTCTTCGACGTCTTCGACTTCCTCGTTCAACCGCAAGGTGGCGCGCTGGTCTCGCATGTGATAGCTGAGCGCCTCGACCATTTCGGTATCCGCAAATTCGAGCAGACGAGGACGCTTTTCAACGATGATGACGCGCACGCCGAGGGTCGCGAACATGCAGGCGTACTCGACGCCGATGACGCCACCGCCCACGACGATCAGCGTTTTCGGGATGTGCGGCATGCTGAGAATCTGGTCGCTATTGATGATGTTGCGGCCGTTGATGGGCACTTTGGGATTGACGGCCGGCTTGGTGCCGGTGGCAATCACTACGTACTCGGCTTCAAACTCGGAATAGCCGGCGTGATTTTCCGAGCGGATGTGGTGTGGGTCGAGGAATTGCGCAATGCCGTGGTTGACATCGACGCCGTTGCGCTGCAATTGGTTTTGAACGACTCCGGCTTCATTTTCAATGACATGCTGGATGCGGAAGTTCAGGTCCGCCATGGTGATGTTTTCTTTGGCGTTGTAATTCGTGCCATAGAAATTCTTGTCGTAGAAGCCGGAGAGGTGCAGGACAGCCTCACGCATGGTCTTGCTGGGGATGGTCCCGGTGTTGATACAAACACCGCCGATGGAGGTTTGTTTTTCAATAATGGCGACGCGTTTCCCGGCTTTTGCACCTTGAATCGCGGCGCGTTGCCCGCCGGGTCCGGAACCAATCACAATCAAGTCGTAGGGTTGCATTCGAATCGTCCTGGGCCGCGCTGCCGAACGCGGTCATATCCGATCAGCCGTAGTGTCGCCCGAAAAGTATAAACCACTGCAGCCTGTGCGGCCCGGTCAAGAGCGGAAAGTCATAACCGGACATTGTTACAAACAGATGAACAAGTGCCGGGATGATATGCTTTCGGTGCTTCGCTGAGGTGCAACGTGTGGACTGGGATTTTTCGCGTGATTACGGTGCTTTCTTGCGTAGCGTTGGTGTGTCTTTGTGCGGGCACAGGCCGGGCTCAAGAGCCCGCGAAAAGTGTGGACGATTCCGTGTTTTCAGGGCTAGTGAAACCAGATGAGCCCGGGTTTGCCGTGCTCATTCGCTACGCTGGAAGGAATGGCTACCAGCGAACGGAAGGCGTCAGGGATCTTCGCAGCAACGCCAAGATTACGGCGCGCACCAATTTCCGGCTGGCTTCGTTCACCAAGCAATTCACTGCCATGGCCATCATGTTGCTCGCGCATGAAGGCAAATTGCACTACGACGACAAGCTGACGAAGTTTTATCCGGGCTTTCCGGCGTAT